>Ga0066709_100002020_pt1 | contig 14306 bp, 15 predicted proteins | sample GraSoiAngelo_158_FD_79665 | JGI IMG/M metagenome (GOLD analysis project Ga0066709, IMG submission 79665) | Grasslands soil microbial communities from the Angelo Coastal Reserve, California, USA - 14_1009_16_30cm | ecosystem: Environmental > Terrestrial > Soil > Grasslands | place: USA...
CCTCCGGATCTCGTTCGGCGAGAGCGGCATCGGCTGGATCCCGTACGCGCTCGATCGGATGGACTTCGAGTGGGAGGACCGCTTCCGCGACCTCGGCCTCACCATGAAGCCGAGCGACTACTGGCGCCGCCAGTGCAAGGCGACGTTCCAGTTCGACCGGATCGGCACCAAGCTGATCGACGACATGGGCGTCGAGACGATCATGTGGGCCTCGGACTATCCGCACACTGACGGCGTGTGGCCCGAGTCGTCGAAGTACATCGAAGAACAGTTCGGGCACCTGCCGCCCGACGTCGTCCACAAGATCACTTGCGAGAACGCGGGGAAATTCTACGGCCTGATTTAGATGAAGGTGGGGGGCCCCGAAATGGCCCCCCACACCCCCCACCCGCGGGGCGGGCATACAGAGCGCTGATACAGGTCGCGGCCCGCGCCGCCGAACGGTAGCGCGCGTTCAGGCGACCGCCGGTGCGCCCGTCCCTTTCTCGAGGAACCGTAGCGCCACTGCGACGTGCATCGCGATCCCGGTTGCGAGCGCCGACTCGTTCACGAGCATCCGGGGCGAGTGATTCGGAAACGCCGGGCCCGCCTCGGGGCGCGTGCTCAGGTTCGCAATGGTGCCGGGCACGCGCTGGAGCACGTACGAGAAGTCCTCGCTCGCCATGATCGGATGGCTCGTGGCGTGGACCGCCTCCGGCCCGAGCAGCTCACGCGCCGTATCGAGCACGAAGCCGGCGAAGTCGGCGTCGTTCACGGTCACGGGATAGCCGCGGATCAGCTCGACGGCGACCTCGGCGCCGTGGGCGGCCGCCACCCCCTCGGCGACGCGGCGAACGCCGTCGAGCACGCGCTCGCGAGTCGCCTCGGAGACGGTGCGGATCGTGCCGAGCAGGGTCGCGGTGTCGGGGATCACGTTGCGGGTCGTCCCGGCCTCGATCTTCGCGACCGTCACGACCGCCGGGTCGAACACGTGGACCCGGCGGGTCACCAGCGTCTGGAACGCCTGGACGATCTCGCACGCGATCGGGATCGGATCGAGGCAGTCGTGCGGCGCCGAGGCGTGTCCCCCCCTGCCCCGCACGACGATCTGGAGCGTATCGGCGGAGGCCATGGCAGGTCCCGGACGCGCCGCGATGGCGCCGGCGGTCATCCGATGCGTCACGTGTAACGCAAAGGCGCCCTTCGGCGGCGCGGTCCCGTCGAGCAACCCCTCCTCGATCATGACGCGCGCGCCGTGGTAGCCCTCTTCGCCGGGCTGCAGCATGAACAGCACCGAGCCGGCGAGCGACCCGCGCCGCCGGGCGAGGAGGCGCGCGGCGCCGACGAGCATCGCCGTGTGCGCGTCGTGGCCACACGCGTGCATCGCGCCGCTCACCTCGGACGCGAACGGCAGATTCGTCTCTTCCGGCATCGGCAGCGCGTCCATGTCGGCGCGCAGCAGGATCGTCGGCCCCGGCCGGGCTCCGGTCAGCCGCGCGACGACCGACGTCGTGCGTTGCCCGGTCCGGACGTCGAGACCGAGCCCGTCGAGGGCCTCGAGCACGGCCGCCTGGGTGCGCGGCAGCGTGAGGCCGAGCTCGGGGTGCCGGTGAATGCCCCGGCGAAGCTGAATCGTGTCGTCCAGGATGCTCTTGGCGTCACCGAGGATCTCGGAAGCGTTCATGGAAACGGATTATAAACGGCATCCGGCCGGTGTATGCTGCGGCCTCGAGATCGCATCACCGGACACGTCAACGAGGAACCCCTCGATAGAACGGAGGAAACGGTGAAGGCTCGCCGCTCATCGTTGCTGTCAGTGGTTGTGCTTGCCGTCGCCCTCGCCCCGGTCCGGCCCCTGGTCACGCCGGCGGCGGCCGCGCCGGAGGGGCGCTCGGAAGCGCCCGCGGGACGCTCGGAAGCGCCCGCGGGACAGGTCACGTTCGCCGTCCATGTGTCCCTGGCCCCGACGTGGTTCGATCCCGCCGAGACGCCCGGGGTGATCACGCCGTTCATGATGCTCTATGCGCTCCACGACGCGCTCGCGAAGCCGATGCCGGGCAACGCATGGGCGCCCTGCCTGGCCGAATCGTGGACGGCGTCGAAGGACGGGCTCGCCTACGAGTTCGTCTTGCGCAAGGGCGTCAAGTTCCACAACGGCGACCCCCTCGGCGCCGAGGACGTGAAGTTCTCCTTCGAGCGCTACAAGGGCGCGGGCGCCTCGACCCTCAAGGCGCGCGTGGCCGCCGTCGAGGTCGTCGACCCGCATCGCGTGCGGTTCCGCTTCAAGCAGCCGTGGCCCGACTTCATGACGTTCTACGCGACGCCGGCGACCGGCGCCGCCTGGATCGTTCCGAAGAGTTACACCGAGCGCGTCGGCGAGGAGGGCTTCAAGAAAGCGCCGGTCGGGGCCGGGCCGTACCGCTTCGTGTCTTTCAACCCTGGCATCGAGCTCGTCGCCGAGGCGTACGAGGGCTACTGGCGAAAGACGCCGGCGGTGAAGCGCCTCGTCTTCAAGTCGGTGCCCGACGAATCGACGCGCCTGGCGATGCTCAAGCGCGCCGAGACCGACGTGGCGTACTCGATCCGCGGCCCGAACGGTGAGGAGGTCAAGCGCACACAAGGCCACCTCACGCTCAAGGCCACGTTCCCGACGTTCACCGAGTGGGTCGTCTTCACCCAGCAGTTCGACCCGAAGTCGCCGTGGGCGGACCGGCGGGTGCGGCTGGCCGCCAATCTCGCCATCGACCGCAAGGCGATCAGCGAGGCCGAGTATCTGGGGTACGGCAAGACGTCGGCGAGCATGATCCCCCGTGACTTCGAGTTTTTCTGGGCGCCGCCCGCCTACGCCTATGATCCGGCGCGGGCCAAGCAGCTCCTGGCCGAGGCCGGCTACCCGAAAGGCTTCGACGCGGTCGAGGTCGCGACCGACGCCGTGTACGCGCCCGAGGCCGAAGCCGTCGTCAACGGCTTGCAGGCCATCGGCATCCGCGCGCGGCTCAGGCCGATGGAGCGCGCAGGCTTCTACAAGGCGGATCAGGAGAAACAGTTCAAGTACCTGGTCCGCGTCGGCAGCGCGGCCGCCGGCAACGCCGCGACCCGGATCGAAGCATTCGTCATCTCCGGCGGCATCCGTTCCTACGGCGGCTACCCTGACATCGACGCCCTCTTCCGCGACCAGGCCGCGGAGATGGACAAGAAGCGGCGCGAGGCGATGCTGCACAAGATCCAGCAGCTCATGCACGAGCGCGCCATGTTCGCGCCCATCATGGAGCCGGCGCTGCTGATCGGTGTCGGATCCCGGCTGGCCGAGCTGCCCACGATCGCCGGCCATCCCTACCTGTCGCCGTACGAAGATCTGAAGCTCAAGGGACGGTGACCAAGGAGGCTTCCACCATGACACAGACGATGAAGGCGTGGTTCGCCGTTCCCGGCCCCGAGGGCGCAGTGTTCGAGCTGCGCGAGAGCCCGGCGCCGTCGCCCGCCGCCGGACAGGTGATCGTCGCCGTTCACGCGGCCGGCACGAATCGCGGGGAGCTGATCCGAGGAGCGCAGCTACGGTCGGGGAACGCCCCGGCCAGCCCGGCGCGGGCCGGCGGTGAATTCGCCGGAGAGATCGCCGCGCTCGGCGATGGCGTGAGCGGCTGGAAGCCGGGGGATCGCGTCATGGGCCGCGCGGCCGGCAGCTACGCGCAGTACGTGGCGGTGCCCCAGCGAGCCCTGATGCGGATCCCCGGCGGCATGCCGTGGGCCGAGGCCGCGGCGATTCCCAACGTCTTCGTCACCGCGCACGACGCGCTGGTGACCAACGCCGCCGCGGCGCCGGGCGAGTCCGTGATGGTCACCGCCGGGCCGTCGGGCGTCGGGACGGCGGCGATCCAGATCGCGCGCTACATCGGCGCCAATCCCGTGCTGGCGACGACGCGGACTCCCACCAAGGCCGCCGCGCTGCGTGCCCTCGGTGCGCACGAAGTCGTCGACACGCGCGAGGCGGGCAAGTGGGTGGACGGCGTGCTGCGCGCAACGTCGGGCCGCGGCGTCGACGTCATCATCGACCACGTCGGCGGCCCGATGCTGGCCGACAACATTCAGGTGCTCGCGCTCAAGGCGCGGCTGGTGAGCGTCGGCCGCAACGCGGGCCGGGTCGGCGACTGTGATCTGGACGAGGTGGCGCGGAAGCGCGCGCGCATCATCGGCGTCACGTTTCGCACGCGCACGCCCGAAGAGTCGCTGGCCTGCAGCGAGCGGTTCGCCGCCCACCTGCTCGAGGCGGTCGCGAAGGGCGCGCTCAAGCCCGTGCTCGACCGCACGTTCCCGTTCGAACGGCTGGCCGACGCGCACAAGTACATGCTGAGCGACGCTCAGACCGGCAAGATCGTGCTCATGGTGGACGACGGCGGATAGCGCCGCTCAGGTCCTGCGCGCGAACGAATCAATCCGCAGAGGAGCAAGGCCATGAGTTTCAAGATTGTCTTGCTGGCCCCGGACGTCGACGAGTCGTGGCCGCAGAAGATCCGGCAGGCCGTCCCCGGCGCCGCCGCCAAGGCATTCCGGGATCCCAACGACGCGCTCGTCGACATCGAGGACGCCGACGCGGCTTACGGGACGGTGCCGCCCGAGCTCTTCGCCCGCGCGAAGAAGCTGCGCTGGATCTGCGCCGCCCGGGCCGGGCTCGGTGGCGACTGGTTCTACGACGCCCTCGTCAAGAGCGATGTCGTCGTGACGAACATGCGGGGCAGCTACAATGAGCACCTCTCGGCGCACGCCGTGGCGTTCTTGCTCGCTTTCGCCCGTCGATTCGAGCACTACCTGCCGCAGAAGCAGTGGAAACGCGGCCCGGAGATGATCGACCTGCCGACCCAGACGGTGCTGATCGTCGGCGTCGGCGGCGCCGGCAGCGAGGCGGCCACGCTCTGCGCGGCCCTGGGCATGAAGGTTCTCGGCGCCGACCCTCGGGTGACGAACCCGCCGACGGGTGTCGCCGAGCTGTTCACGCCCGACCGGCTGGGCGAGCGCATAGGCGAGGCGGACTTCGTGATCGTGACCACGCCGGAGACTCCCGAGACGCGGGGGATGTTCGACTCCCGACTCTTCTCGAAGATGAAGCGCGGCTCGTACTTCATCAATATCTCGCGCGGCGGCTGCGTCGTGACCGAGGACCTGATCGCCGCCCTGCGGTCCGGCCAGCTTGCGGGGGCGGGGCTCGACGTGGTCGCGCCCGAGCCGCTGCCACCGGACAGTCCGCTGTGGACGATGCCGAACGTCCTGATCACACCCCACGTCGCGATCTCCGGCGCGCCCTATCGCCAGAAGTGGGAGGAGATCTTGCTCGAGAACTGCCGGCGCTTCGCCAACAACGAGCCGTTGCTCAACGTGGTCGACAAGGAGAAGTGGTACTGACGATGAAGATCAGCGCCAACCGCATCCTGACTACGCACGTCGGCAGCATACCGCGCCCGGAGAGCATCAGGGCGCTGCTCCGGGCACGCGTCGGCGGGCAGACGGTGGACGAAGTCCATCTTTCGGCGCGCGTCGTGGAGGCCGTCACCGAGGTCGTTCGCCAGCAGGCCCGAGCCGGCATCGATGTCGTCTCGGACGGTGAGATGGGCAAGACGAGCTTCCTCGCCTACACCGACGAGCGGCTCACGGGCTTCGTCTCGATGACGGCCGAGGACCCGAACGTTCCCTCGAGCAACGCCGGGGGCTCGTGGGCCCGACGGATCGATACCCGGCGTGAGTGGCGGGCGTTCCGTGAGTACTACGAGGAATACCTGCCGCGCGCGATGCCACCCTCCACCCGGCCGACCGTGTGCCAGGGTCCGATCTCGTACAAGGGCCAGGCGCTGCTCCGACGGGAGCTCGAGACCTTCAAGACGGCGCTGCAAGGCGTGGGCGTCGAAGAAGCCTTCGTGCCGGCCATCGCGCCCGGGATGGTCGGCCGAGGTCAGAATCAGCACTACGCGACCGAAGAAGAATACGTGTTCGCGATCGCCGAAGCCTTGAAGACCGAGTACAAGGCCATCGTCGACGCGGGGTTCATCCTCCAGATCGACGACCCCGGGCTCGGCGAGACGTGGGACATGATGATTCCGGAGCCTCCGTTGGAGGAGTACCGGCGCAAGCAAGCCCGGAACATCGAAGCGCTCAACCACGCCTTGACGGGCATTCCAGAGGACCGCGTCCGCTACCACCTCTGTTGGGGCAGCTGGCAAGGGCCGCACGTCCACGACCTCGGCCTGCGCGACATCGCGGACCTCCTGCTGCGGGTCAGGGCCCAGGCCTACTCTGTGGAAGCGGCGACGCCCCGTCACGCGTACGAGTGGCGCGTCTGGGAGGACGTCAAGCTTCCCGAGGGCAAGGTGCTCGTTCCGGGCGTCATCGCCCACACCACGGCTGTCGTTGAGCATCCCGAAACCATCGCGGAGCGGATCATGAACTTCGCCCGGTTGGTCGGCCGTGAGCGGGTCATCGCGGGCGCCGACTGCGGGTTCGCCCAGGGAGCGCTGTACCAACGGCAGCATCCATCGGTCATGTGGGCCAAGTTCGAGGCGCTGGCGGAGGGGGCCAGACTCGCCTCCGAGCGCCTCTGGCGACGCTGAAATGCGGTAGGATCGCGCGCGTGAGCCGGCCCGCCGCGGAATCGTCCGCGATCACGAAGTTCGGAGCGCTCTACCACCGCGACTATCGCAACTACTTCCTCCTGGCGCTGCTCGGCATGACGGCCGAGAGCATCGAGCACGTGGCCAGCTACTGGGTCATCTTCCAGTCGTTCCACTCACCGACCCTCGGCGGGTTCGCCGTCATCAGCCACTGGGTTCCGTATCTGGTCTTCTCGGTCTACACCGGCGCGCTCGCCGACCGCTTCGACTGCCGCAGGCTCATCCAGGCCGCCCAGGGACTATTGATGCTCGCCTCGCTCGCGTGGGGCGCGCTCTTCCTGACGGGAACCTTGCGCGCCTGGCACGCCGCCGCGCTCCTCATGGTTCACGGCATGGCGGGTGTCATCGCGTCGCCGCCGATCCAGCTCATCGTGCACGACATCGTCGGCCCTGAGCATCTCGCGAGCGCGATCCGCCTCAACGCGATCAGCCGCTATTTCTCCATGCTGGTCGGCCCCGCGGTCGGGGGCGCGCTCATGCTGGCACTCGGTCCGGGTGTGGCGCTCCTCGCCAACGTGCTCCTGTACCTGCCGCTCACGCTCTATCTGTTCCGCATGCCGTACACGGGACATCGGAGCCAGGGCGACGCGCCACGGCCGGCGTCGCGCTTCAGCCTCGCGCAGGCGCGCCGCATCCTGGCCGAGGTCCGCTCGGAGCCGCGGATCATCCAGATGATCGTGCTGGCCGGCGCGACGTCGTTCTTCGTCGGCACGGCGTTCCAGGCGCAGATGCCGGAGTACGCGCACCACCACGGCTCCGATGAGCCCGATGTCTGGTACAGCGTGCTGTTCAGCGCCAACGCCGCCGGCGCGGTCATCGGCGCGGTGATTCTGGAGAGCGTCGCGGTCCTCCAGGGCGGGGCGCGCGCCGCGATCGTCTGCGCCGCGATCTGGGGCGCCGTGATGGCGATCTTTCCGCTCGCGCACGGCTACGCGGCGGCCGTGACCCTTCTGGTGCTGGCCGGCATCTTCAACATCGCCTTCACGTCGATCGCCCAGGCGCTTGTGCAGATCCTGGCGCCGCCCAATCTGCGGGGCCGCGTCGTCGGTCTCTTCAATACGTCGATGCTCGGACTCCGGGCGGGGAGCGGCGTGACGGTCGGTGTTCTGGGCGCGGTGATCGGCGTCGAGCTCTCGCTGACCTTGAGCGCCGTCGCCGTCGTGCTGGTCGCCCTCGGCCTGCTGGCCGCGGGCGCTCTGCAGCGTCAGTAAAGGACTTCGATCAGGCGATCCCGCGCGGATCGCATGTCGTCGGTGAGCAGCTCGCGGAGCGCGCGCGCGACGGGGCCCGGCTTGCCGTCGCCGATGGGCCTCTGGTCCCACTCGACCACCGGCGCCACCTTGATCGAGCTCCCGATGAGCATCATCTCGTGGGCCGCGCGAGCCTCGGCCACGGGAATATCGCACACCTGGATCCCCTGGATGAGATTCCGTGTCTGCAGCGCGGGGGCCAGCTCCAGCAAGCGCAGCGACGTGCAGCCCGACAGGATGTGATCGAACTTCGGGTGCTTCAGGATCCCGTCCGCGCCGACGAAGGCCACGTTCATGTTGGAGCTCTCGCCCACATTCCCGGCCTCGTCGACGAAGACACCGTTGTCGAGGCCGCGCTCGAGCGCTTCCATCTGCATGAGGACGTTGGGCAGGTAGTTGGTGCTCTTGGTGACGGCGTAGAGGGGCGGCTTGATGGGGTACGTCGTCGTCATGACCCGCAGGCCCTGCGTGTACCAGGTATCGGGATAGGCGAGGCCGGCGAAGATCATCACGAAGAAGCCCGGCTCAGCCCCGGCAGCCGGGGTGAGCCCGAGACTCCCGGGACCCGCGGAAGCCCAGTAGCGAATCGAACCCTCTCGCCGCCCGCTGGCGCCCGTCGTCCGCACGATGATGTCCCGCATCTCGTCCCGCGCTGGAATCTGGAGCTTCGAGGTCCGAGCAGACCGGATGAATCGATCGAGGTGAGCCTCGAGGTCGTAGATCTTGCCCGCCTCGATCGCCGCCGTGTCGAAGATGCCGTGCCCGCGGTGCACCATATGGTCGTCGAAGGGGACGACCATGAGCGCGGGATCGGTCACGATCCCCCCGAGCTGGCTCGAATAGAATGCCCAGAACTTGACCGGCTGCCGGCTCCGAAGCGCCCGCAACCTCGCCACCACCTCTTCCGCCGTCAGCGTCTGCAGAGAGCTCGTCACCGCCATGACATCGCCTCCTCTCCGTCGAATGGTACCCAACAACGTGCGGTCAGGGCGCAAATGTACCATCTCGGCCGACGCGGGTCGCTCGCGTAATCCGCTTGTTCGAACCGGTGGGGGGCCATCGGGGGAGCCGCGGAGCGACCCTAGTGCACCCCCCACCATCCCGGCCAGGTTGCCGTCACCTGCGAACGTCCAGCCCGTCTCCGTGGGCGTGACAACGATCTTGCCGATGCCGAGCGCCCGCATGGCCGCCCGAGTCTGCGCGGCGTCGATTAGCCGAACGCCAAGATGCGCACCAGCGCCCCGGCCTGGACGAGCACCGGGGCGCGGGGGCGATGAACTGCGATCCGTCTTTGAGACTGGCTCGCTCTTGATTGAACCGCTACTGAGGGGGCGCAGGTACGGCAGACGAGTGGTGATCCACGATCAGCCAGCGCCCGTCGCGATTCCGGTAGACAAAGCTGAACCGCGAAGGACGAATGATCGGCTTATCGTCGCGGACCTCCGAAAAAGTGTAGGACCCGGTGTTGATGGCAATGTCGCCATAAACACGAATCCGCTGCTCATCAATGACAACCTTGTACGATGGCGGAGCGGTGCGTAGGTCCTTGAAGTAGTCACGAACGGTGGCGGGGTTGTCACGAAACGTGGGAGACCGGGTGCCCCACAACACTGCCTCAGAGTCATAGAGGGCGACAACTCGCTCGGGATCGTGGCTAGTCATGGCAGCAATCCACGCCTGCGTCGCCGCAGCAACATCCTCCTTGGGACCCGCCGCCGTTAGCGATGGGAAGCTGAGAATCAGGAGTGACGTGAGGAGAACCAGGATCCGGTTCATAGGCGACCTCCTGGACTGCCGCGCTCATGATCACTGGATCACCTGATCTGCGCGCTGCAACAACGTCTGCGGGATCGTCAGGCCGAGCGCCTTCGCGGTCTTCAGGTTGATCACGAACTCGAACTTCGTCGGCTGCTCCACGGGCAGGTCGGCAGGCTTCGCACCCTTCAAGATCTTGTCCACGAACGTCGCAGCACGCCGCATCAACCCGGAGAGGTTTGCCCCGTAGGCCATGAGGCCACCCGCCTCCGCATACTCCCTCGCTTGAGACATCAGCGGAAGACGGTTCTTGGCCGCCAGCTCCACGATCTGGACTCGGCTGCGAATGAACACCGCGTTAGCGAGAACGATGAGAGCGCCGGCCCGCTCCTTCGTCGCCACCGAGAAGGCATCCTTCAGCTCGCTCGGAACTCGCGCTTCCACAACGTAAAGCCGCACCTTCAGCGCCCGCGCCGCGACCTCCAGTTCTTTCAACTCGAGCGCGAGGGATGGGAGGGTCGGATTCGAGAGGACCGCCACGCTGCTGAGTCTAGGCACGGCCTCCTTGAGCAACTCAAGCTGCTTGCCGCGTAGCTCTGGAGTCGCTTGAGACAGCCCCGTGACGTTGCCCCCCGGTCTGGCGAGACTGGCCACGAGCCCACTCCCGACAGGGTCCAGATGAGCCGCCGTCACGATGGGGATCGTTGACGTAGCGCGCTTGGCCGCTTCAGGCTCAGGTGCGGCTCCCGTCACGATCACATCGACTTGGAGCCGGACCAGTTCGGCCGCGAGGGCGGGAAGCTGTTCGATTCTGTCCCCGAAGTATCGGCTTTCGATGATGACGTTCTGGCCCTCGACGTACCCAAGCTCCCGCAGCCCTTGGAAAAACGCCGCCCAGAGATGTGAAGCCTCCGGTCTGGTCGCCGTGAGAATGCCGATTCGAAACACCTTCACCGGCGGCTGCGCCACCGCGACCAGCGGTGCAGCCAGCAGACCGAGGGGGCCCACCAGCCACGTACGCCGATCCATCAGTCGATCACCGTCGGATCAGTCGTAAGGGCACCTCGCTTCAGGACGGCTGCCGGGAGTCTAGCCGAACGCCACGATGCGCACCAGCGCCCCGGCCGAGACTGCACCGGGGCGTCGGCCCAACCGACGCTGTTGGGCGGGAACTTGAACCCGCTACGCGGCGAGCGCCAGGGTCCCCTCGAAGTGGATGCTCAGGTCAGGGGTGCACTCGGGGATTCGGGGGGAGCGGCGCCGCTCCCCCCGATTAAATCAAAAACGACAAGTTGGGCAGCGGCTCGGCCGCGTTCACCAGCACGACCTTCTTCGGCACATCTTCAGCTGGCCGCCGACCTGGCGCAGGCGATGCGTCGTCCGCCCGGCCCACCAGTGCATCTCGCGCTTGGCCTGTCGGGCCAGCCCCGCGAGGATGAAGTTCGACTCGGCGACGACCTCGCCGTCGTCGGCCGTTTGCACCTCGATGTTGGAGATCAGGCGGCGCATGAGGGACGGGGGCTCCTGGCTGTAGCGATAACCGGTCTGGAGTAGCTTGATGCGGGTCTCGAGGCGGCCGCGGTTGTCGTAGATGTGCGAGAGGTGCGTGTCGGGGTCGGCGCCGAGGTCGGTGGTCGCGGGCACCCAGTACACGGCGTCGTCGGTCCAGAGCGCCAACCACTCGGCGTAGCGCGCCTCGTCGGCCAGACGCGCTTCCTTGTGGAGGAACTCGACCGCGGCCTTCTGCTCGGCATCGGAGAGCATCGGAGCGACGACGGACTAGAGGGCTTCCGTCATCACCGTCAGGTAGTGCCGCCAGAGCGCGCGATTCGTCGTCTCGTCGGTGACGTGGGAGACCGTGCGCCCCTCCGTGTCCACGTGCTCGCGGTTCGGGCCGCGACCGAGCTCGAGCCACCCGACGGTGCGCGCATGCAGTCCGACCTGGTTGCGGCTCGCCACCGTCAGATCTTCCGGCGTCAGGAACGACGCCGGGCCCATGCCGGCACCTCGCCGTCAGGCGCCTTTCAGGAAGGGCACCGCGAGCTCGACGAACAGCTCCGGCGTCTCCACGACCATGAAGTGCCCCGAGCTCACCTCGACGTATCTGGCGCCAGGGATCATCGCGGCGACCTTGGCCACCATCTCCGGAGTCCGGATGCCGTCGTGGGTGCACCCGATCACCAGCGTCGGGGCGGTGATCCGCGCCAGGTCCTGGCTCAAGTCGAACGCGGGATTCGTCGACATCCTCAATATCGCCGCCATCGCCTCGGGGTCGTTGCCGAGCCAGCGCCGACGGAACCGCTCGTAACGGGCGCGGTCGAGGACCCGCATGCTCTCCGGGTACGAGGCCTTCAGGCTCGCCGGCTCGACCGACCGAACGCCGCCGCGCTCGATGTCCTGGATCCGTCGTTGGCTGGCGACTGGATCCGCGTTCGCCCACGTCGCCGGGCTGGCGGCCACCACCCGCGTCACGCGCTTCGGGGACCGTCCCGCGAACGCGAGCGCGATGGCGGCGCCCATCGCGCATCCGGCCAGGTGCACCGGTCCTGGGATCTCGAGCGCATCGAGCAACGCCGCCAGGTCGGCGACGATGCCGTCCATCGTGATGACGCGCGTCTTCTCGGACAAGCCAAAGCCCCGCTGATCGTAGCGCAGGACCCGGAACGGCTGCTGGAAGGCGGGCAGCGTCTCGTCCCAGCTCTCGATGAGGCCGCCGACCTCGTGGATCAACACGATCGTCTGGTTGCCGCTCCCGCTCAGGTCGTACCGCAGGCTCGCGCCGTTCGCCTCGATCCAATTCATTTCAGATCCTCGCCTCGGACGGCGGGGCCCCAGCCCCGCGACGTCCTGCGGCTCGCAAGACCGTTCCTCTCCCCCTCGACTCACGTGTAGGCGGGAATCTGCCGGTGAAACACCGCGAAGATCATCTCCCAGTCGCGTGCCGCCGCGTGCGCGTCGAAGATGTCGCGATTGGGCAACGCGTAGCCGTGCTGGGCGCCCCGGTGGACGGCGTGCTGATACGCGACCGGACACGGTCGCACGAGCTCCGCGAGCTCCTTCACCATCGACAGCGGGGCGTAGGGATCGGTCTCCGCGAAGCCGCAGTAGAGCTCGCCTCGAAACTGCTTCACCAGACGATGCGGCGAGTCGGCCGCGTCGCTGATGAGGCTGGTGCCGTGCAGGCTCGCCGACGCCTTGACCTGCTCCGGGAAATGGCCGGCCGCGCACAGCACGTGGCGTCCGCCCATGCAGTAGCCGATCGCGCCGACGCCGCCCGCGCGGACGGGCTCCCCTCGCCCCAGGAAGGCCAGGATCGCGCCGGTATCGTCGACGACCATCTGATTGCTCAGGCGACGCCCCGGCGCGATGACCCGCTGCCGGCGCTCCTCGTCGAGCGCATGCAGCGAGATCATCCGGTTCTGCTCGTCGCGGAACTCGTGCCGTACGCGGCCCTGTCGGTAGTAGAAGTCCGGGACGAGGCAGTAGTAGCCGACGGTGCCCACCCGGCGCGCGATCTCGAACAGCTCTTCGCGCACGCCCCAGATGTCCATATAAATGATGACGGCCGTGAACGGCCCGCCCTGCTCGGGATGCGTCACGAACGTCTGCATCCGGCCGTTCCCGTCTCGATGTCGAGGAAGCGCTCGCGCATGGCCTAGCCGACCGCGTTCAAGACCTTGCCGCCGGCCTCGACCGGCTTGGCGTCGACGAGGACGACCGCCAGCACGCACGGCGCCGTGCCGCGATTGACCCAGTTGTGGATCGTGCCCCGCTGCACCATGACGTCGCCGGCCTTCAGATGGACGACCCAGCCGTCCAGCTCCATGTCGATCTCGCCGGAGATGACGACGATGTAGTCGATCGAGTCCGTCCGATGGTTACGCGGCGCCAGGCCGGGCGCGAACTCGATGACGCGGAAGATCGTCCCGTTCGGCAGCGTGGTGCTGACCTTGCGCTGGCCCTCGTCGGCGGCGCCGTCGTTGTTGGCCGGAAAGCCCTCCGTGGTCCAGATGTTACAGGCCGTCGCTCCCGGCCGACCCGAGGAGAGGTTCTTCGAGACCTCGTCGATCTTGACGATGGCTCGGCCGTTCGCATCGTGGCCGGTAATCACCCGTCGCACCTGCAGTGCCATGTCTGCCTCCTTGGTTCAGAGTCGCTCACCACGGCCTCGAATCGCGGGCGCCCTGCGCCCGCAGCCGAAATGATAGCGCGACGCCCGCCTGTTCGGAGTCGTCACCGGTGATGCCATGTGGAGCGGCGCCGAGTCTGCCGCGCGCGCCGGGCCCGGACTCGGCGCGCTTCGATCGGGTGGAAGAGTCTCGGGTACCGGCGTTTGAGCCGGACGAATTTCTTCCGGAGCCAGCGGCTCTCGGGCAAGAGCACGAGCACGCCGATGAGGACGATCAGGAGGCCCGGGCCCGGGACGCCGGGAACGGACAACACGAGCCCGAGCACGATCAGCGCGAGCGCCACGACCCAGCGCACCAGTCGCGTCAGGAATCGGAGCATCGGGTCGCTTATGGTCCGGGGTCAGACCGCGCCTTAGCCCCAATCCGAAATAACTGAGGGCGCGAACGAGTGGCCGAAATGCATCAGAGGGGCGAATCCACGGATCAAAAGAGTCGATGTTCCCACATCACTCTCCGATTCGAGGAGGCCCCTCTGA
>Ga0066709_100002021_pt1 | contig 14305 bp, 14 predicted proteins | sample GraSoiAngelo_158_FD_79665 | JGI IMG/M metagenome (GOLD analysis project Ga0066709, IMG submission 79665) | Grasslands soil microbial communities from the Angelo Coastal Reserve, California, USA - 14_1009_16_30cm | ecosystem: Environmental > Terrestrial > Soil > Grasslands | place: USA...
CGACATGTGCTATTCGTCGAGCCAGGGGACACGAAGCTCTCGAATCACCAGCTCGGCGTAGCGCACCGCCAGCGGCTGCCCACTGTCCTGCCACACCTCCAGCACCAGCGAGGTCGTGCGGTCGGGACCGAACAGGCTGTTGCCCCGCAGGAGCTGTCGACCCTGGCTCAACTGGGCCAGCACCAGGGCGTCGATGGCTTCGCTGTGCAGCGGCTCTTGGCCAGGGATCTTGGTATGGCTGAAACGAGTGCCCGCAGCAATGGTGCTGTCCCAGTCGACGCGTAGCAAGACCTCGTACCAGCCATCGGTGTCGAAGACCACACCCTCTTTGGCCACGCGCACATGCGGCGAGCCACCGGAGGACTCCAGTTCGATGGGCGTGAGTTGGCGATCGGCGATCGCGACGGGTCGCATCGTGGCAAATCGGATCTCGTCACCTGTGGCCATGACCATGAACCTAGATGGCAGGCGTCAATGGGACGCGGCCGACGGGTCGTTCTGTGACGACACGGTCTCGGGGACGAGTCGCGCCGTGCCCCCACCTGGGCGGCGACTCGTGTCTCCCGCGCTGGTCATCCGGGTGAAACGGCTTGGGCACGGGTCATGCCATGACCGGCGTCCCGGAGATGACCGTATGCGAAGCGATCATCCGCTGATGGAGGTCGATGCCGGACCTGACGCGCTATTCCACCCCTGGAGCTTTCCGGCCGACAGGCCGATCGGGCGCCCGTCGCACGTAAGGGGGCAGGAACGCGCGGTCCTGAAGTAGTGCCGGAAGCGGTGCGCGTGCAGGCAAGCCCTTGTAGCGCGTGGCCGCGGTTGACGGGCGGTGTTGCGCCAGCACGTCGACGAGGTAGGCCTCGATGTGCTCGCGCGTGACCGCGCTGGCGATCGTGGGCATCCCCCGCGCGGCCAGGAACGTGGCGAACTGGCGCAGTGTCTCGGTGTAGCCACCGATGGTCCGAGGTGACTTGTTCTCGGCCACCAAGCTGATGGCCCACGACTCCGCGAGCCGGGCGATGGACCCGACCTCGGTGTCGGCGGCGTTGTGGTTGGTGGTGAGCATCTCGTTCTCCTCCAGTTAGGAGGTGTTGATCCGGTGTGCTCACCGTCCCATCACTGCGGCGCAGGTGGGTGACTCCTCTGACCTGCGACAACGCGGGTGTTGTGGGCGCTGAGGGACTCGAACCCCCGACCTCCTCCTTGTAAGGGAGATGCTCTAGCCAGCTGAGCTAAGCGCCCTCGAAACCGCCCTTGACTCGGGATCTCGCGGCGGAGATCGCTCTCACGTTCGAGTTCAACGCTCGGAGAGAAGATAACCATGGCCGTGATCACCCGACCGCGGGCGACGGTTCCCGCCATCAGCGTAGATGACCTCATCCCCTCCTTCCGCTTGTCGCTCAAGTCACGTCGAGAACGCGGGAGGCCAAGGGTGTTAGTTGGCCCCGCGTCCCCCTTGGGGAATGCGACAGGCGGGGCGGTACGAGGTCGCACCGACGTACCGCCTCCATTCATCGCGGGTGAGCTGACGGTTGGCCACCCGGCATGCCAAACGCGCCCAAGTGGCAGTCCGCAGGTCCCAGCTCGTGATCACGACGCGATTGCCGTTCGGGTCGGCGCCTGTCTGCGACACGAACGCCACGATCAGAGCACGACCCGACGGGTCGAAGGCGATGCTCGTATCAAAGTAAGTCTGACTCGTTGCCTGGTCAGGCGTGAGTTGATCACCTGTCATCAGTGCTCTCCCGATGAGCAAGCCCGACTGAACGTCCCAGAGGGTGACGCCGTCTTGGCCTGCGGCCGCCAAGACCGTGCCATCGCGGCTGAAGGTGACGCGGCGTACGGATCTCGCCGCAAGCGACTCACCTGTGGATCGGGCGCGCCGAAGATCCCAGAAGGCAACTCGGCGGTCGTCGGCCCATGCGAGCACGTGTCCGTTCGACGCGAAGCTCACTGCGGAGCAACAGTCCTGCCGTCCTCCGGGTCCACGGAGCCGTCGCCCGGATGCAACGTCCCACAAGGCCGCTTCGCCGGCTGACCCGCCGCCGACGCCGGCGAGCGCCACGGTCTTGCCGTCGGGGCCGAACGCGATGTCTGAAGGCAGCGTGATGTCGGTCGGTACCGGCCAGTGTGGTCTGGGCGCGCCTGACCGCACGTCCCACAGCGCGACGGCTCCCGGCCCTGCGTGGCTGGGTGAGCACGCAGTCCCAAGCGTGCGATTCCCTGGAGCAACAGCCATGCTGACGACATTGCAGTCCGGAGGCAGCTTGCTGGCGCGCCCGACTGTTCGTCGGGAGGCCACGTCCCAGAGCTGGACGGCCCCCTCCTCGTTGATCGCGGCCAGGAGCCGACCGTCCGGACTGAACACGAGCGGCGTGAACGGCTTCGCCGTTGTTACGAGGCTGTTCTGGCGAACGGGCCGCGAAGGCTGCACGTCGAGGACCTCGATCCCGGACGTAGCACCCTTGACAGCAGCGAAGCTACCGAACGGATTGAGTCCCACTACGCCGCCCGGGCTATCGATTTGCATCACGCGTTTGGCGAGCAGCGGATCTTCTCGAGTGGCCCACAGCCGCACGGTGCCATCGGCGGTCGCCACCGCGAGGATGCTGCCGTCCGGGCTGAAGTCCGCCGTCTCCCGCACTCCCTCCATGCCCGTCACCAGCGGAGCGGGCAGACGATTCCCCACCGCTGTTCCGGAGGTGGCGTCCCAGAGCTGCACCGATCCGTCACCCGCTCGCGAGGCCAAGAAGCGTCCGTCTCGGCTGGCGGCAATGAGCTCGTCATCGGCCGCGAGCGTCGGCAACTTGCCTCGTGTCATGGCCCTGCCGGTGACGGTGTCCAACTCGATGATCGGTGCCACGGAGCCGACGTCGAGGGCAGTCAAGCGAGCGTTGTCGGGACTGAACGCAAGCTTGAGGCTCACGAATCCCCCGATCGAGCTGGAGCCAGGGCCCCGCCATGGTGGAGTGCGTAGCGCGCCCGTTCTCGAATCGCGGACGGCGATCGTAAGGCTGTCGTGCAGACCGATTTCCAAATGTGCCGATGCCAACAGCGCTCCGTCCGGGCTGAAAGCGATTGCCTGAGCCCCTTCGTCGAATGTGCTCAGCGCGCCGCCGGTAGCGAGGTCGAAGAGCTTCGTCGAGTGAGACCCACCCACCGCAAGGACACGCCCGTCGGGGCTGAATGCGAGGGCGGAGCCTTCGAGCGATCCCGTCTCCAGTTGAGTGCCGAAGGGCCGTCGTTCTGGGAGGTCCATGAGTCGGATGCTTTCTCGCGACTGGCCTGCGGCGGTCGTGATCGTCGTCGCGCTGGCCAGAACCTTGCTGTCCGGCCGAAATGCGAGCTCGTGGACAAAGCCCCCATCTGGTGACGTCGGCGGTGACAGCTGGCGGCCACTGACCATGTTCCAGAGCCCTATCCCGTCGGAGGCGGCAATCGCGAGAAGGTTCCCGTCGGGGCTGAACTGCACCTTGTAGGGAACCCGCAAGCCATACAGGAAACGGCGCAGCGTCGGCTGCGCGAGCAGGCCGGCAAGCAGGCTGCCGCGCGCCTGGGCGTTCGGCTGCACGTGGTTCGCCTCCACCGCCAGGAGGAGACCCAAATCGATCTGTTCACCGCTCATCGCGTTGAGGGCGCTGGCGGCGAGCTGGCGCGAGAGGTTCGTGGTTGCCTCGGCTTCAGCCCGCCGCTCCGCACGACGTGAACTGCGAGCATTTCGAATGGCGGATCCGCCGCTGATCGCCGCGGCGAGAAGCAAGACGACGAGAGTGATCACGGCGGCCCGGGCAAGCCGGATCGCACGACGATGGCGCCGGACATCTTCGGACTCGAGCTCGTCTTTGGCCATGCCATGTATCGGCGCGGCAAGCTCGGCTACGGCTTGTCGGAAGCGCGAATGCCGGAGGTCGAGTTGAGTCTCGTCGCGCGCCCAACGAAGATCGAGATGCCGGGGTTCCTCCTCAAACCGTCCGAGGAGTGCGGGCGGCAAAGCCGACGAGAGTGGCGAGTCGTAGTCCTTGCGCGCAGTGGACCAAACCAGCAGGCCGTCGGTAACGACAGGCAGGATGCGCTCGCATCCCGGTGCTCGCACCAGTACTCGATCTCGCGATTGACCCACGGAGAGGCAGCCGCCTCCGGCGAGGCCATGAGCAGGAACCATGCCGACTCGTCGAGGGCGCGAGCGATCGATCCCCACAGCTGAGGGTCTACGGACAAACCCGTGTCGTCACGAAAGACCCGCAATGCCCAGCGCCGGTACCACGGCCGGGCCAGGCGCTGCAGACCGGTCTGCACTGCGGGTGCGAGACGCCCGTCGGCCGCGTGCGAATAGGAGATGAACGCGTCGTACGCGGAACCCGAAGTCGACATCGAATGGTCGCCCCCTCGTCGCCCGGTTCGACGTACGCGCATCACAGCTCGGCCGTGCCCAGCTCCTCGAGGACCTCCAGCAACATGCCGGCGGCGCGGGTGGGAGCGTACGCCGCTTGCAGGGCACCCGGGACGCCGTCGACCCACGCGCGACGGTCGCGGCGTCGAGTTGGTCGATGGCTACCACGAACCCCGAGGCGTGCGCCCGCTCGAACGCACGCAGGTGCTCGGTGGCGATCTGGGTGAGGCGGCCACCCAGGTCGTCGGGTCACACGTCTTCCTCGGACCGCACCCGCACACCGGCCGTGCGCAAGGCGACCGTGGTGACGCCCTCCTCGCCGCAGGACGGCGACCGCGCCTTGAGCACGGCATCCGTGGCCGAGGTGGCCGCTGCCAGCGCGACCGTGGCCCGCGCCCCGCGCACGAACGCGTCGGTGACGTCGACCCCGCCGTCGGTGACCACACGCCCGTCGGAGTGCGCCTCAGCCGCAGGTCGCGGTGTCGCGAGGCCACCCATCGTCTCGGGACACACGGGGATCAACCGATAGCGCGACGCGAGCGCCCGGACGACGTCGGACGGGTTGGCCTCGCCGCGATGGTTGCACCGAACCCCGAGCAGACACGCGGATACCAGGATCGCGGGGCGGGCGGGGCTACCCTCGGACACGGACCGACGCTACTTGGGAGTTCTACCGCGATGATGAGCCGCAGCGAGAACGACGCCGGCGAGGATCTCGTCCGTCAGTATCTGCGCGAGATCGGCTCGTACGACCTGTTGACCGCAGCCGACGAGGTGGAGCTGGCTCGAGCGATCGAGGCAGGCAACAAGGCGAAGCTCGAGCTCGACAGCGGAGCGACGCTCGGCGCGGCACGACGGCGCGAGCTCGAGTGCACGGCGACGACGGGCATGGCCGCCACGAAGCGCTTCATCCAATCCAACCTCCGCCTCGTGGTCTCGATCGCGAAGCGCTACCAGTCGTCGGGACTGCCCCTTCTCGACCTGGTGCAGGAGGGCAACCTGGGACTCATGCGCGCGGTCGAGAAGTTCGACCACCGCAAGGGGTTCAAGTTCTCCACCTACGCCACCTGGTGGATCCGCCAGGCCATCAGCCGCGCCATCGCGGACAAGGGCCGCACGATCCGCGTGCCGGTGCACATGGTCGAGACCGTGGCTCAGGTCGGGCGGGCCGCAACGAGACTCTCCCGCTCGCTCGGACGCGAGGCCACGCCCGAGGAGATCGCGCGCGAGACGGGTCTCACCCCCGATCGGGTGGTCGAGGCGCAGCGCGTCGCTCCCGACCCTGTCTCACTGTTCGAGCAGGTGGGAGACGACAACGCCGAGCTCGTCGACTTCCTCGAGGACCGCAACGCGGAAGCACCCTTCGAGGCGGCGGCAGCTGCGATACAGACGAGCGAGCTCCGTGCCGTGCTCCGATCGCTCTCCGACCGTGAGCAGCGCGTGCTCGAGCTGCGGTTCGGGTTGATCGGCGAGCGTCCCCGCACGCTCGAGGAGGTGGGACAGGAGTTCTGTCTCACGCGCGAGCGCATCCGTCAGATCGAGGCGAAGGCGCTGTCGAAGCTGCGCCACCCCTCGACGCCCCCCAGCCTGCGTGACCTAGCCGCGCTCTGACGCCGCCCGGGCCAGCGAGGCCAGGGCACCCGCGGTCTCGTGCTGCAGGTCGGGCAGCTCGTCGCGCGGGAACCATCTCGCCTCGACGATCTCCGGCGAGCTGGGGCGCACGGTGTCGAGAGACGCCGCCGCGATCGGGCGTGCGCGGAACACGATGTCGACGCGCCGCGCGCGCGGGTCGACGACGACCGCGGGCTCACCGATCGTCTCGATATCGAGGGCCACCTCCTCGCGCGCCTCGCGGCGCGCCCCGGCCGCCGGCTCCTCGCCGCGGGACAGCAGCCCTCCCGGCACTCCCCACTGCCGACGGTACGAATGCCGAACGAAGAGAAGCGTGCCGTCAGGACGTTCGATGACGCACATGGCGCCGACAGTGAACGAGGGGTAGAGACGACGCACCGCGAACCGACGCGCCGGCCGGGGCAGGCGTCGAAACATGTGAAGGAGGAGCAGATGGCCCCGACGCAACATCCCAGCGATGCTAAACGCCTGGCGTGCGCGGTCTGATCACCCGCGCTCAGCCGCGCCGCTACGGTTCCGTCGTGACCGTGTGGTTGGGCACCGCGGGTTGGTCGTACTTCCCCGACTGGGTCGGCTCGTTCTACCCACCGGGCACGCAGCCCGCCGACGCCCTGGCCCGCTACGTCGAGGCGTTCTCGTTCGTCGAGATCGACTCCTCCTTCTACGCGGCCCCGGCCGCGCCGACGGTCGAGCACTGGGCGGAGGTCATGCCGCCGGAGTTCCGCGTCAGCGTGAAGGCGCCGCGCGAGCTCGTTCAGGAAACCGGCCTGTGCCCGCCCGAGCCCGCCTTCGCCCACTTCCTCGAGCGGCTCCTCGCCCCACTGCACTCGCGTCTCGCGTGCGTGGTCGTCCAGCTGCCTCCGTCGTTCGCACGCGAGGGCGAGACCGAGGCCGCGCTGCGCGGCTTCGTCGCCCGCTGGGCGCCCGTCGCACCGCTCGCGGTCGAGCTGCGCGACCCGTCGTGGCTGGACGACGAGATCCTCGCGCTCCTCGGTGACCACGGTGTGACCTGGGTGTGCAACGACCTTCCCGCCATGCCCCGCGCTGCCGCGCGGGCGTCGGCGTCGCCCGTCTACGTGCGGCTGCTCGGCCCTCATCGCGGGCTCGACGGGAAGGCCCACGTGCAGCGGCCTCAGCCCGAGAGTCGGAGCTTCTGGGCGGACCGGTTGGTCGAGTGGGACGACGCCGGGGTGGACGACGCGTACGTCGTCGTCAACAACCACTACGAGGGCCACGCTCCGGCGACGGTGCGCGCCCTCGCTGCCGAGCTCCGGGAGCGACACGTCGCGGTGGCTGTCGGCCCGGGCCGTCCGGCCGGCCAGCAGCCGTTGTTCTGAACGCCTGCACACGCGCCTACGCTCACAGGCAATGGCCGCCATCGACGTCGCCGGTTACGTCACCGAGCTGAAGGACCACGCGGTCGACCACGGCTTCCACGTGCACGACGAGCGCCACTTCGTGGAGACGTACTCGTTGCGTCAGGTATGGGAGGTCGACCTCCATCCCGAGGAAGGCTGCAACGGTCCCCTCGACCTCCACCTCACGCTGGAGGTCGAGCCGCGCATCCTCCTCGCGTTCGAGGACGTCGTCGCCGAGCTGGCCGACGACGACGACCCGCCCGACGAGTTCCACTTCCCCCTCCAGTTCACCTGGGCGCTGCCGCCGCTGCCCAGCGGCCCCGACCTCCTCGTCCTCGCGACCGAGCTCGCCGGCATCGGTGGGCCCGACCTGCCGCTCGAAGTGTCTGCGATCGACTCGTTCGGCTCGGTCACCGACGCCGCGGAGCGCAGCCTCACCATCGTCGCCCGGCAGCAGGTCTCCCTCGCCCGGGTCCTCGCGGGCGAGGAGCTGCTGTGCGACGTCCTCGACGCGTGCCTCAAGGTCAGCCGCTACCTGCTCGAGCGCGCGCCCGCCTGGTTGGGCTGACGCTCGGGACAGCCCGCGGCTCAGGGAGTCTGCAGCGGCGCGAGCCCGGCCATCTCGTCCATGGCCGCGAGGCGCGCGTCGTCGTCCATCGTCGTGGCCCGCTCGGCCGCGTCGAGCGCGAGCGGCAGGAGCCCGAGGTCTCCCGGTGTGCAGAACGCGTGCACGCCCGGCGTGGACAGCGCGAAGTGCACGCCTCGCGCGATCGAGTCGGGCTCGCGCCGCGGCTCGTACCACGTGGTCGCAAATCGATCGCGGTCGTCGTCGCCCCACGGTTGGCGGGCCACCGCCTTGATGGCCATGACGCCGAGGTCGCGCTCTGCGCAGATCGAGAGAAGCTGCTCGGCCGCTCGGCGGTAGTCGACATCGGCCCACAGCCGGGGGTAGACGGGGAACATCACGGTGTCGAGGTCGTAGCGGTCGAGCGCCTCAACGAAGGTCGCGGGCGCGGCGAGGCCGTGGCCGGTGATACCGACGAAGCGCGTCAACCCCTCGTCGCGCGCGCGCATGATCGTGGCGGCTGCGTCACGGCGCTCGTCGAGCACGTCGACACCGGTGACGGCGTGCATCTGGTAGAGGTCGACGTGGTCGGTGCCCAGTCGCTGCAGCGACTCGTCGAGCTGGGCGCGCACGCCGTCAGAAGCGCGGCGGGTGGTCTTCTCGCCGATGAACAGCCGGTCGCGCACCGGTGGGACGAGGGGGCCGACAGCCCGCTCGGCCTGGCCGTAGCGCGGGGCGATGTCGAGGTGGTTCACCCCCCGCGCCAGTGCCGACGCGAACGCCGGCTCCGCCTCGTCGGTGGTGGAGAGGGCGAAGGCCGCCCCGCCCAGGATGGCCACGCTGCTCTCGTGACCCGTGCGACCCAAGCGTCGACGCTGCATGGCCGACAGTATGCGTCGGCGGCCATGATCTGCGCGTGGGCCCGCTGCTCGTCCGTCGCCTCGCGCTGCTGGCCACGGTGCTGACGTTCGCCGGTGCCGGGCTCGCCGCCTGCAGCAGCGGCGCGAAGCCCGAGTCGTCGCCACTCGCGCTCACCGCGCTCCGCGCCGAGGCCGACCCGGTCCGGGGTGGGCGCATCGTCGACGGGGAAGGGCGCGAGGTGCTCCTGCGAGGTGTGAACGTGAACGCCCTCGCCGAGTACTGGAAGGGCGTCGACTTCCCGACCACGTTCCCTCTCGCCTCTGATGACACCGCGCGCATGCGCTCGATCGGTTGGGACGCGGTGCGCCTGCTCGTGTCGTGGTCGCGCATCGAGCCCGGCCCCGGCCACTACGACGAGGCGTACCTCGACCAGGTGGCGCGCACCGTCCGTCGCCTCGGACAAGCGGGGCTCTACTCGATCATCGACTTCCATCAGGACGCGTGGGGCCCGGCGACGGCCGCGCGGCCGGGCGAGCGGTGCGTCCCGCCCGCCGTGCCCGGTCTCGGCTGGGACGGAGCGCCGGCCTGGGCGACGCTCGACGGTGACCTGCCCCGCTGCACCTTGGGCGCGCGCGAGATCAACCCGGCGACGATGCGCGCATGGCAGGCCTTCTTCACGGACGAGAAGGCCTCCGACGGCGTGGGCGTGCAGACGCGTTACGTCGCCATGCTCGGCCACGTTGCCGGCCGCTTCGCCCGCTCGCCAGAGGTCGCCGGATACGACCTCATGAACGAGCCCAACGCCTTCGTCCCCGCCGACAACCAACGCCTCGCCACGATGTACCGGCTGGCGGTCGCCTCCATTCGCCGGGCGGAGCGAGCCGCTCACGGCTCTCCCCACCTGATCCTGTTCGAGCCGTCCGCGCTGTTCTCGGCCATCGGCTCGGGCCCGCCCCCGTCGTTCAGCCGCGACGCCGACCTCGTCTACGCACCTCACATCTACACCGGTGGCTTCACGGGTGGACCGATCACACGCGCGGCCTTCGAGACCGCACAGCGCGAGGCGCGCGCGCTCGGCGGGGTACCGGTGTTGTCCGGAGAATGGGGTGCCGACCCCGCCCGCGCCTCGCGACCGGACGACAGCTACTTCGTCGAGCATCAGCAGCTCCAGGACGACTTCCGCGCCGGCGCCACCTTGTGGACCTGGAGGGAGAGCTGCGGCGATCCCCACAAGGTGAGCGATCTGCGAGCCGGCCGGGTGCCCGGCGTGTGGGGCGAGTTCGAGGTGGACTGTCACGACAACTCGGTGACGGGTACGCGCGACGCGCTCTTCGCGCAGCTGCGCCGCGGCTACGTGCGCGCCGCCCCCGGCAAGCTCTCTCGCACCCGCTGGGAGCCTGACCGCGCCAGCCTCGAGGCATCCGGGCGGGCGGGCAAGAACGGCGGCGGCGATGGCGCCCGACTCGTCGCGTTCCACCCCGCGGCCCGCCCCGCCGACGTGCGGGTGACCGTGCGGGGGCTCGACGCTCCCGATCTCCTGGCCGTGCGAGGCGGTGGCGTGCTCATCTCGGCCCGCGCCCACGGTGGCGCGTGGTCGATCAGGGTGGCGCGCCTCAACGGGCGGTGATCGGCGCTTAGGCTGGACGGGTGTTCACGGCGCGTATCCGCCTGACCGGAATCCTCGGCGTCCTCGGCGCGACCGCCCTGCTCGTCGCGGGCTGCGGTGGCTCCTCGGGGTCCGCCGCGCGGCCGACGACGAAGGCCAGGATGGAGATCGTGGCGCCCACGCCGAACGCCGTCACCGGCCCCGACTTCATTGTCAAGGTCGACGTGCTGGGCGGCCGGGTCGTGAGGCAGACGACGGGCAAGCTCACCTCCACCGAGGGCCACGTCCATCTCACGCTCGACGACACGCCCTACGTGATGTCCTTCAGCAAGGAGCAGGACTTCCACAACGTCGCTCCCGGCCAGCACTCGCTGCAGGCGGAGTTCGTGGCCAAGGACCACGCGCCCTTCACCAACCGGCCCCGCGCCTTCGTAAGCTTCAACGTCCAAGGTTGAGACCGCAGCCGGCGACGACGCCGTCGGACACATGGGCGCTTTCCGGCGGTGCGGTCGCGGCCGCGGGCTGCGTTCTCCTTCTCGTGCGACCGCAACTGCTGCGCGCGTCGTCGAACCCGACCGCCACGATCATCGTCGTCTTCGTCGCACTGCTCGCCGTCGGCCTGGCCTGGCCCGTCGGGCGCGAGCCCGCCGTGGCCGTCCGGACGACCGCGCTCGTCGTCGGGCTCGGCATCGTCGCGTTCGCGCTCGGGCGGCTCATCGGCGGCGGCACCGCCCCCGCCTCCCCCACCGCGAGGATCGTGGCGCTCAACACGCTCGCGGCCGTGGCCGAGGAGGCGTTCTTCCGGCGGCTCGTCTACAGCGCGCTCGTGGCGTCGGGCCCGGTCTTCGCGGTGGGAGGCTCCGCGCTGCTGTTCGCCCTCGTCCATCTGACCGTGTACGGCGCATGGGTACTCCCGATCGACCTGGCCGCAGGTCTCGTACTCGGCTGGCAGCGGTGGGCCGGCGGCTCGTGGCGTGCGCCCGCGATCACGCACGCGTTCGCCAACCTCCTGGTGGTGATCTGATTGCGTCGACTGGCCGCGCTCATGTTGACCGTGCTCGTCGTCACGACCGCGTGCGCAGGTGGCGGCGCGAAGCGCGACGCGCTCGTGCTCGGCGCGATCTACCCGACCTCGGGTCCCCAACAGGTCGGTGGCACCGACGAGGAACGGGGCGTCCGTCTCGCGGTCGAATGGGCCAACACCCACGGCGGCGTGCAGGGACGCCCGGCGCGGCTCGAGACAGCTGACGTCCCGCGGCCCGAGGCGGTTCCCTCGGCGATGCGCATGCTGCGCGACCGCGGCGCACGCGTCGTCGTCGGCAGCCATGGCAGCGCGACGTCGGTCGCGGCCGCGAAGGTGGCCGGTGAGACGGGCATGATGCTCTGGGAGACGGGTGCCGTCGGGGGGGCGACGCCCGTCGCGAACGGCGGCCGCAGCTTCTTTCGGCTCGCGCCGATGGGCGCCAACCTCGGTCGCAACGCCATCGCCTTCGTCCGCGACGAGCTCGCGCCCGAGCTGAAGCCGGCGGCTCCCCTCCGTTACGCGGTCGTCTACGTCGACGACCCCTATGGCCGCTCGGTGGGGAAGGGCGCGCTCGACGAGGTTCGAGGCAGCGGTCAAGTCCTGTCCGCGTCGCTCCCCTACGACGCGAGCCGCGCCGACTTCGCGACGATCGCCCGCCGGCTCGCGGAGACGCGCACCGATGTGCTGTTCGCGGTCTCCTATCTCGACGACGGAGTCGCGCTGGTGCGCGCGCTCACCACGGCCAAGGTGCCGCTCGTCGCCAGCATCGGCACCAGCTCGAGCTTCTGCCATCCCCAGTTCGGCCAGCGGCTCGGCCGGCTGGCGGTGGGCATGTTCGCATCCGACAAACCCGATCAGGCCCACGTGCGTCCCGACGCGTTGGAGCCCGAGGGCCGGCGGACGCTCGCGTGGGCGAGCGCGCGCTATCAACGCCGCTACGGCAAGAACATGAGCGCAGAGGCACTCGGCGGGTTCTCCAACGGCTACGGCCTGCTCGCCCACGTGCTCCCTGCGGCGACCTCGTTCGCCCCGACCGCCGTCGCGCGCGCCGCGCTCTCCACCAAGCTGCCGCGTGGCGCGCTCGCCAACGGAGGCGGCCTCGACCTGGCGCCGCCCGGTGCACCGGACGAGGGCGAGAACCGCAGGGCGGCCGGCGTCATCTGGGAGTGGGTGGCGCCGGGCGAGCGGGCGGTCGTGTGGCCCGCACTGTTCGCCACGCACGCGATAGAGCCCCTGCACGCCGGGTGAGCGCGAGCGTGGCCGCCCGACGACGACGGCCTGCCCTCATCGGGTTGGGACTGGCCGCGGCCTATGCGCTCGTGTGCCTCACGACGCTGCGCGTCACGGGCCACGACGTGCGCCCGCTCTTCGAGGGCGTCGGGCCCAGCTCGCCGTACCGCTGGGTGAATCCTCCGAAGGAATTCGCGCCGGGAAACGTCAAGCCCGGCGCATCGAGCACCGACGTCGACCTCCTCGCCAACGGATCGAAGGCGTCCGGGCTCCTCAGCTCCGACAGCCAGCTCGTGATCAACCTCCAAGCAGGTGCCGTGCCCGCGAACGCGGCTGACAACCGGGTCACGGTCAAGTTCGTGCCCCTCGATGCCTCCAAGCTCGGCAGGCTCACCCCTCCGATGCGGCCCGACGGCAACGCCTACCGCGTCGAGATGAGCTACAAGCCGTCGGGAGCCCCGGTCGCGACGCTGACCGCACCCGGCAACGTCCTCGTCGTCGTCCCCGAGCCCGCGGACACCATCTTGTTCTCCGAGGACGGTCGAGCGTGGAAGCAGCTCGCCTCACGACACGAATCCGCTTCCGGCGCCGAGAGCGCTGCGTTCGCCAGCCCCGGCTATTACCTCGCCGGCACCCGTCAACCGCTGCCCTCCCCCGTGGGGACGTCGGGCCGCGGGTACGGCACCGTCGTGGTCATCGTCGTGGTTGGCCTCCTGGCCATCGTGCTCGCGTGGACGCCGTACGTGCGGCAACGGCTACGCACACGCCGGTCGCCGCGAAAGCAGTTACAGCGAGGCGCCCGGGCGTCGCGCTCGCAACGCCGCCGGTGAACCGGGCGCGTCTCGCGCGAAGTCTCGCGGCAATCGCGCTCGTCGCCGGTGGAGTCGTCGCGACCACGCCACCGGCGGACGCACATGCCGTCACCGGCGTCCAGGCAACCAACTACAAGAGCGAGATCGTCGGCGTCACGGACCCCGCCGGGCAGCTCGACGTTCGTCTCCTCGATCTCGGCCGACGCATCGAGCTCGTGAACCGCGGTCCCACCGACATCGTCGTGGTCGGCTATGCGGGCGAGCCGTGGCTGCGCGTCGGTCCCCGAGGTGTGTTCGAGAACACGTACTCCAACAGCGCGTACCTGGAGCGCCAGCGCCCCGGTCGACCGACCGGGCCGCCGCCGGACCCGACGAAGGCGTCGGGCCCACCCCACTGGCGGCGGACGGGGGACGGCACCATGCTCGTGTGGAGCGACCGGCGCACGCGCTTCGAGGGCCCGACGCCCGATCAGGTCCTCCGGGCCCGGGGCCAGGGCCATCTCGTCGTGCCGCGATGGACGGTGGAACTGCGCCGGGGCGACACCGCGCTCGCGATCGCAGGCCGCATCAGCTACGTACCGCCGCCCAACCCGTTGCCATGGGCGCTGTTCGCGATCGCCCTCTTTGCCGCGACGGTCCTGGCGGTGCGCTACATCCGGTGGCCCGGGGTGCTCGGTCACTGCGTTGCCGTGCTCGTTGCGGTCGACGTCGTGCACAGCTTCGCCAACGCCGCGGTGTCCGGGGGCTCGCTGGTCACGCAGGCGGGGAACGTGCTGCGCGGAGGCCCGGTCAGCGTCCTCGCATGGGGTCTGGGCGTCGGTGCGGTC
>Ga0066709_100002022_pt1 | contig 14304 bp, 11 predicted proteins | sample GraSoiAngelo_158_FD_79665 | JGI IMG/M metagenome (GOLD analysis project Ga0066709, IMG submission 79665) | Grasslands soil microbial communities from the Angelo Coastal Reserve, California, USA - 14_1009_16_30cm | ecosystem: Environmental > Terrestrial > Soil > Grasslands | place: USA...
AAACGGGCCGCCAGGGCAGCCAAGTTTTGGTCCGAGCCAAGGTGTGAATACGCAACCACAACAACCCCAGCAGGCCAATCCTTCGCCGGACCAGCAGTAAACCGGGACTTCGTTCCGACTGGACAGGCGGGCCGCCTGTCCCACGCCGGCAGAGGCGAGCGCGCGTTCGACTTCTTTCCTTCAAGCCTCAGGTAGCTATGTCCACGTCTTTGACGTAAGTGGCATCATTGTGGCGGATACGCGCGGTCAACCTGAGCAATACGCAGACCATCTAAGCCCCAACTCCTGGAGGGCGAAAATGGCAGACTCGGTGCGTGTACAGGCGATCAGCAGTTCGCCTCGAAGTTCGAACCGCTGGGGAATCGCCCTGGCCGGAGTTGTCATGCAGATTGCGCTCGGGGCTGTTTACGCCTGGAGCGTGTTTCGCATACCACTGACGAAGGCCTTCGGCTGGACGATCTCGCAGGTGACGTTCACCTTCACGTTGGCCGTTCTGATGCTTGGATTCGCGGCGTTTGTGGGCGGATTGTGGATGCGCAAGTCGGGTCCGCGGCGCGTGGCAATTGCCGCAGGCATTTTCTATGGCGGCGGAGTATTCCTCGCGAGCCTTTCCGCGGGACATCTCTATTGGCTTTACTTCTCCTACGGATTTCTTGGAGGAATTGGTCTAGGTCTCGGATACATTGTGCCGGTAGCGACGCTGGTCAAGTGGTTCCCCGACAAGCGCGGCATGATTACCGGCATTGCTGTAGCTGGATTCGGAGCGGGTGCGCTGATCACAGCTCCGATTGCGAGCCGGTTGATCGTTAACGTAGGTGTGCTGAAGACATTCGCTGTTCTTGGAATCGCATATTTGGTTGTCGTAGTAGTGCCAGCGCTCTTTATGAAAGATCCGCCTGCGGGATATCGTCCGGAGGGCTGGCAACCTTCAGAAGCACAAAAACGCGAACGCGCCGGCACCGACTATACGCTGTCGCAGGCACTCGGACGGTGGCAGTGGTATGCGCTCTGGGCAATGTTGTTCCTGAACACCTCGGCAGGAATCTCGATCATCTCGCAAGCCGCTCCCATGGCGCAGGAGATCACTCGCGTTAGCGCTGCTGTAGCGGCCGGAATGGTCGGTATCATTTCGATTGCGAACGGAGCTGGGCGCTTTCTCTGGGCTTGGTTCTCAGATCTGGTGGGGCGGCGTGCTGTGTTCCTTACTATGTTTCTTTTGCAAGCGGCGCTGTTTTGGTTCATTACTGACGTCTCCAGCTTTTCGGCATTCACCGCCTTGGCATTCATCATTCTGCTGTGTTACGGCGGTGGATTCGGCACCATGCCTGCTTTTGCTGCCGACTACTTTGGGCCTGCTAACGTAGGCTCGATCTACGGACTGATGCTCACGGCCTGGGGATTTGCCGGGATACTCGGGCCGACGTTGATTGCACGGCTTCGCCAGAGCAGCGGACACTACGCTCAGGCGCTGCACGTGATCTCGATCATTGTGCTGGTGAGCGCGATCATTCCGCTGATCACGAAGCCACCGCGAGCAAAACCGGCTGAAGCAGAAAAGCGGCTGAGGGGGAGGGCGGCGTAAGTTCCGAACCGGAAACCCATCAACCACTAAGGACACAAAGTTACACGAAGGAGTACCAGTCATCATTTCCTTCGTGTTACTTCATGTCCTTAGTGGTTAACTTCTTGTCGTTTTACGCTCCGGCCATAACCGGCTCCACATCGTAAATCGGGAACCATGAAGTAGCCGCTTTCAGTTTGTCATTGACGTTGCTGATGTTCTTCACACCTTCGGTCTCAAGCCATTTGCGGAATGCATCAGCGCCCTGCTTCGCGTATACCGGAATACCTTCTTTCCAGGTGGCGCGTCCGCAGAGAACGCCATTGAACTTCACGCCGGTTTCGCCAGCCAGCTCCAACGTTTCGCTGAACTCGGCATTGCTGACGCCGGCCGAGAGATAAATGAAGGGCTTGGTGGCAACGTTTGCCGCGGTATGGAACAGATCGATCGCTTCTTTCTTGCTGTAAGCCTTCTGACCAGCGAAAGACTTCGTACCCTCGACGAATTTCATGTTCACCGGAACTTCGACTTTAAGCACATCCACGCCGTAACGGTCTTTGGTGAATTCGCGCATGCTCTCGGTCACGATGTGCGGCTTTTTCTTGGCGTATTCGAGGCCCTTTTCGTCAGCCCCCTCCTCATATCCGACGAACTCAAGAAAGAAGGGAATGTCGTTGGCGCGGCACTCATCCCCAATGCGCTCAACCCAGGCGTGCTTTTTATCATTTACATCCTTGGGATCGTAAGGCGTGTAGTAGAGCAGGATCTTCACGCAGTCGGCACCGGTTTGCTTCAGGCGCTTTGCTGACCAGTGGTCCAGTAGATCGCCCAAACGTCCGGGGCCGGTCTTGTCATATCCAGTTTTTTCATAAGCCAGCAGCAGGCCGGCATTCCGCGCGCGGCGCTTGGAGGCAGGCAGTCCCCACTCGGGATCAAGCAGAATGGCGCTGGCATGTGCCGTAAGGACTTCGGTCACCAGCGACTTGAATTCCTCCATCATGGCGTCGGTGATGTCGCCTCCCTTTTCTTTGGCCAGCGACTTCTGCAGAGAGCCGCGCTGGTCCATGGCGGCGGCTGCGATCACGCCACGCTTGTCCGACACGCGTTGCAACCCCGCAAGTTTCCCGGGTGTAAGTTTCATAAGTCCTCCGATAAGTGCAAGTGAAATTGGATTGCCGGCCAAAAAGAAGGGACGGCTAATTATTGTAATACGTTCATCGGCTGAAACGACTTGGAGTTGACTGTGGGAGAATACCGCCGGTGGCTTGCTATACTTATTCGGTATGCCGATTCTCCAGAACATCGCCGCAATCGCCAAAGGCATGAGCATTACCTTCCGGGAGATGTTCCAGCCCACGACGGTGGAGAACTATCCAGATGGCCCGGGGCCGCTGCGGGGGGCAAAGGTCCAGGAGCGGTACCGTGGCGTGCACGTTTTGCAGCGCGACGAAAATGGCCTGGAGAAATGCGTCGCCTGTTTTCTGTGCGCTGCCAACTGTCCGGCAAATTGCATCTATATTGAGGCGGCCGAGAACACTGCAGAGAAGCGCGTTAGCGGCGCGGAGCGGTACGCCAAGGTTTACAACATCGATTACAACCGCTGCATTTTTTGCGGATACTGCGTAGAAGCCTGCCCGACCGATGCGATCACGCATGGCCACGGCTTCGAACTTGCAACCTTCAACGCAACAAATTTGATCTATCGCAAAGAGCAGTTGCTGGCACCGAGGCCGGCACATTTGGGAGCAAATCCGGTGTTCAACGCTGCAGAAGTTGCAGGCGGAGCGCCGGCCGAAGTCGCTCCGGGAGAATGAAGAAAAGCAGTCGTTGGTCGTTGGCTATTGGTCGTTAACCGAGAACACAAAGGGTGGCATAAGGCTGTAGAGAGTGGTTTGCTCCAGGAGAACTAAGAGTTCAATAGTCATAATGAAATTTAGACGCCGGTCCGAAACGAGGGCCGGCGTTTGTGTATAGAGCGGCTCTTAGCAGTTAGCTCTTAAGCCCTTAGCTGAACCACAGAAGCTAAAGGCTAAAAGCTAAGAGCTAATGGCCGATTTTCTCCAAACCGTGCGCGAACGCGTCGTCATTTACGACGGGGCGATGGGGACCAACATCCAGAAGCGTAATCCCACTCTGGATGACTACTGGGGCAAGGAGAACTGCAGCGAAGTTCTGGTGCTGAGCCGTCCTGACATCATTCGCGACATTCATGCGGATTTTTTCAACGTCGGTTGCGACATTGTTGAGACGAATACCTTTGGCGCGACCCGGACCGTACTCAGCGAGTTTGGGTTGCAGGATCGTGTCGCGGAAATCAATCTGGCTGCCGTTAAGCTCGCGAAGGACATTGCGCAGCAGTTTTCTTCGAACGGCAAGCCTCGATTCGTGGCCGGCTCAATGGGGCCGACGACGAAACTTCCATCCCTCGGTCACATCAGTTTCGATGACATGGTTCTGGGCTATGAGGAGCAGGCCGCTGCCCTGATCGAAGGTGGAGTGGATGTGCTTCTCATAGAGACGGCCCAGGATTTATTGCAGGCCAAGATCGCGGCAATCGGCGTGATTGACGCGATGAAAAAAGCCGGTAAGCGGCTGCCGGTGCAAGTGCAAGTTACACTACAAGAGTCGGGCACGATGCTGCTCGGCACCGAAATTGGCGCAGCGCTGACTGCGCTTGAGCCGCTCGATATAGACATCATCGGCATGAACTGCGCGACCGGCCCGGCGGAGATGAACGACGCCGTCCGCTATCTTGGCGCTAATTCGACCAAATACATTTCCGTTCTGCCCAACGCTGGGCTTCCGCAGAACGAAGGCGGCCACGCTGTTTACAAATTGAAGCCGGAGGAACTCGCGCAGTTTCACAAGCACTTTGTTCAGGATTATGGCGTCCGCGTCGTTGGCGGGTGTTGCGGTACGACGCCCGAACATCTAAAGGCGGTCGTAGATGCTGTATCAAACATCGAGCCAGCGAAAAGAGACGTGGAGCCGGTTGCCGCGGCGTCGAGCGCATACACCTCGGTCCCGCTCGACCTTGAACCCAAGCCGCTGATTGTCGCGGAAGAAATGAATACGACGACGCGCGTCGAGCATTTTAAAAATCTGGTGCGCGGTAAGAAGTACGACGACATCCTTACACTGGCGAAGAAGCTGGTGAACGACGGATCGCACATGCTCGACCTGTGCTGCGCCATCGTTGGCGAGGATGAGAAGGAATACATCACATCGATTCTGGAACGAATCGCGACGCGTGTCCCGGCGCCAATTCTCGTTGACTCAACCGAAGCCGATGTCGTTGAAGAAGCGCTAAAGAGAATCCCCGGCAAGGCAATCATCAATTCCATCAATCTAGAAGATGGTGAGAAGCGGACATCCAAAGTTCTGCCGATGGCCAAGCGCTATGGCGCGGCGGTGATCGCGCTCACCATCGACGAAGATGGCATGGCGCTCACCGCGGACAAGAAAGTTGCAATCGCGCACCGCATTGCCGATCTGGCGACGAACAAATATGGCATTCGCGCAGTCGATCTGATTTTCGATGCGCTCACGCTGCCGATTTCGACTGGCCAGGAGGAGTATCGGACGGCAGGAATCGAGACGTTGAATGCGATCGAGCGAATCAAGAAAGAATTGCCCGATGTTAAGACGATTCTCGGCGTCAGCAATATTTCGTTCGGGCTTGATGTCTATTCCCGGCGCGTGCTCAACAGCGTGTTTATGCACGAAGCGGTAAATCGTGGCCTAGACATGGCCATCGTGAATTACACGAAAATCTACCCGTTGTACAAGATCCCTCAAGAAGAGGTTGAGCTTGCCCGCAAGCTGATTTTTCGCGATGCATCGGCTGGCGACCCGCTGCAGATTTACATGCAGCACTTCGCAGGAACTAAAGGCAAGGCCCAGGCTCAGACCGCCGCGCACGTCGAAACCCTCTCTGTCGAGGACAAGCTGAAGTACGCGATCATCAATGGGGAAAAATCTGTAGGTGAGGGAGCGAGCAAGAAGTCACTTGAAGTATTACTTGAAGAAGCATTGCTGCAGTATTCGCCGCTCGAACTGATCAATACCGTTTTGCTCGATGGCATGAAGACGGTTGGCGACCTGTTCGGCGCGCGCAAGATGCAGTTGCCTTCGGTGCTCGACGCGGCCGGCGTAATGAAGGCGGCCGTCGCCTACCTTGAGCCGAAGATGGAGAAGAAATCCGGTTCGTCACAGAAGGGAACGATTGTGATCGCCACAGTGAAAGGCGATGTTCACGACATCGGGAAAAACCTGGTGGACATCATCCTCACCAACAATGGTTTTCGGGTGGTGAATTTAGGTATAAAGCAGCCCGCAGACGTGATCATCAAGGCTGCACAGGAGCACAATGCGGACGCCATCGGGCTAAGCGGCCTGCTGGTGAAATCCACGCTGGAAATGAAATATGTGATCCAGGACCTGGAACGGCAGAAGCTGGATTTTCCTGTGCTGTGCGGTGGCGCCGCGCTGACCCGCAAGTACGTTGAAGATGACCTGCGGCGCGAGTATTCGAACGCGGTATTTTACTCCGACGACGCGTTTGGCGGACTCCACATTATGGAGGACCTGACCGCGCCAAACGGAAATAAAGAAGCGCGCCTAAATGAAGGCCGCACGGTCAAGGAGTACTCGAAGGCAGTGGCGGTTGATGAAGAGACTGGACCAGTTTTCGCGGAGCGAAGTCCCGTAGTCGGAGACGCGCCAAATATTCCTACCCCGCCATTTTGGGGTGTGCGGGTAAACAGGGACTATAACCTGCGCGAACTTTTTCCTTATATCAACGATACGGCGCTGTTCAAAAACCAGTGGCAACTAAAAACGGCATCGCAGGAAGACTATGCCGGACTGGTGGAGCGGAAGTATCGCCCGATAAAGAAAGAGCTTGAGGAAGAGATCATTGCCAGTGGATTGTTCGAGCCGAAAGTTGTTTGGGGATATTTTCCGGCGCAGGGGGATGGGAACGATGTGGTAGTGTATGCCCCGTCTGATACCGCGGCACTCGCCGAGCAGAGCTCGGCAGGACAGCCGAGGGCGGCTGTCCCCACGTTGTCTGTGGTTGCCCAGGATCCCATAGTCACACCGCTAAAGGAACTACTTCGCTTCACTTTCCCGCGTCAGCGCGAGGGTCGTCGGCTCTGTATCTCCGATTTCTTCGCTCCTAAGTCGTCGGGCAAGATGGATGTGATCGGATTATCTCTGGTCACGATTGGAGCGAAAGCTTCCGTCGAAACGCAAAGGCTATTCGAAGCGGGAGAATACACGAAATATCTCTACCTGCACGGACTCAGCGTGGAGACCGCGGAAGCGCTCGCCGAGTATCATCACAAACTGATGCGCGCAGAGTTGGGGATTTCGGGAGAAGATTCTCCGCATACCCGCGACCTCTTTCACCAAAAATATCGCGGATCGCGCTACAGCTTCGGATATCCAGCCTGCCCGAATTTGGAAGATCAGACAAAGCTGTTTGCGCTGCTCCATCCGGAAGAGAACGTCGGGGTTCGCTTGACGACGGGATTCTTGCTGGAGCCGGAGCAAAGTACCTCCGCGATTGTGGTCCATCATCCGGCGGCAAAATATTTCGTAGCCTAGAGCCTCGCCAACCCCTGTCTCCGCCAACGCATCTTCCCGCTCATGATTCGCAAGCTCAAATCTGGCGAATATCGCCTGTACTCGCGCAAGAAGAACCCTAAAACTGGCAAGCGGCGGAACTTAGGAACGTTCGCTTCGCTGGCCGGGGCGAAAAAACAAGAACGCGCGGTGCAGTTCTTCAAGAAGGGATAAACGAGCAGTAACCGCGCGATTGCAGACCTTATCGCTTGCGCCCGGCTCTCCGTCCCTGCTACGCTTTTCCCGCTTTTGATTTGCGATTCAAGAGGAATCTTATGCCCAAGTATCTGATTGAGCGCGAGCTGCCCGGCGCGGGCGAATTGTCGCAAGAGCAACTTCGTGGCATCTCGCAGAAGTCCTGTAGCGTTCTCAACAAGCTGGGACCGCAGATTCAATGGATCCAAAGCTACGTAACCGGAGATAAGATTTACTGTGTCTATCGCGCGCCCAACGAAGAAATGGTGAGGGAACACGCGAAGCAAGGCGGTTTCCCGGCGAATAAAGTTTCAGAGATAACATCGATCATTGACCCCACGACAGCCGAATAGTCTCTTCGCCCGCAAGCTGCACGCCAGGTTCTTCATGGAACGTGCATGGTCAGGATGGAATTATGAAACAGACGCTCACGTGGACTATCGCCTTGATTTTGCTTTCGCCGTGGGCGATGGCGCAGGAGCATCCCTCGGTGAGTGCCTTGCCCAACACGGTTTACGTTGGCGCAGATGGCAAATATGAGGCGAACCCCGACACGGCAGTCATCGAGTTCTCCATCTCGGCGCAGGAGGAAACTTCGGGTGCGGCATATGATCACGCGTCAAAGTCGGCGGAACAGGTGCGGCAGATTCTGCGCTCGAACAGTGTGGACCCGAAATCCGCCCAGGTTGGATACTTCGCAATCCAGCCGGTCTACGACTACAAAACTCCAAAACGCAAGCTGGTTGCGTATCGCGTAAATACAAATGTCTCTGTGAAGCTGAAAGATTTTCCGAGGATTGGGCCAATCCTGCAGCAACTGGCGAATGCCGACATCACTGACAGCCAGCAACTCAACTACACACTAGAGGATAAAGATGCGGCAAAATCGAAGGCCGTCGAGGATGCATATCGCCACGCGCGTGATTCAGCGGAGGCCGTCGCCCGTGCCGGCGCACGCAATGTCGGCGACTTGATCTACGCTTCGGTGGATACCTTCGAGAATCCGCTGCCGGTGCGGCCGATGGCAATGGCCGCCGCCGCGCCGCGGGCCACGATGCAGATGAATCCGCCGCCGACCGCTGAATTTTCACCCCAGACCGTGACGATTACGGCGCATGTGAACGCGCTGTTTCAGCTGAAATAAGGACAGCGGGTCATTCTCTTTCGGTGTTCGCAACCGCTTTGATTCTTGAGCCGTCCACCGCTACATCGCGCTGAAGGACAACTTCCAAAGTTGTACCTGGGCTCATTTTGACTTCGTTGCCATGACTGAAGGCGGCGATTGCGGTCCCGATGGCGCCTCCGATACCGGCACCGATCAGCGCTCCTTCGCCTCCGCGGGTAGCGGCGCCGATGATCGTGCCTTCAGCGGCTGGCTGGGCAATAGTGCCGATGGTCTTTCCCTTGTTGCTGTCGGCCTGAATGGTTCCTTCTTTGTCCTTGACCTTCGACTTGTCCACGCCCGGAGCATTGTCGAGCGAGCCTGGCAGAAGTACCGTGTAGCCGCTGGGATAGATCAGAGTCGTAAAGTGGATGAGCACTTCAGCGCGTCCCTTGATACGACCGGCTGGCTTGACCGAAATAATTTTTCCCTGCACATAAGTCCCTGCCGGGATCACAATTTTTTCATTGATCACGACAGGGAAAGTAGATTGCGCATAAATGGGATCTCCCTCGTGATTGCTTTTGGTAGAGATTGTGTTCTTCAAGGCGATCGGGACCTTGGTTCCGGCGGGAATGACGAGGTCAGTCGTGGAAGGATGCGAACCAGGTACCAGCGCCGGCTTCGATGGCGCGTTCTCCTGTGCTGTGGCCAAACTGCACAGCAAAATCAGTATTCCTAACGTTCGCATAGGGCCCTCCTCTTGCCTGTATAGGATGACAGGAAAATGTTGCTAAAGAAAGTGGGATGCAGCCAGCCACGCTTAAAGTTTCGCCTGGGTCACGATTATTTGGGCGCACTTTGGGCCACAACCAAAAACTTGGTATCATCCGGCCCGCACCTACTTGCGAGGACTTTATTATGAGCAGGCTCCTTCTTGCATTTTTACTGCCGGCTGTGGCCGGAGGCTTGGCGGCGCAGACCGCTAGCGATCAGCTGTCTGATCTTCCCAAACCGCACGACTATGTTCTAAAACGGTCGTCAAGTTATGACCGCACCGGCGGAAACGCTGACGCGCGTCGGGTGCCGGCGGGGAGCACTATAACGGTGCTTGACGAAAACGGACCGGGACAGATTTCGCACATCTGGTTCACCATCGCGGACCGTGAGCAGTACCATTTGAAGAAGATCGTGCTGCGCATGTATTGGGACGACGAAAAGACTCCGAGTGTGGAAGCGCCGATCGGCGACTTCTTCGGATTAGGCAATGGCGAATATTTTCTGTATCAGTCAACACCTCTGGCGGTTGGTGCCGATAAAGCGCTCAATTGCTTCTTTCCAATGCCGTTTCGAAAACACGCCCGCATTATTGTCACCAACGAGGGACAAGAGCAAATAGGCGCCCTCTACTGGAACATTGATTGGCGGGCGCTTCGCTCTCCACTGCCGCTGGACACAGCATATTTTCACGCGCAATACCGGCAAGCAATGCCCAACCCTGCAGTCGCTGACGCGAAGGTGAATTTGGATGGCAAAAATAACTACGTATGGATGGTGGCGGCCGGTCGCGGCCATTTCGTGGGTGTGACGATGTCAGTACTTGAGAACGCCGACGGCTGGTGGGGTGAAGGCGACGATATGTTTTTCGTGGATGGTGAGAAACTGCCTTCGATCAATGGCACGGGGACAGAAGACTATTTTCTTGGGGCGTGGGATTTTGGCGGAAAGTCATTTTCCTATGAATCGTTCGGTGCGCCGGTGGTCGGCCCGGAAAAGAAAGATTCGAAATGGTCCGTGTACCGGTTCCACCTGGATTCGCCGATCCCGTTCACGAAATCACTGCGCGCCACCATCGAGCATGGGCACGCAAACGATCGGGGTGACAAATCTTCTTCGGTGGCTTACTGGTATCAGATCGAACCGCATGTGGAGTTTCCGGCGATGCCATCAGTAGATCAGCGTCTGCCTCGAGTTCCCTAGCTGCCTACACTGATTCTTCGCATCTGGTTCTCCCTGACGTTGCCCATGAACTGCGACTGCAGCTTCTGCGCGCAGAGTTCACCGCAGACGTGAAGGGTGCCTTCGCGATTTGCGATCTCATCATCCCACGCACAGAGATAAAGCACCGACTGGTTGAAGTTGACAGCGGAGGTCCACATCAGCCACCAGCGGTCGTTAGTCCGCTTGAGCATGCCGCAGTTGGGTCCGGCGCAACGATAAAAGGAATTGGCAACAGGATTCTTGAGATTTCCGAGCTGCATTTAGGTGACTGCTCCTGCAAGCGCTGAACCATTCTAACGGGAATGCTTTTGAGGGAACAGATGCTAGTTCTTGCCGCTTCCACAGTAAGAATGTGGGACTCAGCAACGCGGCTGATATCATTGAAGCAGTGGAAATGGCAGCCGTTCAAACTGAATTGCAATCGCGGATCGAGCCCCTGTTGCTTGAAGTGGCGGACGTGGTCAACACGACGCTTGACCTCGACACGACCCTGCGCCGGGTCGCGGAATTGGTGCGTAAAGTCATTGATTATGAGATCTTTGGCATCCTCCTGCTCAATGACAAGACCCAGGAGCTGTACTTCCGATTCAGCGTTGGTCATTCGCACGAGGTGGCCGACAGGTTGCGCATTAAGCTCGGAGAGGGAGTCACCGGGGTCGCCGCGCAAAAGGCCGAAGCGATTCTGGTAAATGATGTCGCGAACGATTCTCGCTATATTTCCGCGGTTCCTAACGTGCGCTCGGAGATTGCAGTCCCGCTGATCGTAAAAAACCGGGTCATCGGAGTGATTGATATCGAGTCGCCCCAAGCCAATCACTTCACCGAAGACCACAAGCGCCTGCTGACCTTAATCGCATCGCGAATGGCGGTCGGGATTGAGAACGCGCGTCTGTACACCCGAATCACTCGCCAGGCAAAGACGTTGTTGCTGTTGAATGAAATTGCCCGCGAGCTGACTTCGATTCTCAACCTGGATGAAGTGCTGAAGAGAGTTGGCGAGCTCCTCAGCCGCCTGATTGACTTCCAGATGTTCAGCATTTTGCTGCTGGATTCCGGCGGAGAAAAGCTACAGCATCGTTTTTCGCTCCGCTTTCAAGAAAACATTCACCTCAAGCACGATATCCCGCTCGGCATGGGGATCGTCGGCCACGCGGCTGAGCAACGGCAGGCTGTACTTGTCCGCGACGTAAAGAAGGACTCTCGCTATATCGAGACCAATCCAGAGACACGCTCCGAGTTAGCGGTTCCGCTGATCTATAAAGACAAGGTGATTGGCGTTCTCGACCTGGAGCATACGAAGCGAGGATTTTTCACAGACGATCATCAGCGCACGATAGCAACGCTCGCGGCACAGATTGCCATCGCGATTGAGAATGCGCGGCTCTACGAGGAAATCGCTCGTCAGGAGCGGCGTTTGGAGCGAGACCTTGCGATGGCGCGGGAGTTGCAGTTTCGGTTGTTGCCGCCGTCGCGCCCCAAGCTGGCCAATTTGGAAATCGCCGCAAAATTTTCTCCGGCACGGGCCATTGGCGGTGATTTATACGATTTCATCACCTATTCTCAGTCACGGATGGCTTTCGTTATCGGAGACATCAGCGGCAAAGGCGCTCCGGCTGCGATCTACGCGGCGCTGGTGAGCGGAATCTTGCGCTCGCATGCACCTATGGAGCCGGGCCCGGCAGAAATGCTCGCAGCGGTGAACTACTCATTGGTCGAGCGCCGCATTGACGGTCAATTCTGCTCGCTTATTTATTCTGTATGGGATGACCAGAACCGCACGCTCCAGGTTGCGAACTCCGGTTTGCCTCGTCCGATTTACTGCCATAAAGGCAAAACTCAACTCATCGAAGCAACTGGACTTCCTCTCGGTCTCTTCGACGATGCCGAGTACGACGAATTTACTTTCCAGGCCGAGCCCGATGATCTATTTGTGTTCTTCAGCGACGGGATTCTGGACGCAACGAATCGTGCCGGAGACCTATTTGGCCGTACGCGTCTCGAAAAAATCATCTCTGAGTGCGCCGACAATTCTGCCGAATCCATTGTGAACTCGGTCTTCAGAGCCGCTACCGAACATGCCGCTGGTGTGGAAACTTTCGACGATCAAACCGTGGTTGCCATCCGAGTAAAAGGGAGTGCGTCCAAGCGCAAGTGAGCGAGAGTTCTCAGCGGCCTCCGGGATTCGCTTATGGTCCGCTCAAAGGCAGTTCCTCGAATGTACTCAATTGTGAGGGCGTTTCCCTGCCCCAATTGGCAGACCGGTTCGGCACTCCTCTGTACGTCTATTCTGCGGAAATGATTCGCGAGCGCGTTTCTGCTTTCAACATTGCCTTTCGTGGCATTGAGCACACAATCTGCTACTCGGTAAAAGCCAACTCGAATCTCAGCATTCTTCGTTTGCTCGCAAGGCTTGGCTGCGGATTCGACGTGGTCTCGGGCGGCGAACTTCAGAGGGTGCTGCGTGCCGACCGCAAATCGGCAAAAAAAGTCGCGTTTTCCGGCGTCGGCAAGACGATTCCCGAGATCGAGGCCGCGCTCAAAGCCAACATTCTGCTGTTCAATGTGGAGAGCGCATCGGAGCTAGCAGCACTCGCAACTGGCGCTGCAAAGTTGAAACGGAAGGCAAGAATCGCCTTTCGCGTGAATCCGGATGTGCCTGCCGACACTCATCCTTATATCTCTACCGGGCTGCACAAGCATAAGTTCGGAGTGCCCATCACAGAGGCACGGAAACTTTACACGCACGCGGCTTCATTGCCATATCTGCAAGTTGCGGGCATAAGCGTTCACATTGGATCGCAGATCACAGATTTTGCTCCGTTCGGCATCGCCATGGAGCGAGTCGCCGACCTGGTACGACAGCTTCGCAAGGACGGTCATACGATCGAGTACGTGGATGCGGGCGGAGGCCTTGGGATTGATTACAAGGCGCACTCAGAACGGTCTTTTCCCGCCGTTGCAGCCAGCTATGCTCGGGAAATTTCCAAGCCCTTAAGTAAGCTACATGTAAAGCTGTTGCTTGAACCGGGGCGATCGATCATCGGGCCGGCAGGCATACTGCTTACACGAGTGCTTTACCGCAAGACGAATGGCGCCAAGAAATTTGTCATTGTGGACGCAGCGATGAACGATTTGATCCGGCCTTCGCTTTATCAGGCGGAGCATCAGATTGTGCCGGTAAAAGCTGGCGATAAGACTCCCCAGGTCATCGACATCGTTGGCCCGGTATGTGAGTCTGGGGATTTCTTCGCACGCGGGCGCGAACTGCCCCATGTTGAGGAAGGCGATCTGCTTGCCATCCTCGATGCTGGCGCGTACGGGATGGCGCTCGCTTCGAATTACAATTCGCGGCCTCGGCCTGCGGAAGTGCTGGTGGATGGAAAATCTGCGAAATTAATTCGTCGCCGGGAGACGATTGCGGATTTGCTACGGTCCGAACTCTAGATGTACGAATGGCCGCGCCGGTTTTTCATTGCCTCAGAGGCTAAAGCCGAATTATTTAAGGAGTCTAGGCGGCACGGCTGAACCCGTGCCCTTTCAAATCATTTGATGAGCCTTTTAACGTCGCGTGTCCAGACAGCAGCCCATGCGCTAAAGCGCTCATTGATTTTCAAAACTGCTTACGCGGCGCTGAAGCGCCGCTCTTCCACGGTAGCGCATGATTTACGCGAGTTTTTCCGCAGCCGGTGAAGCCGTGCCCTCCCCAAACCGTTTGATGAGCCTTCTTGATGTCACATATGAAAGAGCAGCCGCTAAACGAGTCGGCTTCTAGTTAGCCACACTCGAAAGGAACTTGATCACCGCATCGAGCACCGGT
>Ga0066709_100002023_pt1 | contig 14303 bp, 16 predicted proteins | sample GraSoiAngelo_158_FD_79665 | JGI IMG/M metagenome (GOLD analysis project Ga0066709, IMG submission 79665) | Grasslands soil microbial communities from the Angelo Coastal Reserve, California, USA - 14_1009_16_30cm | ecosystem: Environmental > Terrestrial > Soil > Grasslands | place: USA...
ATCCTTCAGTGGCCCATCGCAACGTCACGAAACCATAATTGCTGAAAGAACGGTCGTTTGCCTTCCGTATAGAGAAGAGGACGAACATATTCAATCATCGCACTCGAAGGAATGCTCACGCGATGTGCTCCGTGCTGTCGGGGAAATGTCGCCGTTAGTCGTCAATGATTGAGTAAGTACATGGGACGACGGGCCATACCACAAACGGGGCATGGTGGCCGGCTGGCAGCAGGGGCAGAATCGGCGCGGGTGGCAATCAAAGTTTCAAGCGGACAGCGGCTGACGACGCGTCGGAGTCTCGGTCGCTGTTCATCTGTGAAAGGCAGCCGGATGAGCAAGGCTATAAGTGTATTGATTATCGAAGATTCGGAAGACGACGCGCTGCTCCTCGTCAGAAGACTGGCGCGGAGCGGATTTGATCCGGCCTGGAAGCGAGTGGAGACGGCCGAAAGTCTGCGGGCTGCGCTGGCCGAGAAGACCTGGGACATCGCTTTTTCCGACCACTCAATGCGTGGCTTTGGCAGATGGGCACGCAAATCCTTTCGTAACGGAGGCAAATATGTTTACAACAGATCAACATTTACGCACAACGGTACGCGCTCTTACTTTTAGCCTATTAGTAAGCCTGCTTTGGGGATGCAAAAGCAGGCCGTCAACTGGACTCGATACACTGGATGCTCTGGAGCACAAGGCATCGCAGTACGGCCTCATCGTGGCCGGGGCCGTGAGAGTCATCGATTACACGAATAGCGCTTTCAGAGAGATCCGATCGAACCAGATGGAACAGATCAAGGTGCTCAGAACGAATCTGACAATGGCTCCGTCTGTGGAGCAGGCCAACGCTTCCGCCAAATTCCTTGAGTCGTATGCCAACCTTTCGCTCACGGTTGGAGGCAGTACCCAGGCGCTGACGAATGCGGAAGCCCGAAAAGATTTGGACGTCTTTCGATCTTCTGCGCTTAGCGTCCTAACGAACACGTTGGCTGGCACAGTAGAGGCGCACAGGCCCGATATGATGGCACAGCGAATGTCTGAGACAAAGTATTTGGAGTCTGAACACGAGAACCTTCGGCTAGACGAAATTATTCCAGTCGATCATGCACACTTCCGTCGGTTTGTTGTTAGCGTTGCATTTACCGCGTGGGTACGCCCGCAGAAAGCAACAGCGGCTTTGGTTTATTTGGATCTTTACCCGTACAAGGCTGATTTATGGTGCCACCAAGTTGGATTAGTCTTAGAGAAGCTTGCAACGTGCCACCAATTTGAAAATACTAAGGAGGCGGAGTCTTTCGAGAATGAGTTTTATAATAACCACTTACCAAACTATCTTAAAACCCTAAAGTCATACGCCTTTTACGATGACGTTGTCTTGCCTAATAGAATTGTTTTTAATGAACGCCCTGGGGACCCACCAGCCATCATGCACGCCTTGCTTGCCGCGAACCAACTGCTGCCCACGCTAGTGCATGTTGAGGCTCTCGATGAGGGAGAGCTCATAGGGAATCTCGACCTCGGCGCGCGCTTGAGGAACCTGGGTGCTAGTATCGCAGGTGGCTCTGGGCCGTGGAGCGCTGGTTTCGCCGGCGGCTCTAGCCGAGAAGAAGCAGAGATTCTGCGTTCGCAGCGGGTAAACCGGTTATCGCTTGCATTCGCAGCAGGCAATAATCGTGCAGGATGGCTCCTATTGCCAAGCGTTGTCACTGAATCAAAGGTCATGAAGCCGATTGAACGTCGAATCAGCATGGTGGTTGATGTGCCAAAATGCTTACGGCGGATGGCGATTCACGTACACAAGATATTCCTGGACAAGTCGCTTCTCCCGATATCCGATGTTTCCTTTGAACACCAAATGACGGATCTTAACATCGCACGATACCTTATTTCCGAGATGGATGACGAAAAGAACTCTCCTTCGGCGCGCGCCGCTGCGATTAGGGATTTGGAGTTCAAGGACAAAGTGAAAAAAATTAATGCCCTCAACACGAAAACTGACACCGGGTGGCTCCTTATTAAAAGCCGCGTTCGGAACAGCCTACACCAGTTTTGGTCTGAACCTTTAGATGTGTTTTTCCCTCCTCCGGGACCTTGAATTCGACCACATGAGGCGCCCTACATCCCTTGTTTTATGCTTTTTCCTTTCGGGGTGTGCGACTGGTCCACAATGGCTTCCTCGCGTCCAACATGAACAGCCTCCGTACGCGATTTATGGATCTGTTGTTAGCGATAATGGAGCTAAAGACGGCTGGGTAGTCGTGCATCGAGGTGTCATCGTCTCAGTGGGAAGTTCAGAATCGACCATTCCGAAGCATGCGCGCAAGTACAAGTATTCTGGTTACATCTTCCCTGGGCTTATTGATACGCACAATCACCCGCAGTATAACGCGATTCCGCGATGGAGAGCGGCTAAAAAGTACAAGAATCGCTACGAGTGGATCGTTGATCCGATATACCGTCAAAATGTCGAGGCGGTATTCGCAAAATTGAAGGAGCATCACGTTGAATACGCCGCATTAAAGTACGGTGAGGTTCGCGCTCTGATCGGAGGGACAACAAGCATTCAGGGCACGTACGCTCCTCCCGAATCGAATGGACTGGTGCGTAACATCAGCCCTACATACGAGGCTGACGCCTATACTCTTGATGTTCGCGGCCTCTCCGATGAAAAGGTACAAAAGATTCGAAGTGACCTTACAACAGGACAGCTGAAGCGCTACTTCTTGCACGTTGCCGAAGGTGTCGATACAAAATCGTCAGAGGAATTTAATGTTCTCCAGTCAAAGGGACTTTTGCGAAGCGGTATTGTACTCATTCATGGGATTGCCCTGACGCGGGAGCAGTTCCGACTGATGAGACGGGTGGGTGCGTACCTCGTTTGGTCACCCCAAAGCAATCTCTCCCTGTACGGCAAAACCACCGACGTTGTCGCTGCTAAAGAAGAGGGGCTCACTATTTCTTTGGCACCAGACTGGACGATCACAGGCACAGATAATATGTTGGAGGAATTGAAAGTCGCAGAAAAATACTCGAAGGAAAGACTTCACTCTAAGGTCACAGCTCGGGATTTGTTCCGTATGGCTACTATTAATGCCGCGAAAGTCGCCGGGTTGGACCAGTTCCTTGGAAGAGTTGCTCCTCGATTCGGTGCGGATTTCTTTCTGGCTCCCAGACTTGATCCAGATCCGTTTAAGAGCCTCCTCAAAACGAACTCCAGAGACGTTCATATGGTATTTGTCGATGGCGTGCCACTCTATGGTGATGAAGGAGAGGTTGAGAAATTTGTTGATTCCAACTCGATTGATCGGATCAACGTGCAAGGGAGGCAAAAGGTCGTTGTGACAGTGGCCGATCCACGGCTCGCACCGCGAAGCCAGGAGCATTTCCGAGATATAGTTCAACTACTTCAAAAATCCATTGTGATGGTGGCTCCGCTCAGTGAAGATCAGTAGCGGATCTGATGAAACGGTAATGGACCACACGTACAGGGAGGTCGAATTCACAGGGGAATCGGGAGGATTCCCGAGGTTTCGGTAAAGCAATGAAGAAATGAAGAGGAATCAAACCACTACCGACTTTCATCTTTTTCTGAACGTTGCCGGCGCAGTTGCTTGTTGCTTGGGAGCCGCGCCGGTTGTGCGGGTGGTTGATAACGACGCATCCGCGCGTTCACGTGTGCATTCGCGCGGGACGGCGAATCACGTTTGAGTAGTGGGCGCAACTCAATCTACGCTGCTTTGGCCGCCGCTCATCAGGATGGACGAAGCGGTGAATGCTAAGATGGAAAAACTTTTCGGAGAACACCCCCGTGATAACGTTGCTCCGGCTACAACGCAGAAATCTCGCCATCGCCTCAGCATTGAGGTAAATAGATTCCGTGAACGGCCAACCGAGTAGCGAAGCCGAGAATCTTCCAGAAACCAACAAATGGCTAGTCGAGGTGTCATCGGGCGGGCAAAACCGGCCAGGGAGGGGCAGATGAGATAGCCGCACTGATGCGCAATGAACCAACTCAACGTGAGCCTGCGACATTCCATCGCCGGCCAACGGCTGGTCGGCCCGCAAGATTGCCCGCGAACTGGGCGTGCATCGCGAAACGGTAGGTCGGTATTTGCGCCGGCCTGAACCGGTCTTAAAACCGGCCATTCCGCCCCCCGGCTCGTTGGCGTCGAACTTGCCCAAATCGGCAAACTTCGCCGCCTTGGTATTATCGCTCGCGGTTGTATTCTATTGGACATGGAAAACGAACCCGAACACCTTGTCGTCGAGTTGATCGTGGACCGGCTTACCCGCCAGATGCAGCGGCAGACTAAGGCGATTGAACGCGCGCTGGGCGAGGTGCGTGATATGCTTCTCAAGCGCGTGCATGAGGTCGAAGCCACAGTGGACCTCATTGCCCGCGAACTGGCGCGCTGGGCCGAGGACGCTCGGGAGTGAGGCGGACAATACCAAGATTATTTCTTGGTTCGTCGGGCTTTGATCTTCGCCCACCGGGCTTTTGCTGCGGCCGAGATTCTGGCTCTGCCTGCCGCGCTAAGTTTGCCTCTTTTCCGGGGTGCGGCACCCTTTAGTGTTGAAGCTTGGTCGCCAATGATCCGATCCAGGTCTTTCTGCAACGTGTCGATTTTCTCCCGGATTGTGAGGGCTTGCTTGAGTTGTTGAACCGATAGTCTGGCCAAGGGATTGTTCGTCATGCGTGAGCAGTAGCCGCAGAAACAGCTTCACGTCAAGAAAAGTTGCCGTTTCGGGCAAATTTACCCTCCTTTTCCTCCGATTCACTTTCAATTAAACTGGCGGTACGATTGTCGAGGGGACTTGGACAATCGAACCTGTTGTTCTAGCTGGTCAAATCATCCAGTGTCTCGTCCCAACCGATCAGGGTACCCTCAATGCTAGAGAGGGTACCCTTGACGTGTCTCTGGAATTTCTGAAGGCGTGAATTGCATAGTTTTTGGCGATTATTCCACTGCCCGGATGCGTTATGCGCTGCTGGCATTACCTATCGTACGGATTGCCTCCGCGTCCGGTCGGCTTGGTGCAGGGAATTTTCTTTGCGTATCGCCGTGCACTGACGGCACCGACGGAACGTTTCAATAACTTGGCGACTTCTCTGTCCGGCCTGACACCCAACAGCCTTTCCTCCTTTGGCGTCCAAACCCGATCGCCCGGCCTGACCGGTTTTCCGCGTCGGGCGACAAAATGCCTGGCCATGCTCCTGAACCAATGCGCGGGCTTGGGTCGCCGCAATGCCGCCAGGAGCCGCGCCTTCCCGCCCGGAGTGAGCTTGTGTGGCTTGCCGGTTTTGATTCTGGACAGATGGGCGCGGAGCGCAGGTGTCAAAGCCTCGCTCTGAACGTAAGATTTCAGCCGACGCGTCCCGGCAGTGATCGGTTCGACTTCCAGGGCGCGACGCCATTTTGAAACGATGTCCGTGCAAACAGCCCAATGGTGCGCCACGGCGAGGGCCGACTCGTGCTGAACGGCGCGAACAAGATTGTCACACAGAATCAGCGAGCGAGTCCGCCACTTCATCGGCCAGGGAATCGGGCCGGCACTGTAGCCGCCCACTTTGACGGTCCCCCGCAGTTCGCAAGGCAGGAACCTGCCGCGCCTCGTCCGAGGCGGGGCGTACGGGCCATACAACAGTTTGACTTTTTCTGGATCGACCGGCCCACGCCCCCTTGTGGTTTTGGCTTTCCAGCTTCGGATACCCAAAAGGAGCCGTTTGCCTTGAACCGCCGCAAGGCTGCGGCCGATGAGTTTGCCAACTGCGCGGTCGGGTTGAGTGCCGAGCAATTTGATTTCCTCATCCCTCCAAGGCGGCTGAAGCGGCGCTCCAATATCCAACGCCTGGCGTTTGAGGCTGACCGCCTCGACAGTGCGCCCGATTTTCCTGGCGACTACGCCGTCGGGCCTGGTGCCCAGCAGCCCGATCTCCCGTGGTGTCCACCTTGCCTGTGTCACTCGCACTTTCAGCCCGTCTTTTTGCTGCGTTGCGGCAAATGCGGCCGCGCCGTCACTGCCGGAATCCAGAAAGGCCACCTATTATCGTTGCACCAAGAAAAACAAAACCTGCCGGTGCCTTCAGGCAATCGGCTTCAAACGGGCCAAACAGCAGTTTATCGGCTTTCGGGGGAGCCGGAGCGAACAATACCCTATTCCAAGAGTTTCCATTTCGGGTTTTGGCCAACGACTTCGAGGGTGCCCTGGCGAATGATTCTGCCGCAACTTGCGCAAACGTATAGATCCTCCCACTGACCCTCCACGGGCTCGACTTCATTGCCGTTGTTGTTGCACGGGAAGAAGCCGTCAGATACGGGGGTGTTTCCACAGACGCACTCCCACGCCTCTTCGTTTCCAGGCTCATGGGTGAGGAATTCTTGTTTGGTGCCTATTGGCATGACGCCATCGTATCACAGTTTACGTCTCGTGAACAAGGCATACGGCGCAAAGCGCCGTTCATGGTCCCGGTCCGTTGCAAGATTGCAAGTTTGCTCGCTCAAACTCCTTGTGTTCAAAGCGCCGGGACGTCCGCAATTCGACCTGATGTATGTGGGCATGCTTGTGATGCTATTGCTGGTAATTGCGCCGTATCCTACCTCGAGTTCTTAAGCAAGGATCGGGTCAAGGGGCGCTGGGATTGCCCTTGCGGAAGTGGGCAGAAACTTCGGAACTGCCACATGAACCATGTGCTGAGCCTGCAGAAGAAAATCTCCCCGAGAATTGCCAGGATCCGATTAGACTAGTTTAAGCTTGCCGCATGCAATAAATATTCCCGCTCACAATCCTGGCACGGACATATTTTTAAGCTACGAAAGTAGTGGTTTACTGCCAAGTATTTTCGGCCTCACTTCATCGGTGCGTCAACTTGAGCTTCCACCTCTGGCCGGCATCAGTACTGGATTCTAACCTGAGCTGTCGTAAACGAAGCTCGTTGGGTCCGCCCGAAATGTCACCTTCGGAGCTCAAAACCCTGTCATTTATTTCACATTGAACATAGACCGTGTCACCGTCAGCCAATCCCCCGAGCAAATGGACAAGAAGTGCTGGTTGTAACTGCCTGGCGAGAGCGCCAGCAAAAGTGAGAATTGCGGCCGCAATCATCGGACCGAGAAGCTGTGTTTTGATAAATGTCTTCATATCATTGTGCCGGTATTGGTAGGTTGAAGTTTTCAGACAGCTGCCGAGACGCATGTCCATATTTGAGAATGAGCCGAGCTTAGGAGATCAGATTGGGGCATTTTTGTGAAGGCTAATTCCATACCTAAGTCGGCAGCGTTTTGTCATCCGGTAGCTCTAAGTTCAGTTGTGCTATCCTAAATGGAGATTCTCTTTCAGAGAACATTAGCACCTTCACAATCCCAAGAGTTTCTCTCGCTGTTCCAACGCCATCCACGCTTCCAGCGAGAGGATTCAAACCAATAATTCTCAATCTACTAAACTGGTACCACGATCACCGGGATTCCACTCGGGTAAAACCGGACGTTCTGAGGTGAGGAACAGGGTGCATTCTTGCCGGATTCGGCAATTTCTCTCTCCTTGTCCCGGTTCAATAAATCCTTACACTTTGGCATATGCTCCAACAGTCAGGTCGATCGCCTTTTCGGGTAAAACCGAGATTGCGTGGCTGATTCCATCGAAGGTAGCCTGATTACTTCCCGGCGCGCCAGGGCATGGTGAGCCAAACGCCTGGGGAGCAATTCAAACGCTTTCCCTCCGGAGCATGAGGGAACTGCGGACGGTGAAATGTGTGGGAAACATTACCTGGAAACGGAAGTGTTTCCCACCGTTACCGCCGTTCTCAATCCGTTACACCGGCGGCATCCTGAGCACCGGGCCAGAGCTCGGGCGCGTGATTCGAGCTGAAGAAAAGCTTCAGTTTAGCGAATAGCGCATCAAAAGTTCGAGGTCTGGTTCGATACGGGCCACACACTTGCTCTTTCGAGCAATATTTTCCCCCTTGCCACGGCCCGATTGAGCCACATTTTCTCCAACGCTTCAGCACAGGTAAACAGGAGATGTCAAAAATCATGGTTTTTAGAGGTAAACACCCGATGAACAGGTAAACAGTGTAGCCATTGACCTGGGAAACCCATTCCAACCCGAACAAATGCGGCGTGCGCGGGTAACTTGATGAAATCGTCGCGAGTTGCGCCCATAAACCTTGCAAGGACTGAGAGTCCGAAAGAAAATAGCCAGGGCAAAGCGAGACGAAGTCCGCCGTCCTTGCTGAATAGTCCACAAAAATTCTCCCTCTCCTTGAAGGCCGAAAAAAATTTGACATAGCAACCGAGCATGTCTATTGTCGCGCTGTTTTTTGGAACGTGTGTTTCAAAGACGTGCAGAAAGAGCGGTGAAGATTTGTTGTTGAGTCATCGAATCGAAAGCAGATGTAAAACTTTCGTTCTTCGTCTCCTCACTTTTTCCAGCCGCATAACAACAAACTACGTCTTGGTGTCAACCGACATCGAGCAGGAGTTAGTTATTATGACGACATATACACATCAGAATTCGCCGAATCCGGCGAAACTCATCGAAGCCCTCCGCCACCTCGGCTACGCCAATTACATCGCTATTAGCGATTTGATTGACAATTGCTGGGACGCCAACGCGAAAAACGTGCGAGTCCAGACTCGCTCGGTGGGCACAGGTCACGAGATCATAATCGCCGACGACGGAGTCGGCATGAGTCGTGAAGTGTTGGCCGAAGCAATCAAGCTCGGGTCAATGGTTGAGAAGGACATCGCCACCGACCTCGGCAAATTCGGCATGGGGTTGGTGACAGCGTCGCTGTCAATCGCGCGGCAGACAATCGTTCTCACAAAGACCGAAAGCGGGGAACTCCTCAAGGCGGTGAATGACGTGGATGAAGTTATCAGGACAAATCAGTTCATCAGCTATCTCGATAAAGCGTCGGCGCAAGACACCACGTTTTTCAGGGAAATGGTGGACGACGCGAAATCTGCGACAATCGTCGTCCTCCGCAAGTGCGATAATCTCCAAGACAAAAACCCGTCACAATTCGGTAAGACTCTTGGGAAACACATCGCTCGCATCTTTCGCGAGTTCATGGCGTCCGACAAACGATGTCTTTACGTCAACGGCGTCAAACTCGACCGGATTGACCCGCTGAAGTGGGATCATCCCGAAACGGATCATTTCTGCGATGAGCCGCTTGAAGTGAAGTATGAAACCGAAAGCGGGACTATCGTAGATACCGTCCGCATCAAGCTGGCGATTGTTCCCGAAAACCCAGCCACCGGACAAAAGGAGAAGGACTTGAGCATGCGATCTCAAGGCTTTTATGTGATGAGAAACCATCGGGAAATCTGCGAAGCACAGTCGCTGGGGTTCTTCGTGAAACATAATTCGCTGAACCGCCTTCGTGGCGAAATACATTTCAGCGGAGTCCTCGATGATTTCATGGGAGTGAGCTTTACCAAGAACGGAGTGCGTTTGGGGCAATCGGCAAGGGATCAACTTGAACGTTTCCTGAAAGGCCAAATCGAAACGATTCGGAAACGTCTTCAGAAGAAGCAGCGCGTCGAAGTGCCTGAGGATGTGACCGAAGTTCATCAGGGCGCTGAAAAGGAAATTCACAAGAAGTCGAAACTGTTGCTGACGCCTGAAAGCGTCGGGCCAGAGCCGGCTGCACCCAAAACCGAAACTGGCGAACGCACAAAGCACGAAAAGAAAGAGGGTTCGGAAGCACAAAAAGAACGGAAGCCTGGCGAACAGAAGGAGACGCGTGGTTTCGCGACGAATTGCAAATTCGAGGCGATGGCAATGGGTGAGGCAGGCGTGATCTACGAGCCGGAGCAGGTCGGCAAAACCATTGTTGTCAGGTGGAACTCTGACCACCCGTTCTACAAACGTTTCGTTTTGGACAACATCGAGGACAAAGGAATGTTGGCGGCAGCCGACTACCTGGTTTATAGCTTGGCTTGCGCTGAGTTGATGTATTCCAAAGACGACGACAATGAATTGGTGCAGAACTTTAAGTCTGCAATCTCAACAAATCTTCGGGTGTTGCTCGGTTGATTTTGACAACTCCAACCCTCCTGTTAAGTTTTTGCCCTGCTGCTAGAGTGATCGACTGTATGCCCATATATCAATGGCGGGAGCACTGCCCATATCTTGTAAATTGTGAAGCAACGACAAGAAAAATTGAATGAGAGCCTGCTCAGCAGGGAACACTTCCACTTCAATTTGATCCCGTGCAGCGGCCCTGAGACTGATATGCACGGGATCTTGGAATCGATCTTGAGCATGCGGAGCAGAAGGAATACCTTGGTATTGGAAATAGCAGAGTGAATTGCTTTCTCTCTTCGGTCCAGATGAAGGTGAGGCATACGGACATGGTCATAACAACGCCGGTTGCGTTTACCGAGAGCCCCGCAGTGGATATTCTGCTCGGCCAGGAGGACTTTTTTGAATGTCTGCGGATAAAGTTTGAAAAGGACCATGATGCATTCGAGTTGTCCTTGTCACCAAAACTCAAGAACAACTGAGCCAGGAATGAAGTTGCCCCAAGCGGCAAATTATCCCTCCTTTGATGTGACAGCGAGTTAGTTTAGACTGGCGGCATGCAATAAATACTCCCGCTCACAATCCAGGCACGGACACAATCTTAAGCTACGAAAGTAGTGGTACACTGACCTGACCGGCTTCCGATGTTTTCGCTCGTTTGTTCGAACGTAGTTCAGTTCTCGCAGCCCTAATGGATAAACCGACCGGATTGACTCTTTTTGTCCTTGAACGGAGCGGATATTTTCAGGTTCGAAGGCGCGCTCAGGCGTTCCGACACGGGCCAGAGACGTTTCCAAAATCAGGAACGGTTTTTTGGCTTCAACAAAGAGCTTTTTGTCCTTCAACACCAGGTTCGATCCGATGGTTGCCAAAATCTCCTTTTTGATTTGAAAATCGCCTTGGGCAAACCGGTCGCGAGCCGAGCAGACAAATTCAAAGGTCCTCTCGGCGAGTTTGAGCCATTGCTCGACCCGATGCCCCGTGTCCTGAGTCAGTTCTTCGAGCCGGGCCTTTTCCTTGAGCAGCTCCGACCGCTGCCGGCCGTATTCTTCATCGGATAGCAGGCTTCCATCCGCGTTGGTCGGGGAAGTCTTGAGCTTGACCAGATGATCGAGTCGCTTGAGGCAATCCTGATAAGCCTTGTGCTGGGCATGAAGCAGGTCATCCCTCGAGGCCGCTTCCTGCTCGTGGAGTTCATGCAAATACTTGACCGCCCACTCCTTGAATTTTTCCGAGATTTGAATACGCGAAAGGTATTGTTCAATTTGCCGTTCCAGTTCTCTCACCTCCACGCTCCCTTGCTGACAGCGCGGCCTTTTGCTCTTGCTGCAATGGTAGTAGGTGTAGTCGAGGAAGGTGGGATTGGTCATGGTCTCAATCGCGGTCTGACACCGGGGACAACGATCCCGGTTGCGGCAGGCAAACTTAAAGCGACATGAACTGCAGATGAGTTGGTGCTTCTCTTCGGCGGTGACCATCGCGTTGCACTCGCCACAGCGGATGAGGCCGGTGAAGGCAAACGTTGTATGCTTGATTGGTCTTGGACTTCCGCCGCGTCCGAGCAACATTTGCACCCGCTCAAACTCCTCCCTGGTCACCATCGGTTCGTGTCTCCCGTGATACCACTGGCCGCTGCCTTTGGGATACTCAAACCAGCCGTAATAGAACGGATTGCTGAAAAGCTGGTAAATGGCGCTGTGCGCCAGCGGCTTGCCGCCCCCTTTGCGGGTTTGCCGAGTGCGAAAGCCCCACTGCTCATTAGCCAACTCACGGATTTGCTCTGGCGTGTAGAGGCCAGTGAGCATCAAATCCCACATCCGACGCACCAGCGGAAATCGCTCCGGGTCTTTTGTCAGGTCTTTTTCGCCACAGTCCTTATGTTTGTTGTTGAGGTAGCCCAAAGGAGCGATGCCTGGATACCATCCTTTTTCCACTTTGGTGTGCAGACCGATCTTCACGTTCCGGCTCAAGTCATCGATGTATTTCTGCGCCATGCCAAACTCGATATACATGAGGATGACGTTGTCATCGTGCTGGCCGTAACTCTGTGAGGGAGTCATCACCTGAATGCTGTGCTGTTTAATGGCCCAGATGATGGCGCCGCCGTCCACCGGGTTGCGCGCCAGACGATCCAGTTTCCAGCAGAGGATGCCCCGGGCTTCGCCCCGGTAGAGGCGCTGCATCATCGCATTGAAGACCGGGCGGCCCGGGGCTTTGGCGGATTTGGCTTCGGTCAGGATTTCAACCACCGATACATTTAATTTGGCGGCGAGCTGCTGCATCTCGCGCACCTGGGACTCAATGGAGAGCACCTGCCGGTCCTCGGCTTCTGTGGACTTGCGACAATAGATGAAATAATGGGGCATGAAAATGCGATGCGGCTGACGTGGGGATGCATAGAAGCATAGCAGTACCGCAAGGGGCGTCAACGCGAAGGCTGTTCATTCTGTTCATTGCTCACCGGCTTTGGCATTTCTATTGACGGTGGTTGGGAGAGGATTTGAAAAAGCCCCAGGAGGCGCAGTCCCATTTCTACCGCTTCGGCATCAGAAATAGGTTCGCCAAATTCCTCTTGGTGAATCCTCTTAAAATCTTCAACTGCATTTTGACTGAGCCTCATTGTTTTTGAGGATAGGGGAAACCAGCGATACAGAAAGGCACGAGGAATTGCCCGTTTCAGCAAGAACTCACTCTTTTGTAGTCGGCGGCAACGACCGCCTGAATGTCAGCCGAGAGCCGGCCGCCGCGTGAGTGGAGATCGAGGCTTTCGTTGGCGAAACGAACATCGATCCCCTGATCAATGAGTTCACCGAGAGAAGCCCAGTCCCGTAGGTTACGAGCGCTGCGATCAATCTTGTGAATGATGACACCGCAGGCTTTTCCGGCGCGGAGCAATTTGAGCATCCGGTTAAAGACCGGGCGGCCATGTTTGGCAGCGGTCTGGCGTTCTTCAAACCAGTCGGCGATGCCCAGATTGAAGTGCGCCGCATACCGCGCAATGGCGTCCCGCTGTTCCTGAAGCGACACGCCTTTTTCACCATGTTTGGCGGTGGATACACGGATGTAGCCGAAGAATTGCTGCATGGAAGTGGAGCGTCCGGCTGGGGACGTACTATCGTAGCGTACCGTCCGAATGCGTCAAAGGCGTGTGCTCGGCCTGCAGGCGTTCATAAATCCGCAAGACTACGTTCAGGTAGCCTTGCAGGTTTTCTTCGGCCTCCTCCAATTCCTCGTCGGTGATGTCCGGGTAGAGGTCGCGGAGTGTGGGGATGATTTCCGGTTCCATGATGGCCAGAACAATAACGCACCCCCCTGACGTATTAAAGGCGTGAAGAATTGCCCGCCGAGGCAAGAACTCGCCCCTTTGTCCGGCACACACTCGCGCTACTCTGAAACGAATGAAAACTTTCAGCGAAGCGTTTCAAGGTGAGAAGTATCGCAAGGATGTTCCCACCGTTTCGGCGGTGTTTCGCGACGGCGCCATGTTGGAGATGGTCTGTCAGCCGTCTGAACGGCGCACCGGTTTCGTTCTCTGGCGCGACGGCGCGTGGAGTTCTCAGCAAAGCGTCAGTGTGGATCCACTCTATCAGTTGGTGCCTTACTCGTATCACAACAACCTCGTCAAAAACCAGGTCGTGCTCTTTCCTTCGGAGCCGGAAGAATACGAATCCACCGAGGCGCTGTTAGCGGAGATTCAAGCTTTCATCCACCGCCACGTCGATGTCAGTCCCTTGTTTGAGAAACTGGCCAGCTACTATGTTCTTTTTACCTGGGTCTATGATGGTTTCAACGAACTGCCGTACTTGAGAGTTCGCGGTGACACCGGTACGGGCAAGACCCGGTTTCTGCTCACGATCGGTTCGCTCTGTTACAAGCCGATCTTTGCGAGCGGCGCTTCCACCGTTTCGCCCATCTTTCGGATGCTGGACGCCTTCCGGGGAACACTCATCATTGACGAGAGCGACTTTCGGTTCAGCGACGAGAAGGCCGAAATCGTCAAAATCCTCAACAACGGCAATGTCAAAGGATTTCCCGTGCTCCGCAGTGAACAATCCAGTAAAGGCGAGTTCAACCCGTGCGCCTACCGCGTGTTCGGCCCCAAGATTGTGGCCACGCGCGGTTTCTTTGACGACCGGGCTTTGGAGAGCCGCTTCCTGAGCGAAGAAATGGGCCAGTCCAGACTTCGTGATGAGCTGCCGATCAATTTGCCGGGCACACACAAGGAGGAGGCGCTCCACTTGCGCAACAAACTCCTGCTTTTCCGCCTCCGCAATTTCAAA
>Ga0066709_100002024_pt1 | contig 14302 bp, 12 predicted proteins | sample GraSoiAngelo_158_FD_79665 | JGI IMG/M metagenome (GOLD analysis project Ga0066709, IMG submission 79665) | Grasslands soil microbial communities from the Angelo Coastal Reserve, California, USA - 14_1009_16_30cm | ecosystem: Environmental > Terrestrial > Soil > Grasslands | place: USA...
GACGATTCCGGGACGAAGGCTGCGGCGCGCATGCTCGCCATGGTCAAGGGGCTGGCAACGAACGATCTCGTCGTGGCGCTCATATCCGGCGGCGGTTCGGCGCTCCTGAGCCTTCCGGCTCCAGGCATTTCGGTTGAGGACAAGCGTGCCGTCAGTCGGGCGCTCCTCAAGTCGGGCGCGCCCATCTCGGACATGAACTGCGTGCGCAAGCACCTGTCGGCGATCAAGGGCGGGCGGCTCGCCGCTGCAGCGCATCCCGCGCGCGTCGTGAGCCTTGTCATCTCGGACGTGCCGGGCGACGATCTCGCCGCCGTTGCCTCCGGTCCCACGGTTGCCGATCCCACAACATTTGCCGAGGCGCGAGCCGTCATCGCTAAATACGGCATCGAGGTGCCACCCGCGGTCAAGCGCCATCTCGAAACAGCCGCCGATGAGACGCCTAAGCCCGGCGACCCGCGCCTCGCCAATGCGGAGGCCTGCCTCATCGCATCGCCGCAAAAGTCGCTCGAAGCCGCCGCTTCGGTGGCGCAGGCAGCTGGCATGACGCCGGTGATCCTCGGCGATGCAATCGAGGGGGAGGCGCGCGAGGTAGGTTTTGTCATGGCCGGAATTGCCCATCAGGTGCGCCGCTTCGGCCAGCCGGTCGCCCCTCCTTGCGCGCTCATTTCAGGGGGAGAAACGACGGTCACCGTCCGTGGCAATGGGGCAGGCGGGCGCAATGTGGAATTTCTCATGGCACTGGCGCTTAAACTCAATGGCGCGCCTGCCATCCACGCGCTTGCCGCCGATACCGATGGCATTGATGGAGCGCGCGAGGTTGCAGGCGCATTCATTGGCCCGACCACATTGTCGCGGGCGCGCGAGGCGGGGATCGATCCTTGGGCGGCGCTTGCCGACAATGACGGCCATGGGTTCTTCGCTGCCCTCGGCGACCAGATCGTCACCGGCCCAACCCTCACCAACGTCAACGACTTTCGCGCCATCCTGATCGGCGCACAACCGGATTAAAACCATGAACGATCGCCGCTACTTCGCGCCCCATGGCGGGCTCCCCGGCCAGACCACCTTGCTGACCGACCGCGCGGTGTTCACCGAAGCCTATGCCTTCATCCCGAAGGGCGTCATGCGCGACATCGTAACGAGCTATCTGCCGTTCTGGGACAAGACGCGGGCCTGGATCATCGCCCGCCCACTATCGGGCTTCGCCGAAACCTTTTCGCAATACATCATGGAGGTCGCGCCGGGTGGCGGCAGCGCGCAACCTGAGCCCGACCCGCAGGCGGAGGCGGTTCTGTTCACCCTCGAGGGCTCATTCAGCCTTACGCTTGCAGGCAAGCAGCATGTCATGCGGCCGGGAAGCTTCGCCTTTATCCCGCCCGGAGCGGCCTGGAATGTCAGCAATGATAGTGATGCGCCGGCGCGTTTCCATTGGATCCGCAAGGCCTATGAGGAGGTCAAAGGCTTGGGGCTGCCCGATCCCATTGTCGTCAATGAACGGGACATCACACCCATCGCCATGCCCGACACCAATGGGGCGTGGGCGACGACCCGCTTTGTCGATCCCGTCGATCTGCGCCACGACATGCATGTGACGATCGTGACGTTTGAGCCCGGCGGAGTCATTCCGTTTGCCGAAACCCATGTGATGGAACACGGCCTTTATGTGCTCGAAGGCAAGGCGGTCTATCGCCTGAACCAGGATTGGGTCGAGGTTGAAGCCGGCGATTTCATGTGGCTGCGCGCCTTCTGTCCGCAGGCCTGCTATGCCGGCGGGCCAGGCCGGTTCCGCTATCTCCTATACAAGGATGTGAACCGCCATATGAAGCTCACTGTGCGATGAGCGGAACCCTTTACGCCGTACCGCTGACCAAGCAGGGTTTCGCGCCGTTCGGCGACGTCGTGGAAGCGGACGGCGCCAGACACTTCCCGATCAACCAGGGCTTCGCCGAACGGTTTGACGATTTGGCCCGGGTGGATGTCGCCGCCGAGGGCGGCGCGGTCAATGTCAGCGTCGTTGTGGGGAAACCGCGTCCGCAGCCCATCGCGCTCAAGCTCATGGAACGCCATCCCCTCGGCAGCCAAATCTTCCTTCCCTTGCAAGACCGGCCTTGGCTTATCGCCGTCTGCGCCGACCCTGCCGATTTCGGGAGCTTTCGCGCCTTCTACGCGACCGGCCGCCAGGGCATCAACTATGCACGCAATGTGTGGCACCATCCGCTTTTAGTAATCAATGCCGACTGCCGCTTCCTGGTTGTTGACCGCAAGGGCCCAGGCAATAATCTAGAGGAAGTCTGGTTTGGAGAGCGCGAGATTTCCCATCTCGCGCTTGCATAGCGCTCATGCAACGCGCCGAGTCGTTCCTGGCCACCGGGTATCGGCATTTTCTTGCGGTTGCCGAGACTGGATCGGTCAGGGCAGCGTCGCGTCAGATCAATGTTGCGGCGTCCGCCATCAGCCGGCAGATCGCCCTGCTTGAGGGGCAACTCGGTATTGCGCTCTTTGATCGCAGCGGCAGAAACCTTGAGCTTTCGCCAGCTGGAGAAGTCCTGCTACGCAGCCTCCGCGCCACTTCGCACGGGCATGAGGAGCTGCTCGATCACCTAAGCGCGCTGCGCGGGCTGAAACGCGGTCGCGTCAGGATCGCGACGGTTGAAAGCGTATCGGTGTCGATCGTGCCTGACATTCTTGAGGAGTTCGCCAAGGCCTACCCCGGATTGCAGACGTCGGTCATCGTGGCGGGCTCTGATGCGGTGACGGAACTCGTTCGCGATCATACGGCGGATATCGGTTTCACTTTCAATCCGACGGATTTAGAGGGCCTCGACGTCGAACTGTCGCGCGACCTGCGGGTCGGCGCCGCCATGTCGCCCGACCATCCGCTCGCCAAGTCGAAGAACCTGACCCTGGCCGAGTGTCTTGCCTATCCCGTCGCCTGGCCGTCACGGGGGCTGAGCCTCAGAACGGTTCTGGATCGCCGGCCCCCTGGCCTCAAGCGTGAAGTCAATCCGGTCTTCGAGTGCAATTCCTTGCGCTTAATGGCATCGCTCGCGCGTCGGGGCAGCTGCATTGCCTTCCAGACGTCAATCGGCATCGAGCAGGAAATCGCTTCTGGGCGAATAATCTTCGTGCCGCTGGCTGATCGCGGGATGCCGGTTGACCGGCTAATGGTGGTCCGGCGGGCTGGGAAGGTGGGACGCCTTGCTGTCGATACCTTCATGGCACTTGCGAAGCGGTTTTTGCCTGGCGCGGGTAACGTACGAAAATAGTGCACGGTCTGTAGTATTATTGGTGCTTTTTGGAACACCAAGCCTGTGGTAAAATAAAACCTCCGGCGGCGCAAAGAACCGGTTAGAATCTAGAGGAAAGGAACGGGAAGCGGCGATGGGGCGCTTGACTACGCATGTGCTCGACACGGCAAGCGGCCGCCCGGCTGCCGGTCTCAAGATCGAGCTTTGGTCGCATGGCAAAGGGCAGGCCCTTGTCAGGTCGATGACCACCAACAGCGATGGCCGGACCGATGCGCCGATCCTACCGGAGAGCGATTTCTCGCCAGGCACCTATGAATTGCGTTTCTTTGCCGGCGACTATCTAAGGCGCTCGGGCATCAAGCTTGATGAACCGGCTTTCCTCGATGTAATCCCGATTTGTTTCGGCATCGCCAATGAACAGCAGCACTATCACGTGCCTCTGCTTTTGTCGCCTTATGGCTACTCAACTTATCGCGGGAGCTGACGATCATGGTGCGCGACAAGATCCGTTTCTTGAGAAGAGGGCGAGTGGTCATGTACGGCTCCGCTACTCCCACGCGCACTGTACTCGACTATCTCCGTCTCGAGGAGAAATCGCGCGGCACCAAGGAAGGCTGTAATGAAGGCGACTGCGGCGCCTGCACCGTGGCACTTGGAACGCTGCGCGACGGCCGCGTCATCTATGAGCCCGTCAATGCCTGCATCATGCTGATGGGCCAGCTGCACGGCAAGGAGTTGGTCACCGTCGATGATCTCGCTGATGGCGGCACTCTGCATCCGACGCAGCAGTCGATGGTCGACCGGCACGGCTCGCAATGCGGCTTCTGCACGCCAGGCTTCGTCATGGCGCTGTTCACGCTCTATCATTCGGGTAAGAAGCCGGCGCGTCAGGACATCGTCGATCACATTGCTGGCAACCTCTGCCGGTGCACCGGCTATCGACCCATCGTCGATGCGGCGCGCGATGCCTGTACCGGCCGCGCCATCGACCGCTGGGCCAAGGCCGAGAAGGAAACGGTCCGCCAGCTTCAAGCCTTGAACGACAGCGGCGACATATTCGTCGGCACACAGGAGCGCTTCCTCGCGGTGCCGGCGAAAGCCGAGACGCTCGCGCAACTTGCGGCGGAACACCCCGATGCCACAATCGTCGCCGGATCGACCGATGTCGGCCTCTGGATCACCAAACAACTGCGCGACCTGCCAAAGATTATTCACACGTGCGGCGTGGCCGAACTGCACGCGATCACGGACACGGGCGACATGCTCTCGCTCGGCGCGGCGGCGACATATTCGGAGGCGGAGCGCCATCTTTCCGCCATCGATCCCGATGTGGCGGAGGTGCTGCGCCGGCTCGGCGCGAAGCAGGTGCGCGCCTCCGGCACGGTGGGCGGTAATGTGGCAAACGGCTCGCCGATCGGCGACATGCCACCGATGCTCATCGCGCTCGGCGCCGCGCTGCATCTGCGCCACGGCAACGATATGCGGAAACTCGCCATCGAGGATTTCTTCATCGCCTATGGCAAGCAGGACCGTAAGCCGGGCGAACTGGTCTGGTGCCTCGATATCCCGAAGCTCAAACGCAACGAGGCCTTTCGCGCCTACAAGATCTCCAAGCGCTTCGACCAGGACATCTCCGCCTTGCTCGGCGCATTCAAATTCACCCTCGAAGGCCGGCGGGTTGCCTCCGCGCGGCTTGCCTATGGCGGGATGGCGGCGACACCCAAGCGCGCAATGCGTGCCGAAGCGGCGATTGCCGGGGCATCGCTTGACGCGCCCGCGACTTGGGACGCCGCCATCCGAGCCCTCGTACACGATTTCGAGCCGATCACCGACATGCGGGCCTCCGCCGCCTATCGCATGGAGACGGCGCAAGCGCTGGTGCACAAGGCGCTGATCGAAATCGCAGAACGCGGTGTGGCGGACACGCGCGTGGTCGGTCTTCGGGCGGAGGCCGCCTGATGGGTGTGGCCATGAGAAAGCGGCTTGCCACCGACACCGTCGGCCTTGCGCTGGCGCATGACTCGGCGATCCTGCATGTGCAAGGCACCGCCACCTATATCGATGACATGCGCGAGCCCGACGAACTCGTCCATGTCGCCCCGGGTTACGCCAAGGAGGGGGCGCGCGGAAAGATCAAGTCGCTCGATCTCGCGGCGGTCCGGAACTATCCGGGGGTCATTGCCGTTCTCACCGCCAAGGAAGTTCCCGGCATCAACGATTGCAGCCCCTCGCTCGGCGACGATCCCATCCTCGCCGGTGGCGCGATCGAGTTTCACGGCCAGGTGGTCTTCGCCGTCGTGGCAGAAACGCGCGATCAGGCACGGCGCGCGGCCCGACTCGGTAAGGTCGAGATCGCCATCGAGACGCCTGCCATTACGGCCGACGATGCGGTGGCAATGAACACCAAGGACGTGCTGCCGCCCTATGAATTCAAGCGCCGCGATGTCGCGAAGGCGCTCAAAGCCTCGACGCGTCGGATCGAGGAAACCTTCCTCGTCGGCGGCCAGGAGCATTTCTATCTCGAAGGCCAGGTGAGCATGGCGGTGCCCGAGGAGCATGGCGGTATGACCGTTTACTGCTCGACCCAGCACCCATCCGAAGTGCAGCACATTATCGCCAAGATGCTGGGCGTCGCCGATGCCAAAGTGGTGTGCGAGTGCCGCCGCATGGGCGGCGCCTTCGGCGGCAAGGAGAGCCAAGCGGCGCAATGGGCTTCCCTCGCTGCACTCGCCGCCCATGTCACCGGACGCCCGGCGAAGTGCCGGCTCGACCGCGACGAAGCTATGATCATGACCGGCAAGCGACACGACATGCGGGTGAGCTACCGGGCTGGATTCGATGCTACGGGCCGGCTCACCGTCGTCGATGCCGAGTTCCTGTCACGCTGCGGCTACTCGGCCGATCTCTCCCTCGGCGTCAACGACCGCACCATGTTCCACGCGGATAATGCCTACTACTATCCCGCCCTCAGGATCCGTTCGCGGCGCCTCCGCACCCACACCGTCTCCAACACCGCCTTCCGGGGCTTCGGAGGTCCGCAGGGCATGGTCATGGCCGAGCGCATGATGGACGCAATCGCCATTGAGCTCGGCATGGATCCGCTCGACGTGCGCAAGCGTAATTTCTACGCCAAGGGCCGCGATGTCACGCCCTACGGCATGCGCATCGAAGACAACATCATCGCCGATGTCGTCGCCGAGCTCGAGGAGTCCTCCGACTATCGCGCACGTCGCGAAGCGGTGAAGGCGTTCAACGCGAAGAGCGGTTTCCTGCGCAAGGGCATTGCGCTGACGCCCGTCAAATTCGGCATCTCCTTCACCCTCACCCATCTCAATCAGGCGGGCGCGCTGGTGCACGTCTATACCGATGGCTCGGTGCACATTAACCACGGCGGCACCGAGATGGGCCAGGGCCTCTACATGAAGGTCGCCCAGGTGGTGGCGGAGGAGTTCGGCCTCACGACAGACCGCGTGCGCATTACTGCGACCACGACGGACAAGGTTCCCAACACCTCACCCACCGCCGCATCCTCCGGCTCCGATCTCAACGGCATGGCGGCCAAGGCGGCAGCTGGAACCATCAAGAAACGCCTTGTCGAATTCGCGGCGAAGGCCTGGAAGGTGCCGAAATCGCGCATCCGCTTCGAGAATGGCCAGGTCATCATCGGCAACCAGAGCATAGGTTTCGGCGCGCTTGCCAAGAAGGCAAATCACGCGCGCATCTCGCTCTCCTCCACCGGCTTCTACGCCACGCCGAAGGTTACCTGGAACCGCGCCAAGGCCAAGGGCCGACCGTTCTTCTATTTCGCCTACGGCGCGTCGTGCTCGGAAGTGACCATCGACACGCTGACCGGCGAGATGCGCGTCGACCGCGTCGATATCCTCCACGATGTGGGCCGCTCGCTCAATCCGGCCATCGATATGGGCCAGATCGAAGGCGGCTTCGTGCAGGGCATGGGCTGGCTCACCACCGAGGAACTGGTCTTCGACGCTCAGGGTCGGCTGCGCACACATGCGCCCTCGACCTACAAAATCCCCTGCGCGTCCGACGTGCCTGCCGACTTCCGGGTGAAGATCTACGAATCGCGCGGCAACCGCGAGGATACGATCTACCGCTCGAAGGCCGTCGGCGAGCCGCCACTGATGCTGCCGATCTCGGTATGGTGTGCAATTTTCGACGCGCTCGCCGGCATCAACTCGGGCCAGGTCCCGCCGCTTGACGTACCCGCCACGCCCGAGTCCATAATGCGCGCGGTCAAGGCGATGCAGTCATGAAGACCTGGTCCCTCATCCTCACGACGCTCGAGATGCACGGGTCCTGCGTGCTCGTCTCGGTTATCGGCACCCAAGGTTCCGCCCCCCGCGAGGCCGGCGCCCACATGATCGTGACGCGCGACGGTTATTATGGCTCGATCGGCGGCGGCACACTCGAGTGGCGCGCCATCGCCGCAGCACAGACAATGATCGGTCCAAGCGAGGCGGCGCGCATCTCCTCCCATGCGCTCGGCCCCGAGCTCGGCCAGTGCTGCGGCGGCCGCGTCGAGCTTGCGATGGAAGCATTTACCCCTGGCAGCATCGCGCGGGTGAAAGAGCTTGCCGAACGAGAAGACCAGGGGCATTTCACCATCACGCGCCTGATCGCCGGGCGCAGCGTCGAGCAGAGTTTTGGCGAGCATCGCCGCCGCATCTATCTCTTCGGCGCCGGGCATGTCGGCCGCGCCTTGGTTTTGGCGTTGGCGCCGCTTCCCTTCGATGTCCGTTGGATCGATCCGCGTCCGGAGGCCTTTCCCCGCGCGGTACCACAGAACGTCTCGCTGCATCAGATCGAGGAGCCTGTCCGTATACTGGCGAACGCGCCGGCAGGAAGCATCGCCCTCGTCATGACCCATTCCCATGCGCTCGATCTCGCGATCGTCGATGCCGCGCTGCGCTGTCCTGCTATCGCCCACACCGGGCTCATCGGCAGCCTCACCAAGCGCGCACGCTTCGAGAAACGTTTGCGAGAGGCCGGCGTCGCGGCGTCCCGCATTGAAGCGCTCATCTGCCCGATCGGAATTTCCGGCATCAAATCCAAGGAGCCGGCGATGATCGCCACCGCGACGGCGGCGCAGATTCTGGTGTTGGATGAGGCGCTCAGGCTTGCAATACCGGCCGATGCGCCGCACCACTCGACACAACGAATAGGGGGGAGCCGGTGATGGAAGAAGCGATCTATTTGCTCGAGGCGCTGAACGTCGTGAAAGTGTTCGGCACGCTGCGCGCCAACGACGATGTCACGCTCAAGATCAAGCCGGGCGAAATCCACGCCTTCCTCGGTGAGAACGGTGCCGGCAAATCGACCCTGGTCAAGATGATCTACGGTGCCTTGCAGCCGACCTCGGGCGAGTTCCACTGGCAGGGCAAGCCGGTCGTCATCCCTAATCCCTCGGCGGCGCGCAAGCTTGGCATCGGCATGGTGTTCCAGCACTTCTCGCTATTCGAGGCGCTGACCGTCGCCGAGAACATCGCGCTCGCCATGCCGGGTGACTTCGACATGGCGGCGCTGTCGGAGAAGATCGCGCGGGTGTCGAAGGAATACGGCCTGCCGCTCAGACCCAGGGCGATTGTCGCCGATCTCTCGGTTGGCGAGCGCCAGCGCATCGAGATCGTGCGCTGCCTGCTCCAGGAACCAAAGCTTCTGATCATGGACGAGCCGACGGCGGTCCTGACCCCGCAGGAAGCCGATCAGCTTTTCGTTGTACTTCGGCGTCTCGCCGAAGAAGGCTGCGCGGTCGTCTATATCAGCCACCGCCTGGAGGAGGTGAAGCACCTCTGCCACAACGCGACGATCCTCCGCCACGGCAAGGTCGTCGCCAATGTCGATCCGACGAGGGAGACGGCCGCGAGCCTCGCCAAACTGATGGTCGGCGGCGACATCCATGTGGTGCACACGCCGCGCAGCCAAAAGGCTGGTCCGGCCCGGCTCAGCCTCAAAGATCTGAGTCTGCCGGCCGAGGGCCAGTTCTCCGTGGCGCTCAAGAACATTTCGCTTGATGTCAAGGGGGGCGAAGTGGTCGCCATCGCTGGCGTCGCCGGCAACGGCCAGTCGGAGCTTTTCGACGCGATCTCGGGCGAACGGACGCTCGCCGATGCAGGAATGCTGTCGATCGATGGCAGGCCGCAAGGCACCGTCGGCGTCAATGCGCGCCGCAGGGCTGGTGCCGCCTTCGTGCCGGAGGAGCGGCTCGGTCACGGCGCAGTGCCGGCCTTCAGGCTGTCCGAGAATGTCGTGCTGACACGGCATTCGTCTGATGCCTCGCTCGTCAAATCCGGGCTTCTTCAGAAGAGCGGCGCGGGCGATGTCAGCGAACGGGTGATCAAGACCTACGATGTGCGCATGGGCAAGGTCGATCCGGAAGCGCGGGCGCTGTCGGGCGGCAATCTGCAGAAATTTGTGGTCGGGCGCGAACTCGACCGCGAGCCCGGCATTCTCGTCGTCAACCAGCCGACCTGGGGCGTCGATGCCGGCGCCTCGGCGACCATCCGCCAGGCGATCATCGATCTGTCGCGGCAGGGCTCCGCCGTGCTGGTGATCAGCCAGGATCTCGACGAGATTTTCGAGATCGCCGACCGCATTGCCGTTATCTCGCGCGGCGAGTTGTCGGATGCCCATCCGGCGGGCGAACTTTCGCTACAGCAGATCGGCCTGTTGATGGCCGGCGCCCACGAGAAGAAGGAAGGGGTGCGCCATGCGGCTGTTGCTTGAGAAGCGCTCCGAACATTCCCAGTTGATGACCGTCATTTCGCCGCTGATCGCGGTGGCGCTGACGCTCGTTACCGGCGGCTTCATGTTCCTCGCCATGGGACTCAACCCCTTCGAGGCGCTCTATGTCTATTTTCTCGAGCCCTTGAAATTCTTCTGGACCTTTGCGGCCGAAGACTTCTGGCCACTCGAGCAGCTTGCCGTCAAAGCGGCACCGCTGGTTCTGATCGGCGCCGGTCTCGCTGTCGCCTATAGCGCCAATGTGTGGAACATCGGAGCCGAGGGCCAGCTTACCGCCGGCGCCATCCTCGGCGCCGTCGTTCCTGTGTACTTCACCGACTGGCAGTCCCCGTTAACGCTTATCGCCATGTTGGCGCTCGGCGCTATCGGCGGCATGCTGTGGGCGGCGATCCCGGCCTTCCTCAAGAACCGCTTCGGCGCCAGCGAGATCCTGACCAGCCTGATGCTTGTATATGTGTCGCAACTGCTGCTTGACTGGCTTGTGCGTGGTCCCTGGCGCGACCCCGCCGGCCACAACTTCCCGCAGACGGTGGCGTTCGCCGACTGGCAGGTGCTGCCTGTGTTCGGCGAGAGCAGCTTGCATCTCGGCGTCCTTCTCGCGGTCATCGCCGCCGCTGCGCTCGCCTTCATGATGGCGCGCACGCTCAAGGGCTTCGAGATCAAAACGCTTGGCGTGTCGCCGCGAGCCGGACGTTTCGCCGGCTTCTCGCGGGCGGGCTCGGTGTGGTTCTGCTTGCTCCTGTCGGGTGGCCTCGCCGGCCTCGCCGGTATAGCCGAAGTGATGAACACCGTGGGGCAATTGCAGCCCAAGATTTCGCCGGGCTACGGCTTCACGGCGATCATCGTCGCCTTCCTCGGCCGCCTCAATCCGCTCGGCACGCTGATCGCCGGCCTGGCACTTGCCATCAGCTATCTCGGCGGCGAAGCGGCTCAGGTGTCGCTCGGCGTTTCCGACAAGAGCGCCCGGGTGTTTCAAGGCATCCTGCTATTCTACGTGCTCGCCTGCGACACGATGATCCTCTATCGACCGAAATTTGTGATGGATCGGCCCGCGCTGGCGGAGAAACCGACATGAGCGAACTCCTCGCGATCGTTCTCACCATTATCACGGCGTCGACCCCTCTCCTCCTCGCCGCCATCGGCGAACTGGTGGTCGAGCGCTCCGGCGTCCTCAACCTTGGCGTCGAGGGCATGATGGCGATCGGTGCCGTTTGCGGCTTCGGCGCTGCGCTCGCCTCGGGCTCGCCCTATCTCGGTATCTTGGCGGCGATGGCGGCGGGCGCCGCGCTGTCGCTGCTCTTCGCCTTCCTCACGGTGACCCTGGTCTCGAACCAGGTGGCAACCGGGCTGGCGCTGACGCTTCTCGGCCTTGGTCTCTCCGGCCTCATCGGCGAAAGCTTCGTCGGCCAGCCTGGCGTCAAGCTCGAAAGGCTCCATATTCCGGGCCTGAGCGACATTCCCTATCTGGGCCCTATCTTGTTCGGCCAGGATCTCCTCGTCTACGCCGCTCTTGCCATCACCGCCGCCGTGGCCTACCTCCTCTTCCGCTCCAAGCTCGGCCTCGTCATCCGTGCGGTCGGCGACAGCCATCAGTCCGCCCATGCGCTGGGTTATGGCGTCATCCCGGTGCGCTATGCCTGCGTGGTTTTCGGCGGCACCTGCGCCGGGCTCGCTGGCGGCTATCTGTCGCTCGCCTACACGCCACAGTGGATCGAGAACATGACTGCGGGGCGCGGCTGGATCGCGCTTGCCCTCGTCGTCTTCGGCTCGTGGCTGCCCTGGCGAGTGGCGCTCGGCGCCTATCTTTTCGGCACTGTAATGATCCTGGGCTTCGCGGTGCAGACCAAGGGCTTGGGAATTCCGCCGCAATTCCTCTCGTCGCTTCCCTATCTGGTGACGATCGTCGCGCTGGTGGTGATATCGGGAAACCGGGCGCTCACCCGCGCCAACACGCCGGCCTGCCTCGGCCAGCCCTTCGTGCCTGATCGCTAAATCAATGACAACAGGGAGACTCTTCATGAACAAAATGATGATGGCCACGGCGGCGTTCGCCCTGGCTCTCGGCATCGGCGCTGCCTCGGCCGCGGCTGACAAGCTCAAGGCCTGCTGGGTCTATACCGGCCCGATCGGCGATTTCGGTTATTCCTTTCAGCACGACCAGGGCCGCAAGGCGGTCGAGAAGGAATTCGGCGACAAGGTGGAGACCAAGTATCTCGAGAACGTCGCTGAAGGCCCCGATGCCGAACGGGCCATCGAGCGCCTGGCGCGCGATGGCTGCAAGATCATCTTTACCACCTCGTTCGGCTTCATGGACGCCACCATCAAAGTCGCGAAGAAGTTCCCCAAGGTGCACTTCGAGCATGCCACTGGCTATAAGCGGGCGAAGAACGTCGCCACCTACAATGCCCGCTTCTATGAGGGCCGCTATGTGATGGGAGAGATCGCCGGCAAGATGTCGAAGACCGGCACCGCCGGTTACATCGTCTCCTTCCCGATCCCAGAAGTGATCATGGGCATCAATTCATTCATGCTCGGCGCCCAGTCGGTCAATCCCAATTTCAAGATCAAGATCGTGTGGGTGAATTCCTGGTACGACCCGGGCAAGGAAGCCGATGCCGCCAAGGTTCTGTTCGGCCAGGGCGCCGATATCATCGTCCAGCACACGGATTCAACAGCACCGCTGCAGGTTGCCCAGGACCAGGGTAAACTCGGCTTCGGCCAGTCCTCGGACATGATCAAATTCGCGCCGAAAGCCCAGCTCACCGCTAACACCGACAACTGGAATCCCTACTACATCTCGCGCGTCAAGGCCGAGCTCGACGGCGTCTGGAAGTCGGATGACACTTGGGGCGGAATGAAGGAGGGAATGGTGGTGCTCTCGCCCTTCACCAACGTGCCGGACGATGTGAAGAAGATGGCCGAGGATAGCGTGGCCAAGATAAAGTCGGGCGAGCTTCACCCGTTCACCGGGCCGATAACGAAGCAGGACGGCTCAACCGTCGGCGAAGCGGGTAAATCGCTGCCCGATGAGGAACTGCTTGGCATGGCCTACTACGTCAAGGGCATCGACGACAAGCTACCCCAGTAGCGGTCGCAAAGACCGGAAGTGAGGAGCGAGGAGCCAGTGTAGCTGGCTTCGAGAGAGTGGATGGATCGCGCCCGTGGGAGCTTGCGCATGGAAGAGGTGGGTCACTGGCGACGAGAAACGGCTATGAGTAAAGAAATCGCTGCAAGGGAGTTCGCTTCCCTCCGTGCCCTGCCGAAAGCCGAGGTGCATGTCCATCTCGAGGGTGCCTTCGATCCGCTGACGCTCGAAAAGTGGTCGGCCGAGGCAGGCGTGCCGATGCCGAGGCCGCGCGAGCGCCTCTTCGAATTCCAGGGACTCGCCGACTTCCTGCAGTTTCTCGATTGGGCCTGCGGGCTGGTGAACTCGGCGGGTCGTCTGGAGGAGATGGCCTACGGCTTTTGCCGCCGGCTCGCGGCCGATGGTACCCGATATGCCGATGTCATTATCAACCCCACCCACTGGCACGCCTGGCACGGCAGGATCCGCGAAATGATCGATGCTCTCGACCGTGGCTTCGCCGCAGCCGAGTGGGATGAATTGCCGCCAGTGGGACTCTGCATCAGCCTGTTGCGGACCCAAACGGCCGCCGAAGCGGGCGAGCTTGTCGACCTGCTTGTTGAACTGCGACATCCCCGCGTCGTCGCCCTCTCGATCGATGGCAATGAGGCTGCAGCCGGACGAACCGGCCCACGCTTCGCCGAGGCGTTCCGCCGCGCCGGAGCGGCGGGATTGCGGCGCACGGTCCATGCTGGCGAATCGAGCGGCCCGGAAGGCGTGAGCGATGCCATCGAGCTCCTGGGCGCCGACCGGGTCGATCACGGCGTGCGCGCGATCGAAGACGAGAGGGTAATGGCGCTTCTTGCAGAGCGGCAGATTCCTCTGGGAATTTGTCCGACCTCCAATCTAACTCTTAAAGTGTACCGATCCATGGCCGCTCATCCGATCGATCGGTTGCGTCTCGCTGGTGTCCGGGTTTCGGTCAATACCGATGATCCGGGTCTCTTAAGAACCAATCTCCCTCAAGAATACCACCTTGCCCGCTCGGCTTTCGGTTGGACGGACGACACTGTGCGCGACCTGGCTCTAACATCCATCGAGGCGAGTTTCGCTAATGCCGACACCAAGGCACGACTGAAATGCGAGATCTCAAAGTGGGAACTACGGTGACGACTGCGCAGAAAATGCGATTCGATTTGTCTCGATCGTGCGCTAGATGATGGATCCA
>Ga0066709_100002025_pt1 | contig 14300 bp, 9 predicted proteins | sample GraSoiAngelo_158_FD_79665 | JGI IMG/M metagenome (GOLD analysis project Ga0066709, IMG submission 79665) | Grasslands soil microbial communities from the Angelo Coastal Reserve, California, USA - 14_1009_16_30cm | ecosystem: Environmental > Terrestrial > Soil > Grasslands | place: USA...
TCAGCGAGCCGTCGTCGAGCAGGCGATAGGTCGCAGTGACGTCGGCCACGCAGTTCGCTTGCAATCCGTTGGGCAAGCGCGCCACTTCGTACCACATGCCCGCGTAGCGCTGCATGTCGACATGGGGCACCGGGCGCACCGGCGGCGCTGCGGTAGCCATGCCGAGCGCCACCATCGCCGCAGCAGCCCCCAAGCTCACGAGCTTGGTGGCCATCGTCGCGAAAGTGGCACTGTGCATCACGGACCTCCTCAGCCAATGTCGTGACCGCGCGGAAATCGGCCATCGCATGCAAGTCAATTTAGAGACCGTCCCGCTGGCGATGTATCGGCAGGCAACGGTTCGTGCTGTCGGACGATTCCCACGCCACCGCGCTACGATCTGCTGGCGCAACCGGAGACACACATGCCAAGCACCGCCCTCAGCAATCACCAGATTCGCCTCGCCGCCCGCCCAGTGGGTACGCCCACACGGGACAACTGGAGCTTCACGAGCGAGCCCGTGGCCGATCCCGACAGCGGCGGCGTGCTCGTCAAAACGCTGTACCTCTCGCTCGACCCCGCGATGCGCGGCTGGATGAACGACGCCAAGAGTTACATCCCGCCGGTCGGCATCGGCGAGGTGATGCGCGCCGGCGGCATCGGCGTCGTCGTCGCGTCGAAGAACCCGGCCTATGCCGTCGGCGACCACGTCAGCGCCGGCCTCGGCGTGCAGGAGTACTGCCTGATCGCACAGAGCGAGCTCGCGCGCAGCGGCATCTTCAAGGTCGACGCCAAGGTCGGCACGCTGACCCAATGGCTCAACGTTCTCGGCATGCCCGGCATGACCGGCTACTTCGGCTTGAGCGACATCGGGCAGCCGAAAGCGGGTGAGACGGTCGTCGTCTCGGGCGCTGCCGGCGCGGTCGGCCAGACGGTGGGCCAGCTCGCGAAGATTCGCGGCTGCCGCGCGGTCGGCATCGCCGGCGGTCCCGCGAAGTGCGACTGGGTCGTCAGGGAGCTCGGCTTCGACGCCTGCATCGACTACAAGAGCGGCAGCGTGCGCGACGGCTTGAAGGAGCATTGCCCGAAAGGCGTCGACATCTACTTCGACAACGTCGGCGGCGAGATCCTCGACCACGTGCTGGCCAAGATCAATCGCAAAGCGCGCATCATCATTTGCGGCGCGATCAGTCAGTACAACAACACCGCGCCGGTGCAAGGGCCCAAGAACTACCTGTCGCTGCTCGTCAACCGCGCCCGCATGGAAGGCATGGTCGTGTTCGACTACGCCGAGCGCTATCCCGTCGCGATCGTCGAGATGGCTGCATATCTGAAGGACGGGCGGATGAAGTCCAAGGAAGACGTGGTCGCCGGCCTCGACACGTTCCCCGAAGCCTTGCTCAAGCTGTTCAGCGGTGAGAACTTCGGCAAGCTCGTGCTGCAAGTCGCGAATTGACGGCCAGCGCGCGACTCGTCGCCGCGGCTCATCGAGGGGCTGACTTGGCAACGCAGCAACCTGCATGGCAGACCTTGGCGTCGATGAGCTCGGACCTGCTCGCCTTGCTCGATGCGCAAGGCTGCATCGTCTGGGTCAACGCGGGCTTCGAGCGCGGCGTCGGCTGCGCTGCGGCGCAGGCGGTCGGCCAGTCATGGGTCGATTGGCTCGGCGCATCCGCGAAGCCGGGCGATGCGGCCAGCCCCTGGCCCGAGGTCGCCGCCGCGCTCGCTGCCCGCCGCAGCGTCGCGCCGGTCGAGCTGGCGTGGCACGACGCGCTCGGCGATGCGCGCTGGGGTCGACTCAGCGCCGAGCCGCTCGATGATTCGCGCATGGCCGTGTGCCTGCAGGACCTGAGCGAAGTGCAGCGCCTCGCAGTGCGTGCGGAGCGGTTGACCGGTTTGCTCGAGACGGAGCAAGAAGGCGGCCGCATCGGCGTCGACGCGCACGAGCAACTGCGACTCGCGGTCGAGCTCGGCAACATCGGCATCTGGCGGCAGGACCTCGCGACCAACCGGCTCCACTACAACGACCGCGCGTTCCAGCTGCTCGGCCTCGAGCCGCGGCCCGATGGCCTGTCGCTCGAAGAGGTGCGTGCGCTGATCCATCCCGACGATCTGTCGCGCGTCGTCGCGGCAGCGAGCAGCGCGCTCGACTCGGACAAGCCGGTCGACATGGAAGCGCGCTACCGGCGCACCGACGGCAGCTGGCGCTACATGCTGACGCGCCGCGTCGTGCGCCGCGATGCGGCGGGGCAGCCGATCGAGTTCGTCGGTGTCGCGCTCGACGTGACCGATCAGGTCGACGAGGCGCGGCGCGCCAACGAGCTGGCGCAGCGCCTGGAGATCGCTGCGGCCGCCGGCGGCATTGGCATCTTCAGCCGCGACCCGCAGACCGAGGAAGGCCAGTGGAACGCCGAGATGTTCCGCATCACCGGCCGTGCGCCGGAACTCGGTGCGCCGTCGCGCGACGAGTGGGTCAACGAGATCATCCATCCCGACGATCGGCCGATGATGCGAATCGCGCGCGAGTCGCTGCTCGCCTCGGCGCACGACCGGCGCGAAGAGGAGTACCGCATCGTGCGGCCTGACGGCGAGGTGCGCTGGGTCGTCAACCGCGCGCGCCGCGTGATGCGCCACGGCCGGCAGATGATCTACGGCATCTCGATCGACGTGACCGATCGCGTTCGCACCGAGGCCGCGCTGCGCAGCGCCACCGAGCGCGTCGCGCTGGCGGCGCGCAGCGTCGGCATGGGTACCTGGGAGTGGAACCCGGAGAACGGCGCGACGAGCTGGGACGACGCGATGTACCGCTTGCGCGGACGCGAGCCGCAGCCCGAAGCGCCCGATGCGGTCGGCCGCATGGCAATGGCGCACCCCGATGACCGCGACATTGTCGAAGGTGCGCTGCGCAACGCGGCCATCGAAGGCCGCGCATCGGCCTGCGAGTTCCGCGTCGTCTGGCCCGACGGCACAGTGCGCTGGCTCGCGTCGCGCTCGACGCCGATTCGCGACAGCAGCGGGCAGAGCACGCGCTACATCGGCGTCAACTGGGACATCACCGAGCGCGTCAGCGCCGAGACCGCGCGACGCGAAAAAATCGTCGCGCAACGCGAGAGCGAAGCCAAGTCGCAGTTCCTCGCGCGCATGAGCCATGAGCTGCGCACGCCGTTGAACGCTGTGCTCGGATTCGCGCAGCTGATGCAGCTCGACAGCACCGGCGCGTCGCCCGAACAGCGCAACCGCATCGACCACGTCCGCGCCGCCGGCGAGCATTTGCTGTCGCTGATCAACGACGTGCTCGACCTGTCGAGCCTCGAGACCGGCCAGCTCAAGCTCGATCTGCAACCGGTGCGCGTCGCCGAGCTGGTCAGCGAGGCGATCCCGCTGGTCACACCGCTCGCGCGCAGCTTCGGCGTGACGCTGCATCGCGGCCGCATCGCCGGCGTGGCCTGTGCCGACCGCACGCGATTGCGCCAAGTCCTGATCAACCTGCTCAGCAATGCGATCAAGTACAACCGGCGCGGCGGCGACGCAACGATCGAGGCCGACGTCGTCGACGCGAGCGTCGCGCTGCGCGTGCGCGACACCGGCCGCGGTCTCACGCCCGAGCAGCGCAACCACTTGTTCGAGCCGTTCAACCGCCTGGGCATCGAGCGCGAGGGCATCGAAGGCACCGGCATTGGGTTGGCGATCGTGAAGGCACTCGTCGATCGCATGGATGGATCGATCACCGTGACGAGCGAGCCCGGCGTCGGCACCGTGTTCGAAGTCAAGCTGCCGCGCGGCGATGCGGTGCCCATCGCGAATGACGTTGCGCCTGCGCCGTCGGCGGCGAAGACCGTCCGCGTCGAGCGCAGCGGCCAACTCCTCTACATCGAAGACAACCCGATCAACGTGATGGTCGTCGAGGAGCTGGTGGCCAGCCACTCGGCTCTCGCGATCGTGTCCGAGCCGACCGGCGAGCGCGGCGTCGCGCGCGCCCGCGCGCTGCGGCCCGATCTGATCCTCGTCGACATGCAGTTGCCCGACTTCGACGGATTCGAGGTCCTGCGCCGCCTGCGTGCGCAGCCCGAAACCGCCGACACGCCATGCGTCGTGCTGTCAGCCAACGCGATGCCCGAAGACATCGCGCGCGCGCTCGCCGCGGGGTTCGTCGACTACTGGACGAAGCCGATCAACTTCAATGCTTTTTTGGCGTCGCTGGATAATATTTTGGAGCGGCGCGAATCCAATCTCCGTTCGGGCTGAGCTTGTATTTCCGATCGTCCTGAGCCTGTCGAAGGAAGCCTGCATACGCATCACAAACCCTTCGACAAGCTCAGGGCGAACGGGGTGTGGGGCGGGTAATCACCCCGCCTCTTCCACCAACCCCCGCTGCCGCAGCATCGGCGTCACCGTCGCCGCTCGTCCCCGAAACGCCCGGTAGGCCTGCGATGGCTCGAGCGAATTGCCGGACGAATAGATGAACCGGTGCAGTCGCTGCGCGACCGATGCATCGAACGGGTTGCCGGCTTCGACGAAGGCTTCGAAGCCGTCGGCGTCGAGCACCTCGGCCCACAGGTAGACGTAGTAGCCGGCGGCGTAGCTGGATCCTGCGAACACATGCTGGAAATGCGGCAACCGGTGATTGACGCCAATGCCCGCCGGCATGCCGATCCGTTCGAGCTCGGCCGATTCGAACACGCCGATGTCGGGGCCCTCTTCATAGCTGAGCGAATGCACCGCCATGTCGAGCAGCGCCGACGCGGCGTAGCGCACCGTCTCGAAACCCTGGTTGAAACGACGCGCGGCCTTCAGGCGCTGCACCATCTCATCGGGAATCGGTTCGCCGGTCTGATAGTGCCGCGCATGGCGAGCCAGCACCTCGGGTTCTTCGAGCCAGTGCTCGAACAACTGCGATGGCAGCTCGACGAAATCGCGCAGCACATTGGTGCCCGACAAACGCTCGTAGGTCACACTCGACAGCAGACCGTGCAGACCATGGCCGAACTCGTGGAACAGCGTGCTCGCGTCGTCGAAGCTGAGCAGCGTCGGCTCACCGGGCGCGCCCTTGGCGAAGTTGTTGTTGTTGACGATCACCGGCGTCACGACCTCATCGCCTTCGCCATTGCGCGACTGCATTCGGTACGAGCTCATCCAGGCGCCGCTGCGCTTGCTCGGCCGCGCAAAGTTGTCGTGCAGGAACACGCCGATGAGCACGTCGTCGGCACCGCGCACTTCGTAGACCTTGACGTCGGGGTGATAGACCTTGATGCGCGGCTGCTCGATGAAGCGCAGGCCAAACAGGCGCTGCGCGCAATCGAACGCCGCCTCGACCATGCCGGCGAGCGGGAAGTACGGCTTGACCGCCGCCTCGTCGACGTCGTAGCGCAGCTGCCGTACCTTCTCGGCGTAGTAGCGCCAGTCCCAGGCTTCGATTTGCAGGTCTTCGCCGCGCGACAGCAGCAGGGCTTGCAGTGCGTCGCGCTCCTGTGCCGCGCGCGCCTTCGCCGGGCCCCACACCTGCGTCAGCAGATCGGTGACGGCCGCGCGGCTGCCGGCCATCGTATCGGCGAGCGCGTAGTCGGCGTAGCAGGAGTGGCCGTGCAGCCGGGCCTGCTCATTGCGAAGCGTCAGGATTTCGCGCGCGATCTCGCGGTTGTCGTGCTCGCCCGCATGCTCGCCGCGCGTGGTCCAGGCGCGCCAGGCTTGCTCGCGCAAATCGCGCCGGTCCGAGAAGGTCAGGAACGGCACGATGTGCGAGCGCGACAAGGTGATCACGCAGGCGTCGCCGACGCCGCGCTCCACCGCCGCCTGGCGCGCCGCCGCGCAGACAAAATCGGGCAGGCCGGCGAGCTCGTCCGGAGTGCGCAGCACGAGCTGGTAGCTGGCCTCGTCAGCGAGAACGTTCTGCGCGAAGCGCGTCGTCAGCTCGGCGAGCCGCTCCATGATCTGTGCGTAGCGCGCCTGCGCCGTCGGCGCGAGCTTGGCGCCGGCGCGAACGAAGTCGAGATGCACGCGCTCGAGCAGGCGCAGTTGCTCGGGAGTCAGGCCGAGCGCCGCGCGTTCGGCATGCAGCGTGTCGATGCGCTTGAACAGCCCGGCATGCATGTAGATCGCGCTGCTGTGCGCGGCCATCAGCGGCGCGAGCTCGCGTTCCACCGCCTGCAGCGCGGGTGATGTCTCCGACGACGTGAGGTTGTAGAACAGACCGTCGAGCCGCGCGAGCAGACGGCCGCTGCGGTCGAACGCGGCCAGCGTGTTGTCGAAGCTAGGCGGCTGCGGCGAAGCGCCGATGGCATCGACCTCGGCGAGCTGTTCCTTCAGCGCCTGGTCGAACGCGGGCTTGAAGTGAGCGGGTGCAATGTCGGCAAAAGGAGGCAGGCCGTAGGGGGTGTTCCAGGGCTGCAGCAGCGGGTTGCTTGTGGCAAGGGTCATGGCGCTTCTCTGGTGGAGAAAGGCCTCGATTCTAGGTGCGAGGCCTATTTGCCGCTCTTGATGTCCGCCTCGTCGCGCTCGTCGAAACGGCGGTTCTCGCAGTTCTTCGCGAAGGCGTCGCGGCTCGCCTTCAGCGCGTCGACTTGAGCGTTGTAGGCCGGGACGCGCGCTTCGTAAGCCTCGATCAGCTTGGTGCGCGCTGCCGCCTTCGCGTTGTACTGGTCGACCTGTTCGGCGCTGGTCTGATCGAGCCACACCAGCGTCTCCTTGAGCTCGGCGGCGAGCCGAACGATCTCTTCCTTGTCATGCCCGAGTTGGGTTTGCAGCTTGGACGTGTCCGCCAGCGTCGAGCGGTTCTTCTCCTGCAGCGCCATGCATTCGCGCAGCTCATTGCGCGACAGCAAGGGGCTTTTGGGCGGGGCCTTGCCGAAGCTGCTTTCCTTGGCCTTGTCGGCGGCTTGAACGAGTAACGGCAGCGCGCAAACGCACGGGAGAAGAACGCGGATCAGGCGCGTCAATGAAACGGAGGACAAGAACATCTGGAAGATCCTTGTGGGGTCGAAGAGAGTGCGGCGCGCATCATGCCATTACCACCGCCTCGCGCATCGTCACGAACTCCTCCGCCGCTGTGGGGTGAATCCCCACGGTCGCGTCGAACACGGCCTTCGTCGCGCCGGCCTTCAGCGCGACGGCGAAGCCCTGCACGATCTCGCCCGCGTCGGCGCCGACCATGTGCACTCCGACGACGCGGTCGCTCGCGTCGTCGACGACGAGCTTCATCAGCGTGCGCTCGGTCGCGCCCGATAGCGTGTGCTTGAGCGCCTTGAACTCGCTGACGTAAGTGCGCAGCGCACCGTAGCGCTCGCGCGCCTGGCTCTCGGTCCAGCCGACGGTGCCGACGCTCGGATGGGTGAACACCGCCGTCGGAATGAACTCGTAATTCATCTGACGCTCGACATCGCCGAACAAGCGGTCCACAACGACCATCGCCTCGGCCAGTGCAACCGGCGTGAGCTGCACCTTGTCGGTCACGTCGCCCACCGCGTAAATCGACGGCAGATTCGAGCGGTACTGCGCATCGGTGTCGACTTGGCCGCGCGCGCCGAGGTGCACGCCGACTTCTTCGAGCCCCAGGCCCTTGGTGTTCGGGCCGCGGCCGGTCGCGTAAAGCACCGTGTCGGCCTCGAGCACCTGGCCGTCGTGCAAGCCGATGCGCAAGCCGTCGGCCGGACGATCGATGCGCAGCACGTGGCTGCGAAAGCGCTGCTGTACACCCTTCTTCGCCATCTCGGCGGCGAGGAAGGTCGCGACGTCGTCGTCGAAGCCGCGCAGGATCTGCGTGCCGCGAATCACTTGCGTCACTTGTGCACCGAGGCCGCGGAAGATCGACGCCATCTCGCAGGCGATGTAGCCGCCGCCGACGACGACCAAGCGACGCGGAAACTGCGGCAGGTCGAACATCTCGTTGGAGCTCACCGCATGCTCGCCGCCGGGCACCTCCGGCATCAACGGATGGCCGCCGGTCGCGATGAGGATGTAGCGAGCGCGAAAGCGTTGCCCGTCGACCTCGACCTCGTTCGGCGAGACGATTCGCGCATGGCCGCGCAGCAGCATCGCGCCGCTGTCGCGCAGCAGCACTTCGTAGATCGCGTTCAGCCGCGTGATCTCGCGCGCGCGATTCGTCTTCAGCGCCTCCCAGTCGAATGCCGGCGCTTGCACCGGCCAGCCGAAGCCATGCGCCTGCTCGAAGTCGTCGGCATAGTGCGCGGCGTAGCTGTACAGCTTCTTCGGAATGCAGCCGAGGTTAACGCAAGTGCCGCCGAGCGCCGCCGATTCCGCCACCGCGACGCGCGCGCCGCGCTGCGCCGCCATGCGCGCCGCGCGCACGCCGCCGCTGCCGGCGCCGATGACGAACAAGTCCAGTTCAGTCGTTGACATGGCTCCTCCGATCGCGTCGATTGTCGATGAGCCCGTGGTGCGGCGCTTTCCAGTCTTGCCGATAATGCGCAGGTCATGAGCCCCGAACGGCCGCCCGAAGCGGCGAATTCCCTCTCGGAGGGAGGGCGCATAGCGCCGAGGGTGCACCAATGACTGACACCGCCGCTTTCACCCCACTGTCCGCCCTGCTCGCGCGCCGCCAGCGGCGCGACGCCGACGTGAGCTTCGATGTTCCCGATGACTGGCTGCAAGGCCGCACCTCGTTCGGCGGACTCGTTTCGACGTTCGCGGTGCAGGCGATGCGCGACGCCGTCGCTACCGATTGGCCCGACGGCGTCAAGCTGCGCGCGCTGCAAAGCAACTTCATTGCGCCGGTCGAGCAAGGGCTGCTGACCGTGTCGGTGCGCTTGCTTCGCGAGGGGCGCAACGTGCGCCAGGTGCAGGCCACGGTGCGTCAAGGCGACACGATGTCGGCGTTGATTGTCGGCGTGTTCGGCCTCGATCGCGAGACGACGCTGACGCCGCTGAACCCGCTGCAGCCAGCGCCGGCGCGCGCGATCGGCGAGCTGCCGCAGCTGCCTTTCGTGCGCGGCGTGCGGCCCAACTTTCTCGTCCACTTCGACACCCGCTGGTCGGAGGGAACGCGCCCCTTCAGCGGGCACGACGGCTGGACAGCGAGCATCCATTTGCGCCTGACCGATGCCGACGCCGCGAGCCTGAGCCCCGAGCTTGCGACGGTGTTGATGGCCGACGTGTCGCCGAGCCCGGCGATCAGCCACTTCGACAAGCCGTCGCCGACGAGCTCGGTGTCGTGGTCGCTCGAGCCGCGGCCCTTGCCGCCCGGCGACACGGTCGACGGCTGGTGGCGCGCCGACAACGAGGTGATCGCTGCGAGCGGCGGCTACGTCAACCAGCGATCGAGCCTGTGGTCACCCGGTGGGTCGCTGGCTGCGCTGGCGTATCAGGTGGTGACGGTGTACGGGTGAGGCGAGCCTCGATCCCGTTCGGGCTGAGCTTGTCGAAGCCCTTCGACAAGCTCAGGGCGAACGGAGTTAGCCAAGCGACTTCGCGAGCAACTCCGCCATCAGCGCATTGACGCCGCCGTCGCACTCCACCGCGCGCTCGTTGATTCGCTTCACCAGATCCGCCGGCAGCTTGCACGCGAACGGCACCAGCCCTGCCGCAGCATCGCGCTTGCGCTGCTCGCGGCGGTCGACCAGGTCGGACGAGCCCTGAGCGAAGCGCCCCGGAACGCCGGCCGATTTCATCTGTCCGCTGATCTTCAGCGCGAGGTTTTTCGCGAGATCCTGCTTCTTCATGCTCATGCGACTTCCTCAATCGATCGATCGTGCAATTGTCTCTGGTCTAATCGCCGCTTCGCATCGAAGGCCCTGCATGGCGCTCAAAGCCACGATCTACAAAGCCAGCATCCAGCTCGCCGACATGGACCGGCAGGTCTATGGCGATCACGGCATCACGCTGGCGCGCCATCCGTCGGAGACCGACGAGCGGATGATGATTCGCCTCCTCGCGTTCGCGCTCAACGTGCCGGCGAGCAACGACCATGGCGCGCTCGAGTTCGCCAAGGACTTGTGGGACACCGACGAGCCCGGCCTGTGGCAGAAAGACTTGACCGGGCAGATCGAGCACTGGATCGACGTCGGCCAGCCCGACGACAAGCGGCTGATGCGCGCCACGCCGCGTGCCGCCCACGTCAGCGTCTACAGCTTCAGCGCGAGCACCCCGATCTGGTGGAGCGGCATCGAAACCAAGATCACCCGCGCACGCAACCTGTCGGTGTGGCAGGTGCCGGCCGACCAGAGCCAGGCGCTGGCGTCGCTCGCGCAGCGCACGATGCAGCTGCAGCTCACGGTGCAGGACGGCGCGGTCTGGATCGGCAACGGCGAGCGCAGCGTCGACGTCGTGCCGCTAGCGCTCTACGGCGGGAAGGCCTGAGCCAAGCGCGGCAGGCCGATGCCGGCGGGCGCAGACGGCTCGACATGCTGCGCAAGGTTGCGCGGCTTGCGCAGCAGCACCGCATGGAACACGCTGCCTTCGCAAGGCCGGCTGCGAACGCCGACGCTGCCGCCTTGCGCTTCGACGAGGCGGCGCGTCAACGCGAGGCCGAGGCCGGTGCCCGGTTGCGCTTTGCCGTAGCCCGCATCGAGCTGGCGGAACTCGACGAACAGCCGCGACAAGTCGCCCGCGGCAATGCCGATGCCGTCGTCTTCGACCTCGATGCGAAAGCTCTCGCCGTCTTCGGGCCGCGCGCGCACCGTCACGTGGCCGCCGCGCGGCGTGAACTTGATCGCGTTCGACATGTAGTTGTAGAGCACCTGCTTCAAGCGCACCGGGTCGGCGACGACATCGCTCAGCGCGGGGTCGATCTCGCTGGCAACCGTCACGCCCTTGTCGGCGGCCGCACTGCGGGTGATCGTCGTGACCTCGTCGACCACCTCGGCAAGGTTCAACGGCTCGGGAAAGAACTCGAACTTGCCGGCCTCGACCTTCGACAAGTCGAGCAGGTCGTTGATCAATTGCAGCAGATGCCGGCCGCTGCGCGCGATGTGGCCGAGAAACTCGTGGTGCTTCGGCGAGTCGTGCGGAATCTGCTTCGTGTGCAGTAAGTCGCCGAAGCCGATGATCGCGTTCAGCGGTGTGCGCAGCTCGTGCGACATGTTGGCGAGGAACTCGCTCTTCAGCCGATTGGCCTCGTGGATCTGCCGGTTCTCGGCTTCGAGGCGAATGCCTTTGATGCGCAGCGCATCGTTACGCTCTTGCTGCGAGACGTCGTGAAACACCAGCGCCATGCCGCGCACCGCGCCGTCGGGCCCGCAAATAACCGCGCTGTTGGCTTCGATCGGCGTGTGCGTGCCATCGCGCGACACCGCCACGCTGCGCACCGCGATCTCGGCTTTGCCGTCGAGGTGGATGAGCGCTTGAACCGGGTTGCCGCGCATCTGCTCGCGCGGCTCGTGCTCGCGGCGGAACACGTCCCACAGGCTGTGGCCCCGCGCGTCGGCGAGCGGCCAGCCGGTGATCTGCTCGGCCACCGGGTTCATTCGCGTCACGCGGCCGTCGGCGTCGGTGGCGATGAAGCCGGCACCGCTGCTGGCCAAGGTGATCGCGAGGCTCTCCTGGCTGTCGCGCAAACTGTCTTCGGCATGGCGACGTTGCCGCGCCTCGGCCTCGAGCGACGCGATGACCGCCTGCAGCTGGCTCACTGACGGAATCTTCAGCGCCTTCGGGATCAGCGGCCACAGCACGATCGCGGTGACGATCGAGATCGCCGCCGTCACCATCTTCACCAGCGTCTCGAGGCCGTAGTCGGGTCGCCAGATGGTCCAGATCGCGAGCACATGAGTCGTGCCGCAGGCGAAGATGAAGGCCGAGAACAGCAGCACGATCCAGTTGAAGCGCGTGTCCTGGCGCTTGCGCACCAGATGCACGAGCGCGATCGGGATCGAGTAGTAGGCCAGCGCGATGACGCCATCGGCGATCACCATGGACCACAGCAGTCCCGGGGTCCAGGTGAAGCAATAACCGTGGGGCAAATAGTTGCCGCGCGCCAGCCAAGTCGACAGTAATTCCATTTCGCGCCTCCGCTCGGGTTGCGGTGTCTGATGCACCGATGACAGAAACCCGTGGCGGCCATCATGGGTGGCGCAACGACTACGCGTCAAGAGCGAAAGCACGATCAGCCGCGATTGCCCGCCCGGCGGCGCGGGGTTTGACGACACGCTGCAACAGTCTCGCGGCGCGATGCGACAGAATGCGCAGCTTGCACCGCCGCCCTCACCATCGGGCGCGCCCGTCCACCGGTCCACAAGATCTAAGGTCATGTCACTCCTGCGCCGCTCACGCTACGCGCCGCTGATCGCGGCCCTTCTGTGCTTCGCCACCACGCTCGCCATGTCAGAACCCACGAACGCCGCCGATCCCTACCTCTGGCTTGAAGACGTGCAGGGCGAGCGCGCTCTCGCGTGGGTGCGCGAGCGCAATGCGCAATCGCAGAAGGAGCTGACCGCGCGCGCCGAATACGCGCCGACGCGCTCGCAATTGCTCGAGGTGCTGAACGCGCGGGATCGGATTCCGTACTTCGTTCGGCGCGGCGACTGGCTCTACAACTTTTGGCAGGACGAGGCGAACAAGCGCGGCCTGTGGCGGCGCACGACCTTGACCGAATACCAGAAGCCGCAGCCAGCCTGGGAGACGATGATCGACCTCGACGCGCTCGCCAAGGCCGAGGGCGAGAACTGGGTTTGGGGCGGCTCGAATTGCCTTGGCCCCGACTACCGGCATTGCCTCGTGATGCTGTCGCGCGGCGGTGCCGATGCGAAGGTCGTGCGCGAGTTCGACGCGACCAGCAAGCGCTTCGTCGGTGATGGCTTCGTGTTGCCCGAAGCGAAGACCGATGTCGAGTGGATCGACACCAACACGCTCTATGTCGCGACCGATTTCGGCCCTGGCAGCATGACCGATTCGGGCTATCCGCGCATCGTCAAGCGCTGGAAGCGCGGCACGCCGCTCGCCGACGCGCTGACGGTGTTCGAGGGCCAGAAGCAGGACGTCGCGGCCGGCGTGTCGATCGATCGCACACCCGGCTTCGAGCGCACGCTGTTCGTCCGCTCGATGGACTTCTATCACCAGCAGACCTTCCTGCTGCAAGGCGACAAGCTCACGCTGCTCGACGTGCCGAGCGACTCGTCGCTGAGCTTCATGCGCGACACCTTGCTGCTGCACTTGCGCAGCGACCTGAAAGTCGGCGAGCAGACCTTTCTCGCCGGGTCGCTGCTGCATGCCGACGCCGCCGGTTATCTGCGCGGCGAGCGCAAGCTGCGCCCGCTGTTCACGCCGACGGCGACGCGCTCGCTCGCCGGCTACACCACCACACGCGACCATGTCATCGTCAACGTGCTCGACAACGTCGCGAGCAAGCTCGAGCAATGGCTCAAGCGCGGCGGCGAGTTCAGCTTCAGCGAGATCAAGGCGCCGTTCCCCGGCACGCTCGGTGTCAGCAGCCTGCACGACGAGCTGATCAAGGACGACGCGCTCGCCAACCGCTACCTGCTGACCTACACCGATTTCTTGACGCCCGACTCGCTGTTCCTCGCCACCGCCGGCAGCGACACGCGCGAGCTGCTGAAGTCTCGCAAGCCGCTGTTCGATGCGCGCGGCATGCGCGTCGAGCAGCGCTTCGCGACCTCGAAGGACGGCACGCGCGTGCCCTACTTCGTCGTCTGGCCGCGCGGCGCGAGCGCCGACGGCAGCAACCCGACGCTGCTCTACGGCTACGGCGGCTTCGAGATCTCGCTGAACCCGTCTTACTCGGCCGGCTTCGGCCGCGCCTGGCATCAGCGCGGCGGCGTGCGCGTGGTGGCGAACATTCGCGGCGGCGGCGAGTTCGGGCCGGCCTGGCATCAGAGCGCGCTGAAGTCGAACAAGCAGCGCAGCTACGACGATTTCATCGCCGTGGCCGAAGATTTGGTCGCGCAGAAAATCACTTCGCCACGGCATCTGGGCATCATGGGCGGCAGCAACGGCGGCCTGCTGGTCGGCGCCGTGTTCACGCAGCGGCCGGACCTCTTCAACGCCGTCGTCTGCCAGGTACCGCTGCTCGACATGCGGCGCTTCAACGTGCTGCTCGCCGGCGCGTCGTGGATGGCCGAATACGGCAACCCTGATCTGAGCGACGAATGGACATTCATCTCGAAGTACAGCCCGTACCAGAACGTCAAGCGCGACGCGAAGTATCCGAAGGTCTTGTTCACGACGTCGACGCGCGACGATCGCGTTCACCCTGCTCATGCGCGCAAGATGGTCGCGCGCATGCTCGAGCAAGGCCACCCGGTGCTGTACTACGAGAACATCGAAGGCGGCCACGGCGGCGCGGCCGACAACGAGCAGCGCGCGCACTTGCAGGCGCTCGAGTTCAGCTACTTGTGGCAGCAGCTCGGCCGCGACGCCGA
>Ga0066709_100002026_pt1 | contig 14297 bp, 4 predicted proteins | sample GraSoiAngelo_158_FD_79665 | JGI IMG/M metagenome (GOLD analysis project Ga0066709, IMG submission 79665) | Grasslands soil microbial communities from the Angelo Coastal Reserve, California, USA - 14_1009_16_30cm | ecosystem: Environmental > Terrestrial > Soil > Grasslands | place: USA...
ACCGGCCCGGCCCTTGCGCTGAAATGGCTCTGGCCAGCGTCGCCGCGGTGGTGGCCAGAAGGAATGGTTCCCCCATCCGGAAGAGCGAGCCATATTCGAGGCGAAGGTGCTCCTCGGCGGTCACCGGATCGTCGGCGAGCATCGCCACGAACGCGGTGGGCTGGGTGACCGCCGTTATCGTGGTGCCAAAAGCGTTGAGGAGGCTCTTGGCGTTGTCGAGCGTTGCCCGGGCCGCAGTGAAGTCGTCCTGCATCGCGTACAGGACCGCCAATTGCTGGAGGATAGCCGCTTTCCCGAACGGGTGGTTCCCGATCTCATCGAGGTAATCCAGGCACCGCTGTATACCCGTCGGCGCTGGCAATGGACCCCAGAGTGCGGCCGAGGCGAGCCATGCGAGGATATCGGCCAGTTGCCTGCGGTCGTTCACCGTCCGCGCGCATTCGGCGGCGCGCAGCCAGGCGTACTCGGCAGCATCCGATCTGCCGTGGTCCCAGTGCAGCGCGGCCTCGAGCTGCAAGGTGTGGCAGATCCCCAGGCCGTCTCGGTATTGGCCGAACTCGCGGCGCAGTTCGGGTAGCGCCCGGACGATATCTACTGCTGCCTCGCCCGGGTTCACCTTGAGATGCAGCAGGAGGGCCTGGACTCGCGCGTGGGCGTGCTGACGTTCGTCGCCGTTGGCGGCGGTGATGCGCTGAGCAAGCTCGAGGGTGGCCCTCGCCTTCTCCAACTGCCCGGCTTCGGTGGATGCCGCGCCCAAGCTCGTGTAGAGCCGCCCGAGAGCCGGGTCGTCACCGGGAAGGAGCACAGCGGCGCGGTCCAGGAGGTTCACCGCCGCGACATCGTCGGCACGGTCATGCGCGGCGACACCGGCCGTCTCCAGGTGTGCGGCCGCCCGGCGCGACAGCGCGGCCGACTCGGGATCAGCGGGCCACAGTTCGCTGCGATAGCGGACCGACTGTTCGAGGTGGTAGCCGAGAATCTCGGTACGGCCGGGGAACGGGTCCGGCAAGACATTCTCGAGCCAGTCACCGAAGCGGTGGTGCAACTCGGCACGAACAGACTTGGGGATCGCGTGGTAAGCCGCCTCCAGGATGAGGATGTGCCGGAAGCTGTACTCTGCCGCCGGTCTCGTGCCGGGTGGCCCGCGCTGCACCAGGCCCTTGGCGATGAGGGTCTGCAGGTTGCGGCTGAGCGGCGCGCGCGCCTCCGCCGGGAGCAGCGCCCGAACCTGCTGCTCGCCGAAGTCCTTGCCGACGATGGCGGCCGCGGCGAGCGCGCTGCTGGCCCCCGGCCCGAGGCGTTGCAGCCGCGCCGACAGCAGGGCCTGGATCGTAGGCGGCAGTGCCAGCCGGGCGTCGCTGCCGCCCTGCTCGCTGAGGGAGACCGTCAGTTGCTCCAGGTAGAGGGGGTTGCCGCCAGCGGTGTCGATGAGCCGGGCCCGGGTGGACGGGGCGATGCGCTGGCCGGCCGACACCGAGTCGAGCAGGGCGGCGGCGGGGCCCTCGCCGAGCGGTGTGAGCTGGATGCAGACTGCCCGGTCCGCCTCGGCTGCCCAGCCGGGACGCTGGTCGAGCAGTTCCGGGCGGGCGATGCAGACCAGCAGTATCGGCGATCCACCTGGCTGCAGCGCGAGCGATTCCACCAGGTCGAGGAAGGTCGCTTCGGCCCAGTGCACATCCTCGAACACGGCGACCACCGGCCGGCGCCGGGCGAGCGTTTCCAGGAAACGGCGGGCGGCCCAGAAGATCTCAGCCGCGGCCGTCCGGCCCTGTGTGCCGGAGCCCAGAGCGCGGTGTAGCTGATCGGCGACGGTCGCCCCGTCCGCCTCGCCGGCCAGCAGGGCCTGGATCTCTTCCGGTGAGTCGCCGCCCGCGGCCTGGCGGACCACCTCCCGCAGCGGCCAGAACGTGATGCCCTCGCCGTAGTGGAGGCACCGGCCGGTGAGGACATGTGCCTGACGGCCGTGCTCCCCGGCGAACTCCTCGATGAGCCGCGTCTTCCCCAGGCCTGCCTCGCCGATGACCCTGACGGTGACGGTCACCCGCTCACCTTTGGCTTGCGCGTAGGCGGCGCCGAGGAGGCACATCTCTTCGTCGCGGCCCACCAGCGGGACATCGAGACGGACCGCCAGCGGGCGCAGGCCTGCCTGTACGGACCGGAGGAGGAACCGGTCCGGGCCGGCCCGCTCGGTCTCGATGGCCCCGGCGGCGAGCTGCTGGACCTGAGGGCCGACGAGGATCTGGCCGGGCCCGGCGGCCTCCGCGAGCGTCACCGCCCTGGCTCCCACATCCCCCGCGAACCCGAGCGGGCCCGGGCCCCCGACCAGGGCCTCACCGGTCGCCAGGCCGAAGCGGTAGACCAGGTGGGTGCCGTAGCGGCGCGGCAGGGCGGCCGCTTCGGCGCTGAGCGCCTCGCGCACTTCCAGGCTGGCCCGCGCGGCGCGCAGTGCGTCGTCCTCGTGCAGCATGGTGACGCCGAACACGCCCATCAGATGCTCGCTGTCGCTGGCCGCCAGCTTTCCGCCGTGCCGCTCGAGCACGGCGGTCAGGGCCGAGACCACGTGCTCGTGCACGACGCCGTGGGCCTCCGGATCCAGCGTCACGGCTGAGTGCGGCGCCAACTGCAACGTGACACAGAGCACCGTGACCGGCCTGCGGGCCAGCGGCGCCCCGCTGGTGACCGGCCCGGGTGTGAGAACCGGGTCATGGCGCAGGATTGCCGCTTCGAGCTTGCGCAGTGCCGACGACGGTTCAAGGCCAAGCTCTTCGGCGAGGACACCGCGGAACTCGCGGTAGGCCTCAAGGGCCTCGGTCTGCCGGCCGCTGCGATAAAGGGCGAGCATGAGCTGGCCGCGAAGACGCTCCCGCAGCGGATGGTCAGCCATCATCCGCCCTAGCTCAGCCGTGAGCGCGCCCGCCGCGCCCAGCGCCAGGTGCGCCTCGTTCCGTTCCTCCAGGCCAGCCAGTTGCAGTTCTTCTAGCCTGGCGATCTCGGCCTGCGCGAAGGGTTCGTAGCGGAAATCGGCCAGCGGCGGGCCGCGCCAGTGCAGCATCGCCTGGTCGAGCAGCCGGACCGCCTCCGCTGCGGCCCCCGCGGCGAGCGCATCCCGGCCCTCGAAGATGAGCTGCTCGAACTGGGCGGCGTCCAGCTCCGCGGGGAAAATTCGCAGCATATAGCCCGGCCCGGAGGTGACAAGGCGCCCCGGCGGAAGCGTCCTCCGCAGCCGAGATATCGCCGCCTGAAGCGCGTTCGCCGCGCTGAGCGGGACGTCCTCGCCCCACAGCTCCACCAGAAGCTGCTCGCTCGGTACGACCTCGTTGGCGTGCAGCAGCAGGTCCGCGAGCACAGCGCGCTGCCGGGCGCCGCCGATCGTGATCTGCCGACCGCCGTCGTCGAGATGGAACGGGCCCAGGATCCGTATCCGCATTGTCCGCCTCCCCCTGGTGTCAGCGGACTGTCAGCGCCCCACGCCCATTGTCGAACCATGCAGCAAATAAGACAAGCGCGTTTCCCGCGCCTGGCGCGCCGGAGTTCACCCGGCGGCTGCGGTTCCGGAGCCGGGCCCAGCAATCTCGGAATGCTCAGCGGATCTACAGGGGAACCACAATGAAATCGGAGACAGCTGCCAAATCGTCGTTCGCTTACACCCCGGAAGAACTTGTTGCCGGAATCCGCGCGAAAAATGAATGGGCGTGGCGCGCCCTGACCGAGCGATACGAGCCGCTGCTGCGGTGGCTCTCACGCAGGTGCGGACTATCGGCCGAAGACGCCGAAGATGCCCTCCAGCTCACGTGGCTGCGCTGCCTGGAACACATTGACCAGCTCACCGATGCGGACAGGCTCGACGGCTGGCTGGCGACCATCTGCCGCCGGGAGTGCATCCGGCTGGCCACCAAGGATCGGCGGGAGGTCCTGCTCAGCGAGCTGGAGCTGGTACGGCTGATTGACGGCAGGTCCGCGGAACGTGATCCGGGTGCCGAGGCCGCGCTCCGCGACCAATGCAACCGTCTCCACCGCGCCATCATGGCGCTGCCTGCGCGCCAGCGGCTGGTACTCGTTGAGCTGCTGAAACGAGAGGATGAGAGCTACCTTGTTCTCTCCCGTCGCCTTGGCCTTCCGGTGGGCAGCATCGGGCCTACCCGCCAGCGTGCCGTCACCCGGCTGCGGCTCGATCCCCGGATAGCCGATGTGCCGTCCGGGCATTCCGGCCGCCAGCTCCAGGCCCGGAGCGCATGACGTTATGTCGTGCTCCGACGTAGAACTCGTAACCATTAAGGACGGTGCGGCGGGCATGGTGCCGGTGGCGGGGGAGAGGGCCGGTCCTGCCGCCGGCGCGGCGCTAATGGCGGAGAACATTGGCTGGCAGTAACCTGGCGGCAATAGCTGGTAATAAGCTTCGTGCTATGGCAGTTCCCCGGCAGGAAAGCAGCCGGTTCCCGGCGGCCGTGCCGATGGAATCTATTTACGGCGAACGGCACCAGAGGGCGCGGTCCGGCGTCTTGTTCAGGAATTGGCCGCGCCGAGCGCGGCCGTGATCTCACCGATCGCCGCTTCCTCGGCAGGGCTCACGGCCTGACCGTGTTCGGAGTGGGCGGCGGCGACCCTGCTGGCGAGGGCCAGGACGAAACGCTGGTAGTCGTCGCGTTCTTCGGGGGTCGCCTTGCTCTCGAGCAGCGTGACTGCCTCACGCAGGTGCGCGAGCCCGTGCTCCTTGAGCTCTTCGGCACTGTGGTACCTGGTGTGGTCCACGTGGGGTTTCGCCGCCACGATCTCGTCGAGCAGTTCGCTCTCGCCATGCTGGGCGCGTGCTTCGGCGTAGGCCTTCGACATGGCGATCGTCTCGCGGACCATCCCGCCGTGTGCCGCGGTGATCACGATCATGCCTGCGGTCGGCGGGCCCTCCAGGACTGCCGTCCATTCCTCGGGGGTAAAGGCGGCCTTGGTCGTCATGTCATGCTCCCTGCACTCCTCGGGCAGGAACACCGATCCCACTCCGGGATACTGTGGTCCCGCTGTGGCGGCGATCCCAGCGAACGGCCTCGGGCCCAGCCGACCACGCTCGCGGCTAGGCGTTGCTCACCCATCGTGGGTGAGGCTCCTTAGCGGACATGATCTCCTGCCCTGGGCCGGCCGGCCAGGCCGGCCGAGGGGAACATCGAACGAGCACAGGCCGGCACGGGCCATTTCCGGCGAAGGAGCCAGCGCAGTGGGAAACGCAGTAGTCCATTTCGAGGTCGGCGCCGCGGACGACGGGCCGCTGGTGGCGTTCTACGGAGGGCTGTTCGGCTGGGGACTGCAGGGCTTCTCCGGTGGCGGTTACACGATGATCGACACTCGCGGCGGCGCCGGGATCAATGGCGGTATCGGCAAGAGCCAGACCGGCGAGCCGTGGTCGGCGTTCTACGTCGAGACCGACGATCTGCAGGCCACGCTCGACAAGGCGAACTCGCTCGGCGGCACGACCGTCATGCCGGTCACCGACTTCGGCGGGGCGGTGACCATAGCCATGTTCAATGACCCCGACGGCCTGCTGGTCGGCCTGGTGCGGGCACCGGCCGAGCCTGCCCCGGGCGGCGAGCCCGCCCCGTCGGCCGGTCCGGGCGCGCCGGTCACCTGGTTCGAGGTCATGGGGTCTGACGCCGCGCGAACGCAGCGGTTCTACGCGGACCTGTTCGGCTGGACGGTCGACAACTCAGCGTTCCCTCGCTACGCGACCGTGGACACCGGCACCGGCCGGGGCATCCAGGGCGGCCTCGGCGGGGGCGAGGAATCCCGCTGGGCGACCGTCTACGCGAGGGTGGCCGACGTGGACCAGACCCTCAGCCGCGCCGGGAAACTCGGTGGATCGCCCATCTCCGACCCAGGGGTTCCCGCGCTCAAGGCCGCCGCGCGCGCCGCGCTCTACGGGTCCGCCGGCACAATGAAGACCGGTGCGTTACGTGACCCGGCAGGCAACGTCTTCGGCATCTTCCAGTACTGAGCGCAGCGGCTGGGTTACGAGTCAGCGTCACCCGGGTTCCCCCGGCGCCGGTTGGGCCGGGCGATCGCCGCCCGTAGCAGCTCGTCCAGGTCCTCGTCGCTGAGCGCGTCCAGCTCGGCGTGGCGGGACGGGGCCGTGGCGAGCCCGAACTGCGGGTCAGCGGAGACGGCCTCGGCCAGCTCCGCGATCGTCGGGCCGGCGAAGACATGGCGCACCGGCAGGCTCACGCCATAGGTGTCGGCGACCCGGGCGACGAACATGGTCGCGGTCAGCGAGTGACCGCCGATCGCGAAGAGGTTGTCGTGCACGCCGACCGGCTCCTCGGTGTCGAGGAGGTCGCTCCAGATCCCGGCCAGGGTCGCCTCGACCTCGTTCCGTGGCTCTGCGTGGCCGGCCGCCGAGGCCTGGGCACCCCACTGCGGGGCGGGCAGCGCGGCCCGGTCCACCTTCCCGGGGCGGGGCTGGCGGTTGCGCCCGATGATCAGCGCGTCGCGCTCCATCGCCGACAGCATCGGCAGGTCGGCCACCGGGGTGCCGGGGGCGGTCGCCGCGTGCTCGAGCAGGTGAGCGACGCAGCGCAGGAACCGGTCGGCCCACGGCGGGTCGAACTGGTCCGTGCAGTACCGCATCGTCAGTTGCGTGGCCTGGCCCTCCAGGGGAGCCGCGGACACGCTCATGTCGAGTTTCGCGGTCCCGGTGGGCAGCTCCCGGCAGCGCACGGTGATGCCGGGAAGGTCCAAGGTGGGCGGCGTCTGCGACTCGCTGACGAACTGGGCCTGGATGAGCGGCCAGTGTGCGAGTGTGCGCTCCGGCGCGAACTCCTCGACGAGCTTCCCGAACGGGACCTCCTGGTGCGTCATCGCATCCAGGGTGACGTCCCTGACCCGGCCAAGCAGCCTGGCGAAGGCTGGATCGCCGGCCACCGAGATCCGCAGCGGGACGGTGTTGGTGAACATGCCGACGATCGGATCCAGCTCGGTGTGGGTGCGCCCAGCCACCTGGGTGCCGATCACGATGTCGGTCTCGCGCGCGTAGCGCGACAGCACCGCGGCGAACCCGGTCAGGAGCACCATGAACATGGTGGCGTTGGCATCACTGGCCACCGCGGCCAGGCGCCGGGCCGTCCCGGCGTCGATGGTGATTTCCGCTAGGGCGCCATGCGAGGACTGTTCCGCGGGCCGGGGCCGGTCACCGGGCAGCGTGAGGACCTGCGGTGCGCCGCGGAGCTGCTCCCGCCAGTAGCCGAGCTGCCGGTCAAGCTCCTCGCCGCGCATCCGGTCCTGCTGCCACACGGCGTAGTCGCCGTATTCCATCCACAGCGGTGGCAGCGACGCCGGTACGCCGGTCGTCTCAGCCAGGTAGACGGCGGACAGCTCGGAGAGCAGGATCTCCACGCTCACGCCGTCGCTGATGATGTGGTGCATGACCAGCACGAACAGGTGCCGGCCCGGCCCGGCGCCGATCAGTGTGGCCCGCATCAGCGGCCCGGCGGCCAGGTCGAACGGCTGGCATGCGCGGTCGGCCGCGATCGACTCGGCCTGCCGGCTGCGCTCGCCATCCGCCATCGCCGCCGGGAGATCGATGCGCTCGATCGGCACCGTGCCGGTGTCGGCGACGACCTGCTCGGGCACGCCGTCGAAGGCAACGATGCTCGTCCGCAGCACGGCGTGGCGCGCGGCCATGGCGTCCATCGCCCGCTGCAGCGCGCGGGAGTCGAGCGGCCCGTCGAGCCACATCGCATACGGCATGTTGTACGTCGGCACGCCGGGCTCGAGCTGATCGAGGAACCACAGCCGCTGCTGCGAGAACGACACAGGAAAGCGCATGCGGGCCCCTCGGTCAGCCTGGCGGGTTCTGGTCGGCCATTTTCTGGTCAACCGCCACCACACGCAGCTCCGTGGTGTAGCGCTGGCCCTGGGCGTCGGTGAGCCACACCTGGTCCGGGGCGGGCAGCATCTCGGTGACGGTTACCGCCGCATCGGCGCCGGCGTTGCGGCGGGCGCGGCGCAGCGACCGGGAGATCAGGTCGATCGATGCGAGGCTGGTCAGGTCCGCGTAGATCGGCTTGCGCTCGCCGGTGAACCTGCAGAACACGTGGCGTGGCAGGCCATGGCCCGCCGCCCACGTCCTGGCCTGCAGATAGCGCGCACTCTCGTCGGCGGTGTCGGCGAACGCGGGCTCTGTGGCGGCGGGCCGCCATGTCTCACGGCTGACCACGAGATCATCGACGGTGACGCGGGGCACGTGCGCGCCCGGCGGCACCAGGTCGAAGCAGTTTGATGCGTTGGCGCTGATCAGATCGCCGACGGTCTCGAGCAGACCGCGCTCCGCGGTCCCGTCGCGGCGCCGCACCCGCAGCCCGGCCGGCGAGCTGATCACGTCGCAGTCGCCGACCGGCAGGGTCGCGGCGGGATCATAGCCGCAGGAATCGTGCGCGAAGACGAGCCGGAGGTCGCCGGGCGAAGACAGCACGTTGGCCTGCTGCGCGCCGGTGCCGCCCAGTTCGGCCGTTTCGGCGAACCATACGGCGGCGCCGTTGAGGTCATGCCGCAGGGCGGCGCGGATCTCGTCCGGGTTGTCGTGGAACGCCAGCCATACGGCATAGCGCGAGGTGACGAGGCTGGGGTGGACCTCGCCGAGCACCCAGGTGAGCCGGCCGCCGGTGGCGGCCTCTGCGCCCGCAATCATCAGGTCGGGGCTGTGGTGCACCGCCGCCGGCCAGGGCAGCGGCTGGGCCGGAAACTCCGCTGTCACCCGCCCGGCCAGGTCGGCCGCCCGGAGCTGGGCCCGCCGGGCATCGGCCGGCAGGTCCAAAATCACCGCCCACCGCTCCCGCAGCGCCTGCACCGCGGGCTCGATGAGCTTCTGCGGGCTGGCCAGCGCCTCGTTGACGAGCAGCCAGATGTCGGCGAACGGCACGACGTCGGTGCCGAGGGCAGCGGCTCGCTTCCGGTAGGCGTCCCTGAAGTGCCGTGCGTACAGCGCACCGCAGACCGTGGTGAACCAGCGTGCGCTGTCGAGCACCAGCGCCAGCGGCGCGCGCAGGCCGTCAAGGACATCCGCGCCCAGCCGCACCGCGTCGCCGCGCTGGCATTCCTCAAAGGCGACCGTACGGCCCGCATACAGCTCTCCCGCGCGCCGGGTAGGCGGGAGGCCGGACAGGCGGGTGAACGTCGCCTCGAGGCCGGCCATGGCCTCGGCCACCCGCTCCGCGTCGCCTGCCGCGCCCGCTAGTTCGTCCCTGGCTGCGGTCAGCTCGTCCAGGGCCTTTTCGGCCGGCCCGCGGACGCCGTCGTCGGTGACCCGGGACAGGAGCGCCCGCACGGAGTGCTCTGGCCGCAGGTCCTGCGGGGCCACGTCGACCTGCCAGGCCAGCCGGCCGCTGTCGGCCAGCCGCGCCAGCACCGCGAACACGTCCGCGGCATCGGAGAACCCGGCCGAGGGATCGGCCAGCAGCGCGGCCGCGATCTCCCTGGCGTCCCTGGTGCCGTCGCACACAAGCAGCACCGCCGCCTCGGCCGGCGTCAGCGGCACCGGGGGTGTCAGCGCCACGCGCAGCATTGAGCCCTCGACGCCTACGAACGGCATCCGCCGTGGCACCAGCCAGGGGCGCAGCGCGGTGGCGTGGTCGGCCATGATGGCGCGCACGGCCCAGCCCTCCAGGTAGGTGACGCGGGCGGCCAGCGAGAATCCCGGTGCGGTGTGGCCGATGCGGATGCCGCGGCCATCATCGATCTGCGCCCAGCTCATCGGCCCGAAGAAGCCGATGCTGTCGTTCTTCGCGCAGTAGCGCTGCAGGTAGCTCGCGACGAGCGCCTCATGCTGCCGGTGCAGCTTGTTGCGCTTGGCTGGTTCGGGCCCGCGGCGGACCAGCACGTCGATGCCGGTGGTCAGCGCGTGCCGGTTCTGCCAGGCGACCGCCTCCCGCAGCGCGGGCAGGCCAGCCACCTCGTGCAGGGCGGCGGACAGGCGCCGGACCGCGGCGGGGAACTCGGCGGCGTAGCCGGCGCCGGCCGCCTCCCTCGCCTCCCGATCCGTGGCGGCGTCCGCGGCGATCACGGCGTCCGCGGCGCGGGCAAGTTCGGCGTCTCCCAGCGCTTCGAGCAGATGGACACCGAAGCCCGCCCCGCGCAGGCACACCGCTCGCCACAGGGACCAGTCGTCGGTCAGGCGGACCAGATGCGGCCCGAGCGTGGCCGGCCGGTCCTGCGCCGGATGTGGCGCGGGCGCGGCTGGCCGGCCCGGTGCCGGATGTGGCGCGGACACCGGCAGCCGGTCCTGCGGCTGCCGCGGCGCGGCCTCGCGATCGGCGCGGCCGGTGCTCGGCGGCGCCACGGCCGGTGCTGGCGCACCGGCTGCGGCCTGGGCGGCCGGCCGGGCCGCGTCGATGGCTGCGGCACAGGCGGCAAGCGTGGGTGCCTCGTAGAACGCGGCCAGACCCAGGTCGACGCCGAACACCTCGCCGATGCGGAACATCAGGCGCGCCGCCGACAGGGAGTTGCCGCCGAGAGCGAAGAAGGTGTCGTCGCGGCCGATGTCGCGGCTGCTGTGCTGCGGCAGCAGCAGCCGCCAGATCTCGGCGAGCCGTTCCTCGGTGGCGCCGCGCGGCGGGGCAGCCTCCCCGCGGGCCTGGGATTCGGGCGGGGGCAGCGCGGCCCGGTCGACCTTGCCGTTGGCGGTCAGCGGGAACCGGGCGACGGCCTTGAATGCGGTCGGTACCAGGTAATCAGGCAGCCGCTGCGCGGCGAAGTCGTGCAGCATTGACGGCCGCAGCGCGGTGGGATCCACGCCGTCCGCCGGCGTGACATAGCCGATCAGGTGCCGCTGCTCGCCCTCGCCCGCGACCAGGACGACCGATTCCTGCACTCCCGGGTGCGTGCGGAGAACCGCTGCGACATCGCCGGGTTCGACCCGGAACCCGCGGATCTTGGTCTGGTTGTCCACCCGGCCGACGAAGTCGAGTGTCCCGTCGGCGCGCCAGCGCACCAGGTCTCCGGACCGGTACAGGCGCGTGCCATGCCCGTACGGGTCGGGCACGAATTTCTCCGCCGTCGCCGCGGCGCTCCCCGCGTAACCCCGGGCCAGCCCGTCCCCGCCGGTATACAGCTCGCCGGTCACGCCGATCGGCACGGGGCGCCCGCGGGCGTCAAGGACATGCACGGTGGTGTGCTGGATCGGGCGGCCGATGGGCACCGTCGCCGCGACCTGGCTCGGGTCGGTCATGACGTGGCAGGAGGTGAAGGTGGTGTTCTCGGCCGGGCCGTAGCCGGCGACAAAGGGCCGCCCGCGGCGCGCCGCGAGCACGGCGCGCACCGCGTCGGGATTGAGCACGTCGCCGCCGGACATGAGCACGGGGACGGTGGCGAGCGCGCCGATATCGGTCTCGGCCACCTGGTGGAACAGCCCCGCGGTGAGCCAGACGACCGTCACGCCGGTGGTACGCAGCAGCGATGCGACATCCGGTAGCCCGAGCCGGCCGGGCGGCGCGATCACGACAGTGGCGCCGGTCAGCAGCGCGCTCCAGATCTCCATCGTGGACAGATCGAAGGCGACCGGGGACATCAGCAGCAGCCGCTGGCCGGGGCCGAGTGGTGCGTACGCCGGATCGCTGACGAGCCGGATCACGCCGCGCTGCGCGATGCTGATGCCCTTCGGCACGCCGGTCGAGCCCGACGTGAAGAGGATGCAGGCCAGGCTCAGCGGGTGCGCGACATCCGGGAGCGCGGCGCGCTCGCCGGCGGCCGGCTGCGGCACGGCGTCGACGCGGACCAGTTCCACGCCTGCCAGTTGCGGCACGGCGCCGGCGGTCTCGGCCGTGACCAGCACGAGCCGGGCATCCCCGGCGGTGAGCATCGCGGCGACGCGGGGCGCGGGGGTGCCGATGTGGATCGGCAGATAGGCGCCGCCGGCCTTGAGCACGGCCAGCAGGGCGGCGACGAGGCCGGGGCCGCGCTCCAGCGCCACCCCGACCCTCGTGTCGGTGCCCACCCCGCGCCGGCGCAGCAGCCAGGCCAGCGCGTTGCTGCGCCGGTCGAGTTCGGCGTAGCTGACCGATTCGCCGCCGAAAACCAGTGCCGTCGCGTCCGGGTCCCTGGCGACCTGGGCGGCGAACTGCGCCGGGATGGTGGCGTCCGCGGGGTAGCCGGGGTGGGTGCGGTGCCACCCGGCGGCCACGCCCGGCGCGAGGCGCGCCGGACCGGAGCCGTTCCCGGCCGGTGCACGGCTCCAGGACTCAAGCTGCCCGGACTCGGCGCCGCTGAGCAGTTCCAGCGAGCCGATGTCGGCCTCCGGCCTGGCCAGGGCGTCGGTGAGCAGGTTCAGATAGTGCGTGACCATCCGGGACATGGTGGTCTCGTCGAACAGGTCGGTCGAGTGCTCCCAGATCAGGTTCAGGTCGTCGTCCTCGGGCCGTGGCTCGCGGCCAAGCCGCTGTGCGGCCCGCGGCACCACGATCACGTTGAGGTCGCACTTGGCCGAGCCGTTCGCACGCTCGGTGACCGCGCCGGTGAGCCCGCCGAAGTCCAGATCGGGCACGCCAGAGTCGTGGAAGCTGAACATGACCTGGAACAGCGGGGTTCGCGACGGGTCGCGGGCCGGGCCGATCGCGTCGATGACGGCGTCCACCGGGGTGTCCGACCAGGCCAGCGCGTCGACGACGGTCGCCTGGACCTGGTCGAGCAACTCCGCGAAGGACATCTGGGCGGCGACCTTGGTCCGCAGGACCAGGGTGTTGACGATCATGCCGAGCAACGGTTCGAACTCGGGCAGGCCGCGGTTCGCCGCGCCGGTGCCCACGAGCATGTCCTGCTGGCCGGTGTACCGGTACAGCAGCGCCGCGAAGCCCGCGTACATGGTCGTGAACAGCGACACCCGGTGCTGTCTGCTGAACGAGCGCAGCGCGCGGGACAACTCGGCCGGGACCTTGAACCGCGGCGCCGCGCCGCGGAAGCTCATGACCGGCGGCCGCGGGCGATCGGCCGGCAGCGTCAGGATGTCGGGCGCGCCGGCCAGCAGCGCGGTGGCGTGGTCCACGTGGGCCCGAAGTACCTCGCCGCGCATCCACTCCCGCTGCCACAGGACGTAGTCCGCGTACTGGACGGCGAGGCCGGGAAGCGGCGAGGGCTGGCCGGCCGCGAAGGCCGGGTAGAGCGCGCTCAGCTCGGACAGCAGCACCGACAGCGACCAGCCGTCGTGCACGAAATGGTGTTCGACGTGGACGAACGTGTTCTCGCCCGCGCCGTGGCGCAGCAGCAGCCAGCGCGCCAGCGGCGGCGCGCTGAGGTCGAACGGCTTGCGGACTTCCGCCGCGACGACCTCGTCGGCGCGCTCGGCCGGGACGTCCAGTATCCGCAGCGGCGCCTGCGCACCGGCGACCGGCCGCAGCATCGCGACCCCGTCGACCGTGACGAACGCGGTCCGCAGGATCTCGTGCCTGCGCACGATCTCGTCGAGCGCGGCGCGCAGCGCCTCGGTGTTCACCTCGCCGTGCAGCGCCACCGTGGCCTGGAAGTTGTAGGCCAGGTTGCCCGGTGACAGCTGCTCGAAGAACCACACCCGTTCCTGCTGCAGCGACAGCGGTACCGGCCGGTCCCCGCGGCGCGGGCGCACCGGCGGCAGGGGCGGCGCCGACGGGCCGCGCTCGGTGCCGGCGCCGACGGTCTGCCGATCGGTTTGCCCGGTCCGCTCGTCGACGATGGCGGCGATCGCGGCCACCGTGCGGGCCCGGAGCAGATCGGCCAGGGTCACCGTGACCTGCAGCTCGGCGGTGATCTCGGTGGCCAGCCTGGCGACCATCAGCGAGGTGCCGCCGAGGGCGAAGAAGTCGTCATCGGCGCCGACCCGGACGCCGCCGAGCAGCCGGGCCATGATGCCGGCCACCGCGCCCTCGGCCGGGGTGCGCTGCGCGGCGGCCACCTCGGCCAGGCCGGCGTCTGCCCGGCCGGGCGCGGGCAGCGCGGCGCGGTCCACCTTGCCGTTGGGCGTCAACGGCAGCGCGGGCAGCACCACGATCGCGGCGGGCACCATGTAGCTGGGCAGCCGCGATGCGGCGAACCCGATCAGCTCGGCCGGGGTGGCGGCAGAGGCAACGTAGCCGATCAGGCGCGGGTCGGCGGACCCGGAACGCTCGGCCGCCACGAAGGACTCCCTGACCGCGGGATGCTGCCGCAGCACCGCGGCCACCTCGCCCGGCTCGATACGGAACCCGCGGATCTTGACCTGATCGTCGAGCCTGCCGAGGTACTCGAAGGATCCGTCGGCCAGGCGGCGGACCTTGTCGCCGGTGCGGTACATCCGCTCCCCGGGGACCGTGATGTCA
>Ga0066709_100002027_pt1 | contig 14297 bp, 11 predicted proteins | sample GraSoiAngelo_158_FD_79665 | JGI IMG/M metagenome (GOLD analysis project Ga0066709, IMG submission 79665) | Grasslands soil microbial communities from the Angelo Coastal Reserve, California, USA - 14_1009_16_30cm | ecosystem: Environmental > Terrestrial > Soil > Grasslands | place: USA...
ACCAGGACAGGTTGTTCTGGTACACGCAGGCAAATCCGTTGTCGCAGTTCCCGACCATAGCGATGAGGTCGGTTCCCAGCTCGAGCGATGGGATCGGTGTGTCCCTTCCAATCTGTTTTGCCGCGATTTGATCGACTGTTGTACCCAATTCGTAGTCGCTGCCTTCGGTCCTCTTCGCGAGCTTAGCGCTGAGGAATGCGGAGTTCGCCGTCGCGTGATTGCCTGGAGAGGCTGCCATTTTCAGCTCAGTGTTCGAAATGACCGTCACTTGATCCAAAAACGGCATGAGCGATGCGAGAGAAGGCGACAATTCGGTGATCCTACCTTCTCCTTTCGGTATCCACGGCACCGGGTTCATCCCCATCGGGATGTAAACGAAGCCCAAACGCCGCACCGGATTTGCGGCCGGCGTCATTGCAGAGAGCACCGGAACCATTGCGTCCAACAAGGGCAACGATAACGTGACCCCCATTCCTCTCAGAAACGTTCGCCGGGGCAGAGCCTTTTTCCTGACGATCATTTTGACCTCCTCATCTGAAACGGTGCGCTTTTCACGACGCCCAGAATGAGCGACGAGAAGCGATAATCATTATTGCGGGCCTCGCGCGTGATCGCGCGAATTGCAGGAGCATCGTAATAATCTATTCCGCGGCCTAACGCATACGTGAGCAGCTTTTCGGTCACGGTGGTGACGAACAATTCGGGGCGGTTCAGCAACGCTCGCTTAAGGCCGGCGACGCCCTCAAATGTGGCGCCGCTGGGCAATGCTCCCGCGGCATCGATTGGAATGTCTCCTTCACTTTGATTCCGCCAGCGGCCGGTCGCATCGAAGTGTTCAAACGACAGGCCGATCGGATCCATTAATTGATGACAACTCGAGCACGCCGGATTTGTCCGGTGTTGCGCCATACGCTCGCGCATCGTAAGAACCTTGCCCACCGGATTGTCTTCGGTCAGAGGCGGCACGTTTGGCGGCGGCGGTGGCGGCGGAGTGCCGAGGATATTCTCCAGAACCCACTTGCCTCGCAGAACAGGCGAAGTGCGGTTCGCGTAGGAAGTGACCGTGAGAATGCTTCCTTGCCCAAGCAGTCCGCCACGTATGCTGTTGTTAGGCAACGTGACGCGCCGGAAGTTGCTGCCATACACATTCGGAATTTCGTAGTGTTTCGCGAGCCGTTCATTCAGGAATGTGTAGTTCGCGTTCAAAAGATCGACCACACTGCGATCCTCTTTCACGATGCTTTCAAAAAACAGCTCCGTCTCACGCCGGAACGCTTGCCGCAGATTGTCATCGAAGTCGGGGAATTGCCGCCCATCCGGACCTACAGTCGCCAAATTGCGCAGGTACAACCACTGCCCGGCGAAATTGCTCTCCAGCGATTGCGCGCGAGAATCGGCCAGCATTCGCCGGACTTGGCGTTCAAGGAGTCCTGCTTCGTGAAGCTTGCCCTGAATCGCGAGGTCCAGTAATTCGTCATCCGGAATACTGCTCCACAGGAAAAACGATAAGCGAGACGCCAGTTCAAGGTCATTGACGCGATAGGGCTGGTTCGGCGCAATATTCTCCGGATCCCGTTCGATGCGGAAGATGAACTCTGTGTTCGTCAGAACCAGGCGCAACGCCATTTCAATGCCCGCCTCAAAATCTCCTTCGGCGCGTGCATCCTTATAAAACGCGAGAGGAACTCGAAGGTCGTCGTTCGTTACCGGCCGGCGGTACGCGCGGCGAGCTAAATTCGAGATGAGGGATGCGGCGCAGCGTTCCTCTTGGGAAGGCTTTGCGGGACGGCAGACGAAGATGCGGCGGCGGCTCGGCGTGTCGCCAATGCCGGTCGAGTCAAATGGACCCGTGACGGAGACGGAATACACGGCCGGCTGAATTCTCGGATGACGATAAAAGTTGAAGTGTGCCTGATAGGGCTGCTGCGCGGTCTCAAGCAGTGCCGAATCTTTCTTGATGAAGGTGGCTCCAATGTCGTGAGGACCGGCCTTCACAGCCATGCGCACTTTCAAGTTTTTGTCGGCCTCTGCATCCGCATAGTACTGCGCTTCCTGATTCAATCTTTTTGGAATCACAGTAAACACTTCGACGCGTTCTCCGTCCAGCGTGAGCTCCATCTGATGCGGTTCGGTGAGTCCTTCGATGTTCTCATTGCGGTCTCGCATCAAGCGAATCTGAATCTCATACTCCGCATCGACCGGAAACGTGTAGTGGACAATCGTTCCGCCGCGCGTTCCGAAGGGCAATCCGTCGATGTGGTCTTCCTGCGTCAGGTCGGGCGGCACCAGAACCACATTAGCGCCGGGTTTCCGCACAGGGCTGCCCATGGCGAGCCGGCTGATTTTCTGCGCGGCGGCCAGATAGCGTTCCAGCAGCGTCGGGGAAAGTCCTGCGACACTGACATTGTCGAAACCGTAATTGGCATCGTCCTTCGGAAGCAGAGCTGCCACATCAACGTCGAGCGCCAGCAGATCGCGAATCGCGTTCTGATATTCGGTGCGATTGAGCCGCCGGAACGTTTCGGTGCGTCCGGGATTGGGATTCGCGGCAGCAGCACGATCGAGCGATTTCTCCAGATCTGAAACAAGCACGTCGTATGTACGTTCATCAGGCCGGGGCCGGCCGGGAGGAGGCATCATCCGGCCGCGAAGTTTGCGGACCACTTTTTCCCATACCTCCGGAGCATCGCCGGGGCGGCTCACGTCGAGCGTGTTCAGGGCAAGCCCTGCAGTCTTCGCTTTGTCGTTATGACAGCCGACGCAGTACTGATCGATGACCGCGTGCGATGACAACGTCTCTTGAGGCGCGCGGACGGGCGCGCCGGAGATTGCTGATGCCAGCAGGATGGGCAAACACACAACCACGCGGAGGAAATAGCGGTTTGTCATTGGGGTCTCCAATGCCACAAATGATAGTGCGGAAGCGACGATTTTGAATACAAATTTCGTGCGCTCAGAACGTCCCCTACAGAGATGTTTGATGTTGGAAAGCGCTGCGGAAAACGTGTTCGAGGAAAATACCGACTCCACCGGAGACGGCGATCGCGTGGTACTTCAGGCAGTCGATCTGCAGAAACGTGATGTGGCGCGCAACGGATCGGAACAAGGGGGAAAACTCAGGGGCCACGAGAAATACCCTGGGCTGAACAGCGAAGTTGATCGCCTGACCCTGGTACATGCGACGTACATTGGGAATGTTGCGGACAACCCAGTCAAAGTGGTCGATTCCGCGGAGCAGCAGCGCGTCATTGGGATGGTCATCAAAGTCGATAATCGCAAGCTGGTTTCTGCTGTCGAGCGCGAGCACTTCGATGCTGCCAGATGTGTCGCATGGGATGTTTGCGTCGATCCCTTTCATGCCTTCCTCGAGCGCGCCCGTTTGTCTTTTCAATAGTGACAATACTTGCTCGCGCACCGGGAAGCCGCAAGATCGCAGCACCATCGTGAGGGGAGGATCTCCTGAGTCATTTGGGGAATTTTCTATGGGCACGCGTCCGGCCTGGGGACGCGAAATGAAGAGCTGGGAAACGTGCTCAAGTCCTCGCGGGAGCAGTTTTTCCGAATTTTGCCTTTCCGTTCCTTCTTCCGGTTTGTTGACATCCATAATTAGGCCCTAGATGCCCACGGTGGGTTATTTTTTTCCAGGACCAACACAGAGTTGTATCCGCCCCAAGGGGCGGGCTCGATGTCAACGTTGAGCGGATCGGATAACCAATTCCCATCGACGACATAGCGATAGTGATAGCGCCCTGGGAGCAAGGATACGATCTTGCTCCATATGTGGCCATTCGATTGCATTTCGTTCCCATCCGGAATCCATCCGTTGAAATCGCCGGCAAGACGAACGCAGTGCGCGTGGGGCGCCTCGAGAGTGAACAGGATTCCCGAGCCGATGTCGACTGGAGGTGAAGCTTTCATCTCACGAATGGGTATGCGCGAGGATGTTTCTTCTGCAATTCCTTTGAAGGTGCAAGGCGCCAACGCCGGCGATTCCTGTTCCAGGACCTCACGGGCGAGCGCGCGGTAGTCGGCGCAACCTGAAGAGCGCGAGCTGAAGTCGGCAATGGGCATAGCGTGGGCCGCAGCCTCGGAAAGCTTCATACAGAAACGGATGACCGTCTTGAAACATCGATCACCCAGATGTTTGCGGATTTCCTCGGTCACGGCTTTCACAAAATCGAACCGGCCTCTGTAAAGCGTGATCAGGGCGCGTGCACGAATCTGGTGACCCGCCTTTCTGGCTAGCAGGTCCAGGGTTTCCAATTGCATTCCGATGCCATGAAGTGAAAAGAAGCTTGGCTCGACCGGGATAATCACTTCGGAACATGCCTTGAGAGCATTAAAAGTTAGGGATCCAACGCTGGGAGGACAATCGATGATGACGTATTCATAATTGTGTCGGATTTCTTGCAGGGCCTCGGAGAGCCTGTTCTCCTGTCCCACCGCTCCGGCAAGCTCCTCCGGCAACGCGGCGAGCATGATGTCCGCCGGCGCGAGGTCCAGGTTTTCGCGCACGGTGACAATGATGTCGCGCAGGGCCGTCATTTCCTGCTCCCGCGTCAGGGCATCATAGATTGTTGTCTGTATGCGTGAGGAATCCTTCACCAATCCAAGCGTGGCGTGGCCCTGCGGATCCATATCGATAAGCAGGACTCGCCGGCCTGAACTAGCAAGGAATGCTGATAGATTAATGGCGGTGATGGTCTTTGCACATCCGCCCTTCTGATTGACGATAGCTATCGTTTTCAATCGAGAGCCTCCTATCCGACTGCAGTCAGATCAGAGATCACTCGGCGGCGGGAAACAGCAGGTGGAACGCATTTGTACCGGAAGATCGTCGCCGTATCTTTCTGGTCTCCCATTATTGCTGCTCGAATCCCAGAACTGGTCCATCCGGAGACGGTGGCGGACCAAAATTTTTTCAGGCTGTTATACGTCAAGACCTACTGCGCGCATTAATGCAAGTGCATTGCTCTTCTCGACAATGCCCGGATGGAGGCGGTAATCGAAAACCATGCGCCCGTTCTCGAGGTGGTCTTCAAAATGGAAATTGGCGGCGCGCGGCGCGAGCGATTCAGCGAGTCTGGTGAGAGCGAGATCGTGGGTCGTGACGAGGCCGATCGCGCCACGGTCGATGAGACCGCGGATGACAGCCTCGGCGCCGACAGCTCGATCGTTCGAATTCGTCCCATGCAGAATTTCATCCAGCAGGAATAGTACGGGCATGTTTTTTGTCAGTTCCATGATGTCGCGCAACCGCTGAATCTCGGCGTAAAACCGCGATGTGCCTTGCTGCAAAGAATCCATCACGCGAATGGTGGCGCCAATGGCCAGACTCGAGAGTCGCATATGCTTCGCGCGGACGGGCGCTCCTGCTAGCGCCAGCACCGCATTTACTCCAACCGTCCTCAGCAGCGTGCTCTTACCCGACATATTGGAACCGCTGATGATCAGAAGTTGCCGATCACGATCGAGCCTGATGGTATTCGCAACGCATTGGGCAGCCGGCAGCAGCGGATGCCGCAGATCTTCACCTTCAACGCGCGTTCCGCTCTCAACAATTTCGGGAAATGGATCGTCTGGGTGCTCATATGCGTAAGCGGAGAGGGAACACAGGGCCTCGAGTTCGCCGATAGCGTCGAGCCATCGACCTATGGCTGTGCCGTGCTGAGACCGCCATTGTTCGATCGCGAAAGCGAATTGCGTCCCCCACAAAAGCAATGGGGCGCCGATTGCTGCAAATGCTGGATTCAGCCGCGAATTCAGCCATTCGATCATCAGAACGAGCTTCCGGATCTCTTTCGATGGCGGGCGGCCTTGCGTATTCAGGGCCGCTCGAAGCTCGACCAGCTTTTGCGTCTTCCACTGCTCCTTCTCGAGTCGCGCGAGAAGTAATGAGAAGATTTGCAGGTCCTTGACCGGATCCGCGACACTGTCGGTCACTTCGCGAACGCGGCTTCTATAGTGAAGCGCGAAGGCCCCACCGAAGCTGAACGCAGCAACGACGAACCAGCCACTGCCATAGAATCCCCAATAGTAAACAAGACTCGCGATCATCAAGAAACTGAGCATCGGCGCAACTGCTCGTGCTGCGCGCGATTCTAACAGGCGTGGGCGCGTGCCCCAGCGGTTCATCCATTCCGGATGAATTGCGGCGCGAACATCCTCACCGAGGATGGCGAGGTCTTCGCGAAGATCCAGGCTATTGCGAAGCTCGTCGATAGCGTCCTGACGTTTCGCAATCTCAGTCGGAGATGCCGGCGCCAGCAGCCAGCCTGCGAGCGCTCCCTCGCCGGAGCGTGTGCGGGCCAGAGAAAGTAGTTCGAACAGCGACCCCTTACCAAAGATGTCCAGATCGGCCGCGTACGGATGGGACGGATTGTATTCACTGTAGGGGCGGTCTGTCTCTAGATGGCTGCGCCCTATCGGGCTTGCGCGGGCTCCGCCCGCGATCGCCCCAGACATCCATCGGTCTTCAATCCGGGCGAGTCCTCTTTCGTAGAAGGCTGCTGCCCTTTGCGTTCGCCGCCCCAGTGCGCGTATCCGCTCATGACGTGCGACGAGCACAATAAAGATAGCGATCGGCAACAAGAGCCACCATCCGGAGATGACGCGGGGACCAACGGCCAGCCATGCCATGCCGAAAAAGACGACGCCTGTGACGAGCCGCATGTTGCCAACAACGAGGTCGAGCCTCTTGTAACGCTCGACCATCTTGTTGCGGGCCTCCAGGCGGTTTTTGTACTCCTCGGAGGGCTTCACTTCTCAGGTGCGCAGGTTTTTACCTCGGAAGACATGTTTCCTAAATCGGAATTCAAGCCGGAACCGAGACCAAAGCGACCGCCGCGAACCGATCGGATAAATGTGCTCGATGCATCCAGCGGCAGCGCGGCTACGTTGCGGCAGAAGTCGTCCCAGATACCATCTTGTTGCAGATACTGCTCGACATTGGAAAGATAGAACGCCACGACGGTTCCTGCGTTTTCTTTCACGTACCTCCCGACGGCCCGAATAGCCTTCGGACCAGCAAAGTTCCCAACGACCGGAATGATCAGGTTCTTGGACTCGAGGGACTTCAAGACATTGAAATTCTCTTCACTGGCTAGATAGCTTCGCGATACCCCCTGAGCATCCGTTGCTGTCATCAGGTCCGCGTATGTGACACCGTTACCGAATCCGCCGCGCCCGCTGGAACCGTAGTTGATATGCGTGCCGAATCGGTGAAAGTTGCTGTACGCCCATTCGATCCCGCCCAGATCGTTCTCCGAGAGAGGGAAGCCATGTTTCTTCATGAGATGATCTTTAATAGCATTGAAGTTTTCGGTGTAAATTTGATCGCTGCTTGGCGAGTTCACAACTGCATTGAAGATTTCCTCAACTGTGGAGTTGGGTCCGATGCCGGAGGGTTGCTTTCGCGAAAAGAGGCGCGATACGAACTCAGCGCGGTCTTTCGACATTTCGAAAAGTGCCTTGTACATCAGTTGCAGGTCGAGGTTTCCGCGGCGAATATCTAGAATGAATACCATCTTTGGCTTCATCGCGGCGATGTATGTGAAATTCTGTTCCGGCCCAACACCCATGTAAACCTGGCCCGGTTTGACGACTTCGTTCAATTGCGGAATGACTTACTGAAAATAGCTTTCGTTCGAGAGCAGGTTGTCCGATCGGAACGTGCCATCAGGTTCGGAAAGCTCGCTCGATAAGTTCCAGAACTCTTGATCGCTCAATTCCGATGGAAGCGTTGCTGCCGCGTGGGAAACGGAGTACAGCCCGAGCTGAATGACCAGCATGAACGTTGCGGAAAGGAAGTAGCGTCGTGTTCTCATCTGTAGTCCTCGTAGCCTGTGTTGTAAAAATGTGACGACATTATGGCATCGCTCTAGCCGGAAGCCCTAGAATCTATTTCGTTGGCCGTTGTTCGCAGCCGCCGGCAATATTCGGAGTTTCGATGAATTCATTGATCGCAATATTGATGTTAGTACTGCCTCTCTGGATGCGCCAGACGGATGAGCGGCCGCCTTATGTCCGCGAGGCCGATCGCATCGAGGAGGAGTTTCGCAGGTACAGAGATCGATTGAATGCATTTTTCACATTGCTGCGGAGCATGGTCGACCAGCAGCCGCCAGGCACGGCTGCCATTCTTCCTCGCTTACAGCAGCAGGATGCGCCTCCGCCGGCCAGCTCACGTTTTGGATATGGCGTGTTGCCGCGGCTTGTGGACGGACCGCCTCCGGCAAATCCACCGGTTTCGGTCTTCTCTTACAGCTGGCCGATCACAGACGGCTACATTACCGGTGAGACCATCAAATTAGATCAAGCTGAAGCAGCCTTGCGCAACCTTTCGAACATTTCGAGCGAGGAGAAGACTCCCTTGATCGGCAATCTCATTCTCGAATATCGTAAGCTTCTTGCAAACCAACGCACGATCGATCAGTACATCCAGTACAACCAGTTCTGGCAGCACGCAATCGCGCAAGATCGCCCGCGGTTCGACCAATTGACCAAAGTGTACGAGTTGATGAAATCAGACGAGCCGGACACGGCTCAAGCTATTCGCGAAGTACTTGGAAAACCGGCCGTGCCTTCGTTCGTTAAGATTGATCGTTCGAAACCGGATTGGGTGATCGTTCTCGTGCCGGTTTACACGGATATTCAGGATGACGAGTTTCTAGCTCAAGCAAAGAGCGCGATCGAGGAATTGTGGCAGGTTCGGGATGGCGATCTGACGTACTTGCTGGCGCTCGAGATTCGCAAAGTGCCGCCCGTCGCTGAGCGGGGCGAGCGCATCGACGTCCGTGCACATGCGGGACGATTCCCCGAAGACGGCGCAGTGTTCACGACTGGCGCGCAAGCCACACATAGTCTGGTGGGTCGATATGTAGCTCTCGCGCCGGGCGATCTGCCCCGGCGGACGCTCGCACATGAGTTCGGGCACGTGCTTGGGTTCCGGGACGGTTACATCCGCGGTTATCGAGACCTGGGCGAGCGCGGCTTCGAGATTCTCGAGCTTACGTCCGTGTTTGACGACATCATGAGCGCCCCGCGAGAAGGTCGCGTCCAGGCGGCGCATTTCAGATTAATTCTGGATAGCAGGGAAGGGAAATAGCCACAAAAAGGCAAAAAAGGCACAAAAGCTCCTGTGGATTTTGTGCCTTTTTGTGGCTAGGTTCATTGCCTCAATAAGGGAATACTCTCCACGGCAGGCGGTTTCGGCAGCGACTGCAGGAAAGCGAAGATGTCGGCGGCCTGCTGTTCACTGACAACCTTCGCGGTGTACGGCGGCATTTCCCCGGACGGCTTGCGAATGTAAGAAACGAACCGGGTATACGTAATCGGGTTTTGATTTAAGCGCGGCCCGGTGGCTGTCGAGCCTTGTGCCTCACGGCCGTGACATTGATAACAGCCGATCTTCATAAACAGAGTCCTGCCGGTTTCGGCGTTACCGCGAGGCGGGGTTTGCGCGAACAAAATGAGAATCAATAGGAACGCACTCATATCACCTCACCAGCACTTCACCGCGGTTGCGTGACTACATCCAGCAGCGCGGGCTCGCCACGCTTTACGGCCGCAATGGCACGTTTAAGCGCAGGCCCAAGTTCCTTTGGATCCGTAATTGGGCCCTCCGCATACAATCCCATGCTTTGCGCCAGCTTGGAATAGTCAATATTCGGATCCTCAATCGTCGTACCGATGGCCGCACGCTCGATGCCTCGATTGTGCCGGTTCGCCATCCGTTGCAGATGCATGACTTCCTGGTGATAGGCGCGATTGTTGTGCATGACGCTGAGCAAAGGAATACGGTGATGCGCCGTTGTCCACAGCACGCCGGGCGCATACATCAAGTCTCCGTCGTTTTGAACATTCACGGTCAGCCGGCCGTATTTTTTATTTGCGAGTGCGGCGCCCACAGCTGCAGGAGCACCATATCCGACGCCGGCTCCACCGGATCCACCGATGTGTTGGTAGTACCTGTCGAACTTCCAAAGCCGGGCCGGCCAATTGCTCTGTGAAGAAGACACCAATGACCAATCCTCATTCTTGATCTGCGCCCAGACTTCAGCGAATAACCGGGCGGTGCTGATTGGACTGGCATCCCATCCGTATGTCGCGTCGACTCGTGCCTGGTCCAAGGTCGTCTGATGCGCTGCGGCCAGTTTCGTGCCGCGCGCTTGGAATGCATTTTTGCGATCCGCAGTGACCAGCCGCTTTACGGCTTCCGTTAAGGCCGGAAGAGTGGCTTCCGCGTCGGCGGCCATGGCGATATCGATTTCCGGATAGCGCTCGAAATCCTGGTAATTGGATTTTATGTATAGATCGCCGGCCGTAATGCTGATCAGTTTCGCGCCCGCCTTGGTGATCCGGCGCGAGCTGCGCTCCAATTGATCGCGGTACGCGTTCACGGACCCCCAGAAATCCGTGAGCTCGAGCCCAAGAATTACGTCCGCATCGGCGATGAGCGCCCGGCCGCGGCTGGATTGGTTCAACGGGTGGTGCGATGGAAAATTCATCCGGCCGCCTTGATCGATAACCGGCGCCTGTAAAATGTCGGCCAAGTCCACCAGATATTTCATGCCGGCGGCCGTTCGGGCAGCACGATCGGCAATAATCACGGGTGATTGCGCGGCGACGAGAAGTTTGGCCGCTTCCGCAACAGCCCCGGAGTCGCCTTGCGGCGGAGAAGTGCGAGTTACTCGCTGGACGCGCAGCTTGTCTTTCTCGGCGAGCGGCCTTTCTTGCAGTTCGCTATCGGCAACGATCAGCACGGGTTCCATCGGCGGTGTCATCGTGACCTTAAACGCTCGTGCTGCAGATTCCGCGAAATGTTGCAGCGAAATCGGGGTGTCATCCCATTTGACGAAATCTCTGACAATGGACGCGGCATCTTGGACCGAATGCATCCATTCGACACCGGGCCTGCGCATCGTCGCATCAATGGTGTTGCCCACGACAATGAAAATGGGTACACGGTCGCAATACGCGTTGTAGATCGCCATCGCGGCGTGCTGCAAGCCGACCGTGCCGTGGGCAAGAACACCAAGAGGCTTACCTTCGATCTTGGAGTACCCGTGCGCCATTCCCACCGAAGACTCTTCATGGCAGCAGGTGATGAATTCCGGCTTTTGATTGCCGCCATAGTTGATGATGGACTCGTGTAGCGCCCGAAAGCTGGAGCCCGGATTCGCGCACACGTAATCGAGGTCGAGCGAGCGGAGCACATCGACCATGAAATCCGAGCCGCAGTGGTCACTGGTCAGGACGTCCACCTCGGCTGGGGTTGTGGTCTCGGCCCTGGCATCCTGCAGGGGAGCTATCCGAGGAACTGGGCGCGCTTTAAGACCAGCTTCAGTTGGGGGCGCAATTGTTGCGGCGCCGGCAACAGCAGCGCCCTTCAAAAATTTTCGCCGCGTCGAAGAAAACTTCCGAGGCTTGCTCATGGTTGTGCCTCCGTCTTGAATATTGGCTTGTCGCGGAGATTGTATGACAGTGTGCGAGGCAGGTAAAACCAAAGCTGCACATGCGCGTCCAAAAATTTCGTGTGAAGGGGGAGAACGCGTGAACAGTTTTGGATGCCGGGTGTTGGGAACTCTTACCTTGGTGCTTGCCCTCGCGGCAACCGGCTCGGCAGAGGACAAGAAAAAAAAGAATTCCGATATTGAGAATATTGGAGTTCGGGACATCAACAAGGGGAGCATTAATTTCATCTCGCTCGACAAGGAAATCGCCCTCGGCAGGGAATTGGCGAAGCAGGTCGAGCAAGAGTCGAAGTTGCTGAATGATGCCGTCATTAATGAATACGTGAATCGGGTCGGACAGAACCTGGTGCGCAACTCCGACGCGAAAGTGCCATTCACGATCAAAGTCATCGATGCCGATGAGATCAATGCGTTCGCCCTACCCGGCGGCTTCTTCTACGTCAATTCCGGTTTAATCTTGGCTGCGGACGACGAGGCCGAATTGGCAGGTGTTATGGCTCATGAGATCGCTCACGTCGCCGCGCGCCACGGGACGGAGCAGGCTTCCAAGGGTCAGTTGTTGCAATTCGCATCGATCCCGCTCATTTTCGTGACCGGCGGATTAGGTTATGGAATCCAACAGGCGGCAAATCTACTGGTACCGTTAACGTTCCTGAAATTTTCGCGTGGAATGGAAGAGGAGGCGGATTATCTCGGAGTCGAATACCTCTACAAGACCGGCTACGACCCGAGCGCGATGGTTCGTTTCTTCGAGAAGCTGCAAGCGAAGGAAAAAGCAAAGCCGGGATCCGTCTCGAAATTGTTTTCGACACATCCTCCGACTGGAGACCGCATCCGCAAAGTGGAAGAGACCATATCGACAGTTCTTCCGCCGGCGGAGCGTTATGTCGAAACAACCTCCGAATTCGATGCAGTGAAATCGCGTCTTGCCGGTTTGGAAAACCGTCGCCGTCCAGAAGATGAAAACCGCCCGTCGCTCCGCCGCCGCACTCAGCCGCCCGGACCGGACGAGGACACCTCGCCTTCAAAGGATGACGACGAGCGTCCGACGCTCAAGCGGAAGTCGTAATTGCCGGCGGTCATAGACCGCCGCTACAGTTCGATGGTAATGTGACTCGCCGTGCCGGCACTCCCTCGATTGAATTGGATTCAACGGATCACACTCATCCTCTTTGCGGTCGTTGTGACGAACTGCCTGGTGGACTCGATTACCGGCTACTCGCTTCTCGGCGGGGATCTCTTCACAATTTTTTTGATCGTCTTTCTCATTCTTCTAGGCCTGACGCTATTCCGGCCGTTGATGCGGAAGGTTTTATGGAGAGTTCGCAACTGGCTGTTTTTGGTGGCGGCGCCCCAGTAAACACAACGTGCAATTGTCGTACCCAAAACCAGCACGAGCGGGCGCCAAATTGCGTATGCATAGGTGAGGGGAAGGAGGCACCTATGTTCATCATCAAGGTCGCGTGGGACGCTCGCAATCAACAGTTCCGGCTGATGGATCAGAAAATGACTCATTTATTTGAGGATGGCGATATGTACCTGCTGGTGGTGGATTTTTTACCCCAGAATCCCGATTCCGATGATCAGTTCATCGACTTGGATCAGGCGGAAATGGGGCACGCCTAAAGGGCTTGCGTGGCACGCGTGTTAAAATCGGAATCCGATGGAACACGCGCAACCACGACGTTTTAGCCGGCGGCGCGTTGAACGGCTTTTGAAGGAAACAAAGGCTTACCATTCCGCCGGCAGCCGAATAGAAATTCTTTCCCGTCGTTTTCTTGGACAGCCTTACCAAATAAATCCACTGATTGGGTCGGCCGATACACCGGAGGTGTTTTCGGTTTCTCTAGACGGCTTCGACTGCGTCACGTACATCGAGACAATCCTTGCGCTATCACTCGCCTCGAGTGTCGACGAATTCTTCGAATGGTTACGCCGGATCCGCTATGAAGATGGATGCATCACATGGGAACGGCGGAACCATTACATGACCGGGTGGATTCGCAGCAATGTGCGAGCGGGGGTGCTGCGGAGGCTGACGTTGCGCGACATTCGGCTGATTGTGAAGGAACGTACGCTAGACGACGTTCCAGGATTGCCGCCCATACGCGCCCGCTTCGCATGCGTGCCGCGGCCGGCGATTGGAAGGCTCGTGCGGCACCTGCAGACGGGCGATCTCATCTTCTTCGCATCGACACGCAAGCACCTCGATGTGTTCCATTGCGGCATCGTTGTGCGCGACGGCGTCCGAGTTCTCGTGCGGCACGCCTCGCGTAGCCGAGGAGGCGTGGTTGAGCAGGATCTTAACGACTTTTTGAAAGTGAACCGTATGGCGGGAGTCATCGTCGCGCGTCCGAAGGAACCATTGTCTTGAATATTGCCTATCCCAGAGACGCGTCGTCGGCGAGCCTCCTCGAACTTGCCGCGACTGCCGCGTCCGATGTTTTGTTCATCGGCGATTCGCGAGTCAATATCGAGCCCGAACCGCGCATGTTCGAGCGGATGACGCAAGTGCTACGCGATACGGGCGCCGGCTGGGCCTACTCGGATTCGGTCGGACATCCGCGCACTGTCTACCAGTCCGGGAGTATTCGAGACAATTTCGACTTCGGCACCGTTATCGCGGTACCGGTGAAGGCGATCGGCGAACTGACGGAAAGCCGTTGGGGCGGTCTCTACGACCTAAGGTTGCGGATCTCCGAGAACTACCCAATGGTCCACATACCGGAACCTCTGTATGCCGCATCGATCGTGGATTCGCGGCCTTCGGGACAGAAGCAATTCGATTACGTAGATCCAAAGAACCGCAAGTACCAGATAGAG
>Ga0066709_100002028_pt1 | contig 14296 bp, 15 predicted proteins | sample GraSoiAngelo_158_FD_79665 | JGI IMG/M metagenome (GOLD analysis project Ga0066709, IMG submission 79665) | Grasslands soil microbial communities from the Angelo Coastal Reserve, California, USA - 14_1009_16_30cm | ecosystem: Environmental > Terrestrial > Soil > Grasslands | place: USA...
CACCAGCGGCACACCGACGCCGAGGACATCACGCTCGGCGACTGGCGGGTGCAGCGGCGCTGCCCGCACCTGAAGGCCGACCTGAGCCGGTTCGGCATCGTCGAGGAAAACACGCTGACCTGCCAGCTGCACGGCTGGAAGTTCGACCTGGCCAGCGGCCGCTGCCTGACCAGCGTCGGCCACGAGATCCGCGCGTCGAAGCCCTGACTCAGGCGTCGTTCAGCTCGAAGATCATGCTGCGGATCCCGCCGTCCGGCACCAGTTCCGCGATGTCGCGCGCGGTGGCCTGCCCTTCCGGCGAGGCGAACGCCGCCCGCAGCGCGTCCATGTCGTCCCAGTCCAGCTCGGCGACCAGGTAGAACGGCTCGCCGCGCAAGGCGGCCACGTCGCGGCTCACCGTGTACCGGCGCAGCCCGGGCAGCTTCTTCGCCAGTGGGATGTGTACCTGCCGGTAGTGCTCGTCGAAGGCGGCCGGGTCGGTCGGCGTCTCGTACACCACGAGGAAACGCACCACGGCGAAAGGATAGCCATCACCGTGCGCAGCCGCGGGCCGGGTCCGCGGCGTAGACGGTATTGCGGATCGATGCTGCGCGGGCGGACATGAGATACCCGGTCACGCAGGCCGCGCCGATCGGGACCGTGTAGTGGAACATGGCCAGCCCGGCGGCCAGGCAGAACCACGGCCAGCGCCGACGCCGGCACACGGAGCCCCCGTCAGCATCCATGGCCGGTAACGATACCGGCGGTCAGGCCCGGCCGAGGTCCGCCAGGATCCGCCGGGCGGCGTTGTGGCCGGCCGCGCCGATCACGCTGCCGGCCGGGTGGCAGCCCGCGCTGCCTGCGTACAGGCCCGGTACCCCGGTCGCATAAGGCATCCGGTCGGTGAACGAGATCGTGTTGTCCAGGTGGTGGATGTGCCCGCCGGTGATCCCGAAGTGCGCTTCGATCCCCTTCGGGGTCAACGGGAACGTGTCGACGACCAGGTCCGAGGTACCTGGCGCGTACCGGTCGCAGATCGCCAGCAGTCTGTCCACATAGGACGGTAGGAGCGCGTCCCAGTCGGCGTCGTACGGTACCGACTGCACGAACAGCGCCGACGAGTGGTGCCCGGCCGGGTCGCGCAATGACGGGTCGACGGTCGTGTGCAGGTACCACTCGATGGTCGGCTCGTCGGGTACCCGGCCGGCCCGCACATCGGCCCACATCGCGCGCAGCCGGGCCATCGCGTCACCGGAGTCCGAGCCGGGCAGCAGGTGGATCGTGGAGCCGAACGGGCTCGGCGCGTCGTCGGGCAGGCAGGTGAACCGCGGCAGGTCGGACAGCGCCATGTTGACCTTCAGCGTGGTACCGGTGCGCCGGTGCGCCGCCAGCCGGTCGACCAGGTCGGCGGGCAGGTCGACGAGCGACATCAGCCGGTACGGGTCGCAGGCGGCGAGGACCACGGTCGCCGCAACCTCGCGGCCGTCGGCGGTACGGACGCCGGACACCGCGCCGCCGTCGAGGAGCACCGCGTCGACCGGCGCGCCCGCGACGATGACCGCGCCGGCCGCGCGGGCCGCGTCCGCGAAGGTGCGGGAGACGGTACCCATCCCGCCGGCCGCGATCATCCAGGTGCCGTCCGAGCCCGGCAGCCGGCACATGTTGTGGGCGAGGAAGTTGTTGCCGGTACCGGGATCGTCCGGCCCGGCCGTCAGTCCGGACAGCCCGTCGGTGACCGCGTACATCGCGACCAGCAGCTCGGACCGGAACTCGAAGCGGGCGAGATAGTCGGCGACGGAACCCCGTACCAGATCGATGAAGACCTGGCGCAGCGCGGGCCGCACGTAGCGCTCGGCGGTCTCCGCGACGGGCAGTGGCTCGGCCAGCCACGCCGGCCCCACGTCCTCGCGCAGCGCGGCGAGCTCGGCCTGCATCGCGTCGTCCGCCGCGGCGTCGGCCGCGGAGAAGAACCGGGTCAGCTGCTCGCGGCTGGCCGCCCGGTCGCGCCCGAACAGCAGGTAGCGACCGTGTGGCGTGGGCAGGAAGTAGTGCGGGTCCCGGCGCAGCACCGGGATCTGCAGGTCCAGCGTGCGCAGCAGCTCCGGCGGCATGAGGCCGAGCAGGTACGAGCCGGTGGACTGGCCAAGCTCCGGCACCTTGGCGAACGGGTGCTCGGTCCGGGTGGCCCCGCCGATCATGTCGGCGGCTTCGAGTACCGCGACGGACAGGCCGGCCCGGGCGAGCAGGATCGCGGAGACCAGGCCGTTGTGCCCGGACCCGATGATCACGACATCGGCGCGCGGAGGCAGCTGGCTCATGACCGTCACCCTAGCTCCCGCACGAAGGCGGCCAGCTCCGATCGACCCGGCCGAGCTGCTCGACGACTAACCGATGTCCACCACGATCGGGGCGTGGTCGGAGGGGGCCTTGCCCTTGCGGGCCTCGCGGTCGATGTACGCGTCGGTCACCTCGCCGGCGACGGACGCGGTGGCGTAGAACAGGTCGATCCGCATGCCCATGTCCTGGTGGAACATGCCGGCCCGGTAGTCCCAGTAGGTGAACGGGTTACTGCCCTTGAGCGGTCGCGGTACCACGTCGACCAGCCCCAGGTCGCGCAGGGCGGCCAGGGCGGCGCGTTCGGGTCCGGTCACGTGGGTCGCGCCGACGAAGGCGGCCGGGTCCCAGACGTCGGAGTCGGCCGGCGCGACGTTGAAGTCGCCGCACACCACGAGTTTCGGGTGCGTCGCCAGCTCGTGCTCCAGCGCCGTGCGCAGCCCGGCCAGCCACGCCAGCTTGTACCCGTAGTGGTCGGAGTCCACCGTCCGCCCGTTCGGCACGTACACCGACCACATCCGGACTCCGGCACACGTCACGCCCAGCGCCCGGGTCTCCGCGCCGGGGAACCCGGGTTCGTCCGGGAACCCGGCGGTCACCTCGTCGAGCCCGACCCGGGACAGCACGGCGACGCCGTTCCACCGGCCGTCGCCGTGCGCGGCGACCTGGTACCCGAGCTCCTCGACCGACGCGGCCGGAAACGTCGCGGTCTTGGTCTCCTGCAGGCAGACGATGTCCGGCTTGGTAGCGGCCAGCCAGTCGACCAGCCGGGGCAGCCGCGCCGTCACCGAGTTGACGTTCCAGGTCGCGAGGCGCACCGCCCCACGGTAGACCCCGGCCTCAGGTGCAGGTGACCCGGTAGGTGACCGTGTTGGACTGCACGAGGTTGGGGCCGGAGGCGGTGGCGGTGATGCTGCGGTCGAAGGTACCCGGGTCGCCCGGCGTGTTGGTGAAGACCTTGTGGGAGACGCTCTTGGTGTCCGGGCCGGTACCCGTGAACTTCAGCGTGTACAGAATGGTCAGCCCGTCGTCGAAGGTGACGTTCACGGTGACCGGGCCGGCCGACACGGACACCGTCGCGGTGGCCACGAACGTGCCGTCCGGTGGTGGGCAGGCCCCGTTGTAGGACCTCGTCGACAGGGTCAGCGCGACCGAGGTGATCCGCGGCGGCGCCGGTGCCTGGCAGGTGAGCTTGTACCCGACCGAGTTCGACCGCAGCCCGGTCGGGCTGGTCACCTGCACGGCGACGGAGTCGGTGACGGTACCCCCGCTCATGAACGTCGACACGTTGTGCTGCACGGTCCGGCTCTGCGCGCCGGTACCGGAGAAGACGACCGTCTGGACCGACTGGTCGCCGGCCGTCCAGTGGAACTGGACGGTGACCGGGCCGACGGGTACCGAGATCGTCGCCGCGTAGGTGGTGGCGTCCGACGGCGGCGGGCACGGGCCGGTGTAGGAGCCCTTGATCGCCCGTACCGACGCGGCGACCGCGGCCTGGAACCCGGCCGTGACCGTGACGTCGCCGGAGACGACCAGGTCGCAGGTGCCGGTACCGCCGCACGGCGCGCCCCAGCCGGTGAACGCCGACCCGTCGTCCTGCGTGGCGGTCAGCCTGACCGGGTGCCCGGCGTCGACGGCCACCGAGCAGGTATCCGAGCAGTTCAACCCGGCGCCGGTGACCCGGCCGCCGCCGGTGACCTGGACGGTCAACCGCGGCCGGTCGGTCACCTGGATGCTCCGCGACGCGGCCGCGGTCCCGCCGCCGGCCAGCGTGGCGGTGGCGCTGACGTGGTACGTCCCCGCGGTGGTGTAGCGGTGTTCGGTGGCCAGGCCGGCCCCGGTCTGCCCGTCGCCGAGCGCCCAGGTCGCGTCGAGCGGGCGGGCGCCGCCGGTACCGACGACTTTCAGGCCGACCCGGTCCCCGACGTGCACGACGTTGTCCGACACGGTGATGTCGATGCCGGCGCCGTACGGCGGTGGAGGCGCCGGCGCCGGTGACGGGGAAGCCGGCGCCGGCGCTGACTGTGGGGGAGTGCTCGGCGTGCTGAGCCCCTTGCCGGGCTCCCCGAGGTCGTACTTCGGGATCGGCCGCACCGAGCCGTTCAGCGTGAGCACCCCGGCGTGCGCGCTTTCCGGGTCGTTGAAGAACACCAGCCCGTCGCGCGACAGCAACTCGAACCGGGTACCCGGTTCGAGCACCTGCGGCTGTGCGACCACCCGCGCGCTGGCCAGGTCGATGATCCACACTTGACCGGAACGGTAGTCGGGCACGAACACCCGGTCGCCGCTCTCGACGGCGCGACCGAGCTCGGCGTCGGCGTGCAGCGGCACCACCCGGTCGCAGGCACCGGCCGTCAGCGTGCACACGGCCAGCACGCCACGGTCGATGACCACGTAGAACCGCGGGTCGTGCGGCGAGCCGCTGACCTGGATCCGGTCCTGCGGGCGCAGGTCGAGTTCGAGCGTGTGCCGGACGGTGCCGGAGTCCGGATCGAGCACGCTGGCGGTGCGCCGCCCCGGATCGACCACCACCGGGGTGTCACCGGCCAGCGTCAGCACCGCCGCGCTGGACGGCGCGAGCAGCGGCCGGCTGCTGCGCCGGCCGTGGTAGAGCCAGACCAGCTCGCCGCTGGTGTTGTCCAGCACCCACAGCCGCCCGTGCCGGTCCAGCGCCGCGGCCTGCGGGCTGACCTGCGCGGCCAGCGTCTGCACCGGACCGCGGGGGGTCAGCGCCCGCGGGTCGGTCTCGGTCGCGAGCCCGCGCAGGCCATCCAGGGTGTACAGGGTCTGCGCGCTCGCATACGCCGCCAACCCGGTACCGGCGTCGGTGATCGGCGACGCGGGCGGCGTCACGGCCGACGTCGCGCCGTCCACCCGGCGGATCGTCCCGGCGGTACCGTCCACCACGTACGCGTCGGTATCCTGCTGCACCACGTCGAGCCGGTGCCGGGCGTCCGCGACCCGTACCCTGGCGGCCACCTCCGCCGACGCCCCGTCCAGCAGGGTCAGCTGTCCCACCTGCGACGACGCCACCCAGGCCGAGCCGGACAGCAGATGCGGCCGGTCGACCGGGTACCCGTCATGGGTACCGGCGACGACGAGCCCGGCAACGGTGACGGTGACGGCAGCGGCGCCGGCGAGCGCGCGGACAGGACGGAGGGGCACGGCCCGATTATGGGTACCGCCGTCCCCGAACCGTCCTCGCCCGGTCACCCCGGGGACAATGGAGCACGTGACCCCCCGCGAGATCGTCCTGCTCGGCTCGACCGGTTCGATCGGCACCCAGGCGATCGACGTCGTGCGGCGCGGGCCGGACCGGTTCCGGGTGGTCGGCATCGGCGCCGGTGGAGGCAACGTGGCGCGGCTCGCCGCGCAGGCGCTCGAACTCGGCGTCGACGTGGTCGGGGTGGCCCGGGCGTCGGTGGTGCAGGATCTGCAGCTCGCGTTCTACGCCGAGGCGCAGCGGCGCGGGTACCCCACGGGAGGGTTCCGGATCCCGAAGATCCTGGCCGGCCCGGATGCGATGACCGAGCTCGCGACCTGGCCGTGCGACACGGTGCTCAACGGGGTCGTCGGCTCGCTGGGCCTCGCGCCGACGCTGGCCGCGCTGCGCGCCGGCCGCCAGCTCGCGCTGGCCAACAAGGAGTCACTGGTGGCCGGCGGCCCGCTGGTGCGCGCCGTCGCCAGCCCCGGACAGCTCGTCCCGGTCGACTCGGAGCACTCCGCGCTCGCCCAGTGCCTGCGCGGCGGCGCGGCGCGCGAGGTCCGCCGGCTGGTGCTGACCGCGAGTGGTGGCGCTTTCCGCGGGCGTACCCGGGCCGAGCTGACCGGCGTCACCCCCGACCAGGCCCTGGCCCACCCGACGTGGGACATGGGGCCGGTGGTGACCATCAACTCGGCCACCCTGGTCAACAAGGGCCTGGAGGTCATCGAGGCGCACGAGCTGTTCGGAATCGGGTACGACGCGATCCAGGTGATGATCCACCCGCAGTCGGTCATCCACTCGATGGTGGAGTTCCACGACGGGTCGACGCTCGCCCAGTGCAGCCCGCCGGACATGCGGCTGCCGATCGCGCTCGCGCTGGGCTGGCCGGACCGGTTCCCCGCCGCGGCCGCCGCGGTCGACTGGACGGCCGCGCACACCTGGGAGCTGCGGCCGCTGGACGAGGAGGCGTTTCCGGCGGTACGGCTGGCGAAGGCGGCCGGGCGGGCCGGCCGGTGCCGTCCGGCGATCTACAACGCGGCCAACGAGGAGTGCGTGGCCGCCTTCACGGCCGGCGCGCTGCCGTTCCTGGGGATCGTGGATACCGTGGAACGGGTACTCGCGCAGGCGCCCGACTTTTCCGAACCAGGTACCGTCGAGGACGTGCTCGGCGCCGAGGCGTGGGCCCGGAAGAGGGCGCGCGAGCTGGTCCCGGTGGCAACGGAAGGAGCCTGATGGCGTACCTGCTCGGCGTGGTGCTGTTCGCGCTGGCCATCTTCATCTCGGTCTGCCTGCACGAGGCCGGCCACATGGGCACCGCCAAGGCGTTCGGGATGAAGGTCACCCGGTACTTCGCCGGGTTCGGGCCGACCCTGTGGTCGTTCCGGCGCGGCGAGACCGAGTACGGGCTCAAGGCGATACCGCTGGGCGGTTTCGTGAAGATCGTCGGGATGACGCCGCAGGACGACGACGTGGCACCGGCCGACCAGCCGCGCGCGATGTGGCGGTACCCCCTCTGGAAGCGCACCGTGGTGATGAGCGCGGGCTCGGCCACCCACTTCGTGCTGGGTTTCGTGGTGTTGTGGCTCACCCTGTTCCTGGTCGGGGTGCCGAACCCGGAGGCGCTGGACATCACCCGGCAACCCGCCACGATCTCGGTCGCCCCGTGCGTGGTCGCCACCGAGGACTCGGCCGGCTGCGGCCCGACCGATGCGCCGTCGCCGGCCAAGCTCGCCGGCCTGCACGACGACGACGTGATCACCGCGCTCGACGACAAGCCGATCCGCAGCTACGACGACCTGCAGAAGGCGATCCGCTCGGCGAAGTACGGCCCGGCCATGGTCACCTACCAGCGCGACGGCGCTTCGGAGCAGACCGTCGTGTATCTGGTCCCGGCCAGCCGCCGGCCGCTGGACCAGCAGGACAACCCCGACGCCAAGCCGGTCGACGTACCCGCGCTCGGCGTGGTCTACCGGATCCCGCCCGGGGTACCCACGATCGTGACCTACGGCCCGGTCGACTCGCTCAGGCAGTCCGGCATGTACACCGGGCGGGTCTTCGCCGCGATGGGCGGCGCGATCGGCCGCATCCCGGAGAAGATCCCGGCGCTGTGGAACTCGCTGTCCGGCAAGCCGCGCGACCCCAACACGCCGATCAGCGTGGTCGGGGCGAGCCGGCTGGGCGGCGAGACGGTCGAGCACGGTGCCTGGTGGCTGTTCCTGAACATCCTGATCACGCTGAACTTCTTCGTCGGCGTGTTCAACCTGCTGCCGCTGCTGCCGCTGGACGGCGGGCACATCGCGATCGCCTGGTTCGAGCGGTTCCGCTCGTGGCTGTACGCCCGGCTGCACCGGCCGGACCCGGGCCGGGTGAACTACCTGAAGCTCATGCCGTTCACCTATGCGGTGATCCTGATATTCGGGGGGTTCACCGTGCTCACGGTGGCTGCCGATATCGTCAACCCGATCACCCTCTTCAGTAAGTGAGTGCTGGATTGACCACCGTTAACCTCGGCATGCCCGCCGCACCGGCCGCTCCGCTCGCCCCCCGCCGGGTGTCCCGCCAGCTGATGGTGGGCAGCGTACCCGTCGGCGGCGGCGCGCCGGTCTCCGTGCAGTCGATGACCACGACGCTGACCTCGGACGTCAACGCCACCCTGCAGCAGATCGCCGAGCTGACCGCGGCCGGCTGCCAGATCGTGCGGGTCGCGGTACCGTCCCAGGACGACGCGGACGCCCTGCCGCAGATCGCCCGCAAGTCGCAGATCCCGGTGATCGCCGACATCCACTTCCAGCCGCGGTACGTGTTCGCCGCGATCGACGCCGGTTGCGCCTGCGTGCGGGTCAACCCGGGCAACATCCGCAAGTTCGACGACAAGGTCGGCGAGATCGCCCGCGCCGCCGCCGACGCCGGGGTACCGATCCGCATCGGCGTGAATGCCGGCTCGCTGGACCCGCGGCTGCTCGCCAAGTACGGCCGGGCGACCCCGGAGGCGCTGGTCGAGTCGGCGCTGTGGGAATGTTCGCTGTTCGAGGAGCACGGCTTCCGCGATATCAAGATCTCGGTCAAGCACAACGACCCGGTGGTGATGATCCAGGCGTACCGCCAGCTCGCCGCCCGCTGCGACTACCCGCTGCACCTCGGCGTCACCGAGGCCGGTCCCGCGTTCCAGGGCACGATCAAGTCGGCGGTCGCCTTCGGCGCGCTGCTGGCCGAGGGGATCGGCGACACGATCCGGGTGTCGCTGTCCGCGCCGCCGGTCGAGGAGGTCAAGGTCGGCACGGCGATCCTGGAGTCGCTGGGCCTGCGGGAACGCGGCCTGGAGATCGTGTCCTGCCCGTCGTGCGGGCGCGCGCAGGTCGACGTGTACACGCTGGCCGACCGGGTGACCGCGGCGCTGGAGGGGTTCCCGGCGCCGCTGCGGGTCGCGGTCATGGGCTGCGTGGTGAACGGGCCGGGCGAGGCGCGCGAGGCCGACCTGGGGGTGGCGTCCGGCAACGGCAAGGGCCAGATCTTCGTCAAGGGCGAGGTCATCGCGACGGTACCGGAGTCGCAGATCGTCGAGACCCTGGTCGAGCAGGCGCTGCGCCTGGCTTCCGACATGGGGGTCGAGGTGCCGGACGCTGCCGGCGGGCCGGTCGTGACGGTGAGTTGAGCGACCGGGGCCGGGCGGCGGCGCCGCCCGGCCCCGGTGCTCCGTCAGTCGTCGGTGTCGGCGCTGGCGAGGATGCCGTAGAGCTTGCGCTTGGTTTCCTGGAGTACCGCGACGGCCTGCTGCCACTGCTCAGGTGAGCCTTCGAAGCCGATCTGACGCAGCGCGTTCATGATGCCGAAGATGGCTTCCCGGGTGTCCTGGCCGCTGGTGACGGTCTCCTCGCTGAACTCGTTCCACGGCGCGTCGGCCGCGGCGGCGGTGGCCTCGGGCTGACCGGCCTCGGTGAGCGTGAAGCGCTTGCGGCCGTTGCTCTCCTCGCTGGTGATCAGGCCCTCGTCCTCCAGCAGTTGCAGCGTGGGGTACACCGAGCCGGGGCTCGGGCTCCACACGCCGCCGGTACGGGTGTCGATCTCCTTGATCATCTCGTACCCGTGCATCGGACGCTCGGTGAGCAGCGCCAGGATCGCCGCACGGACGTTGCCGCGCCGGCTGCGTTCCCGGCCGCGCCCGCGACCCCGACCGTGCGGGTGGCCGTGCGGCGGGAAGGGTCCACGCCATCCGAAGCCGAAGCCCCGCATCCGTTCCTCGTGCATGTTCCGGAAGTCCCTCATGACTTCCCCCGTTCTGTCGTTGATAGCTTGACGATATATCGCTAACGTATCGCCCGCAAGCCTCACCGGTCAGCTATCCCCGGCCGCCCGGATTTCTGGCAGGCTAGAAACGTGCTCACGCTGCCGGCCCGCCTGCTGGGCGACTCCGACCGCAGCTCCGTACAGCGCCTCCTCGACCGCGACCCGTATGCCGGGGTACAGGTGGCCGAGCAGATCTCCACGTACGGGCTGGCCTGGTGGCGCACTGACGCCCGGGTGTTCGGTTACGGCCCGCCCCGGGCGCTGGAGTCGGTGTGCTGGCTGGGCAACAACCTGATCCCGGTGCACGCCACCCCGGCGGCGGTGGCGGCGTTCGCGGAGCTGGCCGGGCTCAACGGCCGCACCTGCTCGTCGCTGGTCGGCAGCGCGGAGGCGGTGCTCGACCTGTGGACCCGGCTCGCCCCGGCCTGGGGCCGCGCGCGGGACGTGCGGCCGTGCCAGCCACTGCTCGCCACCACCGCGGTACCGGCGGTACCGGCCGACCCGCACGTCCGGCTGGTCCGGGAACGGGAACTGGGCGCGCTGTACCCGGCCGCGGTGGCGATGTACACCGAGGAGGTGGGCGTCTCGCCGACCCTCGACGGCGGCGACTTCGCCTACCGGGAGCGGATCGCCGACCTCGTCCGCAGCCGGCGGATGTACGCCCGGTTCGTGGACGGCAAGGTCGTGTTCAAGGCCGAGCTCGCCGCGGTGACCCGGCACACCGCCCAGGTACAGGGCGTCTGGGTGGCGCCGGAATGGCGGGGGCGGGGCATCGGTACCCGTGGCATGGCGGCCGTGGTCCGCGACGCGCTCACCCGGGCCGCGCCGAGCGTGAGCCTGTACGTCAACGACTACAACCACCCGGCCCGGTCGGTGTACGCGCGGTGCGGGTTCCGGCGGGTCGGCACGTTCGCCACGGTGCTTTTCTGAATCCGGCTCATACTCGCGGGTCGCTCGGTACGTTGGCCGCATGGGGCAGATCGTCAAGCAGGTCGGCGAGGGCACCACACGGTACTACTGGTATCCGGGCGACCGGCGGGAATGGGTACGGGCCGGGTTGGCGGCGGCGGTCGGGCTGGCGATCGGCGGACTGCTCATCTGGCTCAGCGGCGACGCGTTGATCTCGATGACCATCGGTCTGTCGGTCACCGCGGCGGTCGCCGGGGCGAACTTCGGCCGGCGCGATTTCCGGGCGGCCAGCGGCTTTCCCGAGTTGTCCGGCCGGGCCGCGCGGCGGGCCGCCGTGGTACACAGCGGCCGGGCGGCCTGGCGGGCGATGGTGGAGGGGTGCGGTGGCGCGGCCGCCGCGGTTCTGATCGCGAACCTGCCGCCCGGCGGGTTCGTCGCCAACTGGGTACTGCCGATCGTGCCGGCCACCGTCGGTGCGCTGGCCCACCAGGGCGGCATGGTGTACGAGCGGCTGGCCCGGGCCGGGATGCCGGAGCACCTGCCCCGGGTACCGGGGACGCGGCTGTTGACCGCGGGCACCGAACAGTAAAGACTCCTTCCGGTAACGGCCGGAAGGAGTGTCGATGCGTCCCCTCGTCCCGGTGGTTGCCGTCCTCGCGCTCGCCGGATGCGGCAGCGCGGCGCCGGACACGCCGCCGCAACTGTCCGCGCCGTATTCGAGCGTGGACGGCGAGTACCAGCAGGCCAAGAAGCAGCTCGACCTGCCGGCGGGGGACGCCTTCCCGGATCACCTGCCGAACTCCGCGCAGTGGTACGTGCCCGGTTCCGGGTCGAACCAGGCGCAGAACTTCTGGCTCTGCGCCTGGCTGCGCGACTGGCTCGCGGCCGCGCCGGGCGACACCGGCCGGGTACAGCGCGACGTCGCCCAGCTGCCCCGGTACACGGCGATGTCGGCGTACACCGCCGGGCTGCGGCCGGAGGGCCGGGCGCTGGTCGACGCGGCGGTCCAGGGCGCCCAGCGCGGCGACCGCAAGCCGGTGGCCGGCTTCGTCCAGGCCACCTGCGGCGGCCCGTTCTACAGCCAGGCCGGCAGCGGCGCGGCCAGTCCACAACCGAGCCGGTCTTAGCGGCGTTGCCGTACCGGATTAGGGTCGAAAGGTACCTCTGATCCGGGAGTGTGATCGCGATGCCGAGGCCCATCATCGGTCTGACCACCTATGCCGAGGATGCCCGCTTCGGCCTGCAGGACACGTTCTCCGCGGTCCTGCCGCTGTCATACGTGCACGCCGTGCACGAGACCGGTGGCCGGGCGGTGCTCATCACGCCCGACGACCCGGACCCGGAGATCCTCGACGGCGTCGACGGCATCGTGTTCACCGGAGGCTCCGACGTCGACCCGGCGCTCTACGGCGACACCCCGCACGGCGCCACCCGGGTCAAGCCGAACCGCGACCGGGCCGAGCTGATGCTGTTACGGGCGGCAGCCGAGCGCGGGGTACCCCTGCTGGGCATCTGCCGTGGCATGCAGCTCATGTCCGTCGCGTACGGCGGCCGGCTGCACCAGCACCTGCCCGACGTGCTCGGCCACCACGGTCACCGGCCGGCCAGCGGGCCGAAGTTCGGGCACCACACCGTGGAGCTGACCCCGGGTTCGCGCGTGCACGACATCCTCGGCGACCGGATCGTCGCGAACTCCTTCCATCACCAGGGCGTCAAGGACCCGGGCCGGCTCACCGCGACCGGCTGGTGCCCGGAGGACGAGCTGATCGAGGTCGTCGAGGATCCGGCCCTGCCGTTCGCGCTCGGCGTGCAGTGGCATCCGGAGGACACCGACGACTTCCGGGTGATCGCCGCCCTGATCGAGGCCGCCGCCAAGCAGAAGGCCCTCGCCGCCTAGCTGGCCCCGCGGTACCGACTGGATAGGGTGGGTGACATGACCGTGCGCGCCGCTCTCACCCCGGGGACGATCGGCCCGTGGCGGCAGGTGCCGCCGCACATCCGCCGACCGGAGTACGTCGGGAAGAAGCGGCCGCGGCCGTACCACGGGCCGCATGTCCAGACGCCCGAGACGATCGAGAAGATGCGCGTGGCCGGCCGGCTCGCCGCGCAGGCCACCCAGCTGGCCGGCGAGCACTGCAAGCCGGGGGTGACCACCGACGAGATCGACCGGGTAGTGCACGAGTTCCTCGTCGACCACGGCGCATACCCGTCCACGCTGGGCTACAAGGGCTTCCCGAAGTCCTGCTGCACCTCGCTCAACGAGGTGATCTGCCACGGGATCCCGGACTCCACCGTGCTCGAGGACGGCGACATCATCAACGTCGACGTGACCGCATACCTCGACGGCGTACACGGCGACACCGACGCCACCTTCTGCGTCGGCAACGTGAGCGAGGAGGCGCGGCTGCTCGTCGAGCGCACCCGCGAGGCGATGATGCGCGGGGTACGGGCGGTGGCGCCGGGCCGGCCGATCAACGTGATCGGCCGGGTGATCGAGGCGTACGCGAAGCGGTTCGGGTACGGCGTGGTGCGCGACTTCACCGGCCACGGCATCGGCGAGACGTTCCACAGCGGGCTCTACGTGCCGCACTACGACAACCCGCAGCTCACCGCGGTCATGGAGGTCGGGATGACCTTCACGATCGAGCCGATGATCACGCTCGGTACCCACCACTACGACACCTGGCCGGACGGCTGGACGGTGGTCACCAAGGACCGCAGGCGGACCGCGCAGTTCGAGCACACCCTGGTGGTGACCGAGGACGGCGCCGACATCCTGACACTCCCATGACCGAGACCTCGGAGGACGAGACGCCGGCGGCCTACGACTCGGGGCACCACGCCGACGTGTCCGGCGGCTGGCTGCGGCCGGCCGTGTTCGGCGCCATGGACGGCCTGGTCACCAACATCGCGCTGATCGCCGGCGTGGGCGGCGGCGGGGTCTCCGTGCACAACGTGATCTTGACCGGCTTCGCCGGCCTGGTCGCCGGCGCGGTGTCGATGGGCCTGGGCGAGTACACCAGCGTGCGCACCCAGAACGACCAGGTGGCGCACGAGGTGGCCAAGGAGCGAGCGGAACTGGAGCGGCACCCGGAGGTGGAGGCCGAGGAGCTGGCCGGCATGTGGATCGCGCGCGGCCTGCCGGAGCACCTGGCCCGCGAGGTCGCCGCCGAGCTGTCCAAGAACGTGGACGAGGCGCTGCGGGTACACGCGCAGGAGGAGCTGGGCGTCAACCCGGCCGAGCAGCCGAGCCCGTGGACCGCCGCCATCTCGTCGTTCCTGTGCTTCTCCGCCGGTGCGCTGGTACCGCTGGTGCCGTACCTGTTCGGCGCGACCGTCCTCTGGCTGGCGCTGCTCGTCGGCGGGGTGGGGCTGTTCGTCGCCGGCGCGCTGACGGCACGGTTCACCAACAAACGGTGGTACGTCAGCGGCCTGCGTCAGCTGGCACTGGGCCTGGCGGCGGCCGGTCTGACGTTCCTGATCGGCAAGCTGATCGGCGTCAGCGGGGTCGGCTGACGCCACGAGGCGGGCGCCATCTGGACTGACGAGCGCAGCGAGGAGGGAAGACGGCGCCTGAAGAGCCTC
>Ga0066709_100002029_pt1 | contig 14295 bp, 13 predicted proteins | sample GraSoiAngelo_158_FD_79665 | JGI IMG/M metagenome (GOLD analysis project Ga0066709, IMG submission 79665) | Grasslands soil microbial communities from the Angelo Coastal Reserve, California, USA - 14_1009_16_30cm | ecosystem: Environmental > Terrestrial > Soil > Grasslands | place: USA...
CCCGTTGGCGGCGGAGGTGGCGGCCCGACAATTGTTCCGCCGTTGTTGCACGCGGCGGTGAGAGAAGCGAGCAGCATCGCGACGAGCGGGAGCACGCGCATGATCGAGCGGTTCATCGCGGACCTGCTTGGCTGGCGAGCTGGGAAGGAGACAATGTGCGAGCGCCGGCAAAGGAGAGCGGCGCGCCCTTCGCCGTACGAAGCGCGAGGGACTGCCCGCCCTTTTGAATCACACGAACAAGAAAGGCGCTTCCCCGCCGTGTGGTGGAATTCACGCCCACGACTCTTACGGAATCACCTTTTGCCAAAGAAAAGTGGTTGGCCTCAATGTAAGAGGCCGCCCCAAGATGAACGTCCAGAGTCCCGCTCGCGGTCTGCAACTGGATGTGCGCGCCGATGGGCGGCGTCGCGGCTTCCGCGGAGTAGCTCAGGACCGTGCCTTCCATCACCGTCTCTTGGGTTGCGTCGTAGGCGAGGCTGCGCATCGCAGCCTGCTTCGGCCGCTTAGCTAACTGTTGTGCCCAAACGATATTGCCGGTGAGCAGCAAGAGCGCCGAGAGAAAACCTACCATTCTAACGAGATATGTTTTGTGCATGTCAGACCCCCGGAGACTGATTCATTACGGCAGACCTGTCACTTTGCAAAGAGTGTCGGGCCTGCCGGCTTCAAATGATTTGCTACTCATAAGAACACTGCCGTGTCAGAAAGGTTGCGCGATTATCTTCAGGTGTTCGCAGCCGTTCAATTATTAGACGGCTGCCTCCTCAATGCCGGTTTCTGGAAAGCGGGGAAATGTGTTCAAATCCTGAACTGGAAAAGCCACTATGCGAAGGCCAACTTTCTGCGGAAGACACAACTTGCTGGACAAGAAAAGCGGTTCGCGCCGGGCAGGAGATGAAAAATCGCTTCTTGGGAACAAAGTGTTTGATTTGACAGAAACGCGCGTTGCAGCCATAATTCTACGTACGTCAATCCTGTGGAGGGCATACAAGCCCGACAAAGCAACGCGGGCTATAAGGATGGCGCCAAAATATATTTTTGTAACTGGCGGTGTTGTTTCCTCACTTGGGAAGGGCGTAGCTGCCTCCTCTATCGGTTGTCTCCTCGAAAGTCGCGGTTTCAAAGTCACACTTCAGAAATGCGATCCGTACCTGAATGTTGATCCAGGCACGATGAGCCCCTTTCAGCACGGTGAAGTTTTTGTGACCGAAGACGGCGCGGAGACAGACCTCGATTTGGGCCACTATGAGCGGTTCACGCATGCCAAGCTTTCCCGCGACAATAATTGGACGACTGGCCGCATCTACGAAACGATCCTGACGAAAGAGCGGCGTGGAGATTATCTCGGCAAAACCGTGCAGGTGATCCCGCACGTGACTGACGAAATCAAGGCCACGATCAAGAAAGTTTCTGAAGGCGTTGACGTTGTGATCGTCGAGATCGGAGGCACCGTTGGCGACATTGAGTCGCTTCCCTTCCTCGAAGCCATCCGGCAGATGCGGCTGGAAATGGGTGCAGAGAACACGCTCTTTGTGCACGTCACGCTGGTGCCGTTCATCGCCGCAGCCGGCGAGTTGAAAACCAAGCCGACACAGCACAGCGTGAAAGAGATGCTAAGCATCGGGATTCAGCCGGACATTTTGCTATGCCGCAGCGACCACCACATCCCGGCGGAATTGAAGAAAAAGATCGCGTTGTTCTGCAACGTGGCGGAAGCCTGCGTCATTTCGATGGAAGACGTGGATACGATTTACGCAGTGCCCGCGGAATTGAGCAAGGAAGGACTGGACGCGCAGATTCTGCGGCTGCTGAAGCTGAAAGACCATGCTTCGAACATGAAGCCGTGGCTCGACCTGGTGCACCGGATGCATCATCCGGCAGGCGAAGTAAGGATTGCAGTGGTTGGGAAATATGTGCAGCTCGAGGATGCCTACAAAAGTTTGCGCGAAGCCCTGCTGCACGGCGGGCTGGCGCACAACCACAAGACCGTCCTCGAATGGATCGAAGCAGAAGAAATTGATTCGCCGGAGACGGCTGCCGGGCGCCTGCACGGATACGACGGCATCCTGGTTCCGGGCGGGTTTGGGAAGCGCGGGATTCAAGGAATGGTGCACACGATCCAGTACGCGCGCGAACACAAAGTGCCTTTCTTTGGAATTTGCCTTGGCATGCAGTGCGCGACGATTGAATACGCGCGCGACGTAGTCGGGATGAAGCAGGCAGACAGCACGGAGTTTGATCCGCAAACGCCGCACCGAGTGATTTACAAGCTACGCGAATTGCTGGGCGTGGATGAAATGGGCGGCACGATGCGGCTGGGCGCCTGGCCATGCAAACTCGAACCCGGCTCCTTCGCACACAAAGCGTATGGCAAACTCGAGATAAGCGAGCGGCACAGGCATCGCTATGAGTTTAATCGCGACTACGAGAAGACACTGGTTGCCGCGGGCTTGCGGATCACGGGACGGACGCCTGATGAGAATTACGTGGAGATCGTCGAGGCCCCGGATCACCCTTGGTTCCTCGGCTGCCAGTTCCATCCGGAATTCAAATCGAAGCCGCTGGAGCCACATCCACTCTTTGCAGCGTTCATCGGCGCAGCGCTGGAACACAAGAAGAGCAAATTGCGGCCCATCTCGGAACCAAAACGGGCGCAGGCCGTGGGAATTGCGCCGCGCGTGACCGCCTAATCTGGATTTCTCCCAACAGAGCTGAGGATGCCCGCAGCGTCCGCGCACGAATCAAAGAGTTCAGTGGCCCAGGTAGTTTGATTTTTCTTGCAAGCGCCAATAGATTTCGCAGTGGAAGACGCCGCTTTTATCCCGCGAGAGCGGCCGAATCGTTGCGAACTTTCCGAGCGTCTGAGACTCATTCTTCATCGCTTCCGTCAAGTACGAATCGCCCTCGAAGCGCAACTCCTCGGTCCACTGAACCGGATACTCCGCTCCCCACAAGTTGAAATGAACGTGCGCGGGGATATGCATTCCCGGGTAACGTCCCGGCCGGATGGTATGTAACTCGAAGCGACCCTCGGCGTCGGTCTTCATGTGCCCTTTTATGCGAGGATGGCCGACCTTGCCGTCCGGTGAGTAGTAGCCGTCCTTATCGGTGTTGTAGGCATAAACGACAACGCCCGCGACAGTGTGCTGGCCGTCTGGCGCAAAGACGTGGCCGCTCACGACAAGTGGATCGCCGGGCTCGCCGGGTGACACGATGTTAGCCGTCCAGGTTGTGTCAGACGGCTCCAGAGGCGGAGGAGGTGGGTTCTGCCCCTCAGCGAGCGATGGCGTCAGATAAGAACCCGTCGCGCAAGCCAATCCCCATCCCGCCACGCGTTGAAGAAATTCGCGGCGGCCCTTGCCTTGAAGCTTCATCAGTTTGCTCCTTGGTCTGCTAGACGGATCGGCAGCTGCAAGTGTTAATACTCCGATTCAAGGAAGTCGAGGGTTCTAGAGCTACTGGGTTAACAGTTCGGCGGTCCTGCCGTCTTTCCTCGCGTGTCCGCTTTCAGCATCGCGGTACGGCGGAGCTGCAGTGCCAAACAGCCAACTTTTCATGGAGGGCATGCTCATGAGGACGGTCCGAATTGTCGCCGCAGTCGCAATTCTCGCGGCGCTTCCGCTGACTACAAGTGCGAGGCGCAAGACAATACCGGCAGCACCGAAATCCGAAGCAAAAGTTTACACCGTGAGCAAGACCTATACGACGCTCTCCTTCACAGCGACAAAATGGATGGTCTTCAAAGAAGAAGGACTGTTTCAGGATTTCACCGGGACGCTGACCTATAGCTCCGAAGATCCGACGAAATGCAAGATCGAGGTGACCGTGCAGGCCGCCAGCCTCGACGGGCGTGCTCCGGGCCGCGACAAAGTGTTGCGTTCCGACGACTTCTTTGACGTCGAGAAATACCCCACACTTTCCTTTCGCAGCACGAAGGTAAGTTCCACTGGAAAGGATACCGATGATGTCGAAGATGACCTGACCATCCGTGGCGTACCGAAGCGGATCACGATACCGTAAGACGATAGGCGTGCGCGTGATGCCGGGAATCGGCGACTTCGCCGGATTCGAGACCACCTTCAACATCGACCGGCGTGACTTCGGCGTTCTTGGTTCGCGATGGAGCGGCAATACGCTGGCCATCGAACCAACGATCATCCTTCACCTCATCATCGGCGGCGTCCATGAGTAACGCGCTCAGCAAAGTTGCCGCACCCTGCCCCTCCCCGCGCCATCTATAATCCGCGGCGACAGGTGCCGCTTTGGCAACGCCGCTAGCCTCTGTGCTATCTTCAAAGCTCCTCATGACGGCAGGTAGAGAAATCTGTCTGGGCTCCTTGCGCCTCGGTGGCGGGAATCCGCTGTTTTTGATTGCGGGACCGTGCGTAATTGAAAGCGAAACGCACGCGCGGATGATGGCGGAGAAGGTTGCGAAGATCGCGGCAGACGCGGGAGTGCCATACATCTTTAAGGCTTCATACGATAAGGCCAACAGGTCCTCCGTTAAAGGGTTCCGCGGCCCGGGGCTGAAGGAAGGCTTGCGGATTCTCGGAAAGATTAAGTCGGAACTGAAACTGCCGATACTCACTGACATACACGATGCCTCCCAGGCGGCACCTGCGGCGGAAGTGTGCGACGTGCTGCAGATTCCCGCATTTCTAGCGCGGCAGACGGATTTGCTGATCGCCGCCAGCAAAACCGGCCGGATTATCAATGTAAAGAAAGCGCAATTTCTTTCACCATGGGACATGGGGAACATCGCTGAGAAGGTGGAGAGCACCGGAAATACAAAGATTATTTTCACGGAGCGCGGGTCTACGTTTGGCTATCAGAATCTTGTCGTGGATATGCGCTCCTTCCCGATCATGCAACGAACCGGTTACCCAGTGGTCTTTGATGTAACGCATTCCGTGCAGCTTCCCGGCGGGCAAGGCCATTCCAGCGGCGGGCAGCCGCAGTTTATTGAGCCGCTGGCGCGCGCGGGCGTGGCAGCCGGCGTGGACGGCATTTTCCTGGAGACCCACGACAATCCGGCCAAAGCGCTTTCCGACGGACCCAATGCACTCCGGCTGTCCGAACTCCTGAGCCTGCTCACGAAACTAAAGGGACTCAACTCGGTCGTTCGCCGCTGGAGCGCGAAATGAGCCTGGAGACGGCACGGCGAGTTCTGAAGATTGAGGCGCAGGCGATTCAGGATGTGCTGGCGCGGCTCGACATATCCTTCGAGAAAGCTGTGGACGTGTTGTTCGCGTGCAAGGGGCGCGTGGTCGTCACCGGCATGGGCAAGTCCGGGTTGATCGCGCGAAAAATCTCAGCGACGTTGTCCAGCACGGGCACGCCATCATTTTTTTTGCACCCGGCGGAGGCGCTGCATGGTGACTTGGGAATGCTCGCGCGCGGCGACGCGATGCTGGCCGTGTCCTACGGCGGAGAGACGGAGGAGATCATTCAGCTGCTGGAAGCTTTGAAGAGGTTGGAGATGCCGCTGGTGACGCTCACGGGGAAAATTCACTCGACGCTCGCCGAGGCCAGCGACGCCGTGCTGGATGTCAGCGTGAAGAAAGAGGCGTGTTCGTTGAATCTCGCGCCCACGGCAAGCACCACGGTGGCGATGGCGGTCGGCGATGCCCTAGCGGTCTCGCTGCTGGAACGGCGTAATTTCCGTCACGACGATTTCGCGGCGTTGCATCCCGCGGGGCGTTTGGGGAAACAACTGCTTCGCGTCGAACATTTGATGCACGTGGGAGAGGCCCTGCCGCATGTTTCAACCGGAACACCAATGCCTGACGTTTTTCACGAAATGAGCAAGAAGGGCCTGGGAATGACGACGGTGCTAGCGCCAGACGGTAGATTGGCAGGAATTTTGACGGATGGCGACCTGCGGCGGTTGATGGAAAAACATCGCGGGGCCACGCTCGAGATGACCGCGGGCCAATGTATGACAAAGAGCCCGCAAACGATTGGGCCGCACGTGCTCGCGAGTGAAGCATTGAACTTGATGGAGAAGCGCAAGATTACATCAATCGTGGTCACGGATGAAGCGAAGAGCGTCCTGGGCGTGGTGCATTTACACGATTTGTGGACCCTAGAGCTGATGTAGAAACAGAAGAAATCTTAGCAGTCTCCTGACGAGGGTCATTTTACTTGGGGGGCGGAACTTTACCTCCGACATAAAGCGCAAGCTCTCCATGGGCTTTAGCCCTTGAGGAAATGCGTTCTGCTTTTAACCCGTTACGGTCGCCGGTACGGATCGCGCGGAAATTTTTAACCGTAGGGGCGCAGCACGCTGCGACCCTACTTGGCAACCCATGCAAACATAAGAGAGGATTCGGCAAAAGCAAAGAAAAAGAGGAGAACGAATTGGCCACGCGAGGAAAGAAAATTCCGCGGAAGCTGGCGAAAAGAGCAAAGCAGATTCTGGTGCTGCTGATGGACGTGGATGGAACGCTGACCGACGGCAGTGTCACGTTACTGTCCCAATCGGATGGTTCGGCTCTCGAGAGTAAGACGTTTGACGCTCACGACGGCCAGGGCCTGACGCTTGCCGTTACCGCCGGGCTGCGCACCGGCGTCATCACCGGACGTGGCAGCGCCGCACTCCGCCGACGCTGTAAAGAACTGGACATCGAATTCGTCTACGAAAAGCAGGGCCACAAGATCGCCGCTTACGAAGACGTTCTGCGGAAAACCGGGGCGCAGGAATCGGAAGTCGCTTTTCTCGGCGATGACCTCCCCGACCTGATGGTGATGAAGCGCGTCGGCCTGGCCGTCGCCGTCCACAACGCCACTCCCGAAGTCCGGCGCGCCGCCCACTACACCACCAAAGCCGATGGCGGCAAAGGCGCCGCTCGCGAACTCGTCGAACTCATCCTCAAGTCCAAGGGCATATGGGAAGAAATGATCGACAAAGCCCGGGCCTGAACGCGCGATTCCTCCGCAGTTTTCCCGGCGCCAGTACGCTGCGAATCATCCATCCTGCAGCCGACAATGACTGAAAGCTGAGCTAGAGAAATGGGCGACCGCCATATTATTCGACTATATTAGTTGCTAGAAGGTTGTTCAAATTCCCCGGAACGGGGCTTCTGGCCCGTTTCGCGGGATTTAATATTCATGAAACACATCTGCACGCTCCGCCATTCGGCTGGTGCCTCGGTGGTAACCTAGCACATCGCCCGCGCTTTCAGCCGCCGCTGATCGCGGGCACAATCGAAACTTCAGCCCCGGCCGGAACAGCCGTCGCCAGTCCGCCTGTGTAACGAATGTCTTCGTTTGCCACAAAAATATTTATGTGCCGTCGAATTTCGCCGGATTCGGTCAGAACTCTGTCCTGGAGTCCCGGATAGGGAACGAGCAAAGCCTGCAAAGCTTCGCGCAGATCAGCGCCTTCTTTCACCTCAACCCTCACGTTGCTGCGGTTCTCTGTGAATTCGCGCAACGGCGCGGGAATATTGAATAAGACGTACATCACCGCCGGTTCCCGCGCCTGGCGCTTTTCACTCGCGAAGTTTTCCGCTTTGCCGAGGGTTTCCCCTTTGAGTACGGCTTCGCTGCTGACGCGCCATCGATCTGGACGACGGCGGCCTTTACGCACACGATCTGCGGCAGTCCCTCCAGTATTTTCTTCCAGCCTTTCCCTTCATCTCTCGATGCGTACAGCTTTCCGCTCCGCGTTCCGAAATAAATCCCCGCAGGGTCTAGCGAATCCGTAGAGAAGGCATCACGCAAGACGGTTTCGTACGCCCCTTGCTGCGGCAAACCGCGCTCCAGAGACTCCCACGAACCACCGGCATTTCGCGTGCGGTAAACGCGCAAACGGCCTTCCGGCGTGCAGCGAAACTCGTCCGATTCCACCGGCAGGATGTACACGCAGTCCGCATCGTGCGGATGCATCAGCATCGCGAAACCAAAGTCCGACGGCACCCCGCGCGCGATATCCTGCCACGAATCACCCCGGTTGTCGGAACGATACAGCCCCCAATGGTTCTGCAGGAACAACCGTTCCGGGCGGGATTCGTGCAGTACAATTTTGTGCACGCACTGCCCGAACTCCGGGTACTTCTCCGGCATGAACACCACGCGGATACCGTTGTTCCGCGGTTGCCACGTGTTCCCGCAATCCTCGGTGCGGTAGACTCCTCCCGCGGACACGGCTATGTACATGCGCTCTTTCTTGCCTGGATCGGGCACAACTGTGTGCAGAAACAGCCCGCCGTTACTCGGCATCCAGCGCGGCCGCTGAGGATGATCGTACAGCCCGCGCACCAGGGACCAGGATTCACCCCCGTCCCGCGACTCGAAGAGCGCCGCTGGCTCCACGCCGCAATAAAGCGTCTCCGGCTCCTCTGCGCGTCCCAGGCAAATCTGCCAAATATTTTTCAGAGCAGCGCCTGACTCGACGGGAAACCGGATGCTCGCTTCCAGCGGATTGGTCCAAATTCTCCCGAAGTCATCGCTCGACCGCAAGAATGTTCCCCACATCAGGCTGTTCGTGGAAACCCACAAGCGGTGCCGGCCGTTTCGCCCGTCGTAGGCCATCGCGTATACGCCTTGTCCGTGAAAATACGGCCCAGCAACATCCCACTTCGTGCGGTCCCGCGACGACCGCAGCAGAAACGCACCCTTGTTCGTGCCGACCAGCAGCAGCACGTCCCCGTTCTTCACCGTAAGGTGTTCCATCCCACGCAGGACTAACGTTCGTGGCCCTCGCGTTTCTTCCGAGGGATGCCGGCTCTGCAGAACCGCGCCCTGCAGCGCCTCCAGCGCCGCGCGCACTTCGCTCGCCCGCTGATAGCGCTCCGGCGGCTCCTTCATCAAGCAGCGCTGGATGACCGCAGCCAGACCGTATGGAACGGTTGGCGGCAGCGGCGGAGGCGGTTCGCGCAGGATTGCGGAAGTCACCTCGAAGCCCGTGTTTCCGCGAAACGGCAGCCTTCCCGCTGCCGCTTCATAGAGCAGCACGCCGAGCGCCCACAAATCGCTCAGGTGATCGGCCTTGTGCCCGCGCAAGACTTCCGGGGACATGTACGGCAGCGTTCCCACCAGCTTGCTCTCCAGCGAGTCGTAGGAAAGTGTGAGCTCGCTGATTTCCTGGCGCTCCATTCGCGTGGCCAAACCGAAATCCAGTACCTTCACGCGCCCCTCGGCCGTAACCATCACGTTCGAGCCCTTCAGGTCGCGATGCACAATTCCGCGGTCATGCGCGTGCGCCAGCGCGTCCGCGATTTGAGCGCCGTAGCGCGTCACTATTTCCATCGAGAGGCCCGTCGTCGTGAGCAAGTCGCTGAGCGACCGCCCCTCAATCAGCTCCATCACTACGTAGAAATCGTCGCCGGTGCGGCCCACCTGGTGAATCGTGCAAATATTCGGATGGCTCAGGGACGATGCGGTTTGCGCTTCGCGGAGCAAATGGCCCCGCCCAACCCTGTCGAGCGCCCCTTGGGCCAGCAGCTTCAGCGCCACGTCGCGGTTCAACACCTCATCCCTGGCGCGATAAACGACACCCATGCCGCCTTCGCCAAGCTGGGCAACGATTCTGTAGTGATCCAGCGTTTGTCCGATCATGGTCGGTTCAGGCGGCCATCCTATCACGCCCTCAGTTCCGAACAGGGCGCCAGCAATCAAGAGGCGGTCCACAAACGTTTGAAGGTGGCCGCCGGCGGTGGCGGCGAATGTGGGCCACCGGCTATGGGAATTGAATCTTTTTCTGTCTGCAACCTAAAGGTTTTGCAACAGTTACGAAAATCAGAGGAAAACGAAAATCATGATTCAAAGCGTCACCGTTCAGCATGACGTGGGGAGCTTAGCACGCGTAGCGTCCGCCGCCGGGCGGCTTTGTTCAAACAGGGTTCTGGGAAGTAGAGACCGCAACTCTCCAGCGGTCACTCAGACGTGCTAACTGGAAACGGACCTCACATGGCGGGGAAGCGCTACTATCCCCTCTGTCCGCCTCCCTGCCCCTCGCGCCTCCTGGCACGGGAGCGCATCTCAAGACATAATGATATCCGGCACAGCGTTCCCAAGGATTCCTAACGATGCTCCATGCATGGCACGACGTTTCTCCGGGAGACGATCTCCCGAGGGATTTTCAAGCGGTGATCGAGATTCCCCTGGGCTCCAATGTGAAATATGAGTTGGACAAGGCTAGCGGCCTCTTAAAAGTGGATCGGATAATCCATTCTGCGGTGTTCTACCCGGCAAATTATGGCTTTATTCCCCAGACCTACGCGAACGACGACGATCCCCTGGACGTGCTGGTCCTGTGCCAGGAGCCGGTGCAGCCGCTCGCGCTGATCAAAGCGCGGGCCATTGGATTGATGACGATGATCGACTTGGGGGCGAGCGACGACAAGGTCATCGCCGTGGCAACAAACGATCCCGAATTCAACAGCTATGTCGAGGCCAACGAACTGCCGCCGCACCGCTTGCTCGTTTTGAAGCGTTTCTTTCAGGACTACAAACAATTGGAGGGCAAGCAGGTCCAGGTGGATGACATCCGCCCGGCATACGCGGCGGCCGAGGTTATCGAAAAAGCGCTGGCGCGATACAAAGACCAAAGAGAGGCCCTTCGCGCAAAGGACCATCGCTAATACAAATGCACTATTTTTACGATTCTCGCTCAGTGCTAAGTTGCACCGACCGGAGCGGCCCGGTCGCCGCAGCGGCTTGGCGCGAGATTGTTTTTAAGTGCGTGGCAAGGTTTATAGGCCGGAGCAAGATTGCATGAATCGTTTCTGGAAATGGACAGCAGGAATTTTTAGCGTGCTCCTCGTCGCTGCTTTTGCCGTTCTGTCATACCTGGCTGGGAGCCCCAAGGACGCATACGGCATGGTGCGCTACGCACTGCCGCACATGCATCTCGGCACGCTGAAAGTGGGCAGCGATGCGCCGGACGCGCGGATTGTCGCGCTGGACGGCACGAGCCGCTTCCACATCCGCGAACGGACTGGCGAGCGGCCGCTGGTGCTGGTATTTGGCAGTTTTACTTGACCGCCATTTCGTCGCCAGGTGGGCGACGTCGTTCAGATTTATGAGGATTACAAGGAGCATGCGGATTTCCTGACCGTTTACGTTCGCGAAGCGCATCCCACCGACGAATGGCAGATGAAATCCAATTTGAAGGACGACGTCTGCTACGCCCAGCCGAAAACTCTGGAGCAGCGTGTGGCTATTGCGAATGACTTCATCAAGAGATTCAAGTTCCCCTTGCCCTTCGGAATAGACGACATGAGCAACGCAGCGAACGATGCATATGCCGCATGGCCGGAGCGGATTTACATCATTGATGAGAGCGGCCACATCGCTTACCGCGGCGGCATCGGACCATTCAGCTACAAGCCCGAAGAAGCCCGGGAATGGCTGACCGCGCGCTATGGAGCTGTAAAGCATGAAGCGCCGAAATCTCCGGCCGCGGCGGCGTCTGCATCGACGACACCGTCAACCCCCGCCCCACCCGATGCGGCAAAATGATGCAGGCTGTGAAACGAAGAAGAGGCAACAACAACCGGGAAGTCAGCTCGTCGAAAAGAGTAGGGCTGGCCCGCGCGCTCTCGAAATTCGGCTATTGCTCGCGATCGCGCGCTGCTGAACTGATTGCTGCGGGGCGAGTCCAATTGAATGGTGGGTTGCGGCACGATCCGGAAACGCCGGTGCACCTTGGAAAAGACCATATCGAGATCGACGGCCAGCCTCTGGCGTACAGTTCGAAGATCTATCTCGCTTTGAATAAACCCCGCGGAGTTATGACGACTGCCTCAGATGAAAAAGGCCGGGAGACTGTGTACGCGTATTTGCCGGCAGGCCTGCCTTGGATTGCACCGGTCGGGCGACTGGACAAAGCGAGCGAGGGCTTGTTGCTTCTGACGAATGATTCGGAATGGGCCGCGCTCATTACCGCGCCGGGGACGCATCTCGACAAAACGTACCACGTGCAAATCAGCGCCATTACCGATGAAGCGCCGTTGCAGGAATTACGAAACGGAATTCGCGCGAGCGATGGCGAATTCCTGCGCGTGAAAAATGTCCGCAGGCTTCGCCAGGGCGAGCGTCATTCGTGGCTCGAAATTGTTCTGGACGAAGGCAAGAATCGCCACATCCGGCGAATGCTCGAAGAACTGAAAGTAGAAGTGCTCCGGCTCGTGCGGGTCGCGATCGGCCCGCTGGTCCTGGGCGATCTCGCGAAGGGCGCGACGCGTGCGCTCGAACCAGAAGAGAAACAGGCTCTGGATCGCGCGATGCGCGCGCCGAGCCGCGAGCCTGCCTCTTCCGTCCGATAGCAAGGATTACTTCGATTTGTAGGTAAACGTCACCTTCGTTTCTTCGTCGAGGACCAGCGGCCTGACGAAGTTGTACGAATTCCCCGCCCTGGGCACATCGACGCGGACCGGCAGCACGCCGGAAATGCGTTGCTGGAGGTTCGTCACGTTGACGGACGCCGCCATCTGCTGCTTCTCGGCATTTTTGCGCGCCTCGCGCTGAAGGCGTTCCAAGTCTACAGTCGAATAGCTGTAGAGTCGCCCGCTTTTGGCTGTAACTTCCACCGATTCCGAAACCCCACCAACGCTCAAAGCAAGATTGAATGGCGCGGGCCTGCTGCCGTCGTAATTCAATTGGCTGACGAGCTGCTTGAACCCGGGGTCGTTGACGGCAATCTTGACTCGGCCCGAAGACACGTCAGAAACAAACCAGCGGCCTGAATTATCGGTCATGGCGTTTCGAACAGTTCCCGTATCGAGGTGCGTCACCGTAACTTGCGCGTTTGGAATTGCTGCGCCGGCTGAATCCATGATGGTGCCGCCCAACTGTCCCGGAAGCAGCGACACCATTTCCATCTTGCGGACGAAATATCCGTCTCCCATTCCGTTGAGGTCTCCTTCCGCTCCGGAGACATTCAGCGCGCCCGCTGGCAACAGATTGGCGGCGATGGCGTCCCCGCCGAAATCTTTCACCTTGTATCGCTCGGGGAGAAAGACTTCCCATTGCAGAAGATTGATCGGGACGTCCATTTTTGGAAGAGAAAGATCGGAACCGCCCTTTTTCGCGAAAGGCGCGCCCGAGTGCATGAACACGAATGAGACGGTGTAAGAGTCGACTGGACGAAAGCCCGCGCGGAGCAAAGGCACTCGATTGCCATCGGGGCCTTCGACGGGTTTTACTTTTTCTCCGGCAACTTCGGCGGAGAGAATGCTCGCGCCCGCGGGCAAGGCCACTTTCAAAAATGGTTGTGCTTGATTTTTGATGGTGAGTCTTATTTCGGTTAACGACCGGCCTTCCGTGGTTACCAGCGTGGTGACGACGGCGCGTTCGGCGACGGCGGCGAGCACGCTGCTGTCTGGAAAGCGCGTCCATTCGAGTGCGAGGGCGGGTTTTTCGCTGGGCTGTTTGTGATAACGAAATGCCGCTTGCATTGGAAAGCGCGCGAGCGAACGGAGATACGGATTCATCTCCTTGAAGTCCATGCGCTTGAGGCCGCCGGCTTCCGTGGCGGTCAACTCGATTGTTCCGGCGCCTTCGACGAGAACCTCGCCGGTTTCGCGCTGGGCATTCTTGAAACTGAGAAAAGGCGCGTCGGACTTCGTGGCGGTGGTTGATTTTTCCATGGAGATCAGGAATTGGTGGCTTCGTTGCGCGGAGCCGGTGACTTTCAGGGTTAAAACGCCGGATTCGAATTCGCTGGATTCCACGGATGCACCAGTCGTACCGGTGATTTCGAATCCCGCGGGAACTTCCATTTGAAATTGCGCAGGTTCGCCCTGCACGACGGTAAGGTCGACGAGAGCGGCGATTCGAATGTCGGCTTCGCTGACGGAGACAAGGGTCTTCACGTCGGAAAGAAAGCGCGCTTCTTTGGGCGCAACAGGGGCAGTGGTTTCACGCATTGTCCACCATACGCTAGCGGGCTGTCCAGGGACGAGCGTTGCCTCAATGTAGGTTTGCCCGTTCTCGGAGGACCGTGAGGTGATGAGACCGGAGCTGATTCGAACGTTGGTGTGATCGCCGGGAACAACAAGGGCGAGCCGCACGCTGCCCGCCGACGGTACGGGAAGACTGAACGAGGCGCGTCCTGCTTCAATGCTGAGTGGAAGGCCCGCATCGAGCGTGACAGCGAAGTCCGCTGGTCCAGTGAGAACGGCCGTATGCGTTCCATTTTCCAATTCGAGAGGCAAGCCCTTCCCTTCCTGGCGAGCGTCGAGAATGGCCATGCCCGTGGTCAGGGGAATCTTGGTCGCGCCTTTATGAAGGATTTCTCCCTGCAATTGCACGGTACCCTGCACCGATTCGTTCGCGACGCGGAATTTC
>Ga0066709_100002030_pt1 | contig 14292 bp, 17 predicted proteins | sample GraSoiAngelo_158_FD_79665 | JGI IMG/M metagenome (GOLD analysis project Ga0066709, IMG submission 79665) | Grasslands soil microbial communities from the Angelo Coastal Reserve, California, USA - 14_1009_16_30cm | ecosystem: Environmental > Terrestrial > Soil > Grasslands | place: USA...
AATCCTTTCTTTTTCCAGCATTACGGGCTTACTGAGAACGATTTGGAGCGCTATCTAGCCGCGGCGCTTTCGGCCGGTGGCGACTATGCAGATCTGTATTTCGAATATCTTTCTTCGACCACGCTGAGCGTGGATGAGTCCATGGTGAAGTCGGCGTCGCAGGGGATTTCGGCCGGATGCGGTATTCGCGTCATTTCCGGCGAGCGCACCGGCTATGCCTATACAGACGATCTTTCGCCAGCGCGAATTTTGCACGCCGCGAAGACCGCTGCGCTGATCGCCAGCGGACCAGCCAAAACGCCCAGCGCGGGTTTTCAACAGAAAGCCGCACGCAGCCTTTATCCGGTTACGCTGCCTTCGGTTGATGCGGAAATCACAGCGAAAGTTGAACTGGTGATGCGCGCCGATGCCGCCGCACGCGCCTACGATCCGCGAATCAAAGAAGTCCGGGCAAATTACGGAGACGAGCTGCGCAATATTCTTGTGGTCGGCTCTGAAGGCACGTTCGCAGAAGATTCGCAGCCGTTAGCCCGTATGAATGTATCCTGCATCGCTAGGAACGAAACCAATTCCGCGCGTGGGAGCTCAGGCGGCGGTGGGCGGGTCGCATTGGATTTCTTCTTTGGCGAAAAAACGCCTGAGTACTTTGCCAAAGAATCTGCGCGGCAGGCCATTCTGCAGTTGGATGCCCGCGAGGCTCCGGCTGGAGACATGGAAGTTGTGCTCGGCCCGGGATGGCCGGGAGTGCTGCTGCACGAGGCTGTCGGCCATGGACTCGAAGCAGACTTCAATCGCAAGCAAACGTCAGCGTTTGCTGGATTGATCGGTAAGAAAGTCGCCAGCGAAAAATGCACGGTCGTGGACAACGGCACCATGCCGTGGCGGCGCGGGTCGCTCAATGTGGATGATGAAGGGCACCAGACGCAGGAGACGGTGCTCATTGAAAAAGGAATTCTCAAGGGATATTTGAGCGACAAACTTTCCGCGAAGCTCATGGGCATGGCCGATACCGGAAATGGCCGCCGCGAGAGCTATGAGCACATCCCTATGCCGCGCATGACGAATACTTACATGCTGGCTGGCGAGGACGACCCCGAAGACATAATTCGGTCGGTGAAGCGTGGCGTTTATGCCGTGAATTTCGGCGGGGGCCAGGTGGACATCACGAACGGCAAGTTTGTTTTCTCCGCCTCTGAGGCTTATTTGATCGAAGACGGCCACGTGACTGCGCCAATTCGCGGCGCAACTTTGATAGGCAACGGCCCAGACGCCTTGACTCGTGTCTCGATGGTTGGTAATGATCTGAAGCTCGATGAAGGTATCGGCACTTGCGGCAAAGATGGCCAGGCTGTGCCGGTAGGTGTCGGCATGCCGACCACGAAGCTTGATCGTATGACGGTGGGTGGAACGGCCAGGAAAGATCCTGGCGGGTTCATGCAGTAAAAGCGGTTAACCCAAATGGCAGATGAAATCTATCACGTCGAAGTGAAGCGGAAATTTAGAAGATCTGATGGCCAGAACGAACTGCGGTGGGTGGTACGTCCTGTTGCGGACGTAATCACAGAAGAATCGCCAGAGTACAGGTGCAAAGATTGTTACGGTAAGGTCAAGCTCCACGGCAAGAACGTTGCCAATGGGCCAGCACCACATGCGGAGCATAGGTCCAGGCAGGACTCAGAATACTGCCCCGCGGGAATGTACTTCCGCCAAAATCCAGGACGTACACCAAAACTTTCGCTCAACCCAATCGAATAATGATTTCTACAGTTCAACAAGAATCCGCTCCCGAAACCACAACCGACCTGAAACAACTCGCTCATGACCTCGTCCTCCGTGCCATGTCCGGCGGAGCCACAGCCGCCGAATGCGTCATTCGCGAAGGGGACGAATTCTCTACCCTGGTTCGCCTGGGCCAGGTTGAAACGCTGAAGGAAGCGGGCTCAAAATCCATTGGGTTGCGCGTATTTCGCGGACAGCGCGCCGCCAGTACGCATTCGAGCGACTTCTCCCGTGAAGGACTTGATCGAATGCTGAACTCAGCGCTGGAGCTGGCAAAGATCACATCTGAAGATCCATTCGGCGGTATTCCCGAGCCCTCGCAGCTCGGCTCTCTTTCAGGCGATCTTGATCTCTATTCGCCCGACGTGTACTCGTTGCCCGGCGAAGAGCGGATCAGCTACGCTCGCCGTGCGGAGAAAGCTGCGCTCGATTCCGATCCGCGAATCAAGAATTCCGAAGGTGGATCGTTCGACGCCGCCACCGGACACAAAATTCTCGCCAATTCGCACGGCTTCATTGGCGAATACCAGCGTTCTTATTGTTCCGTTGCGGCTGTGCCCATTGCGCAAGATGAAAAAGGCGCGATGCAGCGCGACTACTGGTACTCGGTTGCGCGCAACCTGGATCGTTTGGAATCTCCGGAGCACATCGGCAAGATGGCCGCCCAGCGCGCCCTTCGTCGGCTTGGCGCTCGCAAGGTCAAGACGCAACACGTGCCTGTGGTCCTCGATCCACTGGTCGCCACGTCGATCCTGCAGCATCTGTTCGAAGGTGTGAACGGCGATTCCGTTTACCGCGGCGCGTCGTTTCTTGCTGGAAAGCTTGGCCAGGCGATCGCGGCACCCAACGTGACGGTCATTGATGACGGCACCATCGTCGGAGGCTTCGGCACGAGCCCGTTCGACGGTGAGGGTATTCCGACGCGCCGCACGGTCGTGATCGAAAAAGGCCTGCTGAATTCTTATCTGCTCAACACCTACACAGCAAAGAAGCTTGGATTGCAGACCACGGCCAATGCATCTCGTGGACTCGCCGGAACTCCCGGGATTGGCCCAGGCAATTACTTTTTGCAGCAGGGTGCGAGAACTCCGCCGCAGCTTATCGGCGACGTGAAAGAAGGCCTCTACGTCACCGAATTCCTTGGCATGGGAGTCAATCTGGTCACCGGCGATTATTCGCGTGGCGCTTCCGGCCTTTGGATTTCAGGCGGCGAGCTGACTTATCCGGTCGAGGAGATCACCGTTGCGGGAAATCTGAAAGACATGTTCATGAACATTTCAGAGATTGCGAATGACCTCGAATTCCGCGGCGCGGTTGCGTCACCAACCATTCGCATTGACGGGCTGACGGTTGGGGGCGAATAATCCAGCACGATGAAATTCGCGAAAGTGGTTTTCTGGATTGCCAGCGGCTGGGGCGTGCTGGTTCTGACGCCGCTCTATTTCATATTCGACGTGATCGGCCGGCAGGACCCGCCTCCGATAACGCATCCTGCTTTTTACTATGGTTTTGTTGGGGTTGCCCTGGCATGGCAGTTCGCCTTCTTCGTCATTGGCAGCGACCCCGCACGCTTTCGTCCATTGATGATTCTTTCCGCCCTTGAGAAGTTTATATACGGCGCCACGTTAGTGGTGCTTTTCCTGCAAGGCCACCTGCATGGAACTGATCTGATGCTTGCTGGCATAGATACACTCCTTGGCATTTTGTTTCTCGTGGCCTTCTTTAAGACCCACGCTGTACCTGGCACCGCGTAGCTGGTGTCCTGCCGTCTCAAGCTACAAGAATATAATCGTCGTGCATGGGCGGGCTGATCCAACCACCTCCGGTGCAGGCAGAGCGCGACAACAGCCGCTGGATCATCGTTATTGCGCTTGTGGCAATCGCAGGCATCGTAATTGGAGTGGCACTACTCACCCGTGAGAAGCCCAGCTCTCCCTCCGGGCCTCCGCCATATGCTGCGAACCTCAAATTTTCCGACCTCAAGATGAGCCGCGCGCAAAACTTTGTCGGCGCGACGGTCACCTACATTGACGGCACGCTGACCAATGCGGGAGACAAGACGGTGACCCGCGTCATCGCCCACGTCACGTTCAAGGACCCTTACGGCCAGGTCGCACAGATTGAAGATGTGCCGGTTCGCACCTTGCAACCGTTTGGCCCTTACACTGATGCGGTTGACCTGGCTTCTTCTCCGTTGTCTCCAGGTCAGAGCAAACCCTTTCGCCTCACATTCGAACACGTGAGCGAACAGTGGGGGCAGTCGTATCCGGAGCTCCAGGTGGTGGATGTAGCGACGCGATGAAACGATCCAAGGCAACATGCTAGACGAAACGAAGCAGTAGTCAATCGGGGTTGAATGCAGGAGGGAGCTTGTTTCAAACAAGTATCACGACCGCTTTGGTCCTTACGTTTCTTACAGCCGCAACCGCTGGCACACCTCCCGAGCGCGACAAAGGGATCTCAATGCATCTGCTCCCAAAGACAGTTGCGGAAATTTCCGTTGAAAAAGTGGGGGCTGGTTTATGACCCCAGCCAGGAAGCACTGCAGACGCCAGACGAGTTCTTATCTTTGGTTCGTAGACAGCCGCGAGCGGTTCAAGACAACGGAGTTTGGATCGTCGTCACTGACCCTGATGTGTATGGGGAGCAGGAAAAAGAGCTCCTAACAGACGTAGAGACTCTCTGCCGAAAGGAAAAGATTGTTCTCTTCGTCGCAAGAGCGGCTGACCTGCCGCACGGTTGGAAGCGGGTCGAGTAGTTCGATCGATCCTTACCCTCTACAATGTCCGCATGACCGAAACCAAAACCGTCCGCCTCACGGAGACGGTCAAAGCTGCGGGTTGAGCGTCCAAGCTGAGTCCGGCGGCGCTGGACAAAGTGCTTGGGAAATTAGCCCGGCAACATGATCCGAACGTTCTAGTCGGCTTCGATCACGCCGACGACGCCGGCGTGTATCAGATCGCGCCCGACACCGCTCTGGTGCAAACAGTGGACTTCTTTACGCCCATCGTGGACGATCCGTTCACCTTCGGCCAGATCGCGGCGACAAATTCATTGAGCGATATTTACGCGATGGGTGGCAAGCCGTTGACTGCGCTTGCGCTCGTCTGCTTTCCCGAAAAAGCTGATTTGGAAATTCTTGAACGAATTCTTGCCGGCGGCTTGTCGAAGATGGTCGAAGCGGGATGCACCATCATCGGCGGCCACAGCATCCGCGACGACGAAACAAAGTTCGGATACTCCGTCACGGGCGTGGTAGATCCGAAAAATGTGCTCAAGAACGGCGGCGCCCGAGCCGGAGATCGCTTGCTACTCACGAAGGCGCTCGGAACCGGCGTGATCTCGACTGCGATCAAGAAAGGCGTGGCGCTGCAAGCCTGGATTGATGCCGCGGTAAAGTCCATGACGACTCTGAACAAGACCGCCGCCGAATTGATCACTGCGAACCACGTAGGGGCGGACGCCCTGGTCCGCCCCGCGGAGCCAAGCTCCGCAGCCAACGACCGACGACCAACGACCAACGACGTTTTTCCTAACAGCCAAAAGCCAACAGCCAACAGCCGCTTTCCCGTTCACGCTCTGACCGACGTCACCGGCTTCGGCTTGATCGGCCATCTGCGAGAGATGCTGCTGGCCTCGGAAAATGTTTCCGCAAAGCTTTTCGCAAGCAAGATCCAGGTAATGGAAGGCGCTCTCGAGTGTGTGCGCGCGGGCTATATTCCGGCCGGCCTCAAGGCAAATCGCGAATTTGCGGAGTACGTGGTGCAGTACGAAGGCGGACTCGCTGACGATCTCAAGACACTTCTTTTCGATCCACAGACCGCGGGAGGCTTGCTGATTTCCGTCGGCCAGCAGTCGGCTGACGAACTGGTTCGCGCTCTCACATCTTCCGGAGTACCAGCGGCGGAGATCGGTATAGTAATGTCGCGCACGAAAGTGCTGATTGAAGTAGCCCGATAGTTATCCTCACAACCCGCTCGATTGTTGGTACGATTTAGCCCTTCCCCGCCGATCGATAACCCTGTTTGGAGGTACCAATGGCAACGCCCGGAATAGGTGTCAATGCACCCTCACAAGCTTCACTCACGAACCTGGTTGAGCAGAAACTGCGCGCAGAAGGTGTGGTGAAAGTTGGCGCTGGATGGTTTGTCACCATCGCGGTGCTGTCCATGATCAATTCCGTGTTGTCCATGAGCGGCGCCGGAATCCGTTTCATCTTTGGCCTGGGCATCGCGAGATACGTTGACTTGCTAGCGCATCAAGCAGGCCAGAGCGGATTCGCCCTCGACCTCATCATCAACGGCTTCGTTGCAGGACTGTTCGTGATCTTCTGGAGGTTCGCGCGCAAGAGTGAGCAGTGGGCATTTGTGGTCGGCATGGCAATTTATGTACTCGATGCTGCACTGGTCTTTTATTTCAAGGACATCCTCGCCGCAGCGTTTCACGCGTATGCGCTATACCGAATCTACACAGGCATGAGCGGCATTCCAGCCCTGCAGAGATTGCAGCAGGCTTTGGCGCCTGCAGGGGCTCCGATTCAGCCGAGGTAAAAACCCGCGATTGGCTATCGGCTCTTGGCTGTTGGTGAAGTGCAGGTTCCGCTCAGGCCTGCCACGGTCGGCTGCAGCGGTTTTTCGAAAGCCGCCGGACAAATGGAATGATCGCTCACGCAAGCGAAGTGGAGCCTCATCCTCTGTTCTTAATAGCTGTAGCCAGCGAACCAACTCAAGCAAGGATTCTGGAAATGGGCTCCGGTGGTCCGCATCAGTCCAGGTATAGCGCTTTGCGCTCGTGGTGATTTCGACCATCACGGATTCTGAGCCTTCGCGAATGATGCCGTCTTCCCTCTTCTGCGGATACAGTTTCTTCAACATCTCGTTTACCCGGGAAAGCTGGTCCTTCGACAGTGTTCCCTGAAACGCTCGCGTCCCGTTCTCAGTCATTTTGGACAATCTGTAATATCCAATGCGGTACAGCGCGAAGCAGATTTGCGGAGAGTCTTGTTGTTCGCGCCAGTCCACTCCATACGTGCTGCGATAAGAGATCCGCGTCAGTATTTCATCCGAATGGCGATTCCCGGACTGTGCGGAACAGGTTCCGAAGGCCAATACTGAGATGGTTATTATGAGCATTAGTCGTTTGCTCGATCGCATGTGAACCTCCATAGGCCGCAACCGGCGTGCCGAACCGCCCCTTTGCGAACTGCTGGAAGCGCGGCTCCGCCCAACACGAGGAACGTACAGCGATTAGAGTCTTGCACAGGATTTCGAGTCGACCGGAAAGCTGAGGGGCACCAGCCAAGAGCAACAGCAAAAACCGCTCTACTTTGCCGCCATCTTCTTGACCATGGCCACCACCAGCTTGCGGTCGCTGTCGTTCAGGTTGCCGGAGTAGCGGCGAATCTGGGTCAAGAAGCGGAGTTCGTCATCAGAGAGTTGAGGTAAGGCCTTCGATCCATTGCTGTTGCCGGGTTCGGAAAAGAAATGGGAAAGCGGCAGTTCCATCGCTCCGGCAATTTTTGAGAGCGTATCCAGCGATGGAACGGTGTGCCCGTTTTCCACCCGCGAAAGATAACACCGCAGGAGCCCGGTCCGCTTTTCAATGTCGCCCTGCGACATCCCCTTTTGCAGCCGGAACGATCGGATTGTTACCCCAATATTCATCAAAGGAGTCAGGTCGCATGGTAACCAGAGTAGTAGCGGATGGCAAGAAAAAAGTTTTGATACCTGCAAAGATTAAAAGCGCAAAATCTTTGCCACAGATTTTCACAGATCGATACGGAGCACTTCATCAAATCTGCCGCGGATTTCGTCGATGAACGCGGATTGTCCGTTCAGATGAAGATCTCCAAAATCCAACTTCGCAGGCATTTCTTCGCAATCTTGGCGAAACCTTAGCGCACTTTGCGGTTAAAAGCTCTTAACCGCAAAGGTCGCAAAGAAAAGCCGCCAAGTTCGCAAGTATACCGCCCTTCCAGGAAGACGGTCTTTAGCGGTGCTAGGTAAGCAACTAATCCCTGTGAATCGGTGAAGATCCGCGGCCCGATTCTAACTTTTCAAGTGTCGCGCGAAAAACATCAGGATCTTGCTCCAGGCATCAGCGGTATCTTCAGGCTTGTAACCTGCACCGTTCACGGGGTTTTGAAATCCGTGGCCGGCGTCAGGATAGATGGTGATGTCCGCCTTCTTTCCTAACTTGTCCATCTGCTCCCCGAATTTTTTGACATCATCGGGAGTGATGCCACGATCCTGAGCGCCGAAAAGTCCCAGCACCGGGGCGTTGATTTTCTTCAGTTCATCAGGGCTGGCCGATACATCTCCGTAATTGATGACGTCAGCCGCGAGCGTCGGCTCTGCTATGGCCAGTTGCAGTGAGTAGCCGCCGCCCCAGCACCAGCCGATGGCGCCGATCCGGTCTTTCTTCACGTCCGGGCGCGATTGCAGATACCCGAACGCTGCCTGGGAATCGCGCATAACGCGGTCGGCGGGGGCGCGCGCGAGTTCGTGAGCTTCGTCGCGAGTTGTTGCCACCTTGCCACGATAAAAGTCAACGGCTAACGCCAGATAGCCCTGGTCCGCGAGCTTGCTTGCCTGTTCTTTGACCCAATCGTTCAGTCCCCACCATTCATGGATCACAATGATCGCGGGAAAAGGCCCTTTGCCTTCGGGCGTGTAGAGGATGGCTTTAACAGTGTCGCCGTCACTCTTGAAGGTGACTTCTTTGGGGGTGGCCGCAAACGATGGGACTGCCATTAGCAGCGCGACGCAGAAAATCAGAACGGATTTCATGTGCACTCCTGGGAAAAGCTTTAAGCTTTTAGCTCTTAGCCAGTTCGAAATGGTTTTGGCTAGAAGCTAAGAGCTAAGAGCTCTTTTTTTACAACCGCAACTCCATATAAAGCGCACCTTCGATTGGATTGGCACGATAGGGCGCAATCTCTCGAAAACCCAACTGCCGGTACATCCCAACTGCCGTGCGCATCACGGGCTCCACCGTGTCCAGCCGCAACTTCTTGTAACCGATTGCGCGTGCTTCATTGATGATCCGCTCGGCCAAAGCTTTGCCCAAGCCCTTGCCGCGGAATTGTGGGCGCACATAGAGGCGCTTCATCTCGCAGACGTGGTCGTCAATCTTATGCAGCGCGACACAGCCAGCGGGTTGACCATCGAACATCGCCAGCAGCAGGCGTCCATCTGGCGCTGCGTAGCCTCCAGGCAAACCCGCGAGTTCTTTGTCGAAACTCTGGAAGCACAGGCTGAAGCTGAGCGACTCGGCGTATTCGAGGAACAGCTCGCGGACGGCGGCGATCTGCTCGGGAAATTCCGCCTGCAGGGCCTGCAATCCGGGACGGTGAGTATTCGCAATCAACATAAGCAACGACCGACACAGAAGTGCCCTTCGATCCCTTGTGGAGAGGCGAAATCAGCCACGAAAGAAACGACAACTCCACCGAAGCACCACAAAATCCAGATGAGGCCTGTCTGAGTATCGGATCTCCGGCCAATGACCCAAGCCAAAATGGACCACTCCACCACGCGTACTGGAGCGTAGATTGCGATGTACTTCCATATCAGGTGTTCGTCTGAAATTGGACCCGCGAGGAAAATGGTAACGCCAAACACGACACCGATTGCAAGGCGCAATGAGCCAAGAGCAATCGCACTTATGAACGTGGCGGATCCTACCCGCCAAAGCCGCAATCCAAGCCAGCACCAGGCGATGTAGGCAATCAGTTTCACCGCGACGTAGAGCAAAGTTGGCACGCGGCACCTTGGCTCGAACGGGGCATCTTGCCTCTACCCCATCAGCATACCGCCGTTTACGTTCAGCACGTGGCCGGTAATGTATTCTGCCTCGTCGGATGCCAGAAAAGCCACGCAGTTGGCTACGTCTTCAGGCGATCCAACTTTGCCCAATGGAATCATCTTAAGCGCGCTTTCTTTCAGTTCGGCAGAGAGTTCAGCGGTCATCGCAGTTTCGATAAATCCCGGGGCGACCGCGTTGCAGGTAATGCTTCGCGATCCAACTTCGCGCGCAATCGCCATAGTAAGCCCGATCAGTCCAGCCTTGGAGGCTGCGTAGTTCGCCTGTCCGGCTTGGCCTATCTGCCCGAAGATCGAAGTGATGTTGATGATCCGTCCCCAGCGTTGCCGGAGCATCGAGCTGATCGCCTGCTGGCTGCAAAGGTATGCGGAAGTCAGGTTCGTGTTGAGCACCGCATCCCAGTCTGGGCGTTTCATGCGCATGAGGAGCTGGTCGCGGGTGATGCCGGCATTATTCACCAGAATGTCAATTTTGCCGAGTTCAGAAATGATTTTCTTGAACGTGGACTTGATTTGATCTTCGTCCTCAACATCAGTCAAGAATGAACGAGCGATGACGCGCGTTCCCCCATCCTGTGATTCTGGGGGCGCGGGCGTTCCTTCGGCTTGGCTCAGGATAGGCCCCGCCCGCGCAGAAACAATCTCCTGCACTACTTGCTCCAGCCTCTGCTGATTGCGCGCTACCAACGCCACACTCGCCCCGCATTGGGCCAGCTTCAGCGCGCATGCGCGCCCGATCCCCTGTGAAGCTCCGGTGACTACGGCCACGCGTCCAGTCAGATTCATTCAGGTTTTACCGTGAAGGCGAAATTATAACTGCACGGGAGCGGTAGCGCTTTCTGCTGCAGGCGCGTGAAGCTCGTCGCGAAAGAGATATCGCAGGATGGGTGGCGCCAGCAATGTGGTCACGATGGTCATCAGCACAACCACTCCGTAAGCCGGTTGGCTCATGATTGCCGATTGCAGGCCGACCAGCGCCACAATTAACGCGACCCGGAAAACCGTAGTCCACCCTTCCCGTAGAAGCGGCAGGCCGCAGCCAATCAACTTAGAGACGACCGCCAGCAGCGAGACTACGATTGCGGCAGTTAACAGGTTTCCAGTGAGCAGGCGCACGTTGAAGCGCGCGCCAATGTCGAAGAAAAAGAATGGCGCCAGAAACGCGGTGATTCCACCGACACGAGGGATCAAGTTCCATTGCGGAGCGTAGTCGGCGAACATCAATCCCGCAAAGAATGCGCCAACAATGGCCGCCATTCCAATTTTCACCGCCAGCCAGGAGAAAAAGAGACATATGGTAAGGGCGATCACCAGGGTCGAGTTCTGCGTGGAGAATTGTGCCACGCGCGGACGAAGCTGACGAACGATCTTAGGTGCCGCGAACATCATGAACACGGCGAATGCGACTGCTTCGGCTGTCAGCACGCCCAGATGCACCCAGCGCACTCCAGACCCTGACGCGGATCCCGCCACTACGGCCAGAACAACCATTCCCAAAATATCATCGAAAACCGCTGCTGCCAGAATGATCTTCGCTGTACGAGTCGATAACACGTTCATGTCGGACAGTACTCGAGCAGTTATGCCGACGCTGGTCGCGACCATTGGCGGCGGCCACAAAGGTGGCCTCGAGGTTGGTGTCGCCGCGGAGTTTCAGGTACGCGAAACCGAGAACAAACGGCGCTATTACTCCTGCGACCGAAACCAGAAGCGCCTTGCGACTGACCTGAATCAATTCGTGCGGGCTGGTTTCAAGTCCGGCACTGAACAGGACAAAAATCGCGCCCTCGGCGATGGAATGAAGCCTATCACTTGCCGGAATAACTGAGATGGCATAAGGGCCGAGCGCAACTCCGGCAAGAATTTCGCCGGGCACCGCGGGCAAACGCAGCCGCTCGAAGAGTTCGCCAAGCAATTTGGCGGCGACGAAGATGACGAACAATTGCAGCAGGAGCTGTTCTGGCGAGGCTGGCATTTTGCGGATCTTTCTTATTGGTGAATCTTTTGGCAGGATAGGGCATGCAGAGCAGGCCCGCAACAAAACTCGAGAGCTGCTGCGGAAATCCAAATCAGCCACGGATTTGCGCGGATTGCACAAAGATTTATCCATGTTGACTGGCGGAATCCGTGGCCTGGATTTTTCTTAACGGCCAGATCAGAACCTCGAGCTTCTTGGAGAAATGGAGTAGGGGCGGAACTTCGGGCAGCTGAATTCCCGCGGCAGCGGCCATAGTGTTGGCGGAAATTTCTGCTTCGGCGTCCTGCAGTGGCCACGGTGCATGATGGATTTCGGCCCGAAACAGCGAACCGCGAAAAACCGTGTAAAGGCAATAACGTTCGGTAAGCCAGTGTTCGAGCGTCCCTGGCTGGCGAAGCTGAACGGAACCGACAGGACGATACATTCCTCCAAATTCTGCGTTGCGACTGCGAAATGAGTCGTAGCGAACGCAGTCTTTTTCCGGTCTGACTCTCATGCGAGCGTAGAAGTACGGCAAGTGGTAGGCCGCTCTTGCTCCCCAGACGGCGAGATGACTGGCGGCATCCAGACTGAAGAAAAAGACGCCAGGCTTGCCGCCATAGTTCACGTATGTACGAACATTCAATTCCGGGAAACGCGATGTGCCGGGAACCGGCGGCATCCAGCGTCCGCAAACTCCGGTCATCTGGAACGGTGTCACAGCGACCCAGCATTGTCCGTTGAAAGTATCGAGCGGCAACACGGCCGGAATGAGTGCTCGCAGACTCTCGGGTGCAAGCGGCCAGTGCGCGAACAGCAGGCCATTCCACGTCTGCTCCATGATCCACGGCCCGGAGGGTAGCGGCCATGGACGATGCTCAAAGAACTTGAGAACTTGGTGCATGAAACAAGGATATCGGGTGGTCGGATGATCGGGCCATCGGGTGATCTAAGATCAACGTTGACCTGGAGGTGATCAGCGTGTGGAGTCTTAGATGACCCGATCACCAGATCATCCGACCACCCGATAGAATGATGCCGTGAGCATCGCCACTCCCGCCTTACCGAGGACTGACAAACCTTGGCGCAAATTCACTCTGAAAGAACGCATCCAGCTGTGGTTGATTACCTGGGCTGGATACTTGGCCATTCGCATTCTGGGGCCAACCATCCGCTTTAGCATTTCGTGGGAGGAAGGTTCTCCAAAGAGCCTCGCCGAGCGGCCGTGCGTGTATTCCTTCTGGCACAACTGCATGATTCCCGCCATGTACTGGTGCCGTAATCTTGACGTGCGGGTGATGAGCAGCGACAGTTTCGATGGCGAGTACACCGGGCGCATCATGCAAAAGTTTGGTTTCGTCAAAGTCCGCGGATCGAGCTCAAAAGGCGCGGTGCGCGCTCTGCTGGCAATGCGGCGGGAGATCGAAAAAGGCTGGACTGCTGCTTTTACAATTGACGGTCCTAAAGGCCCTCGTTATGTCGCGAAACCTGGCCCCGTAGCGCTTTCGAGAAGCACGGCAGCGCCCATGGTCGCTTTTCACATTGCTCTCGACCGCGCATGGGTCCTCAAAACTTGGGATGGGGCAATGATTCCCAAACCGTTTTGCCGCGCACTCATGCGAATCAGTAGCAAGATTCCGGTCCCCTCTGACGGCAGTGATGAGCAACATCTGGGCGAACTCCAGGCTGCCCTGGACCGTGTGCGAATATTTGCCGAGGAAAACATCGGACAGGCTGGAACTGCTGAGTTCCCGTACGGGCGAAATAACCGGGACGAACATTGAGGGACATTCCGCCTATTTCCTACTTTCCTACGTTCCGGTTCTAGCCGTTGGCATTCCCAAACGCGACATCTTCTGCTGTTGCGGTTATGGCTGTCGCCGGTGCAGATTTCGCGGCAGCAGGCGGCGAACTCAGGAATTCCTGGATTGCGGCAATAAGACTGTTGGTCTCCGACTTGGATATGACCTTTCTCACCCCGGCGCCCTGGGCGACTTCACACAATTGTTCTGTGTAGTGCATGGTGTACATCAGGATGGGAATCTCCGGCAGGCGCTTCCGTAGCACCCTTGTTGCGCTCAACCCGTCCATTTCCGGCATCGCGAAATCGAGAATGATGACATTGGGACGGGATGCCTCGGCTTTCGCCACAGCTTCTGCTCCCGTCTCAGCCTCCATGATTTCGTAATCTCCGATCTCGCTGAAGAGCCCACGCAACGCAGCTCTGAGCAGCGCGGAGTCATCGGCAATCAAGATTCTAGGTGGCATTCATACCGTCTCGAAAGGCGTGTTGTGGTCGGGGCGCGGGATTGTTTGGCAGTTTACAAACTATCGGAAACAGGGTCAGCAAAGACATACCGTTAAATCTGTATCGCTATATGGGGTTTTTCGCTTGCACTTCAGTGTGATAGCGACACTCGACGAGCATCTCAGGGACGTGGCATTGATTGGAGGTGAACTGTGCCAAGAGCAAGAAAGTGGCGCGAACCTCTTCGTCCCGGCGAGCGAACGAATGCCGCCGGCAAACCGGTTTCTAATTCAATCCTTTTGTCTCTTCCGGATGCGGAATATGGCTATGTGCGGCCGCACTTGCAGTTTGTGAACTTACCCCACCACCGCAGCCTGCACGAGCCAGGTCGAAGCCTGAAGTTCGGATATTTCCTCAATAAAGGGATGATTTCTCTGGTTGTTACAGACGGAAATGGCAAAAGCGTCGAAATCGCCGTAACTGGC
>Ga0066709_100002031_pt1 | contig 14292 bp, 13 predicted proteins | sample GraSoiAngelo_158_FD_79665 | JGI IMG/M metagenome (GOLD analysis project Ga0066709, IMG submission 79665) | Grasslands soil microbial communities from the Angelo Coastal Reserve, California, USA - 14_1009_16_30cm | ecosystem: Environmental > Terrestrial > Soil > Grasslands | place: USA...
AATGCTATAACTGATGCGACAATAATAGAATCCAACTATATGTCATCAAAGGGAGGTTTTCAGATGAACCGCAAGGGTTTCACTCTGATCGAGCTGCTGATCGTGGTCGTGATCATCGGCATTCTGGCCGCGATCGCGATTCCGAAGTTCGCGAACACGAAGGAGAAGGCGTATCTGGCGTCGATGAAGTCGGACCTGCGGAACCTCGTGACGGCCGAAGAGGCCTACTTCGCCGACTCGGTGAAGTACACGAACAACCTGGGTACGGCGTACAACACGACCAGTGGCGTGCTCGGCCCGAACATCCAAGTCACGGCCAACGGGTGGACCGCCACCGTCAGCCACACCACGACGACGAAGACCTGCGCGATTTACGTTGGGTCGACGGCGATCGCGCCTGCCAACAAGGAAGGCGAACCGAAGTGCGCGTAAGGCCTTTGGCCTGACGCATCAGGGCGGCGGGGGAGACCCCGCCGCTCTTTTTTCCCGTATCTTGGGCCCCATGGCGAAACCGGCGCTCCGCGTGGAGCTGCTGTTTTACCTCACCTTTCTCGTCGCGTTCGCCCTACTCGTCGGCGTCGCGACATCCCTTTTTGCACTCGCGATCGCGCCCGACCGCGGTGTCTTGATCATCGTGCTGCTCATCGCGGGCGAGGTCGGCATCTTCGTGCTCTATGGCCGCTCGCTGGTCAGCCGCCTCGTCCTGCGGCCGCTGTCCCGCGTGATGGAAACGGCCGACGCCGTCGCCGACGGCGACTTGGCCACGCGCGCCCCCGACGCCGCGACGCGGGATTTTGCCACCCTCGCCGAACGTTTGAACCGTATGACCGATCGCCTCCTCGATGCCCAAAGCCAGCTGGTGCGCTCGGAGAAGCTCGCGAGTATCGGCCGGCTCGCCGCCGGCGTCGCCCACGAGGTCGGCAACCCGCTCAGCGCGATCGGCACCTACATGGAGGTGCTGCGGCGGCGCGGCAGTGATCAGGAAGTCACAGAAGGGATGGCGCGCGAGCTCGACCGCGTCGACCGGATCGTGCGCAGCCTGCTCGACTACGCCCGCCCCCAGGAAGATCCGCTGGTGCCGGTGGACGCTGCGCGCATCGTCCGCGGGGCCTTCGAGCTGCTGCGCGCCCAGGGCGCGTTCCGGAACGTCCGCGCCGAGATCGATGAGGGGCTTCACGTACCGGAGATCATGGGGCGCGCACATGTGCTCGAGCAGACGCTGGTGAACCTGCTCTTGAACGCGGTCGACGCGACGCCCCCAGGCGGCTCGATCATTATCGGCGCGCGGCGCTGGGCGTACGAGCCTGGCCAGTCGCTCACCAAGCGCGCCAGCGATCCCAGCTTTGCCGCGTTCCCCCGTGTGGCCGAACGGCGGCCCGCACGGGTAGAGTTCGCCGCGGGACAGCCGGGTGCACTGCTGTTCGTCGCCGACTCGGGCCCCGGGGTTGCACCCGAAGACCGCGAGAAAGTTTTCGAGCCGTTCTACACGACCAAGGAACCCGGCCGCGGCACGGGACTCGGCTTGGCGATCGTCGCCCGTTCCGTCCACGAGATGGGTGGCGTCGTGTGGGCTGATGGGGCGCGCGAGGGCGGGGCGGCCTTCAAGCTGTTCTTCCCGATCGCTCTCGCCCGATGAAACGCATCCTGGTCATCGACGATGAGCCGGGCCTGCGGCAGAGCCTCGGCCTCCTCCTCACCGACGCCGGCTACACCGTCACGGCCGAGCAGGATGGCCGCCGCGGGCTCGATCGGGCGGTCGCCGAGACGTTCGACCTCGTGTTGTGCGACGTGCGCATGCCCGAGATGGATGGCTTGACCTTCCTACGCAACTACCGCCAGCGTGGCGGCACCGGCCTAGTCATCGTGATGAGCGCCTACGGCGGCGAAGACGCGGCCATTGCCGCGATGAAAGAGGGTGCCTACGACTATCTCCCCAAGCCATTCCGCCCCGACGAAGTCGTCCTGACGCTGCGCAAGGCCGAGGAGCGCGAGCGGCTGCGGCTGGAGGTCGCGGGGCTCAGGGCGCAGCTGGCCGTCGGGCCAGCGGACCGGGGACTGATCGTCGCCAGTGGCGCGATGCGGCAGGCGCTGGCGCTCGTCGCGCGCGTCGCGGCGCACAACACGACCGTCCTGATCACCGGGGAAAGTGGCACCGGCAAGGAAGTGATCGCACGCGCCATTCACCGCGCCAGCCCGCGCGCCAACCAGGCGTTTGTCGGCATCAATTGCGCCGCCATCCCCGAGGCGCTGCTCGAGTCGGAGCTGTTCGGTCATATCCGCGGCGCATTTACCGGGGCGACGGCCGACAAGGCAGGGCTGTTCGAGCAAGCGAGCGGCGGCACGTTGCTGCTGGACGAGATCGGTGAGCTCCCCGTCGGGCTGCAGGCCAAGCTACTGCGCGTCCTCCAGGAGAGTGAGATTCGCCGCGTCGGCGACCAGAAGACGCGGAGGGTAGATGCCCGGGTGCTCGCGGCGACCGCGCGCGATCTCGAGGCCGAGACCAAGGCCAGACGGTTTCGCGAGGATCTGTTTTATCGCATCAACGTCGTCGTGATCGAGCTGCCGCCGCTGCGGGAGCGCAAGGAGGACATCGCGCCACTGGCGCGTCATTTCGTCGCGCGGCTGGCGCAGCGGTTTGGCAGGCCGTTGTCACTGGGCGACGACGCCATCGCATGGCTCGAGAAACAGCAATGGCCAGGGAATGTCCGCGAGCTGGAAAACGCGATCGAACGCGCGGCGGTGCTGTCGGGAAAGGCAGCCTTGGACCCTGGCGATTTCACCGACGCACCACGCACGACGCACGACGCACCCGCCGGGACGCTCGCCGATCGGGTGGCCGCCACTGAGAGGCAAGCGATCAGCGACGCTCTCACGCAGTCGAATGGCAACCGCCGCGAGGCCGCGAAACGGCTCGGCGTGAGCCTGCGGACGCTGTTTTACAAGATCGATCGCTATGGGATTACCTAGACGTCTGGACGTCGTATGTGCAAAAACCTGCATAAATGCAGGATTCTGCGGTGTTTTTGATGTCGTCTCGTTGACGTAACTCTTTTTGACACAGTCATTTACGGTCAGGCATGGAACGTGTAAGAGAGGGCAGCCAACGGAGGTCTTCATGGGTCGCAAAGGGTTCAGCCTTATCGAGATGATGTTCGTGTTCGTGTTGGCCGGGGTGATCATGGCGATTGGCTTCCCCCGCCTCAAGAACGGCCTCGAGAAGCAGAATGTCCGCAGCTCGAAGGCGCTGATCGCGACGTTGGCCGCGACGGCGCGCGGCGCGGCTATTCAGCGCGGCTGTGCCGCCACCCTGAACATGACGACGGACAGCATTTGGGTCACCGCCTGCGGCGTCACCGGCAATCCGCCGCCGGCCTCGGTGGCGGTGGGAACGAAGAAGTTGGTGGGCGAGGAGTTCAATGTAACGCTCGCCCCCAGCGCGGCGTCGGTGGTCTACGATCCGCGCGGCATTGCCACGCAGTTCCAGCTGCGCTGGATCACAATCATCGGTCCACACTACCGGGACTCGGTGATCATCAACGAGGTGGGGAAGGTGACCCGGCAATGACAACGCTCAAGAATCAGCGCGGCTTCACGATCATCGAGGTCATCATCGCGATCATCGTGCTGACCGTGGGTGTCCTCGGCATGGTGACGACCGCGGCGTTGGTGACTCGCATGATCGCGCGCGGCCAGCGGTCCGCGGAGGCCTCCGCGTTCGCCGCCCGCCGGCTGGAGCGGATGCGGGTCGCGGCGTGCATCGACGCGCAGCGCGTGAACGGCAGCGAGACGCTGAGTCGCGGATCCACCGTCGTGTCGACCAACGTCTGGAACTTCACCGACCTCGGCAATCAGAATTACCGGTTGAAGGTCAAGTCGACCTATCGGACGACACAAAACAAGATGCGCAGCGATTCCACGGAGACGACGATTACATGCAACACATTCCTATGAGCCGCGGGCGCCGCGGGCGCCGCGGTTTCACGATGGTCGAGCTGCTCATCGCGCTCGTCCTGCTGGGCCTGGTGAGCGCCGCCCTGTATCGCGTGCTGGTGAACAACCAGCGCCTGTACATGGCGCAGACGCAGCGCATCGACCTGTCGCAGAACATCCGCGCGGCCGGCTCGATCCTGCCCGCGGAGTTTCGTGAGATGAGCGCATCCGAGGGCGACATCATCGCGATGTCCGCCACCAGCATCACGATTCGGGCGATGCGCTGGCTCAGCTTCGTGTGCCAGATCCCGGTGCTGGGCGGCCCTTCCTGGAACGGCCTGTCGATGATCATCCGCGGCGGGTCACCGGGTCAGATGGGGTTTTACGGCGGACGGCCCATCAAGAACACCGACTCGCTGCTGGTCTATTGGGACGGTAATCAGACCACGCGCCTGGACGACTATTGGCCGATCGGCGGAGTCGTCAACGCGGGCGCGGCAGTCTGTCCCGGCGTCCCGGCGGGTCAGCCCGGGCAGCTCGTCACGTTCAACCTGGCATCGGCGCCGGTGGGGTTCCTCGCGGCAAACCAGGCAGGCGCGATCACGGTTGGCGCGCCGGTGCGCGGCTGGGAGCGCGTCACGTACTCGCTGTGGCAGTCACCGACGGACGGGCTCTGGTACCTCGGTATTCAGCCCTTCGGGCAAGCAACGCAGCCGCTGATCGGGCCGCTGCTCACCAACGGCTTGACGCTGCAGTACTACGACGTGAACGGCAACGTGACGGCGGTGCGTACGCAGGTCGCGCGCATCGATATCACCGTGCGGGCCAGGACGGTGGGCGCGGTGCGGAGAGGCGGCCAGGCAGCCGCCCAAATCGCGGTGGACAGCGTCGTCACGAGTGTGGCGTTACGGAATAATCGCCGCTTCTAGCGGCAGGTCGGTGAAGGTCGGTGAAGGTTGGTGAAGGTTACCAGCCTTCAAAACACTTGAAGGGAGAACTTATGCGTTGGGTCTTGCGTGACGAGCGCGGCATGGCGCTCGCAGTTGCGATCTTCGCCCTGGTGGTCGTTGGGGCGCTGGTCGCCGGAGCGTTCTTTGCCGGCACCCAGGAGCAGCGGGTCGGTGAGAACCAGCGCCGGGTACTGACATCGTTCGGCGTCGCGGAAGCGGGCGCCCAGGAGCGCGTGCTGGTCTGGAACCCCGAGACGATGAACAAGCGGCCGACCTATCCACCTGATTCAGTGGCCATCGCGGCAACGCAGGCCCCCAACGGGACCGGGACGTACTTCGGCTACAGCTACAAGATGGGGAGCAACATTTTCCTGCTCAACGTGGTGGGCCGCGACCGGTCCACCAACGCCGGCGCGACGGCAGGTGGCGCCGGGGCGCAGCAGCGCGTTGGGTTGATTACCCGCATCGCACCCATCGATTTCGGCATCCGTGCGTCGCTCACGACGCAGGGCTCGACGAGCTTGTCCGGTAACGCCCAGGTCAATGGCGCCGATTCCGTCCCGACGGGCTGGACCAACTGCGATCCTCCGGGTCCGGGGCAAGTCGGCATCCGGGACCAGGGTGGAAACGTGACCGAAAGCGGCAACGCGGGCGTGACGGGGAACCCGGTTGCGGTCGTGAACGACCCGACGATCAATAACAACACGTTCACGACATTTGGTGGGGCGACTTTCGCCCAGTTGGCAGCGCGCGCAACCATCACGCTTTCGGGCGGCACCTACAAGACGAATCCCAGGTTCGCCGGGGCGCTGTGCGACAAGACTGATCTGTTGAACTGGGGCGATGGGGTAAACCCGCTGTCGGCGTGCGGAGACTATTTCCCGATTATTCACATCGCGGGCTCCGCGACGCTGAACGGCGATCAGGGGCAGGGTATCTTGTTGGTGGACGGGGACTTGAACGTTCAAGGGTCGTATCAGTTCTTTGGCATCGTCATCATCCAGGGTGACCTGAAGACGGCCGGTGGCGGTAGCACCGACGCCCACTTCTGGGGTGGCGTCTTGGCCAAGAACGCCGACCTGTCCATTCAGAACCTGAGCGGTAAGGCGACGCTGAACTACTCTAGCTGCAGTATTCTGATGGCTTTACAGGCCACGAGCCCGATTTCGATGATGCGGTCGCGGGGCTGGACGCAGCTGTTCTAAGTGGCGTAAGTAACGGTAGGCAAACCAGTTGTTGCTTCGGCCTCAAGTCGATTCGAGGCTTGACAGGATAAGGGGCGGGGCCTATTGTAGTTTGCCCTCGCCCCTTCTTGTCCCTAGGCCAAAAGGTACACATGGCCCTTTTTGGGTTATTCGGCGGCAAAAAAACCTCGGTCGGCCTGGATATCGGCTCCGGCATCATCAAGCTCGTGGTCATTGACCACGGGGGTAGCGAGCCCGAGCTGACTAAAGTCGCGACAACCGAAGTCGCCGCCGACGCCATTGTCGAGGGCGAGGTCATGGACCCCGGGCTCGTCTCGGAGGCCATTCGGGGTTTGTTCGAGGCCGCCGGCGTCAAGCGCAAATCGGTCGTCACGGCGGTCGGCGGCCGCGACGTGATCGTCAAGAAAATCCAGATGGATCGCATGAAAGAGGCGGATGCCCGCGAGGTAATCCGCTGGGAGGCCGAGCAGCACGTGCCCTTCGACATGGCAAACGTGGAGCTCGATTTCCAGATCCTCGATCCCGACGCCGAAGGTCTCCAAATGAACGTGCTGCTCGTCGCCGCCAAGCGGGAATTGGTGGAGAGCAGGGTGGGGCTGCTGGGCGAGGCGGGTCTCGATCCCTCGGTGATCGACGTCGATGCCTTCGCCATCCACAACGCCTTCGAGCTGAACCACCCCGATGCGATGCAGGGCGTCGTGGGCCTCGTGAACATCGGTCACGAAGTGACCAACGTGAACATCCTCGAAGATGGCGTCCCGGTGCTGACCCGTGATCTCTCGGTCGGCACGCGCCGCTTCCGCGAAGATCTGCAGCGGGAAAAAGGGCTCGCGAGTGAGGAAGCCGAGAAGGTCATCCAGGGCGCGTCGCAGCATGCTGATCTGGCTGGCTACGTCAGTGCCCGGGGTGAGGAAATCGCGGTCGGCGTCGAACGCGCCGCGGCCTTCCTCGCCACCGCGTCGCGCTCGGCGGGCGGCCTGTCGCGCGTGTACACGACGGGCGGCGGCGCGCGCATTCCAGGGCTCAACGACGCCCTGGGCGCGCGGCTCAAGGTGGCGATCGAGCTGGCCAATCCCGTGCAGCGCTTGCGCGTGCGGGATGACGTGTTCGAGACGGTGCCGGTGGACGAGGTCGCGCCGCTGCTGATGCTGGCGGTCGGTCTGGCGCTGAGGCGCGCCGCATGATTGAAATAAACCTACTGCCGGGAAAGAAGCGGGCGGTCAAGGGCGCGGGAATGAAGCTCTCGCTGCCCGATTTCAGGGGACTGATCGCGCAGGTCAAGGATCCATGGCTGATCACGGCGATCATCGCCTGGGTCATCGTGGGTGGTGGCGGTGCGGCGCTGTTCATCACCGAACGCGCCCGCCTGGCGGCCGTGGAAGCGCGGCTGGAGAACATCCGGACCGAGAAGCGCCGCTACGACATCGTGATCGCGCAGAAGCGCCAGGCCGAGAAGGTGCGCGACTCGCTGCTCTACCAGATCAACGTCATCCGCGACATCGATGCGGACCGCTACATCTGGCCGCACGTCCTCGATCAGGCGACCAAGGCGCTGCCGCCGTACACGTGGATCACGCATGTGCAGTCCGTGGCGGCATTGGTGGCGCCGCCGGGCGGAGCGCCGGCGGCGAATGGGCCGGTGGCGGTGCAGGAGGATTCCGCCGGCATCTCCTCGGTGCGGGTGTCGATTGACGGCCGCACGGTGGACATTCAGGCCTACACGACGTTCCTGCGGCAGCTCGCCGCGTCACCGTGGTTCACCGAGGTGACCCCGGCGAGCTCGCAGACCGTCATCGAGGCGGATCGCCCGGTGACGGCTTTCAACGTCACGGTCCGCTACCGCATCGCGGACTCGGTCTATATCCGCACGGTGCCGCTCGTGCAGGCGGTGAGGTAACCATGGCGCTCGGTTTACCGACCGATCAACGCGGCCAGATCATGGCGCTGCTCGCCCTCGTCGCGCTGGCGGGGGGCTACTTCTTCTGGACGCAGGTGCATAAGCCGACCATCGAGAAGATCGGCGCGGCGCGCAGCGAGGCCGACAGCCTCGAACGCATCGTCGCCGCGGCGAAAGCCGATCTCGCGAGCGGCAGCATCGAGGACCTGCGCCGCCGGGTGGAGGAGTATCAGGGCTCGCTCGAGCTGATGCGCCGCCTCGTGCCGGACCGCAACGAAGTCCCGACCCTGATCGACGACATCTCGACCAAGGCCAAAGTCCGCGGCGTGACGCTCGGCAAGATCCAGCCGCTCGCCCCGGAGCCGGGCAGTCCGTTCGACACCTATCGCTACCGGCTCGAGGTCTACGGCCACTACGATCAGATCGGCGAATACCTCGCCGACATCGCGTCGCTGCCGCGCATCGTCGTGCCGCAGGACGTGATCCTGTCGGCCGCGACGCCCGCCGCCCAGAAGCTGCTGGCGGATACCGCGGGTGCACTGCTGCTCGCCGAGTTTTCGATCCGCACGTTCGTGAAGTCGGCCGGGCCGCCCGCACCGAAGCCGGGAGCCGCGCGTGCGCGCAGCTAGGATCGCGCTGCTGCTCGCCGCGTTCGCGCCGCCGCTCGTCGCGCAACAGCCGGTCGCCGAGCGCGACACGACGGCGCCGCCGGCGACGCTGCTGCGCGAGGTCTTCGCCTACGAAGGCGGCGGGCGCGATCCGTTCATGTCGCTCCTCAAGTCGGGCGACGTGCGGCCGCTGATCTCCGACTTGAAGCTGACGACGATCGTGTACGACGGGCGCTTCGCGGCGCGCAGCGTCGCGATCCTGCGTGACATCACCAACCGGCGCATCTATCGGGTGAAAGCGGGCGACATCGTCGGGCGCTTGAAGGTCACGCAGATCCGGCCCCGCGAAGTCGTATTCACCGTGCAGGAATTCGGGTTCGAGCGGCAGGAGACGTTGTCGCTCGCCAAGCAGGAGGAGACGCCATGAAGCGCATTCTTCCCTTCGCGGCGCTGCTTGCCGTCGTCGTTCCCCGGGCCCTTGCGGGGACGCCGATGGCGAGTGGCAGCCGGGACGGCGAGGTCCGCGGAGTCAGCGTGCTGCCGGGCACGGGCAAGGTCGAGATCGTCATCGACCTGCAGGGCGCGGCGGAGATTCAGGACTTCACCCTCGCGAATCCCGCACGGCTCGTCATCGATCTGCACGGCGTCCGCCTCACCGCGCCGGCCACGCTGTACGACGGCCAGAACCGCGGCGGCGTTCGCAACGTGCGCTACGCGCAATTCAAACCCGACATCGTGCGCGTGGTGATCGATCTCGACGCGCTGAAGGATTACCAGGTCGAGCGCTCCGCCGGGCAGGTGCGGGTGCGCATCGGCACCGAGCGCACCGGCTTCGCGGCGTGGTCGAGCAGCACCGTCGCCACTGCCAGCGTGCCTCCTCCCCCTCGCCGCGTAGCGGAGAGCCCCCCGGTGACCGGCGGGCCGGAGCAGGCCGCGCGCGTCACCACGCCGACACTCGGCCGGCCGATGTCGATCGACGAGTATCTCGCGGCGCACCGCGCCGACGCGCTGCAGTCGCAGGCGCCGCGGATCACGGTGCAGTGGGACAACGCCAGCATCGAAGACGTGGTCGCCGGCTTCGCCGCCTTCAGCGGGCGGACGATCATTCTGAGCAAGGACATCAAGGGGAACGTCACGGCCGAGATCAAGAATCAGCCGTGGGACCTCGCGCTGAATGCGGTGCTCGAGTCGCAGGGCCTCGCGGTTCAGACACTGCCCGGCGCCATCCTCAACGTCGTCAGCAAGATCGAGCTGGCCCGCGCCGACTCGACCGTGCCGATCACGACGCGGCTGGTGCGCATCAATTACGCGAAAGCGACGTCGCTCGTGCCGTCGGTGGCGTCGATTCTCACGAAGCGCGGCGCCGCGGTCGCCGATTCGACGAGCAACTCGCTCGTGATCACCGAGGTGAGCTCGCGGATCGACGAGGTCGTGGAGTTCGTGAAGGGGCTCGACCTGCGCACGCCGCAGGTCTCGATCCAGGCGAAAATCATCTTCGTCGACCGCGCCGACATCGAAGAGCTGGGCGTCAAATACGACCTGGGCTCGACGACGCAGTTCTTCAACAAGCTCATCCAGCGTCCCGACCCGTCGTCGGCGCAACCGGTAGATACCGACCTGGACGGAGTCCCCGACGCGCTCGTGCCGACGAAGAACTTCCCGTCGACCGAGAACATCGTGTCGCTGGGCGGGAACTCGCTGTCGGCACTCGGCAACGCGAGCCAGGCCGTGGTGGACCCGGCGCTCGATCTCATCTTCTCGACGGCGATCGGCAACTTTGACCTCACGGCGTTCGTGCAGGCGCTGCAGCGCGTCGAGCTCGCGGATATTCAGGCCGAGCCGACCATCACGACGCTCGACAACCGCCAGGCGGAAATCCTCGTCGGCGACCGTGTCCCAATCCGCGTGATCGATGTGAGCGCCGTCGCCGCCGGTGGGACGACGGGTTCGAACGTGCCGCGCGCGACGGTGCAGTTCCAGCAGACGGGTATCAACCTGCGCGTCACACCGCACGTGACGGCGAATCGCCAGATCCTGATGGAAGTGCACGCCGAACGCTCCAACATCCGGCCGGCCGCCGTGGACATCGGATTCACGTTCCAGACGCAGCAGGCGGACAACCAAATCCTGGTCAGTGACGGGGAAACGGCCGTAATTGGCGGCCTGACTGTGACGGAAGTCCTAGTCACCAAGTCGGGAATCCCCTTCCTTGTAGATCTGCCGATCCTGGGCAAGCTGTTCGGCTTTACGTCGCAACAGGAGAATCGGCGTGATCTGCTCATTCTGATTACGCCCCACATCATCGACGATCTGGTCGCGCCCACCGGGCAGTAAGCCCGGGCGGCGCGGCCCACATGCTGGGAGAGGTTGCTATGCGGCTGGTCACGCGCAGTACCGCATTCTGGGGCATCAGCGCACTCGCGCTCGCCGTCTGGGCGTGCGAGACGTCGCGCAACCTGAACGGCGTTCAGCCTGACCGGACGGCGCCGTTCATCTCCCTCTCGAATACCGCGGGCGACACCCAGGACATCAGCGCCGGGCTGCGCTTCACCGTCGCGGCCCTCGACAATCTCGGGCTCAAGAACATCGATCTGTCGTTCAGCGGCGGCCTCATCGGCACGCTCGATACGACATTCACGTCGACCGTGAAGAACTACGCCGTCTCCCACACGCTCAACTTCGGGGCCGGCTCCGGTGCCGGCGGCAGCATCATGATCATCGGTCGCGCGACCGACGGCGCCGGGAACTTCGCGGAAGATACGATCTTCATCTTTCTGTCGAACGTGCAGGCGCTGCGCGTGCGGCTGGCGCTGCCGTCGCCCGGAGCGCTGGCGTCCACGGGCAAGGGCATTCCAGTGGACGTGATCGCCGTCCAGACGGGCGGGATCGCGAAGATCGGCTATCTCGTCGCGCCGGCCGCGAGCGTGACCAATCCGACGTCGCCGCCCACCGATTCGATCGTGTTCGGCCCGCCGTTCGCGGATTCGGCGGAATACGTGGATACGCTGGTCGTCGTGCCGTCGAGCGGCTCGTTCAACATCGTCGGATTCGCCGAGGATTCGGCGGGGCGGCGCGGCTTTAGCAACGTCGTCACCGTGCAGATTCAGTCGGTCGCGACCGACAACACGCCGCCGATCGTCGCCCACCGGGTGGCGCCCCGCGTGGAAGTGGATGATACCGTGCACGTGCGCGCCCAGGACCCCAGCGCGATATCGTGGATCGGCTTCGAAGTGGACACGAACGGCGTCCGCATGAAATTCGACACCGTCAACGTGGGCGCCGGCAACCTCAGCGATGTCACGCGGCATTTCTCGCTGGGCCTGCAGGGGCTCCAGCCGCTGCCGCGATTCATCGTCGTGAAGGGCTATGCGTGCGATTTGGCGGTGGCACGGAACTGCTCCTTCAGCAACAGCACGACGCTGATCCCGAGCGCGCCGCTGCGCAGCAAGGGCATCGGGGGGGGGGCGTCCTCGCAGCCGCAGCTTTCGCCGCAGGCGCTGATCGACACCATCATCGTCGTGGCGGGCATCACGCGCCCGCTGCCGTTCGGCGGCCGCATCGCCGACGCGATCTTCAACGGCAACGACTCGAGCCTCTATCTCACGAACCCGACACTCGGGCGCGTCGAGATCTTCCAGGTGGCCAACACGTCGTTCGTCGCCGCCGGGATTCCGACCGGCGGCCCGGTGCCGTGGGGCATCGCGCTGTGGCCGCGCGATACGCTGGGGAACTACGGCGACACGATCGTCGTCGCGAACTCGGGCGGCGTGGAGCTGTCGATCATCGACGTGCGCGCCGGCGTCCGCCGGCTCGTGTGGCGGCAAGACCTGCCCGACTACCTGGTCGAGACGTACAGGGTGCTAGTCTCGCCGCTGCGCGAGCAGATCGTACTGTACGACCTGTCGGATCGCCCGCAGTACCTCGGCACGGTGTGCCGCGTGACGAGCGGCTCGCCGAACTGCGCTTCGGACTCGATCTACGCGATCTACTCGACGACTCCGACGCTGAGCCAGCCGCCGCCGTTTACCGGTAAGGCCACCGTTCGGATGGAGAAGCTGGTCAACACGACCGACACGACGCTGCTGTTCGGTCACCTGTTCTGGGAGCTTGCCGGCGATACGACCCTGGTCGACGACGGCCGCGATACGTTGCGCATCGCCATCCGGCGGGGCCGGCCCTACAACCAGCAGAAAGTCATCCTCAGCGCGTGCGCCGGCGTCACCGTCGATCTCGCGGCCTTCGGATTGGGCGATTCGACTTACGTGCGCAATTCCGGCAACTTCACGCACGGCATCATCGGTGAAGGCGGGAACGTCAGCAGCAAGTTCGCCCGCGTCATCGGGTACACGACCAAGGCGGACCTGACCATCAATAATCCGATGCTCGCTCCGTGCATCACCGGTGGTTCCCTTGCAAGTGGTAACTTCACGGCCGATTCCGGTGAGAACCATCTCGATCAGGGCATGACGCCCGCGGTCGATGTGAGCGACTTCATCAGCAACACCGGCGTCAGCCTCCACTCGGTCGCGACGAACTTCAACGGCGCCACGAACCTGGTGCGCGCGGACTCGATCTACTTCCTCGACGAGGGGATGAAGCTCAAAGGCACGGCCCCCGCGCCGCTCGGGGCGTTCGGGATGGACATGAACTACAACCACAACTTCCTGGCCGGCTCGCCGGGCACGCCGACATTCGGCGGTACCGGCAACCCCAATGACCGCATCGCGTTCTCGGCCCGAGCCGACGGCAATATTGACGTCTGGGATACCTTCTTCTTTGGACAGGTCGGCACGATCGTCGTCCGCGACCCGATCATCGGACCGCTGCGCGTGGCGCGCAACCGGGCCAACACACGCCAGTGGCTCTTCGGCGTCACTCCTGCCGGCGTTGTGATGATCGAGCTGACGGTGATCACGAATCCGTTCCCGTCGAAACCGATGTGGGGGCCCCCGCTGCCGAACAAATGATGCCGGGCGCCGCAGGGCCCGGGGAGCGATAATACGCGAGCCCGACGCCCGTCGGGCTCGGGTGTTATAGGGAGGGATGAACGTGTCATTCCGGTTCACGACGGCCGGCGAGTCGCATGGCAGAGGCCTTGTAGGAATCCTGGAAGGGGTTCCGGCGGGCCTCGCCATCTCAGCCGCCGACGTGGACGTGGAGCTGAAGCGGCGCATGGGCGGCTACGGCCGCGGCGCGCGCATGAAGATCGAATCCGATCACATCGAGTGGCTGTCCGGCGTCCGCGCCGGCGAGACGCTCGGCTCCCCGATCGCGATGCTGATCTGGAACCGCGACTGGGAGCACTGGCAGGACGTCATGGCGCCCGAAGCGGACGCCACTCCCGACCCGTTAGGCCGCCGGCGCCAGGTGACGCGGCCGCGGCCCGGCCATGCGGATCTCGCTGGATCGCTGAAATACGATCGTGCCGATGCGCGCGACATCCTCGAACGGGCGAGCGCACGGGAGACTGTCGCGCGCGTTGCCTGCGGGGCCGTGTGCAAAAAGCTGCTGCGGCAATTCGAGATCGACATTGGATCGCACGTCGCCGAATTAGGGGGCGTCGTCGCGCATCCCGCGTCCCCCATCCCGCATCCCGTCAACGACGCCGCCGACCAAAGTCCCGTTCGGTGCCTGGATAAGGATGCCGAGGCCGAAATGATCCGTCGCATCGACGCGGCGAAGGCCGCCGGCGACACGCTGGG
>Ga0066709_100002032_pt1 | contig 14289 bp, 10 predicted proteins | sample GraSoiAngelo_158_FD_79665 | JGI IMG/M metagenome (GOLD analysis project Ga0066709, IMG submission 79665) | Grasslands soil microbial communities from the Angelo Coastal Reserve, California, USA - 14_1009_16_30cm | ecosystem: Environmental > Terrestrial > Soil > Grasslands | place: USA...
CCCATCAACATCGAGCAGCCAACCGGTTGGGAGCGCGAGACGTTCGACTTCCGGGTCGGCGCCGGTTTCAACATTCCCCTGGTGCTGTTCAAGATCTATCTCGAGGGCGATCTCGACTTCCCGCTGGGCGGTGGCAGCAATGCGCCCAGTGCCTTCTCTGAATGGGCTTTCCGGCTGAGCGCCGGCGTCGACTTCCATTTCTAGCGGCGTGTCGGAGCCTGACTCACCGCTCGCCCTGGTCCTCTCCGGGGGCGGAGCGCGAGGCGCATACGAGGTCGGGGTCCTCCGCTACGTCCTCGGCAGGCTTGTACCGCGGCTGGGCAGGTCTGCCCGGCCGCGGATCTTTTCGGGGACCAGCGTCGGCGCCATCAACGCCTGCGCGGTGGCCGCGCACCACGACGTGCCGGATTTCGCCGTGCGCCAGCTGGGCGAGCGCTGGCGCCAGCTCGGGCTGACCCAGATCTTCCAGCTCGGCTGGGGAGATCTGGGGGGGCTCTTCCGCTGGCTGCTCGGGTCGGCCCGGGCGGACGGCCCGACGAGCCTGCTCGACGCAACGCCGCTGGCCGAGCTGGTCCGGACGGTGATCCCCTGGCGCAGCCTGCACCAGGGCGTCGCCGATCGGCACGTCCTCGGGGTCACGGTGTCCACCACCGACGTGGAGACCGGCCACACCGTGGTGTTCATCGAGACCGAGGAGCCGACGGAGTCGCTGCACAGCTCGGGCGACCGGGCCGTCGACTGGGCGGTGGTGCGACTGACCGCGCAGCACGCTCTCGCGTCGGCGGCGATCCCCATCATCTTTCCCACCGTCCGGGTCGCCGGCCGCATGTACTCGGACGGCAGCCTGCGCCAGAACACTCCGATCGCGCCGGCGCTCCGTCTCGGCGCCGGCCGCGTGCTGGTGGTGGGGCTGCGCTCGCCAAGGCCGGTCTCCGCCGCGCGCGCGGGGAGGCAGGACGCGGAAGACCAGCTGGCGTTCTCCTCCCCGCTCTACATGTTCGGCAAGCTGCTGGATGCGCTGTTGCTCGACCGCGTCGAGAACGATCTGTCCAACCTGCGCCAGGTGAATGCGGCGCTGCACGAGCTGTCTCTCCTGGCCAACGCCGTCCCCGGCCCGGTGGCGGCAGCCCTGCAGACCGCCGGCGGCGGCCTGCGGCCGGTGAGTGACGTCTTCATCCGGCCGTCACAGGACCTGAGCGGGTTGGCCGCGCACATCCTGGCGAGACCCTCGGTCCGCGCGCGGTTGTCGGGGCCGGCGGGCTATCTGCTGCGCCGCCTGGGGGAAGCCGCCGGGCGGGGAGACCCCTCCGACATGCTCAGCTACCTGCTCTTCGACATCGAGTACTCCAGCGAGCTGATGGAGCTTGGCGAGCAGGACGCCGCAGCCCGCAAGGACGAGCTGGAAGCATTCCTGACCACGCCGGGCGCGACGGCCGCGCGCGAGGCCGCTTCCTGACTCATTCCTCGGCCTTGGGTTGCGGGCCAGGTACGATCCCGGCGATATCGGGATCCTCACCCTCCGGGACCACGCGCTCCGCGCGCTCCTTTTTGCGTTGCTCGCGGCGCTCGTCCTTTTCCTTGCGCCTCTCGAGGCGCGACAGCTCTTTCTGTCTCTTGTTCGATCTGGGCTGCACGCGTCCTCCATTCCCCCACACAACGAAAGAGCCCGGCCTCGGGAAGGCCGGGCTCGTTCACACCGTCCCGCTCGCGCTTACGCGATGGGGCGGACGTTCGCGGCCTGCAGGCCCTTGGGGCCCTTCTTGACCTCGAACTCGACCTTCTGCCCCTCGGCCAGGGAGCGGAAGCCGTCCGCCACGATGGCGGTGTGATGGCAAAAGACGTCCGGGCCGCCATTGTCCTGCACGATGAACCCGAATCCCTTCGCGTCGTTGAACCACTTCACGGTACCAGTGACCATTGAAACACTTCTTTCGATGTTCAGGCAGCGACTTGCTGCCAGCTCGCCGCGACTGCGGCGGTCCGTCTCTGTAACAAATTGCCCGTCTATTTGCATCCCCGATGCCCCGCAACACCTGTACCGATGTTCAGGGCGCCTTTGCATTCGCCGACGGGTACAGCGTAGATCACCCGGCATTCCCGGCCTCGAAGCGGTATCCAAGGGTCTTGGAAAACCGGGATTCTGGGTGATCTGCATGGCTTCCCAACTCAGCGAGCGGGCGAGCGGCGTCCTCCTCCACCCGACCTCGCTGCCGGGGGCCCACGGATCGGGCGATCTCGGTCCCGAAGCGCACGCCTTCGCCCGCTGGCTCGGCGAGGCCGAGCAGGGCTGGTGGCAGATGCTGCCGGTCGGGCCGGTCGGCTACGGCAACTCCCCGTACAGCGCGCACTCCGCGTTCGCGGGAAATCCGCTGCTCATCAGCCTCGACAGCCTGGTCCAGGAAGGGCTTCTGGAGCGCGCCTCGCCCGCCGGTGCTCCCGCGTTCCCCAAGGGCCGGGTCGACCATGCCGCCAGCCGGGCCTGGCGGAATCGGCATTTGCGCGCTGCATTCGCGGCATTTTCGAAGCGCGCGGCCGATCGCGGCCCGTTCGAGGACTTCTGCGCGCAGAACGCGGCCTGGCTCGAAGACTTCGCGCTGTTCATGGCCATCAAGCACACCCGCGGCGAGCGCCTCTGGACCGATTGGGAGCCGGACCTGCGCGCCCGCGAGCCTGCCGCGCTGGCCCGCGCCCGGCAGGCGCTGGCCGACGAAGTGCACCAGCACCGCTTCGAGCAGTTCCTGTTCGCCCGGCAGTGGCAGTCGCTGCGCGACCAGTGCCGGACCCTGGGGGTGGGGCTGATCGGCGACATCCCCATCTTCGTCGCGCACGACAGCTCCGACGTGTGGACGCATCCCGACCTCTTCTGCCTCGACCGCAAGGGGCACCCCACGGTCGTCGCCGGCGTCCCGCCGGACTACTTCAGCCGCACCGGCCAGCGCTGGGGCAACCCGCTCTATGACTGGGAGAAGATCGAGCGGACCGGGTTCCGCTGGTGGCTGCAGCGATTCGCCCACGCCTTCGCCCGATTCGATGCCGTGCGCCTCGATCACTTCATCGGCTTCACCCGGTACTGGGAGGTCCCGGCCCGTGAGCCGACGGCGGAGCACGGCCGCTGGCGGCCAGGCCCCGGGGCGAAGCTCTTCCAGGCGCTGGGGCCCGCGCAGCTGATCGCCGAGGACCTGGGCGAGGTGACGCCGGAGGTGACCGCGCTGCGCGACCGGTTCCGCCTCCCCGGGATCAAGGTGCTCCAGTTCGCCTTCGGCACCGACCCGCAGGCGCCGACGTTCCAGCCCCACAGCTACCAGCGCAACTCGGTCGCCTACACCGGCACGCACGACAACGACACCACCATGGGTTGGTTCCACGATCCCGGCTCGCCGCAGCGCCCCCCGGAGCAGTGCGAGCAGGAGCGCCGCGCGGCGCTCGCGTATCTCGGGGTGAAGGACTCCGGCCGCGAGATCCACTGGGACATGATCCGCGGCGTATGGTCATCGGTGGCGAATCTGGCCCTCGCGCCGATGCAGGACTTCCTCGGGCTCGGCTCGGGGGCCCGGATGAACCTCCCAGGGACCAAAGAGGGAAACTGGGAGTGGCGCCTTTCCGCGCTGCCACCAGCGGACGTGCGGGAGCGGCTCCGGCAAGCGACCCGGATCTACGGGAGGTCGGCGCGGTGATCGTCAAGACGAAACCATGGGAGAGGCGCAAGACCGAGCTCCGCGACGATCCGCAGTGGTACAAGGACGGCATCATCTACGAGCTGCGGGTGCGCTCGTTCATGGACTCGAACGGCGACGGCATCGGGGACTTCCCCGGCCTCACCTCCAAGCTCGATTACCTCCAGGACCTGGGCGTGAACACGCTCTGGCTCTTGCCCATCTGCCCCTCCCCCGGCAAGGACGACGGCTACGACATCTCCGACTACACCGACGTCCACCCGGACGTGGGGACCCTCGACGACTTCCGGCACTTCGTCGCGGAAGCTCACCGCCGGGGGTTGCGCGTGATCACCGAGCTGGTCCTGAACCACACCAGCGACCAGCACCCCTGGTTCCAGCGCGCCCGGCGCGCGCCTCCAGGCTCGCCCGAGCGCGACTTCTACGTCTGGACCGACAACCCGAACCGCTACAAGGATGCCCGGGTCATCTTCAAGGATTTCGAGCCGTCCAACTGGACCTGGGACCCGGTGGCCAAGCAGTACTACTGGCACCGGTTCTTCTCCCACCAGCCAGACCTGAACTACGACAACCCAGCCGTGCACGAGGCCGCCCTGTCGGTGGTGGACTTCTGGTACGAGCTGGGGGTGGACGGGCTGCGGCTCGACGCGGTGCCCTACCTCTACGAGCGCGACGGCACCAACTGCGAGAACCTCCCCGAGACGCACCAGTTCCTCAAGAAGGTCCGCGCGCACATCGACAGCCGCTTCAAGAACCCCATGCTACTGGCGGAGGCGAACCAGTGGCCGGAAGACGCCGCCGCCTACTTCGGCAACGGCGACGAATGCCAGATGAATTTCCACTTCCCGATCATGCCGCGCATCTTCATGTCCATCCACATGGAGGACCGGCTCCCGATCGCGGACATCCTGGCGCAGACCCCTGCCATCCCTCCCAACTGCCAATGGGCGCTGTTCCTGCGCAACCACGACGAGCTCACGCTGGAGATGGTGACCGACGAGGAGCGCGACTACATGTACCGCGCCTTCGCGCACGAGCCGACCATGCGGATCAACCTCGGCATCCGCCGGCGCCTCGCGCCGCTGGTCGGCAACGATCGGCGCCAGATCGAGCTGATGAACGCGCTCTTGATGTCGTTGCCGGGGACGCCGGTCCTGTACTACGGCGACGAGATCGGCATGGGGGACAACGTCTTCCTGGGCGACCGCAACGGCGTGCGCACGCCGATGCAGTGGAGCCCGGACCGCAACGCGGGCTATAGCCGGGCCAATCCGCAGCGCCTGATCCTGCCCGTGATCATCGATCCCGAGTACCACTACGAGTCGCTCAACGTGGAGGCCCAGCAGGGCAATCCGAACTCGCTGCTCTGGTGGACCAAGCGGCTGATCGCGCTGCGCAAGCGCTTCCGGGCGTTCGGCCGCGGGACCATCGAGTTCCTTTCGCCCGAGAACCCCAAGGTGCTCGCCTTCATCCGCCAGTACGAGGACGAGACGGTGCTGGTGGTGGCGAACTTGTCCCGCTTCACCCAGTTCGTGGAGCTGGACCTGCGGCAGTTCAAGGGCCGCGTACCCGTCGAGCTGATCGGCCGGACGAAATTCCCGCAGATCGGCGAGCTGCCGTACCTGCTCACCCTGGGCGAGCATGCCTTCTACTGGTTCTCGCTCGACGAGCCGCGCACGGCCGCGGTCGACGCGAAAGAGGCGTCCTACCACCCCCCGGCGCTGGACACCGGCAGCAACTGGGAAGAGGGGTTCACCCCCGCCGAGCGCTCGGCGCTGGAGTCGGTGCTCCCCGCCTGGCTGGAAGGGCGCCGGTGGTTGCGCGCGCACGGCCGCGAGATCTCGCAGGCGCGCGTCCTCGACGTGATTCCATTCGATTCCATCCGCGTCGCGGTGCTGGACGTGGAATTCAGCCACGGCGAGCCGGAGCAATACGTCCTGCCCCTCGCGCTGGAGTCCGGCGAAAAGGCGCCGCCGCAGTCGGTGATCGCGACGGTGCGGCGCGCCGGCGGGTCGCAGGCGGCGCTGGTCGACGCGCTCAGCGATCCAGCCGCCTCCGCCGCGCTGTTGGAGGCCGTCCGGACCGGAACCCGCAGCAAAGGGGCGACCGGGACGCTCGCTGGAACCGCACGGCCCGGGCTCCCCCAAGGCGAGCCGCGGCCGTACAAGCAGGAGCACCACGCCGCCTCCGTGCAGTACGGAGACGCGCTGCTGCTCAAGTTCTACCGCCGCCTGGGCGAAGGCGTGAGCCCCGAGCTCGAGATCGGCCGCGCGCTGGGCGAGCGGGCCCCCTCGGCGCCGGTTCCGCCGCTCTGGGGTTCGCTCGAGTTGCGCCCGCGGCGCGGTGAGCCGATCACCCTGGCCACCCTCCTCGGATACGTGCCCAACCAGGGCTCCGCCTGGCACTTCTTCCGGGAGGAGCTCCGGCGTTACTTCGAGCGCGCGCTCGCCACCCCCCGCGACCTGAAACCCTCCGCGCGCCCGCCCAGCTCGGTCCTCGACTTCGCCGAGGCCGAGGTGCCGTCCGCGGCCCGCGAGATCCTGGGCAGCTCGCTCGCCGCCGCGCGGCTCCTGGGCAAGCGCACCGCCGAGCTGCACGGCGCGTTGCTCAGCCCGGACGATCCCGCCTTCGCCGCTGAACCGTACAGCGCCCACGATCAGCGGTCGATCTACCAGACCAAGCGCAATCTCACGGGCAAGGTGCTCCGGCAGCTTCGCGGCGCCCGCCTGGACGGGCGTCCCGCGGAGCTGGCCAAGCAGCTTCTCGCGCGCGAGAAGGACCTCTATGCCCGCTTCGAGCCCCTCTTGCGCGGCCGCCTCACCGCGCAGCGCGCGCGGATCCACGGCGACTACCACCTTGGAAACGTGCTCTGGACCGGCAAGGACTTCGCCGCGGTCGACTTCGGGCAGCACCCGGACAAGCCGCTTGCCGAGCGCCGCCGCAAGCGCAGCGGCTTGCGCGACATCGCTTCCATGCTTCGCTCCTTCGACATCGCGGCCAACATGGCGCTGCGCGATCCGGCCACCGTGCGCGAAAGCGAGCGCGGAGCCGCGGAACCCTGGGCAAAGCTCTGGGCCACCTGGGTGCCGGCGGAGTTCCTCTCCGCCTATCTGGAGGCGGCCAAGGGATCGCCGTTCCTGCCCCAGACCCGCGCGGAGCTGAACATGCTGCTCCACACGCACGTGATCGAGAAGGCGCTGGAGCAGCTGGGAGCCGATCTGGACCGCCGGCAGGACTGGGCGCTGGCCGCCCTGCGGGCGCTGCTGGATCTGCTCGAGGAGCCGCGGCCGGTAGCGGCCTGACTGAGCCCGATCGCCGCGCCGGAGCCGCCACCTCAGCGTCCCCTGGGTTCTCGGGGACTGAGCCCGATCGCCGCGCCGAAGGCGCCACCTCAGCGTCCCCTGGGTTCTCGGGGACTGAGCCCGATCGCCGCGCCGAAGGCGCCACCTCAGGGGTCACCGCTCCAGCTGGGAGACCGCCTCCAGCCTGGTGCAGGAGACCGTCCCCAGGTTCACGACCCGCCCGGCGTCTTCCGGCACCACCAGGTCGAAGCTGCAGGTGCCTTCGCGGAACTCGACCTGCGCCGGGTGCCGGCCGGCCGGCAGATCCGCCAACCAGAACTCGCCTTTGGCGCCCACCGGCGATCCGATCCGCCGTGCCCCCGCGATCGCCACCAACTCGCCGAAGGCGGGCACCGTCGCCCGGCCGCCGGCCTCCACGCGCAGCGCGCCGGTCACGCTCCGCATGTGGCGCACGTCGAACCGGACCATCGCGCCTCCCCGGAGCGGCGTCGCGATCACCTGCTCGGTCTGCCCGATCTCGTAGTCGAGCGGCACGTCTCCGTCGCTGACGCTGACCCGGTTGCCGTAGTACGACTGGAGCCTGGGCACCATCAAGTAGCCGCGCCCGTCGGTCCTGCCGACCTCCTGGTTGTTGAGAAAGCCCCGCACGCCTTCCAGGCCGGCCACGGAGAGGACCGCATAGCCGTCCTGGACCGGGCGGCTGGCCATCAGCGCGCCGTCGACGAGCACCACCGCCCCAGCGGCGGTGAGCGAGCCCGAGTCGACGGCGCCGTTGCGCATGTACGCACCCGTGTAGGTCCCGTAGGGTCCCTGATACGCGACCTGGCCGAAGCCGGTGATCGGCAGGGACCTCTCGACGGTGGAGCGGAGCTGGTATCCGAATCCTTCGCCGAGCGGGAGCGACTTCTGCACGCCGGCGCTTCCGCCGCTCGTCCGCGTGGAGGCGTGACCGCTGGTGTCGCCGCTCACCCCCGCGCCGAAGTTGTAGAGGAGCGAGACGGTGGCGCCCCACTCCGCCGCACTGGGCGCACTGCGCAGGCGACTCACCGTCGCCAGGAGCATCAGATCGGCGCCGATCCGCGCCTCTCCCCGCAGCGAGAGCGCGGAGGCCAGGCCGGCGTCTCGCATCGAATCCAGCGAGCCGTCCAGCGCCAGGCTGATGCGGCTCGTGATCGGGACCCCCACGGTCCCGCGCAGCCCAAGCACCGCACGGTCGGAAGCGGCGCCCACCGACAGGGTGGCGAACCGCGCCGTCATGACCCGACCCGCGACGTTGACGATCAGCCGCCGCGTGAGCAGCGAGTATCCGGCGGTTCCGGCCCCGCCGGCCTCCTTGCCGTCCGAGCTGACCGCGGCCTCCAGGTCGAGCTCGCCGAAGGGCAACGCGATCGACGCGCTCGGACCGCCGCTGGTGAGCAGCGAGGCGCAGGTGGCGCAGGAGGGCTCGTCCCAGCCGCGCACATGCTGCAGGGCCGCTTCCACCCTGAACCCCGCCGTCAGCTGCTCGGTGATGCCGACGCGATGTCGGGCGAGCAGCGCCGGCGGGCCGTAGCTGAAGCCAGCCAGGCCGAAGTCGAGGCGCCGGAGCCCGAGGTGATAACCGTAGTCGCTCAGCCCGGGAGCGAGCAGGCCCGGCGAGCCGTAGTATGCGGACGAATATTCCTGCGTCCGCCCGAAGCTGTCGCGGACCACGTAGCTCACCTGCCCCGCCCCGTTGGTGACCGGCAGGTTGCGCACCTCGAACCGACCCGGCGCGATCGCCTCCTGTCGCACCAGCGCCCCGTTCACGTACACGTCCAGCACGGAGGGCGAGAGGATCGCGCCGGAGAGCCGCGGGAGCGGCTGCCGCACGAAATACGGATCGAGCGCGAACTCGCGCGTCACGCTCACTCCGCCCAGGATCAGCGATCCCCCCAGCCCGGTGGTGGCGGCGAACGAGTCGCCGACCACGATCCTGCGCAGATCCCCCGGGGAATCGATGGTGAGGTTGGTGAGTCCGCGCACCACGCGGCCGTCGGGCGTCACGTTCGCGCCGGTGTAGAGCAGGTCTCCGCGGTAGCTGCCGCCCAGCTCCAGGGCGCCGCTGTACTGGCCCTGAGCGGCGGCGGTGGCCGAGTAGTTGAAGAAGGCGCTCATGTCGGCGCGAAAAACCATGTCGGCCGGCCGCTGCATCGCCCGCAGGTCGAGTTGCGTGTCCTGCAGCAGCTCCGGCCGCGCGGTGAGATGCAGCGCCAGCGCCTGGGAATCGACCTTGAACTGCACCTCGGGCGAAAGCGACTGGAGCGAGACGTATTCGCGTCCTTCGTGCTGCTCCCGCGTACCCCGCAGCCCGCGCAGGCCGGCGCGCTCCAGGTCCTGGACGGCGACCAGCGCGTCGGCGATCCCGTCCGTCCCGCGCAGGCGGACCAGCGTCGCGTCCTGCGGCGCGTCGTTGACGATCAGCTCGAGGAATGCCCGCTGGTCTTCGCCCGGCTGCGCCAGCGCGCCGAGCGAGAGCGCCAGGGCGAGCGCCGGCGCCCACCTTCGTGCCGCTGGCGCCCGCCTGCGCACCTCAGGACCCGCATGCCCCTGCGGGCGTCTCCAGCGCCTGCTGCAACGTCTGGTCGCGGTCCGTCTTCACCGTGGCGACCAGCTTGCGGACCCGAGGGCACGCCTCGCGGGGGACGTCGACCGTGAAGTGCTTGCGTCCGCCGGCCAGGACGTACCAGCCTGGCCCCTCACGCTCGAAGAGCCGCGCCCCATCCGGGGCGAATCCTTCCAGCCGGACCGTGTCTACCCTGAGATGCACGTTTCCGTCGTTCTGCAGATCGAACGCCGCGGCTCCGGAAGCAAGCGCCACGGGCGAGAGCGCCTGGGACTCGAGGACCTTGGTGGGCTGGACGAAGATGGGGATGCCGACCCGGGTGAGCACGCGCACCGCGGATCGCGATTGCGCGGGCTTTTCCGCCGGCGGAAGCTCCTCGACGAAGAGGCGGTACGTTCTCTCGAGCGCGCCGAAGGGAACGGTGGTGCCGACCCTCACCTTGTGCGTCTCGCCCGGCTTGAGCGTGATCAGCGTGGGGTAGAAGACGATGTCCCCGGTGGGTCCGAGCGTCATGCCTTCCTTCGGGTCCTCGCCCCAGGCGTTGACTTGAAGTTGGAAGCGGACGGCTTCCCCTCCCTCGTTCCGGAGGGTCAAGAGGGTCTTGCTCTCCTCGGCCTTGAGGTAGAGCTGGACGGGCGAGACGTTCAGTCCCGCCCCCTGCGCGCGCGAGGCCCCCAACAAGAACAGACCGGGCGCGAGCAGGAGAAGACCGCGGTTCACTAGAAGTTGACCGTCGCCGTCACGTTGTCCACGTAGGCGCCCGTCGAGACGTCCTGGCCGCCCGGAATGGAGCCGAATACGAGGACCGTCCGGGCAGCGACGCCGGTCGACACAGGCACCGTAAAGGCGTTGCCGCCGACGGTGCCGTCGCCCCAGGGCGTCCCGCTGCTGCTGGCCGAGCCACCGATCGCGGTGGGCTGGAACAGCTCGTACGAGAGCGTGTTTCCGGCGCCGCCCGCGCCGGTGATCATCGCGCGCAGGCCGGCGAGGCCGGCGCCGAAGTTCGGGCCCGCGTTCAGCGAGACCGTCGAGTTGGCTCCGCGCGTGCAGGCCACCGCCAGCGAGGTGCTCCCGGTCTTGGCGGCGGATGCGTTCGCCACCACCGGGTCGTAGGACCCGAAGTCGAGGTCGCCGCCGACCGAGATGGTGCAGTTCGGGTCGACTTGCGCCTTGGCCTGGAAGTTCACCGAGGCGCTACCAGCGAACGCCTGACGGTTGCCCACCAGGCCGAAGGCGGCGAGGGCAAGAGCAGCGAGGAGCTTGCGGGGCATCGGGGTTCTCCCTTCGGGTGATTGCATCAGAAGTTCACCGTCGCGATGACGGTGTCCGTATAGGTGCCGTCGGTCACGTCCTGACCGCCAAAGACGACCGTGTCCATGTTGAAAGTGCGGGCCGCCTTGCTCGTCGGAGCAGAGGGAACGTACGGGTTGGCCGTCGTCCACGAGGTGGTGGTGCCCGGCCAGTAGATGTCGTAGCCGAGATAGTTGGCGGTGGCGCCCAGGCGCATCGCGCGCGGCGCAACCGGGGTCAGGCCGGCGGCCGCCACGGAGTTGCTGCCGGCGTTGAGGCCGATGTTCGGAGCCGATCCCTTGGTGCACGCGATGGTCACCGTGCCGGTGCCGGCGGCGTTGGCGCTCGTGTTGGCCACCACGGGGTCGTAAGGGATGGTCGGGCCCGCGGTGCTGATGCTGCAGTTCGCGGTGACGGTGCCCGTCACCGTGAAGGAGCTGGTGGCGGTGGCCGCGAGCGCGCCGGGGTGCCGGGCGGCGAGCGCGAACAGGATCGCCAGGCTGGAGGCGCACGTCCAGCGTCGCAACACTTTACAGCGGTCCGTCACGCGTCTCTCCCTCTAGCTCCGGTAGCCAGATTACGGGCCCTGGTTGCGAAGAGTCAAGCAATTGACTATCGAAAATTACAGAAATTACGTAGAGATAGATGACGCCTTGCAAGGGCCTGTGGACGTTTTGCACACATCCCTCCCGACGCACATACGCAATTGCAATTTTTTGTGGAGCGCGAACGCCGGGTGGAGCAGGATGCGGCCGTGAAGCGCCTCCTCGCCGCTGCAGCCGTGGTCGCTGCCGCCGCGTTCCCGGCGCGGGCAGCGCCGAGCTGCAAGAACATCAGCGTGACCACGCTGGCGTTCGGGAACTACGACGTCTACAACGCCACACCCGTCGACTCCGTCGGGACCATCTCCTACAACTGTCCACCGCCGACGCTGCCGACGGTGACCATCGACGCCGGCCTCGCCTTCGCAGGCGGGCGCCGGCGGATGACGCTTGGCGCCGGACTCGACTTCCTCTCCTATGACATCTACGCGGACGCGGCCCGGACCGTGGTCTGGTCTTCCACTCCCGTCCCCGTCCCGCCCGGAAGCAGCGCCACCGTGGATTTCTACGGCCGCGTCTTTGCCCTGCAGGACGTCTCGGCGGGTAGCTACACCGACACGGTCGTGGTGACGTTCAACTTCTAGCTTTCAGGTGTCCCGAGAGCTCCGGCTGCAGCCGCTCTCGCAGCGCCACGTCCGCGCGCATCCGCTCCAACGTCTGCGCCACCGCCTGCCTGGCCGGGGCCAGCTCGTGCTCCGCCAGGAACTTCTCCACCTCCTCGAGGTGCCTTCGCTCCGGCAGGTTCCCGAGCGCCTCCACCAGGCGGCGCAGGATCATCGGCGAGTCCCCTTTCCTGCGCACCTCGTCCCAGCTCGTCTTGATCAGGCGCCATGCGTCTTCGCGGGTGGCGCGGTTGGCGAGCAGCGTCCCCAGGTAGCTGGCGAAGTCCTGCATCGGCACGAAGGGGTCCAGGGCGAGGTCCACCGCGCGCTTCACCAGGGCGGGGTTCTCGACCATGGCGAGCGCATGCAGGAAGCGGCGCTTGGCGGCCGGATCCAGCTCGTTGCGGGCGAGCTCCTGCAGCTCCTCGAAGCGCTGCGCGTCCGCCGCGCGGGCCGCTGCCGCCACCACGATGTCGAGGAGGTTGGGATCGACCGCGTCCCGTTGCTTGTTCACATGCCGCTGGTAACGCTCCAGCGCGCCGGCGACCGACGCCGGGTCACGGGCGACCAGCGCCAGCGCGCGCAGAACCGCCGAGCGCCGCAGCCGCCTCTCGTCGTCCTCGCCGGGGCCGGGATCCCAGCCGAGCTCCGCGGCGGCGGCGGCGAACAGGCGGCGGACCCAGGATTGGAACGCCGGCCGATCCGGCTCGGCGACCGCACGGTGCTCGAGCCAGGAGAGACGGCCGATCACCTCGTCCAGCACGGCGTGGTCTCCCTCGCTCCCGTGAGCTTCGAGGAGCTGGAGGAAGCCGTCGAGCCTGGTGGCGTTCGCGCGCACCAGGGCCCACTGGTCGGAGACCAGCGTCATCCGCTCTTCCGGCCGCAGCTCCGGGAGCGCCCGGATGAGCCGGCGCAGGAGCTCCGGGTCGTAGGCGGTGCGGTAGAAGCCGCGCGCCCCGGCGTTGCCCAGGACCCACCCGAACGTAGCCCCGGGATCGAAGGTTTCCTCGGCCCCGCGGAGCAGCACCCGCCGCTCGCGGCCGTCGATGCGCAGGACCACCGGGACCAACCAGCGGGTGGGTTCGGGGGCCGCCTCCGGATCGGAGAAGAAGCGCCGCTGCGTCAGCCTGACCTTGCCGCCTTGCTCGGAGAGGGTGATCAGCGGATAGCCGGTCTGCCGGATCCAGCCATCGGCGAGCTCGACGATGGGCTGTCCCGACGCCTCCGCCAGCGCTCCCCAGAGGTCGTCGGCCGTGGCATTGGCCTCGCGGTGCCGGCGCATGTAGAGCCGGATGCCTTCGCGGAACTTTTCCTCCCCCAGGTAGCCCTCGATCATGCGGAGGATCGCTCCGCCCTTCTCGTAGGTGATGGCGTCGAAGCTCTCGCCCGCCTCTTCGGCATTGTGGATCTCCGCCCGGATCGGATGGCTGGACTTGAGCGCGTCCAGGTGCAGCGCGGCGCCCTTGCCCACCTCGAAGTCCATCCACACCCGCCACTGCGGCCGCCAGTGGTCGACGATCTTGTAGGCCATCCAGGTGGCGAAGGCCTCGTTGAGCCAGAGGTCGTCCCACCAGACCATGGTGACCAGGTTGCCGAACCACTGGTGCGACAGCTCGTGCGTGATCACCTCGGCCACGCGCTTCTGGACGTTGAGCGGCGCCGTCTTCGGATCGAGCAGCAGGGCCACCTCGCGGTACGTGATGCAGGCGGCGTTCTCCATCGCGCCCGCCTCGAAGTCCGGCACCCCGATCTGGTCCACCTTGCGGTACGCGTACGGCTGGCCGAAGTAGTCCTCGAGCATCGGGAGCACCGAGAGCGCCACTTCCTGTCCGAACGCCGTGAGCGGTCGCTTGGGCGGCACCGCCCAGGTGCGGACCGGGTACGCCCGCGCCTTCTGCTCGGGGCTGGAGGCGAGCTCGCCGAAGCAGACCGCGATCAGGTAGCTGCTCAGCGGGGGCGTCTCCGAGAACTGCACCGTGCGGCCGCCGTCCGGCTCCTTCTGGTCCTTGACGACCTGCCCGTTGGAAAGGGCGGTCACCTTCTCGGGAAGCCCGACCAGCTGCAGGTTCCAGCGGGCATTGAAAGCCGGTTCGTCGAAGCAAGGGAAGACCCTTCTCGCGTCGGCCGCCTCGAACTGCGTCACGGCGAGCGGGCCGTCACTGTAGAGCACGCACAGACAGTGGCTGAATTTCCCACTCAGTGCCATATCGTGGATGCTATTACCTCGCTGAAATC
>Ga0066709_100002034_pt1 | contig 14281 bp, 13 predicted proteins | sample GraSoiAngelo_158_FD_79665 | JGI IMG/M metagenome (GOLD analysis project Ga0066709, IMG submission 79665) | Grasslands soil microbial communities from the Angelo Coastal Reserve, California, USA - 14_1009_16_30cm | ecosystem: Environmental > Terrestrial > Soil > Grasslands | place: USA...
ACGTGCGGGCTTGCTTGGCGCTCACTCCCGAAGCCCTCGGGAGAACCGGTCGCGTGAACCGTTGCGACGGACGGATGGGCGGAGGCGAACACCATGACGGCGCTGCTCAGCCGGGCGCGTTCGCTTGCGACCGCTCGCGCATCATAGCGCGGTGTGTTCTCGGCCTTGTACGCGTGATGATCTTCCTGATCAACGAGGACGAGGCCAAGATGCGTGAGCGGAGCGAAGACGGCTGAACGGGTTCCGATGACGATGGACGCCGCTCCTTCTCGAATCCGAGTCCAGGCTGCTCGCCGCTGAGAGGCGGGAAGCCCGCCGTGATACACCTCACAGAGCTCGCGCCAGCGACCGAGCATCCCCTGGATGACCGGCACCCGATGGATTTCCGGCACGAGGATCAAAGCCGTCCGACGCGCGTTCAAGACTCGGGGAATGGCATCCTCAAGAAATTTCTGTAATTGGTGCGTGGCAACGGGAAGCAAGACCTTGACATGTTGGGCGGCGGTGAGGGCATCAGCCACTTCTTCCATCGCCGGTTCTAATACAGGAGCCGCTTGGCCTCCGAGAGCGCGGGGCTGGGGATCCTGATGAATCTCAGGCTCGGTCGACGACGTCGGGGCAATCCTTCGTCCGTCAGGCGCGCCGGGAAAGGCCAGCGGGAGGCATTGGCCCAACGGAGCCAGATAATGCTCGGCGACCCATTCGGTGAGCGTGACGATCTCCGGTGGAAGACTGGCCTCATCATCAATACGTCCCAAGACCTCCTTGATCCGGCGCTGGGCGTCTTCCACGTCCACGTCTTCGGTGACCCGCACGATGTAGCCGATCAGTGTCTCGCGGCCGAACGGCACGCGGACCCGCATGCCGGGAGCCCATTCTCCCTTGATGGTCGAGGGGACGGCATAGGTGAAGACGCGGAAGAGCCGGCGTGGAACAGCGACCTGAAGATACTGCGGATGAGACGGAGGCAAAGCGGGCCGGGAAGTTACGGTGTGGTGACCCGTAAGGCTGTATATTGGCCGCCCGAAGTCTGGAACTCGACTGTCACATGATCTCCCTTTGTCAAATCCTGGAGAGAACGGCGGATTCCCGTAAAGGCGGTTTTGTCATTCACAACGAAGGTGAAGCGATTGCCGTCGGGTTTTTTCACCGTCAGCTTCTTGACCGCCACGTCCACCTTCAAGACCTCGCCGGCGTATTCCTCCGCGGCGAACACATGGGACAGAGGCCCCAGGCTGAACAGGAACGCCACGAGGCCACTGCCGATCAGCATGAGCATTCCGGACTTATTGCCCATCGAGCGTCAATCCGACACGGCGGTTTTTGGCGTGGCAGGATTCGGTGTCTTCCGTGCAGACAGGCCGCTCTTTCCCGAAACTGTGCACCGACATCGGATTCTTCAGGCCGAGCTTCATCAGGTATCGTTCAATTTCCTTCGCTCGCTTTTCCGCCAGGACGAGGTTGTATTCGCGGCTCCCGCGTTCATCTGCGTGACCTTCGATCAGAACCTTGGCCGAGGGTTGTTCCTTCAAGAGGGCCGCGGTCTCGGACAGGTCTTTATCGGATGCGTCCCACTTGTTGAAATCGAAATAGATGTTCTGAAGTTCCTTCTTGGCGCCGTCGCTCCCCTTGCCGAGTTCGTCCATATTCTGAGGGATGGCCGCGAGGACATTGACGACGCGCTCTTCGTTGGCATCGCCGCCGAATTTCTCGTTCCCGGGAAGGCGAGCGGCTAAATCGCCGCGTCGCAGCGCATCGGAACTTTGCACCACTCTGGCCGTCGAGGTGCGCTGTTGCAAGCCGATGATCTTTAGTTCGCCCAGTGTCGTGTCGGGCAGCGTCGCGACGGATCGCCGCCCGCGACGGATCACCTGGAACCGGTCGCCGAGGGCCACTCCATCCTGAGAGCCCAGGTCGAGATACACGATTTCGTCCTGGCCCGTCACCTGACGGGGTTCTTTGAATTCGACGATCATTCCCGTCACGGGTGTCTGGGAGGTGTTTTGCGACGGCACAACCGGTGGAGACACAAACGGCATCACGGGATCGCCGATGGCAATGGAATCAAATGCCCTCAGGACCCGTGCTTCCGCCACGCCATTCACCGGAGGGCGGACGATTTCGACCACGCCGAGTACTTTGATGAGGCGGCCCATCATGACCTGTGTGGCGGGATGGAAGACAGGGATCGTGGGACGGTAGAGTGTGACTCGGTCACCCACGCGCACCGCCGACGTCAGTTTCAGATAGAGGATGTCCCCGTTGGCGAAGAGAGTTTTCGCGTCACGAGAGCCGACGACCGTCCCGCTGACCTCTTCCCGGTGTAAGATGTAGCCGCCCTGAAAAGCGGTGGCCTGCTCACCGAGCAAGGTTGAGACAGAATCCTGGGCCGTGACGACAGACACCGTGGCGCCGGAGGCGAAAGAGGCGGCGAAGAGCAACAGGACGAACCGGACGTTGACGAGCCAGGGAAAGTTCATGGAGTCAACTCCTTAGTGAGGTCATGTGGACACTGGTAATCACGGAAGGAAAGAATAGCAGATACAAGCGAGAAGTCAAGGCGATTGTGTTGATTGACGAGGGGTTATGAAGGTGTTACGGTCATGATCATGGCGCGGTTGCTTCTTGTCCTCGCGGCCGGTATTTTCCTCGGCGTGGTCACCGTCAGCCGTGGTCCTGTGGAGGGAGCCCGCATGCATCTCATCGCTCAAGGTGCCGCGCTTCCTGCCGAACCGGAGGAGTTTGACCGCCGCGAGGTGGATGCGTATTACGATTGGCGGAACAATCTGTTTTTTCGCGTGTTCAAGCTCGCGGGCGGTGAAGCGCCGCCGAACTTCATGACGGCGCGCCGGACCTACAAGGTGTCGGTCAATCAATATGGCTATGAGGTCGCCGTCACATTCCCCCATCCTTTGTTCTATTGGGTCGATCTGAATGGCAATGGAGAGTTTGAGCCGGATCAAGGCGAGATGTGGATTGATATCGAAGAAGACGGCATCAATGGCAATGAAAAGCCGTACGACCCGATGAATCTCGGCGATGCGCCCCGCGGCCCTGTCCCTGTGCCGCCGGTGCCCAGAGCCCGTTCCGAACAAGGATAGTCCATGCCGACCGACCGCAGGACATTGACGAACCAACCTGACCCCCACGGGGATCCCAAAGCCAAGCGCAAACGCATCCCAACCCAGATTCACCGTCGAACTCGCTCCAACGAACCCTTGGCTGAGCAATGGGACTCAGGTTCCGGGAGTCCCCCTGCGGACCTCAAAATGCCTTCCGGAAAGATGCGCCGTCAGGCGCATTCTGACGACGAGCCGTCTCCGGCCTAAGTTCTTCTCTCCCTCATGACCCCAAAATCTGGGGCTTCTAGATGCCCCCGTTAGGTCCTTTGGACCATTGCTTTGCATAAAATCGCGATGTTACACTTCCGACTCAGTCCCCGTTATGGTACCGTGATGTATCCTGATTTTGAGGGACCATCCAGTGAGTGGAACCGAACACCTCCTGTCCTACCTCTCTGATTATTTCCCGATTCTCGTCTTCATCGCAGTGGCCTTCGCGTTCGGCGCCGGCACCCTGATCCTCAGCCACTTCGTGCAGCCGAAGCTCCCGGATGCGGAAAAATTGAGCGTGTACGAGTGCGGGAGCGAACCATTTTCGGACGCCCGGATGCCCTTTCCCGTCCGCTATTACATCATCGCCATGCTCTTCGTCATCTTCGATATCGAGATCCTGTTCCTCTACCCATGGGCCGTGGCCTTCGACAAGATTGGCATGATCGGGATGGCGGAGATGGTGATTTTCATCGCATTGTTCGTGGTCGGGTACATCTATGCATGGAAGAAGGGCGCGTTGGAATGGGACTAGTCACGTGACAGCCGACGAGAAAAACAGTCCGGGCCTGATCCAGGTGGGCCATGGGCACCAGAAGGACGGCGGCACGGGGATTCATCTCATGACGCTGGAGAAGGCCGTGAACTGGGCGCGCAAAGGCTCGTTGTGGCCGATGACATTCGGTCTGGCGTGCTGCGCCATCGAGATGATCGCCGCGGTCTCGGCGCGGTACGACATTGACCGGTATGGCGCCGGCGTGTTCCGCGCGTCGCCCCGGCAGTCCGATTTGATGATCGTCGCCGGGACGGTGTGCGTGCGCATGGCCCCGGTCATCCGGAAAATCTACGATCAGATGCCCGAGCCTCGCTATGTCATCGCGATGGGCTCGTGCGCGACCTCCGGGAACATCTACGACAGTTATAGCGTGGTGCAGGGCGTGGATCGCTTCGTGCCGGTGGACATGTATGTGCCCGGTTGCCCGCCCACGCCCGAGGCCTTGTTCGACGGCATCCTCAAACTGCAGGACCGCATCATGCAGCGATCGGTCTTCTATAAGAAACCTCCGGAAGTGATGAAGACGTAGCATGCATCCGGTTGCAGAACGCATCCAGCAGGTCTTTCCCGCCGGCTTTCAGCGGGCCGTGGAGTGGCGCGGGGATTTGGCCGTTCAGGTTTCGCGCGAGCACATCCACGAGATCTGCCGGTACCTGCATGACAATCCGGACATGGATTACGACTACATCGTGCACGTCAGTTCCGTGGACTGGCCGGACGAGGCGGAACGGTTCGAGGTCGTGTACGAGGTCTATTCGATCCGCCGCCGTGCGCGCATCCGGGTGAAGACGCGCGTGCCGGAAGACGACTGCATCGTGGATTCCATGACGAATATCTGGAAGGGCGCGGATTTCATGGAGCGCGAAGTGTTCGACATGATGGGCATCCGTTTCCGGAACCACCCGAACCTCATTCGCATCCTGATGCCGGACGACTATCCCGAAGGCTATCCGCTGCGGAAGGACTTCCCGCTGCGGGGCAAGGGATGGCGCGACACCTTCTCCTTCATCGGCGAGAAGAATTGACCGGGGAACAGCCGCACGTTTCATGAAACAACCGCTCGAAGATCAACGCACGACCGTCTACAAGGTCGACCCCGAACATCCCGAAAACCGGGCGCTGCCGACGCTGCGCACCGAGGAGATGATGCTCAACATGGGGCCGCAGCACCCCAGCACGCACGGCGTGTTGAAGGTGGTGCTGGCGCTGGAAGGCGAGCGGATCGTCAAGGCGACGCCGGTGATGGGATACCTCCATCGCGGCGTGGAGAAGCTGGCGGAAGACGGGACGTACCATCAGTTCATTCCCCACACCGACCGCCTCGATTACATCTGCGCGATGTACAACAACTTCGCCTATTGCCGGGCGGTGGAAAAGCTTGTGGGCATCACGATTCCGCCGCGCGCGGAATATCTCCGCACGATCGTGGCCGAGATCCAGCGCATCATCGGCCACCAATTCTGGCTCGGCACGCAGGCCCTCGATATCGGCGCGATGACGGTGTTCTTTTACACGTTCCGCGACCGGGAAATTCTTTTGGACTTCTTCGACGAGCTGTGCGGGGCGCGGCTCACGACCAGTTGGTATCGCATCGGCGGCGTCGAGCGTGACTTCACGCCCGAGCTGATCGAGAAGCTCCGACGATTCGTGGACTACTTCCCGCCGAAGATCGATGAATATGTCACATTTCTCGAGACGAACCGCATCTGGCTGTCGCGCACGAAGGGCGTGGCCGTCATCTCCGCGGAGGACGCCATCAGCTTCGGGTTGAGCGGACCGACGTTGCGCGGCTCCGGGGTGGACTACGACCTCCGGAAATTCGAACCCTACGCGGCCTACGGCGAATGCGACTGGAGCGTGCCCGTGGGGAAAAACGGCGACACGTATGATCGGTATTGGATCCGGGTCGAGGAAATGCGGCAGAGCTTGAAGATGGTGAAGCAGCTCCTGGAAAAACTTCCCGACGGACCGGTGATGGCCAGTGTGCCCAGCATCACGCTGCCTCCGAAAGACAAGGTGTTCAACGACCTCGCGAGCATGATCCAGCAGTTCAAATTGTTCTCGGAAGGATTCAAGCCGCCGAAGGGCGAGATCTATTGCGGGACGGAGGCCGCGAAAGGCGAGCTGGGCTTTTACATCGTGAGCAACGGCGAAGGCAAACCCTATCGGCTCAAAATCCGCGCGCCCTCCTTCATTCATATGGGCGCATTCGACTACATGGCGAAGGGCTATATGATCGCCGACGTGGTGACCATCTTTGGCACGTACGATATAGTCATGGGTGAGTGTGATAGATGATGAGGAATGAGGTAAGTAGATGGCGTTGAAACCGGTCACGACTCCCGATGCCGAGGCCCCCAGCATCGAGCTGTCCATCGACGGCCAACCCGTGCAGTCGAAGGCTGGGGTGTCTCTGTATGACGTGATTTCGCAGACCGGCAAGATCATTCCGGCCATGTGCTATCACTATACCTTCGATCCGTTCGGCTCCTGCGGCATGTGCCTCGTGATGGTCGAAGGCAAGAAGGCGCCGGTTCGTTCCTGCACGGCAAAGGCCGAAGCGGGCATGGTCGTGCGCTGTGAAGGGGATGACCTGCATGCCGCGCGCAAGAAAGCCGTTGAAAAGCATCTGACGATCCATCCCCTCGATTGCCCGGTGTGCGACGCGGACGGGCACTGCGAGTTGCAGGACATGGCGTTCCAGCATGGCGTGCAGAACCTCGTGAACGCCAAACCCAAGGGGCTTCCCGAAGACCGCAGGAGCCTCGTGCTGGACATCAACATGAACCGCTGCATTTTGTGCGGCGAGTGCATCAACATCTGCAAGGATGTGCAGATGGTGGATGCCCTGCAGTTCTTTAAGAAGGAAGGCACGACGCATGTCGTGGCCAAGGGCGATGTCGGCCTGTACTGCGAATTCGACGGGGATTGCCTCGCGGTCTGCCCGGTCGGCGCCATCACGAACAAATATTCCAAGTATGTCTACAAGCCGTGGCAACTGAAGAAGACCACCAGCACGTGCGCGTACTGCGCGGACGGCTGCCAGATCCATCTCGAAACCAGCGGGCGGGACGTCCAGCGCATCACGTCGCCGTTGTCCTGGAAGAACAAGTGGGGCGACCGCGCCGAGACGGCCAAGGGCCATGGCGGGCTCTGCGTTCGCGGGCGGTTCGGGTTCCAGTACATCGACAGCAAGGAGCGGCTGGGCATGCCGCTCCTCCGCACGGATGACGGGCTGGTCCCCAAATCCTGGTACGAGACGATGGAGGTCGTCGTCGAGCGGCTCTCGGCGATCAAGGCGGCGCATGGACCGAACGCGATCGCAGGCTTGATCACTGCACGGTGTACCAACGAAGAGCTGTACCTGTTCCAGAAACTTATGCGCGCCGTGATCGGCACCAACCAGCTGGACAGCAGCGCCCGGTATGGGCATCTGAATTTCACGCGGGCGATGCAAAAGGCCGTCGGTATCGGCCGCATGATGAACAGCTATGAAGACATCACGAAAGCCAAGACGCTGTTGCTGATCGGCACGGACATCACCGAGACGAATCCGATCACGAGTCTCCGGGTGAAGGAGGCGATCCGCGTCTACGGGGCGCAGGTGATTGTTGCGCACCCGACGCTCACGAATATCGCCAAATTAGCCTCCCACCCTTTGCCCATTGCGCCCGCCGGAGAAGCGGCCTTCATCCAAGCGCTGGTGAAAGCGGTGGTCGAGCAAGACTTGGTGGACGAAGCCGCCGTCGGCGCCGCCCCCGAAGCATTTGCCGCGTTGAAGCATGCCGTCGCCGGTCTTTCATGGGACAGCGTGACCAATCAGGTCGGGGCCTCCAAGGAGGCGATTCTCGAAGCGGCGCGCATGTATGCCGAATCGCCGCGTGCCATCATTCTATGCGGGGAAGGCGTGGTCCGCCGGGCCGACGGCTATACCGCCGTTCTGAACCTCGTGGACCTGGCGTGGGTGACAGGAAAGCTCAACAAACCCGGATGCGGCATCAATGCGATTCCGGAGGAAGTGAACGAGCAGGGCGCCGTGGATATGGGCGTGGCGCCGGAACTTCTTCCCGGCCAGTCCTCGTATGCCGACGAAGAAGCCCGTGCAAAGTTCGCCCGCGTGTGGGACGTGTCCCTGCCGGACGCCCAACCCGCCACGAGTGCGAATCTCATGGAGATTCTGGATCGCTGCCGCCGCGGCGCGATCAAGGCGTTATACGTCGTTGGCGAGAACCCGCTCGCGACGCTGCCGAGCGGCACCCGTGTGAAGGAGGCGTTGGAGAAACTGGACCTCCTGATCTGTCAGGACCCATTCCTGACGGAAACGGCGCAGCTGGCGCATGTCGTGTTGTCCGCATCCACGTTTGCCGAGAAGAACGGCACGTTCACGGATCTCCAGGGCAGGGTGAACCGGGTGCGTGAGGCGTTGGACCTGTTCGAGGAAGCGCGCCCCGACTGGGAGATTTTTGTCGCTCTGGGTCAAGCACTCGGCGCGCGGATGGACTACGACAGCCCGCAGGCCGTGCAGTCGGAGATCATGAAATTATTGCCCGGCTACTACAACCTCGGCGAACCGCGGCCGGTTCAGGCGCATCCCGAGAGCTATCTGTCGCAGGGCTACGCGCAGGACGTCGGGGCTCGGTACGCGTTACGCGGTGACACCGCGCCGGCAGGATCGTTCTCGCTGATGCTTGGCCAGGTGCTCTATCATTCCGGGAAACTCTCCACCCGCGCCTCGGGGTTGATCAAACTCTATCCCAATAAAGGACATCTGAAGATGCACCCGGACGATCTGGCCCGGCTTCAGATCGGTGAGCATGATGCCGTCCGCGTCACATCCGGCAGAGGCAGTGTCGAGATGAAGGCTGAGGCCGACCCGGACCTCGCAGTGGGCACCTGCTTCTTTCCCGAGCACTTCAACCAACCGCCGGTGAAAGACCTGACGGAGTGCGTGACGGACCCCGTGACCAGCGTGCCGTCATTCAAGTTGACCCGGGTGACGATCGAAAAACTGAAAGGAACGCGGGCATGAGCGCCGGGACTCAAGAAAAGAGTCTGCTGCGGACGGTGTGGGACGCCTTTTCCTTCTCTGAGATTCGCACGGCCATGCGCGTGGTGTTCCGGCACATGTTCGTCAAGCCCGTCACCTTCGAATATCCCCGGGAGAAGCGGACGATTCCCGACGCGCACCGCGGCGCCTTGGGACTGCTGCGCTACGACGACGGGGAGGAGCGGTGCGTCGGCTGCGATTTGTGCGAGGCGGCATGCCCCTCCCGCTGCATCAAGGTCGTCAGCGCCGAGAATCCGGACCGGCCGCTCTCCCGCTACGCGACCGAGTTCTACATCGACATTACCAAGTGCGTGTTCTGCGGATATTGCGTCGAGGCGTGCCCGGTGAATGCCCTTGCAATGACGAAGATGTATGAGTATTCTACCGCCGACAAACGGTCCCTGATCTTCGATAAGGCGAAGCTGTACGACGTGGGCGAGCAGCACATAGAAGACGCAAAGCGGTATCTCTACGCCCATAACCAGGAAAAGAACGACGCGGACAGCCGCGCCTACCGGTACAAATTCCCGCATCAGGTGGCAGCACTGACCCCTCCGCAAGATCCTTCCTAGATGGTTCCGGTTTTCTTCGCGTACTTCGCCGGCGTCAGCGTCGTAGCCGGCATTTTGACGGTGGCCCTGAGGAATCCCGTCCATTGCGGCATCGCCCTGCTGGCCCTCCTGGGGCATATTGCCGGACTCTTCGTCCTGCTCCATGCTGAATTTCTCGCCGCGGTGCAGGTCATCATCTATGCCGGCGCCATCCTGATCCTCTATCTCTTCGTGCTCATGCTGCTGAACCTGAAAACCGAGGAACGTTATCTCCATCGCCGGTACGCCTGGTACATGATCGGTGCCGGGGCGGTCGCGGTCGAGCTGGTGCTGCTGCTGTTGACGTCCGGCTACACCGGCATCAAAGGTGAGGCGACTGCGGAGGCGGTCGCGAAAATCGGCAACAGCACGGCCATCGGCGTGCTGATGTTCAGCGATTATCTCTTGCCATTCGAGATTGTGGGCGTGTTTCTCCTCGGAGCGATCGTGGGGGCCATTGTGCTGGCCAAGACGCCGGGCCGGGCCGACCTGTCGGGAGAGGAACGTTAATATGGTTCCGATCTCAGCCTACGTGGCGGTCAGCGCGATCCTGTTTCTCACGGGGTTGGTGGGCGTCCTCGTGAGACGTAACTTTATCATCGTCTTGATGTCCATCGAGATCATGCTGAACGCCGCCAACCTCAATCTCGTGGCGTTCGCCCACAATATGGATTCTCTCGCGGGGCAGGTCGTGGCGCTGTTTGTGATCGCCATTGCCGCAGGCGAGGCCGCGGTGGGGCTGGCGATCATCATCGTGGTGTTCCGCGGGAAGATCGCCACGAATGTGGATCAAATCAACCTGTTGAAATGGTAGGCGCCTGCGGCATCCGTAACCGCGAAGGCCTTCGGGAAGGGGCACGTCTCGGCGCGCCTGGGGTGGGTGGGTGAAACACGAGCGGCGTTATAAAGATCTGCAATGTTTGATCTAGTCGTCATCCTCATTCCGGTCTTCCCGCTCCTGACGGTCATGGCCAACGGTCTGAACGTCATGCTCGGTCATCGATTTTCCGATGAAGTCGCGCACCGGCTGGCCTGGGGCTCGGTCTTCGCGTCCTTTCTCTGCTCGCTCTGGGTGTTCGTCCAGATCCTATCCGATCCCGCGCCGCATACCGTCGTCGCGTACCGATGGTTCTTCGGTGGCGATCTGCAGGTCAACCTCGGCTTCCTGATCGATCCACTCACCTGCGTCATGCTGCTGGTCGTCACAGGCGTCGGCTTTCTCATCCATGTCTATTCCGTCGGGTATATGCACGGCGAGGAAGGCTTTGCGCGCTTCTTCACCTATATGAACCTGTTCATGGTCTCGATGTTGCTGCTCGTGATGGGCAGCAACTATGTCGTCTTGTTCATCGGGTGGGAGGGTGTCGGGCTCTGTTCCTATCTGCTGATCGGCTACTACTACGACAGAGTCTCGGCGGCGCAGGCAGCCACCAAAGCGTTCGTCGTGAACCGGATCGGCGATGCAGGGTTCTTACTGGCCATCTTTCTCGTGTTTGCGACCTTCGGCACGCTGGATTACACGGATGTCTTCGCTCAGGCCTCGAGGCTCGATTCCGGCACGGCCACGGCCATTGCGATCTGTCTCTTGATCGGCGCCATCGGCAAGTCCGCGCAGCTTCCCCTGTACACCTGGCTGCCGGATGCCATGGAAGGCCCGACACCGGTCAGCGCGTTGATCCATGCGGCCACCATGGTGACCGCCGGCGTCTATATGGTGGTGCGGAACCATGCGATCTACGACATGGCGCCGGACGCACTGCTGCTGGTCGGCGTGATCGGCGCCGCCACCGCGTTGTTTGCGGCCACGATCGGCCTGGTCCAGACCGACATCAAGCGTGTGTTGGCGTATTCCACCGTCTCTCAGCTCGGCTTCATGTTTCTCGCGTGCGGCGTCGGCGCGTACATCGCCGCGATTTTCCATTTGGTCACGCACGCGTTCTTCAAGGCGCTGCTGTTCCTGTCGGCCGGCTCGGTGATCCACGCGCTCTCCGGTGAACAGGACATCCGGAAGATGGGCGGCTTAAAGGACCGCATTCCGGTCACCCATTGGGTGTTTCTGATCGGCACGGCGGCCATCGCCGGGTTTCCGTTCATGTCCGGCTGGTGGAGCAAGGACGAAATTTTGGGGCATGCGTTCGTGCACGGCCGCTACATTTTATGGTTGCTCGGCGCGATCGCTGCCTTCTGCACTTCGTTTTACATGTCCCGGCTGCTCTATATAACCTTCTATGGGGAGTCCCGTGTGCCGCATGAAGCCGAGCCTCACATACACGAATCGCCGCAGGTGATGCTGATTCCTCTCGTGGTGCTCGCGGTCTTGTCGGTCATCGGCGGACTGATCGGTGTGATTCCGGGCGGAATGGAGAACGGCGCGTTCCATCAGTTCCTGAAGCCGATCGTCCTGTCTACGGGCGCAGGCGGAGAGGAAGCGCATGACGTCCATTTGCTGCCGTACATGCTGATGGTGGCCACGACGTTGATCGGGGTGGCCGGCTGGTTCACGGCACACTATTTCTACTATCTGCGACCGGCCGTGCCGGTGCAGTTCGCCGAGCAGATGCGTGGCGCGTACATGTTGCTGCTGAACAAATATTGGGTGGATGAGCTCTACCAAAAACTCTTCGTGGAGCCGAGCAAAAGCCTCGGCCGCGCGCTGGACCGATTCGACACCGTGGTGTTCGATGGCGCCGTCGTCGGCGTCTGGAAGGCGACTGAAATGGGGGCGGCAGGGTCCACCTGGTTCGAAAAGTACGTGATCTACGGCAGCCTAAATGTGATCGGCTACGGCAATCACCTCGCGGCACGGCTGCTTCGCCAGTTGCAGTCAGGATTGGTGCACCACTACGCGACGATCCTCATCGCGGGCTTTGTGATTCTCGTCAACCTCATCGTCTTGTTCCTCTGGGTGGGAGGCGGATCATGATTTTGAACGAGATCGCCGCAGCCGAACAGAGCGGCTTTCCCATCCTGACGGTCCTCATCTTCCTGCCGCTGTTCGGCGCCGTGATCATCTGGCTGTTCCAAAAAGACGAAGACTTGATCCGAAAGTCCGCCGTCGCGATCGCCGGGCTGGAGCTTTTCATCTCGGTGTTGCTGCTGAAGTACTTTGTGTCGCAGAGCGCCGACATTCAGTTCTCCGAGCGCATGCCGTGGATTCCGGATATCGGCATCGGATACCACCTGGGTGTGGACGGCATCAACGTGTTGTTCATTCCGCTCACGGCATTTCTCACGCTGCTGATCATGATCTATTCCTGGGACACGGGCACGGCCTTGCTCAAGCCGTACTTCATGGCATTGCTGGGCCTCGAAGGCAGCATGATCGGAGTCTTCGCCTCCCTCGACCTCATCTTATTTTTCGTCTTCTGGGAGCTGATGCTGCTGCCGAGTTACTTCCTCATCAAGCTCTGGGGACCGGGGCCGCAGAGCCACTATGCGGCTTTGAAATACGTTCTCTACACGCTGACGGGATCGGTGCTGATGCTGGTCGGCCTGGTCTTGCTGAACTTGAATTTCCATGCCGACGCAGTCCTGCATGGGACGCAACCCTTGTATTCATTCGATCTCGTGGAACTGCTGAACGTGCCGGTGCCGCTTGAACGTCAGACGCTGATTTTCTTTTTGCTGTTTTTCGGGTTCGCCTTCAAAGCGCCGATCTTCCCGTTTCACACCTGGATGCCGACCGCCCTGGTCGAAGGGCCGATCGTGATGAGCGTCGTCCTTGCGGGTGTGAAGCTCGGCACCTATGGCTTCATCCGATTCAGTCTCCCGTTGTTGCCGGAAGCGTCGCGAGCGTGGATGTGGGTCATGGCGGGGTTGGGATTGGCGGCGATCATTTACGGCGCGTTCATCGCGCTCGTCCAATCCGACTTCCGGCGGCTGCTGGCCTTTTCAAGCATCAGCCACCTCGGCTTCGTCATGCTCGGACTGTTCGCCCTGAATTTCCAGGGCCTCCAGGGTAGCCTGCTCCAGATGATCAACCTGGGATTCTCGACAGCGGGACTCTTTTTCCTGACCGGATTTCTCTACAACCGCACGGGGACCGGCGACTACCTGGCCTATGGAGGGCTGGCGCACAAGGTGCCGCTGCTTGCGGCGTTTGTCTTGATCTTGGGATTAGCATCTATCGGCCTGCCCGGCACGAACGGCTTCGTGGGCGAGTTTCTCATCTTATTGGGCGCATTCCGCGCCCATTGGCTGCTCGCTGCGATCGGCGTCTTAGGGGTGATCCTCGGGGCGGGCTATTTCCTGTGGTACTACGAGCGGGCATTCTTCGGGCCGGCGGGAACGGCCGTCACGAAACCGCTTTCGGATCTCCGGCCGCGTGAGTGGGGGATCGCGGTGGCGCTGAGCGTGATGATCTTTTGGATCGGCCTCTATCCGGCGCCATTCCTGAACATCATGAATGGCTCGGTGCAGGCGTTGACGGATCGGCTGGATCGTGGCTCCTTTGTGAAGGCTCCGAGAGAGACACAAATGGTCTCCCCGGTGGCTGACAGGCGTCTCCCGCCATGACCGAAAGCTACCTCCTCAGCATCATTCTGTTCGCGCCGTTCGTGGGCGCCGTGGTCCTCCTGTTTGTCTCCAACCGCCGGCCGTTCCTGGTGCGCCAGGTGGCCGCGCTCTTTTCCGGCATCTCGTTCTTTGCCTCGTTCTATCTGTTGTTCGCGTTCGACTGGCACAAGGGCGGCTACCAATTTCAGCAGAACTACCTCTGGTCCGAGCAGCTCGGGATTCAGTTCCACCTCGGCGTGGA
>Ga0066709_100002037_pt1 | contig 14268 bp, 15 predicted proteins | sample GraSoiAngelo_158_FD_79665 | JGI IMG/M metagenome (GOLD analysis project Ga0066709, IMG submission 79665) | Grasslands soil microbial communities from the Angelo Coastal Reserve, California, USA - 14_1009_16_30cm | ecosystem: Environmental > Terrestrial > Soil > Grasslands | place: USA...
CGATCGCGATGGGTCACCAGATAGAAAAACCGCGAGACCCGCAAGTCCTTGAGCTTCACGCACGAGAGCAGAGCGGCCTTGCATTCGTCGTCGACCGCTCGCTTCGAGATGATCGAGATGCCGACCCCGGAGCGGACCGCTTGCTTGATCGCCTGCGTCGAGCCCATCTCGCCCACGACGCGCAAGGCCGTCAGATCGACATTCGCCTCGCCGAGCGCGTGCTCGAGCGCCTCGCGAGAGCCCGATCCTTGCTCGCGTACGATCAGGGGCTCACGCTTCAAGTCGGCGAGCGTGACGCTCTTGCGCCCGGCCCAGGGGTGCTCGGCCGGAAGGACGACGACGAGCTCGTCGGGCATCAGCTCGCGGGAGACGAGAGTCCGCGGGCTGGGACGGGCGCCGACGACGCCAACCTCAGCCCGACCGTCGTCGACCCACGTGCTGACCTGGCGGCTTCCACCGATCAGCAGCGAGATCGAGATGTCCGGGTACTTCGCCTTGAACTGTCCGATGAGGGAGGGCAGTAGATACTCTCCCGGGATGGTCGAGCCGCCGACGACGAGCTGGCCGCTCAGCCGTCCCTGGAACTGGTCGAGCGCCTGCTGCGCTTCGCGCGAGAGGGCGAGCATGCGGCGGGCGTATCCGAGCATCAACTCGCCGGCTCGGGTCGGCGTCGCGCCGCGCCCGAGACGGTCGAGAAGCTGGACGCCGAGCTCGTCCTCGAGAGCGCGGATGTGCTCGGAGATCGTGGGCTGGGTCAGGAACAGCGCCTCGGCGGCGCGCGAAAAGCTCCCGAGCTCGGCCACCTTCGCGAAGATCTCGAGGCGGCGCAGGTCCATCAGAGCGAAACGGGAGCCGCAGGGCTACTCAGTGGCAGGCACAACCGCCGCCGCAGCACCCACCGCCGCCCGACATACCGGACGACATGTCGGACGACAGCGCGCCGACGGTCTTGAGGCCGAACACCGATAGCTTCCGCATCACCTGCTCGCTGGCGCAGGTCGGACACGCGACGGCGGTCGTCGCGCCGGGGATGTACTTTTCGAACTCCGCCTCGCACTCCTTGCAGCGGTACTCGTAGATCGGCATTCCTACTCGCCGCCCCGCTGCACGTAGCTCTTCACGAACTCCTCGGCGTTCTCTTCGAGGATGTCGTCGATCTCGTCGAGGAGCTTGTCGATGTCTTCCTTGATCTTCTTGCCCTTCTTGGCCAGCTCAGGGCTCGGAGCCGCTCCGTCTCCACCTTCCGCGGGCTTCGTGGGCCTGACTTCTTTCTTCTTTTGCTCTGCCATCTCGCCCTCCATGGGGCAACGGGCCGTGTCGGCAAAGTACCCGAAACCACTACTGCACGCATTTTAGCACGCCCCCTCTCGCAGGCGCCTGAAGTGCTTGCTGAGGGTCAGGGTCTGCCGCTGGTAGGACGAGCCGATCCCGACGCCATAGACCCTCTCGGGTCGAGAGCGCAGCCGCTCGAACAGGACCTTGAACGACGTCTGGCCGTCGTAGACCATGAACGGCACCTCGCGCGCCCGCACCTCCATGACCACCTTGGTGCCCAGAATCGTCCCGTCGCCCCAGCCGAATCCGGGGTCGAAGAAGCCCGCGTAGTGCGTGCGAATCTCCCCTGCCCCGGCGTCGTAGACGACCATCTCGGCCGCGAACTCCGGGGGCACCCGGATACGCTCCTTGGAGAGGAGGATGTAGAACCGGTTGGCCTCCAGGATGTAGGAGTCGCGCGAGGGGCGCTTGATGGGCTCCCAGAACTCCCCGGGATCGTAGAAGCCGATCCGGCTCAGATCGACCGCCGGCGGATTGGGATGGGCGCGATAGCCGATGATCCCGTCGGTCAGCCGACCCGAGAGGTCGACCCCCATGCAGAGGCCGTCGCTGACCACGACACGCCCCGGTGGAATCGGCCGCTCGTCGTCGTCGTAGAGCAGCGGCCGCTCGCGATACAGACCCTCGAGCGCCTCGTCGGACATCGAGGTTTGCCCGGCGAGCAGCCGCAGCTGATTCAGCGAGGCGCCGGTCTGCACGCGGACCGGAAACGACTGAGGCGAGACTTCGAGATAGAGCGCGCCGCGGTAGCCCGCGCGGATCTCGTCGAAGCGGGGCGTCGCGTCGGTGATCACGCGCGTGAAGATGTCGAGCCGCCCCGTCGTCGATTTCGGATTCGAGCGCCCGCGCACGTCGGGCGGCAGATCGAGCGACTCGAGCAGAGGCACGAGATACACGGAGCCGCGCTGGAGCGTGGCGCCGGAGCCGGTCAGCGAGAGCTGATCGATGACGAGGTCGCTCTCGGCGAGGCCGCGCTCGCCGAGACGACTCTGCACGCTCTCCCGAAACGGCAGGAAGCTCGCGCGGAGCTGATAGGCGTCGGGCCCCAGGCGCAGGTCGAGGCTGGCCGGCTGGAACTGCTGATCGTCGATCGCGGTCGGTGCGACGATCCAGCCGTCGCGCACCGCGAGGCGCAGCTCGCGATCCGAGAGGACGCCGTCACTCATGCTCGATCCAGTTAGCATCGCGTGCCCGAGAGGTCAAGGCACGCGCCCGCCGTCAGCCGGCGCGACCAGTGAAATTCTTCGACGAGCGGCACCAGGAACATCGAGGATGATCGTGGCGGGGCGCGACACGGGAATGGTCGGGCGACCTAGGAGACCTTGCTGGAGGCACCCACGGCGTCGACCTCGAGGATCCGAGCTGTGCCCCGGAGGCCGGCCCTGCCCAACGCCTCTTCCATCGCGCGCCCGACGGATCCGCCGTCCCCGGCCACGACCGCGAGCAACGACGGACCGGCCCCGCTCAGCACGCAGCCGAGAGCGCCGGCGGCGCGGGCGGCGGTCGCGACTTGGGGCATCCACGGGAAGAGCTTCAAGCGGTAAGGCTGGTGCAAACGATCCTCGAGGGCGACCGCGAGCGCCGCCGGCAGCGCGGCCTGAAGCCCAGCCAGCAAGAGCGCGACCCGCTGCACGTTGAACACCGCGTCCTCGCGCGGCACCGAGCGGGGCAAGAGCGTGCGAGCGTCGGCGGTGGCGCTCGTGACCTCGGGCACCAACACGACCCAGGCGAGACTCTTCGTCACGGGCAAGGTGACGGCCGTCACACCTTGCGGCGTCCCGCAGGAGACGGTCAAGCCGCCGAAGATCGCCGCGGCGACGTTGTCCGGGTGGCCCTCGGCGCGCGCGGCGAGACCCAGGAGCGCGTCCCTCGACAGCGGCGATCCGAGGAGCGTGTTGCCCGCGACCAGGCCGCCAACCCAGGCCGCGGCGCTCGAGCCGAGACCGCGTGCGGTGGGAATGCGGTTCACGCAGGCGAGCGCGCAGCCTTTGAACGGTCGCCCGGCGGCCTCGTACGCGAGCTTGACCCCGCGCGCGACCACGTTGCCCGCGTCGAGGGCCAGCCGATTCGCGCCCTCGCCCTCGATCGTCACCATCACGCCGTCCCGTTCCTCGGCGACGATCTCGTTGTGCAGGGTGAGCGCGAGTCCGAGCGCGTCGAAGCCGGGGCCGAGGTTCGCTGACGTCGCGGGAACGCGGACGTGAACGCGCACGCGGCTATAGCCGCTTGAGGAGCCAGTCCGGGGTGAGCGAGGCCGCCCACGAGTTCAGAGCGACGTACCAGTCCATCAAGACGAGGACGCCAACGACGACGAGGACGACTCCCGCCGCGCGCTCGACCACCGGGATGAAGCGGCGATAGCGCTTGAAGAACGCGAGGAACGGCCCGAGGGCTGCCGCGGAGATCAGGAACGGTAGCCCGAGCCCTGCCGAGTACGCGACCAGGAGCCCGATGCCGCGCTGGACCGTCTCGGCCGTGCCGGCCAGCGACAGAATGGCGCCCAGGATCGGGCCCACGCACGGAGTCCAGCCGATCGCAAACGTGATACCCACCGCGAGAGAGCCCAGATAGCCGGCCGGCTTCTCCTGGAGCTGCCACTGCTGCGAGCGTCCCAAGAATCCGATCCTCAGGAGCCCCACGATGTACAGGCCGAAGATCACGATGAGGACGCCGCCGATACGGCGGATCCACGCACGATAGTCGAGCAAGAACTGGCTCGCGGCGCTGAACGACGCTCCGAGCGCGATGAAGACGAGCGAGAAGCCCAGCACGAAGGCGAACGCGTGGATCAGCACCCGCCGCCGCGCCGCGGGCGAGAGGTCCGCGGTGAGGTCAGCGACGGACATGCCCGTGATGAACGAGACGTACGAGGGAAACAGGGGGAGCACGCACGGCGACAGGAAGGAAAACAGCCCCGCCGTGAACGCGACCGCGACGCCCAGCGACTCCCCCGTCATTGCGCGAGCATCCCCTCGACCAGCGCGTGCGCGGCGCGGTTGTCCCAGGCGCGCGGACCGAGCGCCAGCGCCGTCAGATACCCGTCGCGATCGATCAGGAAGCTCGCCGGCAAGGCGCGTACTCCGTAGGCATTGGCAAGATCCATCTTGGCGTCGAGCGCGACCGGGAACGTGAGCTTGAGCCGCTCGAGGAAGGGCTTGACGAGCGAGGCGTCCGCATCGACCGAGACGGCGAGCAGCACGAAGCCGCGCTCCCGGTGCTTGAGGTAGAGGCGCTCCATCGCCGGCATCTCTTCGCGGCACGGTGCGCACCAGGTCGCCCAGAAGTTCACGAGGACCGGCTTGCCGCGCTGGCCCTTCAGCCCGAGGGTCTCTCCCCCGAGCAGCGACACGGTGAAGTCCGAGGCCTGCTTGGGCTTGGCGGGCCGAATCAGATCGAGCTCCCGCGCCGCCTCATCGATCCCACCCGCGTGGGCGACGCTGGCGGTGAGCGTCGGGGAATTGCCCGTGCTCGCGGCTTCTTCGGTCGACGCCGCGGCCGGCTCGTGAGGGCCTTCTGTCAACCCGGCGAGCACCGCGACGCCGACGAGAGCGGCGCCGGCTACCACCATCGCCGTCAGCAGCTTGCCCGGCATACCTGTCTCCCGAATGTCATGGTCGTCACGCAGAAACCCCGAAAAGTATACCCCTACCGGGCGGCCGCCGATTTGCTCCGACTGGGTCACTTGCTTATAGTAGGCGGACCTGGCTGGCCCGCGCGAGTCCTCACCGACGAGCAGACCCGGCTGCGGAAACACGAGCCGCTGACGGGCCGCCCGACGGCCACCGGCAGGAGGACGACCTCATGGACGAACGAGATATCCACGGTCTCATCGCGGACGTTCGGACCGGCCGCCTGTCGCGCCGCGCCTTCACCCGCATCATGCTCGGGCTCGGCCTCACCGGGCCTCTTGCAGCTCAGATGCTGGACGCGACTGGGGTCGCGGCGCAGTCGAAGACGGACGGGTTCGCTCCCACGCGCCGGGGTGGAGGCGGCCAGCTCAAGGTGCTCTGGTGGCAGGCCCCCACCCTCCTCAACCCGCACTTCGCCGTCGGCACCAAGGACCAGGACGGCTCCCGCGTGTTCTACGAGCCGCTCGCCGCGTTCGATCCCGAAGGCAACCTCTTTCCGATCCTGGCTCTGGAGATTCCGACGCTCGAGAACGGCGGGGTGGCTCGCGACGGCAAGTCGGTCGTCTGGAAGCTCAAGCGTGGTGTCAGCTGGCACGACGGAAAGCCGTTCACGGCCGACGATCTCGTCTTCAACTGGGAGTACGCGGCCGACCCGGCGACCGCCGCGATCACGATCACGACCTATCGCGACATCGAGCGCGTCGAGAAGCTCGATAGCCATACCGTCCGCCTCGTGTTCAAGAACCCGACACCCTTCTGGTTCGACGCCTTCTGCGGGGCGCGCGGCATGATCGTCCCCAAGCACCTGTTCCAGGCCTTCAAGGGCGACAAGTCGCGCGAGGCCCCGACGAACCTGAAGCCGGTCGGCACCGGCCCCTATCGCTTCGTCGATTTCAGGCCGGGCGACCTCGTCCGCGGCGAGCTCAATCCTGGCTACCACGTCCAGAACCGCCCGTTCTTCGACCAGTTCGAGATGAAGGGCGGCGGCGACGCCGCCTCGGCGGCGCAGGCCGTGCTCCAGACCGGCGAATACGATTTCGCCTGGAACCTGCAGGTCGCGGACGACATCTTGAAGCGGCGCGAGCAGGGCGGCAAGGGTCACGTCGAGATCGCCACGGGGGGCGGCATCGAGCACATCCAGCTCAACAACACCGACCCGTGGAAGGAGGTCGACGGCGAGCGGTCGTCCATCAAGACCACTCACCCGTTCCTGACCGACTCCGCCGTGCGCTCGGCCCTGAATGTCCTGGTCGACCGCGGCGCCATCCACGAGGAGCTCTACGGCCGCCTCGGCCAGGCGACCCCGAACTTCCTCAATGGTCCCCCGCGCTTCCGCTCGCCGAATCTGAAATGGGAGTTCGGCGTGGATCGCGCCAACCAGATTCTCGACGGCGGGGGCTGGCGTCGCGGCGCCGATGGGGTGAGAGCCAAGGATGGCAAGCGGCTCAAGGTCGTCTTCCAGACCTCCATCAACCCGGAGCGCCAGAAGGCGCAGACGATCGTGAAGCAGGCCTGCGCGAGGGCGGGCATCGAGGTCGAGCTGAAGTCGGTGGTGGCTTCGGTGTTCTTCTCATCGGACGTGGCCAACCCCGACACGTACACCAAGTTCTACTCGGATATCCAGATGTACAACGTCGGCCCGGGCGCGCCCGACCCGCAGACCCTCATGTCGAACTTCACGTCGGCGGAGATCTGTTCGAAGGAGAACAAGTGGGCGCGGCGCAACACGACACGCTGGCGGAACGACGAATACGATCGTCTCTGGAAGGCCGCCGAGAGCGAGATGGATCCGGTGAAGCGGGCCGCCTTGTTCATCCGGATGAACGACATGCTGACCCAGAACGTCGTGGTGATCCCGATCGTGTGGCGCAACTCCGTCGCGGGCGTGTCGAACCGCCTCAAGGGTAACGACCTCTCCGGCTGGGACTCCTATCTGTGGCGCCTTGCATACTGGTACCGACAGTCTTGACACCCCGTCGCGCGAAACGGTAAGAAAGCCAACCACCCGGCCAGCCGGCCGGGCGAGAGAGGAGATTCGATGGAAGAGCGTGAATTGAGGGCCCTGGTCGGTCAGGTGAAGGCGGGAACCTTGAGCCGCCGTCGCTTCGTTCGCATGATGGTCGGGCTCGGCCTGACGGCTCCGATGGCCGCCCAGATGCTGGCGGCGGCCGGCGTGGCGCAGGCGCAGCCCAAGTGGACGGTCAACCCCACCAAGCGCGGCGGCGGCGGGCTCGTCAAGGCGCTCTGGTGGCAGGCGCCCACCCTGCTGAACCCGCACTTCGCCAACGGCACCAAGGACCAGGACGCCTGCCGCATCTTCTACGAGCCGCTCGCCTCCTACGATCCCGACGGCAACGTCGTTCCGGTCCTCGCGGCCGAGACGCCGAGCGTCCAGAACGGCGGCGTCGCGAAGGACGGCTTGTCCGTGACCTGGAAACTGAAGAAGAACGTCGTCTGGCACGACGGCAAGCCCTTCACCGCCGACGACGTCGTGTTCAACTGGGAGTACGTGATGGACCCCGGCACGGCCGCCGTCACCATCGGCCCGTACCGGGACATCGTGCGGATCGACAAGCTCGACAGCCACACCGTGAAGATCGCGTTCAAGTCGCCCGCGCCGTTCTGGGCGGCGCCGTTCTGCGGCGCCGCAAACGGCGTGATCATTCCCAAGCATCTCTTCCAGGCCTTCAAGGGCGACAAGTCTCGCGAGGCGCCGACCAACCTGAAGCCGGTCGGCACCGGCCCCTACAAGTTCGTCGACTTCAAGCCCGGCGACATCGTCCGCGGCGAGATCAATCCGAGCTACCACGTGGCCAACCGGCCCTTCTTCGACCAGGTCGAGATGAAGGGCGGCGGCGACGCGATCGGCGCGGCGCGCGCGGTCATCCAGACCGGCGAGTACGACTACGCCTGGAACATGCAGGTCGAGGACGAGATCCTCAAGCGCCTCGAACAGGGCGGCAAGGGTCACGCCGACATCGTGTCCGGCGGCAACATCGAGCACATCCAGGTCAACACGACCGACCCGTGGACCGAGGTCGACGGCGAGCGGTCGTCCGCCAAGACCAAGCATCCGACCCTCAGCGACCCGGCGGTGCGTCAGGCGCTGAACCTGCTCGTCGACCGCGGCTCGGTCCAGGAAGAGATCTACGGGCGCACCGGCATCGCCACCGCCAACTTCGTCAACGCGCCCTCGCGGTTCGTCTCCAAGAACACGAAGTGGGAGTTCAGCGTCGACAAGGCCAACTCGATTCTGGAGGCGGCGGGCTGGAAGCGCGGCGGCGACGGTGTGCGCGCCAAGGACGGCAAGAAGCTGAAGTTCGTCTACCAGACCTCGATCAACAACCCGCGGCAGAAGACCCAGCAGATCGTGAAGCAGGCCTGCGCCAAGGCGGGGATCGAGCTCGAGCTGAAGGCGGTCACCGCGAACATCTTCTTCTCGTCGGATCCGGCCAACCCGGACACGTACTCGCACTTCTACACCGACCTGCAGATGTACACGACGACGATGACCCAGCCCGACCCCCAGCGCTTCATGGATCAGTTCACGTCCTGGGAGGTCTCGGCCAAGGACAACAAGTTCGCGCTGACGAACAAGACCCGCTGGCGGAACGAGGAGTACGACAAGACCTGGAAGGCCGCGGAGACCGAGATGGATCCGGTCAAGCGCGCGGCGCTCTTCATCAAGATGAACGACCTGGTGATTCAGAACGTCGTGGTCATCCCCGTGGTGTTCCGCCCGCGCGTCGCGGCGATCTCCAACCGCCTGCGCGACGCGGTGCAGAGCGGCTGGGACAGCGACTTCTGGGCGCTCGCGTACTGGTCGAAGGCGTAAGCGAGTCGGCGGGGCCGGGCGGCTCGGCCGGCCTGGGCCCGCCTGACGCCGGGACGGCATGTACAAATATTTCTTGCGACGGACGCTGATCCTGATCCCGGTGCTCTTCGGGATCAGCGCCGTCCTGTTCACGATCCTCGTGATGGCGCCGGGCGATCCCTTCGAGGAGCTGGCGACCAACCCGAACGTGCCGCCCGAGGTGCGCATGAACCTCCGGGCGAAGTTCGGCCTCGACGACCCGCTCCCCGTCCGCTACGCCCGCTGGGTGGCGTCGATGATGCGCGGCGACTGGGGGTTTTCGTTCGTGAGCCGCGTCAACGTCGACACCCTCATCTTACAAAGGCTGCCCACGACGCTCGTCGTCCTCGGCTCCGCCCAGCTCCTGGCGATCCTCGTCGCGATTCCGATCGGCACCTACTCCGCGTTGCGCCCCTACTCGATCTTCGATCAGATCGCGACGACCCTGGCATTCATCGGCTTCTCCCTGCCCACGTTCTTCACGGGGCTCCTCTTCATCTTGCTGCTCAGCATCCACCTGGACTGGCTCCCGTTCATCTATCGGTCCGACATCAGCGGGACCGGCTGGCGATGGTACTGGGAGCACATCCGGCAGGCGATCATGCCGGTGGCGGTGCTGGGCCTCGCCCAGGCCGCGTCGATGACGCGCTTCATGCGCGCGGCCGTGCTCGACGTCATCCGACTGGACTACGTCAACACCGCGCGCGCGAAGGGCCTCTCGGAGGGCGTCACGCTCGTCAAGCACGTCGTCAGGAACGCGCTGATCCCCGTCGTCACCCTCGTGGCCATCCAGATCCCGACCATCTTCGGCGGCGCGATCGTCACCGAGCAGATCTTCCGCGTTCCGGGCATCGGATCCCTGCTGATCACCTCGATTCTTGCCAACGACACCCCCGTGGTGATGGCGGTGACCTTCATCTTCTCGATTCTCGTCCTGGTCTCGAGCCTGGCCGCGGACATGCTGTACGCGTGGCTCGACCCGCGGATCTCGTACCGCTGATGGCCCGCGTGGTCTCGGGGACCGTCGCCGGCAAGCTCGCGGTCGCCGCGGGCCAGCCCCGCACCTCGTTGTGGCAGGAGACCGGCCGCCGGTTCCGCCGCCACCGCCTGGCGATGGTCGGGAGCGTGATCCTCCTGGCGCTGGTGCTCTCGGTGCTCTTCGGGCCGCTGGTGTGGCGCCTGCCGATCAACGATATCGACTTCAGGGCCAAGCTCAAGGGGCCGTCGTGGAGCCATCCGCTCGGGACCGACGATCTGGGCCAGGATCTCCTGGCGCGCATGCTCTACGGCGGGCGCATCTCGCTCGCGGTCGGAATCGCCGCGATGCTGATCGCGATCTCCATCGGCACCGCGATCGGCGCGATCTCCGGATTCGCCGGCGGCGCGGTCGATCACATGCTGATGCGGATCACCGACATGTTTCTGGCGCTGCCGGGCTTACCTCTTCTGCTGCTGATCGTCTACCTCTTCCGCGACGCGCTCCGGAAGATGTTCGGGCCCGAGGCGGGCATCTTCATCCTGATCGTCGCGGTGATCGGGGGATTGCGCTGGATGCAGGTCGCCCGGCTCGTGCGGGCGCAGTTCTTGTCGCTGCGCGAGAAGGAGTTCGTGGAGTCGGCGCGGAGCCTCGGCGCCCGTCCGCTCCGTCAGGTGGTCCGCCACATCCTGCCGAACTCGATGGGCCCGGTCATCGTCGCGGGCACCATCGACGTCGCCGCGGCGATCATCGCCGAGTCCACGCTGTCCTTCCTCGGTCTCGGCTTCCCGCCGGACATCCCGACGTGGGGTCGAATCCTCTTCGACGCGAAGGACAACCTGGACTTCGCCCCGCACTGGGCGATGTTCCCGGGCACCGCGATCTTCCTGACCGTCCTCTCGATCAACTACATCGGCGACGGGCTGCGCGACGCGTTCGATCCGCGCAAGGTCCTCGGGAAGTAGCTAGTTCTCGATCTTCCGGTCGCTCAGCGCCTGCTTCACGGCCGCCTCGAGATGGTCGATCTGGAGGGGCTTGCGAAGGAGTGTGAATCCGAGCCGCCGGCCGTGACCGTCGAGGTCGGCGCTCGACGCGGTCAGCATGATCACGCCGACGGCCGCGTCGCTGTTCCTGACGTTCTCGACCAGCTCGAGGCCGGAGCCACCGGGCATGACGTAGTCGGTCAGCACGAGGTCGTAGCTCTTCTGCTCGAAGAGCCTGAGCCCCTCGGTGCCGCTCGCCGCCAGGTCGGTCTGGCAGCCCCACACGGCGAGCAGCTCGGAGAGAAGACCGCGGACATATCGCTCATCGTCGACGACCAGGACGCGCGGCGGGTTGAGCACGGCAGGGGTACCGTAGGTCGCGGAGCGCGAAGAGATCAATACCGAACATCGCCGCGAGAAATGCGGTATTTCTCCGAGCAAGCGCGTGACGACCGCATGAGAACGCGGCCGCGCGAAGCGCCCGCGTGCGCGAGCGCAACTTTTCTGTGTTCACAAGCCGCCTCGCCCGCGACGCCGCATGGCGCCGTGCGATTTTTATTTTGTGGATTGCTGGGGATAAGTGGATAAGCGACGCTCTGCGACCAAGGGCGTAGGCGATCGCGCCGCGCGGTCTCATGACGCGGCGACGCGCGTCGTGGCTCTCGTCCTCCAGAAGCGGTCGGGCCGGCGCGCGACACGATCGGTCAGAAGCCGCTCGGCGCGCTCCATGTCCCCTGCCCTGAAACAGGCCTCGAGCACGGTGTCGTGGAAGACGTCACGCTGGGCGCGGCTGCCGCCGAGCTCGACGATGCGCGGGGTCAGCGGCTCGATCCGGTCGATTGACCGGCGGTAATCCCGAGCGGCGAACGCGTGGATCCCCTCGACCAGCGGCACCAGCACGTCGCGGACCAGTCCGGTTCGATCGCGCGCGCTCCGCTCGCGCAGCATCCCGAGCTGACGCTCGGCCGTCGTCCAGTCGCCGCCCGCGGCGAGGGCCATCGCCAGGTGAGCCGCATGGAAGAGGAGGGCCTGACGATCGAGCCGCTCGCCGGCGATCCGCGCGAACGGCTTCCAGCGCTCGCGGAGGTCGCGACCGAGGAGCTCGAGCCGCCACAGGAGCGAGATCGAGTCGTGCAGGTCGCCTGGAATCGACGACGGCGAGCCTTCGAACACGGTCCGCCCGAGGTCGGATGCCACGTCGTAGTCGCCTCGCCCCATGTGCATCAGCGCGAGATGCCACTGGAGATGGTTCCTGAACCAGCCGAGATGGGTGCACGGCTCGATGGCCGGCGGCAGTCGCGTGATGCCCGTGTCGAACGCCGCCATCTCGTAGAGCGCGTGGGCGAGGGCGTGGATCGCCCAGGCGTCGCGAGGGTTCTTCCGGTTGGCCACGAGCGCCATGCGGACCGCTTCGTCGCAGCGGCCGGCCTGCTCGAGGACGAACGCGTGCATCCCGAGCATGAACGAGTTGCCCGGATAGTAGCGGGCCGAGGCGTCGGCGAGCGCCAGCATGTCCGGGAACTTCCCCTGCCAGAACCAGACGAAGTAGAGGCGCTGGAACACCAGGAGGTCCCGCGGGTAGTCCGCGAGATGCGCTCGCATCGCGACCGCCGCGTCGTTGCCCTTGCCCTCCACGAGGAGGGCGAGACCTTCGACGTGGCGACGCTCCCGATCGGTCTGTGACGCGGCCGCTGCGCGGGCGGTCTTTGCGGCCTCGATCGCCTCGGCGAACCGTTCCTCGAGGAAGAGGCAGACTGCCGCGCCGGCGTGGGCGAGCGCCAGCCCAGGATCGAGCGCGATCGCGGCGCGGAAGCGCTCGAGTGCCTGAGCGTCCCAGGAGAGGAGCCCATCGACCGCGTGATCGTAGGCCTCGACCGCCGCCACGGCGTCTGTGCTGACCGGCAGACCGTAGGCGTCGCGGCGCATGGTCCGCATGCTAGCAGACCGTGCCGGCGGGGGACCCGTCCTCGGCGGTGGCGAGCGCGGCGAGGAACTCGACCGCCCGGCGCTCGGCCCACGACTCGACCCGCCAGGGCCAGCGGCCCTCGAGGAACGCCGCGTGCCCGCCGTACCCGACGAACTCCGCGCGAATCCACGACGGGAGCGTGGCCGGATCGGGCAGCGCCCCGGGCGGCACGATCGGATCGTCGAGCGCGTTGACGAGCAAGGTCGGCCGCTGGATGCGGCGCAGGTACGGGGCGCTGGACGCGCGCGTCCAGTAATCGCGCTCGTCGGCGAATCCGTTGAGCGGCGCCGTCACCGCGCGGTCGTACTCGGTGAAGGTCCGCGCGCGCAGCGCCAGCGGCACGTCGACGATCTCGCGCAATCCCGGGTCGCGCGCGGCTTTCAGCCGCACCTTGTCCCGCATCGTTCCGAGGAAGTTCGCGGTATACACGAGCCGGTTGAAGCCGCGATCGAGGGCCTCGGCACAGCGCGCGAGATCGAACGGCACCGAGATCGCCGCGGCCCCCACGACCGCTCCCGGCACGTCGCCTTCGCACTCGCCGAGCCACTTGAGCAGGACGTTGCCGCCGAGCGAGACGCCGACCGCGCCGATGCGCAGGCCGGGCTCCCGTTGGACGAGCATCCCGACGACCTCGTCGAGGTCGGCCGTGTGGCCGGAATGATAGAAGGACCGGAGCCGGTTCAGCTCACCGCTGCAGGATCTGAAGTTCAGCGTGACGGCGCGCCAGCCCCGCGCGAGCGCCTGGCCGGCGAGCCCCACGACGTAGTGGGAGCTCGACGAGCCTTCGAGCCCGTGCAGGACCAGGAGGAGCGGCGCGCCGGCGCGGCTCGAGTCCGCCCAGTCGAGGTCGACGAAGTCGCCGTCCGAGGTGGCGACCCGCTCCCGCCGCCACCGGATCCGGCGACGGCGGAAGAGCGGGCCCCAGATGGTCTGCACGTGCGCGTTCCGGCCCCACCACGGCGGCCGAAACTCAGCGGCTAGTCCTGGCCCTTCAGCAAGAGCTTGACGACCTCGGGCGCGATCTCCCGCGCGCGGCTGTCGAGCTCCGCGTCGGTGAGGTTTGCGATCGGGTGCGGCAGCATCAGGAACTTGTAGGTCGGTACGCCCCATTGCTCAGCCATCGCGCGAGCGGTCTTCTCGAAGACGTCCGTGACGATCGAGGCCGCCGGCACCGCGTTCTTCTCCAGCACGATTCCGTCGAGCACACTGCCCGACGAGCAGGACCCTCAGTCTCCGACGCCGGCGACGATGACGTCGCAGGCCTTGCGCACCTCCTGGATGATCTCCTCGTGCGCCGGGACCGACGCGTTGTGCTTGCGGAACATGCGCGTCTCGCTGGCGCCGTACTCCGACTTCAAGATCTCGCCGATTCGCAGCAGGAGCTTGTCGGAGTTGTACTTCGTGTTCTCGATCAGGCCGATCCGCTTGCCTTGCAGCGAACCGGGCCGGTCCACGTAGGCGATCGGCTGTTTCGCCGCGTCGACGGTAGGATCCAGAAGTTCGATCATCGCTTGAGCTCCTTGGTC
>Ga0066709_100002038_pt1 | contig 14268 bp, 19 predicted proteins | sample GraSoiAngelo_158_FD_79665 | JGI IMG/M metagenome (GOLD analysis project Ga0066709, IMG submission 79665) | Grasslands soil microbial communities from the Angelo Coastal Reserve, California, USA - 14_1009_16_30cm | ecosystem: Environmental > Terrestrial > Soil > Grasslands | place: USA...
AGGAGCAGTCGGAGCGCATGTCCGATGAGGAGGCGATGCAGCTGATCTTTTCGCCGGGCTTGAGCACCGCCGAGAAGCTGAGCGACGTGTCTGGCCGTGGCGTCGGCCTGGACGTGGTGCGCGCCAACGTTGAGAAGATCAACGGCTTGGTCGAAGTCGAATCGCGCCAGGGCGCGGGCACGACGTTCACCATCCGCCTGCCGCTCACCCTGGCGATCGTCCAGGCGCTGCTGGTGCGGGTAGCCGGCGGGATCTTCGCCCTGCCGATCCACGCGGTGACCGAGACGCTGCGCATCGAGCCAGAGCAGATTCAGCGTGTCAACCAGCGCGAAGCGGTATTGCTGCGCGACGGCGTGTTGCCGCTGGTGTCGCTCGGGCACGTCTTCGGTGTGACAGAGGGGGGCCCTCGCCCCAATGAGAGTCGCCTGGTGGTCGCCGTGCACGCCGCCAACCGCCAGGTCGGCCTGATCGTCGACGGCCTGGTAGGCGAGCAGGAGATCGTCATCAAACCGCTCAGCCATCTCGTGGGCGATTTCGCCGGCCTGTCGGGCGCGGCCATCCTGGGCGACGGCAGCGTGGCGCTGATCGTCGACGTGCCCGCGCTGATCGTGCAGGCCATTCGCGACAACACAACCAGGATGAGCCATGCCGCGTAGCGCCGCCGCGCGCCCCGTTTCGCTCAGCGGTCTGAAGGCGCCCGTCGTGGTGGGACTGGGCGAAGCCCACGCCCTCAAGGCGGAGCCAGGCGTCGACGCCGCCCTGGTCGCGTACGGCCTCGGCTCGTGCGTCGCGTTGTGTTTGTGGGACGCGCAGGCGCGCGTCGCTGGCATGGCCCACATCGTCGTACCCGGCGAGGACCCGAACGGCGCGCCCAATCCGAGATTCGCGCGCAGCGCGCTGCCGGCGTTGGTCTCGGTCATGCGCGCGTACGGGTCGCGTGGCGAGTTGCGACGCCTGATCGCACGTCTGGTCGGCGGCGCTCAGGTGCTGCCGATGATTGACCGAAACGCATTCGCTCCCGTGGGTGACGCCAACTCGCTGGCGCTGCGCGAGGCGCTCGCTGACGCTGGCGTGACGATCCATGCCCAGGACCTGGGCGGCGGCTCTGGCCGCAGCGTGTGGTTCGACCCGCGCGACGGCGGCCAGGTTCGCGTCCGCGCTATCGGCAGCGACGATCGCTATCTCTAAAGGTCACGGAGGACAAAACCATGGCAAAAGTTCTGGTGGTTGACGACGCGGCCTTCATGCGCGTCCGCGCGGCCAAGGTGCTGCGGGACGCCGGCCACGAGGTTCTCGAGGCTGAAAACGGCCAGGAGGCGGTGAACAAGTACGCCGAGTCGCGGCCCGACGTGGTGCTGATGGACATCACCATGCCGGATATGGACGGCCTGGCAGCGCTCAGGGAGATCAGGAAGCTCGATCCCTCGGCGCGGGTAGCCATGGTCACGGCTATGGGCCAGCAGGCCATCGTGATGGAGGCCCTCAAGGCAGGGGCCAAGGATTTCGTGCTGAAGCCGTTTCAGCCCGAACGCGTGCTGGCGTCTCTGCGCAAGCTGCTGGCGGCCTGACGGGCGGACGGAGAGAACCCCGAATGGCTGTGCGTGTGCTGGTGGTGGACGACTCGGCGTTCATGCGCCGTGTCATCGCCGACGCGATCGCGTCTCAGCCGGACATGGAGGTTGCCGGCGTCGCGCACAACGGCCTCGATGCCCTGCTCAAAGTCGAGCAGCTGCAGCCCGACGTGGTCACGCTGGATGTGGAGATGCCCGACATGGATGGGCTGACCGCGCTGCGACACCTGATGGCGCGCTATCCGCGGCCGGTGGTGATGCTCTCCAGCCAGACCCAACACGGAGCGATCACCACTTTGCGCGCACTGAGCATCGGCGCCGTCGATTTCGTCGCCAAGCCTTCGGGCGCGATCTCGCTCGACTTCAGCCGCGTTCGTGAAGAGCTCCTGCAGAAAATTCGCGCCGCCGCCCTCGCCCGAGTACGTGCCCAGGTGGCGTCCACGCGCCGCACGCCCGAGGCCACGCGAGTCCCGCGCGCCAAGTCTCCGGGAGCATTCGAGCACCTCGTCGTCATCGGCTGTTCGACTGGTGGTCCTCGGGCCCTGGCCGCGCTCGTGCCCGAGCTACCGGCAGAGGCGCCGACCGCCTATCTGATCGTCCAGCACATGCCGGCCGGCTTCACCAGGTCGCTCGCCGAGCGCCTCGACGCCTCCGGCCCGATCGCCGTACGCGAGGCCGTCGCTGGTGACCGCCTGGAGGGTGGCACAGCCCTGGTTGCCCCAGGCGACTACCACTTGCGCCTGAGCCCATCTGGCGCGGTCGAGCTCGACCAGGCCGCGCGCGTCCACGGCGTCCGACCTTCGGTGGACGTCGCCCTGGAGTCAGTATCCGAACGCTTCGGCTCGAAGACCGTCGCCGTCATCCTGACCGGCATGGGCCAGGACGGCGCGGCGGGTGCGGCCGTGGTCCGCCAGGCTGGCGGATACGTCCTGGCTGAGGACGAGTCAACCTGCGTCGTCTGGGGCATGCCGCGCGCGGTCGTCGAGCGTGGTCTCGCGCATCGCGTAGCGCCGCTGGACGGTATTGCCGAGGCGATCGCTTCGATCGTTTCAGCTCGAACGGTATCGGTGCGCTGATGGTCGAAACTGCAGTCGAGCCCGGCGTACCGCACGAATTCGAGCTATTTCGCCGCCGCGCGTATCAGCTCACCGGACTCGATCTGGCTTGCTACAAGGCGCCGCAGATGCACCGCCGCTTGAGCGTTCTGCTCACTCGCCTGCGCGTCGCCAGCTTCACCGAGTACACGCGCATGCTCGAGACCGACGCGGCGCGCCGCCAGGAGTTCCGCGACTACGTCACGATCAACGTGTCGGAGTTCTTCCGCGACGCCGCCCGATTCGGTGAACTGGAGCGGCGCATCTTGCCCGAGCTACTCCAACGCGGCGCATCGTTGCGCGTGTGGAGTGCGGGCTGCTCGAACGGCGCCGAGCCGTATTCGCTGTCCATCCTGCTGCAGGAGCTGGGTCCTGAGCGCGCCCACTCGATCCTGGCTACCGATGTCGACCAGACTATCCTCGATCACGCCCGATCGGGCACGGGCTACCAGGCCGCGGACCTGCGCAACGTCGGCGCCGACCGTACCCGCCGCTGGTTCGTCGGCACGCCCGACGGAAAGGTCAGCGTGGCGCCCGTGGCGCGGGTAGGCATCCGCTTTGCGAAACACGACCTGCTTCGCGATGCGTATCCGGTGGGTCCGTTCGATCTGATCGCTTGCCGCAACGTGGTCATCTACTTCACCGAGGACGCCAAGGAACGGATCTACGACGGCTTTGTCGGCGCGCTTCGCCCCGGCGGCGTGCTGTTCCTCGGCGGGTCCGAGGCCATCATGCGACCGCAAAACGTCGGGCTCGCGGTGATGGGCCCCGGCTTCTACCGCAAGGTTGGGGAGGGCCGCTGATGCTGAGTGTCGTTCCCAGGGCGCCATTGCCCGAATCGCCCGAGCAGATCGTCAGCAGCGCGCCTGAGCTCGAGGCCTTGCCAGTGGTTGCGCAGCGTGTCATGGCCATGGTGCGCGACGAGCGCACCACGGTGGACCAGATCGCCGCGTTGCTGGGCACGGACCAGGCGCTGACCGCGGCGGTCTTGCGCTACGCCAACAGCGGCACCGCCATGCCCCACCGCCGTGTCGCCAGCTTGCGCCAGGCCGTGGCCCGCATGGGCCAACGCGCGCTCAGCGAGGTGCTGGTCCGCGCTTGCGCAGGTCCCCTGCTGGATCGCGGCCTCCCACCGTACGCGCTGCCGCGGCGTGTGGCCTGGCGGCATGCGGCCACCGCGTCCGTGGCCTCGCGAGACCTGGCACGCCTGGTCGATGCACCCGGCCGTGAAGAAGCCAGTGTCGCCGGGCTCCTGCACGACGTGGGCAAGATGGTGCTGACGTCGGTCGTGCCCGAAGCGGCGGCCGAGGCGGTGTCAGTGGCCCGCAGCCGACGGATGCCGGTGTGGCAGGCCGAGGTACAGGTGATGGGCTTTCACCACGGGCAAGTCGGCGGCGCGCTACTGCGTTCGTGGGGTCTGCCTGAGGTCGTGGTGGACGCGGTGGCGTTCCATCACGAGCCAGCCCAGACAGCCAATCAGCTGGCGATGGTGGTGCATCTGGCTGACGCGGCGGCGCACACCGTCGGTGCTGTCGGGTCGGGTGGCGCGTGTCTTCAGCCAGACTGGGATCCGGCCGAGGCGCATTCCCTCGGCGCAAGTCCCGAACAGGTCGCGCAGTTCCTCGAAACGCTGCAGTGTGTCGAGGAGGGCGCGGCGCTGTGAAGGTCGAGTTCGTGAATCCGTTCATCGAGGCGGCCTGCGAGGTGCTCGAATCTGAGCTGGGTGGCGAAGCGCAGCGCGGCGAGGTGAGACTCCAGAAGTCCGCCATTACGACTGACGAGGTGACGGCGCTGGTTGGGGTGACTGGCACGGTCATCGGCCTGGTGCTGTACTCGATGAGCCTGGCGACGGCTGTGGCGCTCGCCTCACGCATGATGGGTCAGGAGTTTCAGGAGCTCGACGCCCTGGCGCAGAGCGGCATCGGCGAGCTGGGCAACGTCATCACTGGCCGCGCGGGCGTGCTGTTGTCGGAAGCCGGCTACCCATCGAACATCACGCCGCCCGCGCTGGTCGTCGGCCGCGGCACCATGGTCACCACCCTGGACCTGAATCGGCTGGTGTTCACCCTCCAGACCGAAGTCGGCGACCTCGAAGTCCAACTCGTGCTGCGCGCAGCGTAGGAAATGCTCCCTCTCCCTCTGGGAGAGGGCTGGGGTGAGGGGTGCGTATCGGCGCCGACCAACGGTACCCCCCGCCCGGGACTTCCGGTCACGCCGTGTACGACCCTCGACCCGTGGGCCGGCCATCCCCAAGCAGGCAGAATCGGCCGAACCTCCCAAGGACTGGAACTTCGTTGATCTACGTGACGCGCCTGGACGGCTCGCAACTGGTCGTGAACGCCGATCTCATTGAGACGGTCGAGCACACCGCGGACACCGTCATCACCCTGCTCGACGGCAAGAAGCTGGTCGTCAAGACGCCTGTACAGGACGTTGTCGACGCCGTCATGGTCTACCGCCAGGCGATCGCTCGCGGTCCGCTACGGACCAGCGAGGAGAGCTGACGAATGGATAAAGGTACGGGCATCGGCCTCGGCCTCGCGCTGGTCGCGATTTTCGGCGCGGCGGTCGTCGAGGCAGGCAGCGTCGGCATCCTCTTCGCGCTGCTCAACCTGCCGTCGGCCATGATCGTGTTCGGCGGCACCATCGGCACGCTTATCGTCGCGTTCCCGTTGGACCGCATCACGAAGCTGGGCAAGGTGCTTGGCGTAGCGTTTCATCAGGAGGAGACCTCCGAGCGCGACCTGGTCAACCTGTTCGTGCGGCTGGCCGAGCGCGCCCGCCGCGAAGGCTTGCTCGCGCTGGAAGGCGAAGCCGGCGAGATCCACGACCAATCGATTCGGAAGGGCGTGCTGCTGGTCGTCGACGGCACCGATCCCGAGCTGGTGCGCGAGATCATGGAATCCGATGTCGCCGCCATGTCCGAGCGGCACGAGGGCAAATACGCGATGTTCGAGGCGGCGGGTGGCTTCGCACCGACGATGGGCATCATCGGCACCGTCATGGGCCTGGTGAACGTGCTCAGCCACCTGGACAAGCCCGATGAGTTGGGCAAGAGCATCGCCACCGCGTTTATCGCGACGCTGTACGGCGTCCTCACCGCCAACGTGTTCTGGCTTCCCGTCGGCCAGCGGCTGAAGCAGCGCAACAAGGAGGAGGTCGCCCGCCGCACTCTGGCTGTCGAGGGCGTCCTGGCTGTCCAGGCTGGTGACAACCCGCGCGTGGTGCGCGAGAAGCTCGAGGCCTTCCTGCCCCTGGCGCTGCGCGGCGAGGAGCAGGCCCCCGAAGAAGCCGCGGGTGGCGCCGCCACACCCCAGGCGGCCGCGGCGTAACCGTGAGCAAGGGACGCAGGCACAAGGGCCACGAAGGCGGTCATGAGAACGCCGAACGTTGGCTGCTGACCTACGCCGACCTGATCACGCTGCTGATGGTGTTCTTCGTGGTGCTGTACTCGATGTCCTCGGCCGATTCGACCAAGTGGAAGCAGATCAGCGCCGCCCTGCAACAAGCCTTCAACGTCGATGTGCTGCAGGGCCAGTCGGCGACCTCCATCGATAGCTCCCCCGCCGCGCCTGCCCCGCCGATCGACAATCTGATCAACGACTCCGAGGTGCCGCAGGTCACGCGGCTGCAGAACAAGATCCAGGCGGTGCTCGACGGCGCCAGCCAGGCGCCCGATGTGACTGTCGGCGTCGATCGTGAAGGCGTCGTCATCAGACTGTCGGGCTCGTACCTGTTCGACTCGGGTCGGGCGGAGCTGAAGCCGAACTCGCTGGCGGTGCTCGACGCGGTCGCCGCCGAGATTCGGCCGCTGGCCAACGACGTCCGCGTCGACGGTCACACCGATTCGACGCCGATTGACTCACCCCGCTATCCGACCAACTGGGAGCTATCGACGGCCCGTGCGCTGGCCGTGACCCGCTACTTCAACGAGAGCGACGGCATTCGAGCCGACCGGCTGATGGCAGCCGGGTTCGGCGAGTTCAGGCCACTGGTGCCCAACGATACCCGCGAGCATCGCGCCCAGAATCGGCGCGTCGAGATCCACCTGCTGTCGTCGGTTCGGTCCGAGGCGGCACCCATTCCAGCCACCCCCCAACCTCACGCAACTTCGGAGCAAATTCAACCATGATCAAGATCGTCGGCATCATCGTAGTGGCTGTGGTCGTCGGGGCCGGGGTGGCCGGGGCCATCCTGATGGGCATCATCCCGGTGCCCTTTGGACCGATGGCCGAAGCGCGCGCAGCGGCCGAAAAGGCCAAACCACCCGTCACCGTCATGTATCCGACCAAGGAGCGCGTGGTGAACCTGACCGACAAGTCAGGCTCCAAGTACCTGAAGGTGGCGCTCACGCTCGAGTTCATCGATAGCAAGCTCAAGGACCCGCCCAAGGGCGCCGCGGTCACGGCCCAGCAGACCGACTTCGCCGCCGAAATGAGCCCCTACAGCGCCGTCATCGATGACGCGCTGGTCACCACCCTCTCGAGCAAAGCCTCGGCAGATCTCCTGAAGCCCGACGGCAAAGACCAGCTCAAGAACGACCTGACGAACAACGTCAACCACGCGCTGCGTGACGAAGAGAAAGTCGTAAACGTCTACTTTACGAGCTTCATTATTCAATAGGCGCGTCACACGGCGAAGCCACACTCGAGCGAATCAGGGCAGCGCAGTCGCAGGGCTGGGTTGGGGTAGGGCGCGGCCGGCAGCGGCGCGTCCCAGATCTGGTCGCCTTCGACTGGCACGTAGACCTGAATACCCGAGGCCGTAGTGAAGGTGGTGAGCGGCTCTCGCGGCGTGTCCGGTAGATCAGCGAACTGCCCCGAGGCGACCTGGGCCGGCAACTGCACCAGCGCGATCAGATAGCTCGCGTTGGGCATCTCGGCACCCGCGCAGAAGGCCACGAGCAGCAGCACGCGCGCGATGCGGTGGATCGAGGGGAGCCACAACGCCACGGGCACGGCCGCCGCCAGCCACAGGAGCGAGCCCGCGTACCGCGGATCGGGAGCTGTGACAAATCACGCCACCACGGCCAACCATACCGGCAGAAGAAACAGCCATCTGCGGCCAAGGCTCCGCGCCGCCGTTGGGGTGAACACCAGCATGGCCAGCGGGGTCACCACGGCGATGAGCACCGAGGCGATGAGGTCGCGCCACGACACCCCCAGCCACGGCCCGCCAGCAGCGTTGCCGCGGCTCCCGATACGAACAGGGGCATGGCTTCTCGCCAATGTGCCGGCACTCGGCGTACCACTCTGGCTTGTACCCGTTCGATTCCAGGCGATTACTCAGCACCCCTCCAGGCGGGGGGTAAGGGCGCTCTATGGGCGGCCGATACTAGAGCATCTCAATATCGCTTCTGGAAAGGATTCCGGGATGCTGTGGAATGGATTCCGCCGCTCATCTGGCCGCGGTCCGCTCAATCTAGCCGCGTTGAACACAATTTGTGATCGTTGGGGTGTCGAGGACCTCCAGCTCGTGGGCCGTTCGGGCCCGAGCGAGCCGATGGAGCTCCTCGTCAGGTTTGCCAAGTCGGCGCCAACCGCTGTTCGAGCCTGGCGCGCCCTGCGTGATGAGCTGGCTGCCTTGTGCGGGCGGCCCGTCGAGCTCATGATGGCCTAGCCTAGAACACTAGAGTGGATTTGAACACTAGAGTGGATTTGGAAGTTGCGCGCCGAGACGGGCACTTCTAAATCTCCCTCCTGGCAAGCCCAGTACTAGCGACTGGCGCAATCGGTCCCGCCGACTCTCCATCGAATAGCTGCGCTGTCGATATGGTGGCCTCACAGGTAAGAGCTGGATGAGCAAGACCCTCTCGCAGTGGGAGATCGATGCGCTGCTGAACTCGATCGGCACCGAGGACGGTGGCTTGGCGGCCACGAGCAGCCAGGCGCCAGGCTCGACCGACCGTTCGATCAAGCTCTACGACTTCCGCCGCCCCGACAAGTTCTCAAAAGAGCACATCCGAGCAATCCAGAACATTCACGAGACGTTCGCCCGAGTCACGGCATCCTCGCTGAGCAGCTACTTGCGGTCGACTACGAGCGTTTCTTTGTCGTCGATCGAGCAGGTCGTCTACGACGAGTACATCCACCAGTTGTCCAACCCCACGCTAGTGAACCTGGTCGAGCTGCAGCCGCTGGCCGGCCGCATCGTACTCGAGATGAACATGAAGCTCGGCCTGGCGATGCTCGATCGCATGATGGGCGGCGCAGGTCAGGTTAGCGTGCGCGGCAACGAGGTGACCGACATCGAGCTGGCGCTGCTGCGCAGCCTCGGCGGCACGATCAGCGCTGGTCTGCGCGAGGGGTGGTCCGCCGTGGCGGACCTCCAGCCGGTGCTGGTCGAAACCGTTCTGGACGCCGATCTGGTCCAGGCCGCCCTGCCTGGCGACATCGCCGCGCTGCTGCTGTTCGAGATCCACACGCTGGAAATGAGCGGCACGATCTCCATCTGCATCCCCCACCCGGTCATCGAACCATTGATGGACCGCCTGAACACGCAAGTCTGGTTCTCGTCGAGCTCGCGGAAGCATGGCTCCGAGGATGACCGCCTCAAACTGGCCGACGGGATCCGCGGTGTTCGGCTGCCGATCGGCGTCGAGCTGGGCTCGACCATGATAACGGTCGGCGAGCTGCTCGACGTCCGCAAAGGCGACGTGATTCGCCTCGACCGCGGCGCCGAAGCCGAGCTGCCGATCCTGGCAGGCAAGCGCGCCCGGTTCCTGGGGCGACCCGGCACCCTCGGCGGCAACCGTGCCGTCCAGGTCACGGGCGTGCCCGCGTCGCTGCTCGACCTCCTCGACGACGTTGCCTGACCTTATCCATCGCTGATCGACGCCCACCAACCACGCAAGGACCCACCCATGCCAGCCAAGACCAACGACCAGAACCTGTTCGGTGAGAGTGACCTCAACCAGGAGCTCATCGACCAGATGCTCAACGAAGGCAAAGCCGACCCGGCGGCCGATCCGTGGGCTGACGATACGCTTCAGGCCGAGATTCAGGCTGCAAGGACGGCTGCCGGGGTGATGTCCAACGGCGCTACGCACACAGCCACCGCTGAACGGGCTCCCTCGGCCACGACCAACGCGCCCGCGCCGACGGCCGTACACCCCGTCCAGTTCATGCCGCTCACGCCTGAAGTACCTGCTCTGGATCAGGCGCACGGGATCGAGCTGCTGATGGACGTGGCGCTCGAGGTCAGCGTTGAGCTTGGGCGATCGCACATGTCGATCGGCGAGATCCTGGCGTTGCGCACCGGCAGCGTGATCGAGCTGGACAAGCTGGCGGGTGAGCCCGTCGACGTATCGGTGAACGGGACGCTGATCGCGCGTGGCGAGGTGGTCGTCGTCGACGAGAAGTTCGGCGTCCGCATCACCGAGGTGGTCAGCAAGGCGCGAAGGTTGGCGACCGTTGGCTGAGCAGCCCGTACGAAAACGAGCGGTGGCGGCATCGCGCAGCGTGTCGGCTGAGCCAGCTGGCAAGAAAGGCTTCCGCGTTCCGCGACCAGCGCCCATCAAAGCCCCCATTTCGAGCGCCGTCCTGGACGACGACGCGCCAAGCAGCAACTACGCCCTGCGCTTGACCGAAGCGCTGGAAGCCATCTCGGCCGCCCAGACTCCTCCCCCTCTCCCTCTGGGAGAGGGCTGGGGTGAGGGTGCGCTCGAATCGAACAACGCTCGTCCTGTTACGCCACCCTCACCCCTGCCCTCTCCCAAAGGGAGAGGGAGCTTCTTTTCTTCGCTCGAGAGGCTACCGCCGATCCGCCTGCCGATTGGTCCGCCGATTCCCTGGCGGCTGGGTCTGCCGGCACTCCTGGCTGTGGTGGTGTTGATGGGCGTGATGAGCCGCTCGTCGGCCCACGCCGATTCGCCTGGTGTGCAGCTGCCTGCGCAACAGACGTACCCGGTCCAGCAGGAGGCGCCGCTGTTCACCAACGCGCTGAAGGCGCAGGCGTCCAACGACGAACAGACGACAGCTACGAACACGCTGCAGACGCAAACGCCACCGCAAGCGCCTGCCGCGGCTCCACTGGGCACTCAGGATCCAGGCGGGCTCGGCTTCGACGTCTTCGATATCGGCATCAAGCTCGCCGCCGTGCTGGGTCTGGCGTACGGCAGCCTCATGCTGCTGAAGCGCGCCGGCATCGGCGGCGGGTCGGCGGGCCGGAGCGGCGGCACGAACCAGGGCATGCGCGTCGTGTCTTCGCTGGTGCTGGCGCCCAATCGGACGGTTCACGTGATCAAGGTCGCCGGCGGCCGAACCCTGCTGATCGGCGCCACGCCGAACGCGGTGAACCTGCTCGCCGATCTTGGCGACCTGGCCGACGAAGACACCCCCGAAGCCGCATCCTTCTTCGACGTTCTCAAAGGCAAGCTCAACTAAACCCGCCGAGCATGCGCACCTGTGGCCCGCCTGGTGTTGAGGCGGGCTTTTCGCATGTCCGGGCCGCACTTTGCAGCCACGACGCATCGCGGTACTTCCGGCTACGAAACCCGGGCGCGGAAGGTCTACGGAAACCACGCCCCCCTGCCGCAGACTGCGGCACGATGACGAGCATCACCGCCCCTGGCGTGCAAGTTCAGCTCGGTGGCGCCGGCTCAGACAACCAGACGGCTCTGCAGTTCTTTCTCCTGCTGACCGTCCTCAGTCTGGTGCCGTCCATCCTGATGATGGTCACCAGCTTCGTCCGCATCACCATCGTGCTGAGCTTCGTCCGCAACGCCATCGGCGCCCAGCAGATGCCGCCCAATCAGGTCCTCGTCGGCCTGGCGCTGTTCCTGTCGCTGTTCGTCATGGCCCCGACCTGGCAGCGCATCAATACCGACGCGCTCCAGCCTTACCTCACCAACCAGCTGCCGGCCGACAAGGCCTTCGAAGTCGGAACCCAGCCTCTGCGCGAGTTCATGTTCAAGCAGGTCCGCGAGCGCGACCTGGCGCTGTTCATCCAGCTCGGTAACCTGCCGCAGCACAGTACCCAGGCTGACGTGCCGACCTACGCACTGGTGCCCGCCTTCATGATCAGCGAGCTCAAGACGGCCTTCCAGATGGGCTTCCTGATCATGGTGCCCTTCCTCGTCATCGACATCGTCGTCTCGAGCGTGCTCATGTCAATGGGCATGATGATGCTCCCGCCAGCCACCATCTCCCTGCCGTTCAAGCTGCTCCTGTTCGTCATGGCCGACGGCTGGCACCTGATCGTCCATTCGCTGATCACGAGCTTTTCCTGAGTTGAGGCCCGCATGACCGAGCAGTACGCCATCGGCGTCGCCCAGAACGCCTTCATCATCGCCCTGCAGATCGGCGGCCCACTCCTGGCTGCCAGCCTGATCGTCGGCATGCTGGTAAGCGTGTTCCAGGCCGTGACGCAGATCAACGAGCAAACGCTGTCGTTCGTGCCGAAGATCCTGGTGGTCGCCGGCGCGCTCGCCTTCCTCGGCCCCTGGATGGCCACAACGCTGGTCAGCTACATGGTCGGCACCTTCAACGCGCTCCCCCAGCTCGCTCGCTGAACGTGCCCTACACCCTGACGCTGCCGATCGGCGCCGTCGAGGCGTTCGTGCTCATCGCCACGCGGGTGCTTGCCGTCCTGGCCACCAGCCCCGTGCTGGGAATGAAGAACGTGCCGGTCCAGGCCAAGCTCGGCCTGGGGCTGTTCACGGCGCTGATCCTGGTACCGGTCATCACGAAAGACGGCTTGCCCGCCGGAGTGGATGTCAGCTGGACCGCCCTGGCCGGGGAGGCACTGGTCGGCGCGCTGTCAGGCTTCGCCGCGACGCTCGCCTACACCGCGGTCTCGTTCGGCGCCAGCCTGATCGACATTCAGGCAGGCTTCTCGATGGGCGCGTTGTACGACGCAACCCTTGGCGCGCAGGGCGCCGTCCTCGAGCGCTTCTACAGCGCCATCGCCGCCCTGCTGTTCTTCCAGACCGACGCGCACCACCTGGTCATCCAGGCGTTGGTGCAGCTCTTCACCGTCGTACCCCTTGGCACGTTCAGCTTGACGAAGATCAATCCCGAGCTCCTGGCGCAGATCGCCGCGAGCTCATTCGTGGTCGCGCTCGAGCTGGTGTTTCCGCTGATGGTGGCGCTGCTCTTGGCTGACATCGCCCTCGGCGTGCTGTCCCGAGTGGCGCCGCAATTCGGCATCTTTCAGATTGGCCTGCAGGTGAAGGTCGCGCTGGCGCTGGGCGCACTGGCGTTGACCATGCCGTTGCTGCTGCCACGCTTGCACGCGCTGTTCGGCGGCATGATCGGCGTCTCGGTAGCGGTGCTGAAGTGAGCGGCGAGCGTACCGAAGCCGCAACGCCTCGGCGCCTCGAACAGCTGCGTGACGAGGGTCGTGCCGCACGCAGCCCCGAGCTCGGCTCAGCCATCGGCTTGCTGGCCGGCTGCGTCATCCTCCAGACCACGGCTGGCAACGCCGCGACGCGGCTTCAAGGACTGCTGACCGGCACGTTCACTGACCTGAGCGCAAGCGGCCGCGCGCAGGACATCGACGTGCTGTGGGCGCAGCAAGCGCTCGGCAGGGCAGGCGAGACGTGGCTGCTGAGTATCGCTCCGTTGCTGCTCGTGCTGCCCGTGCTGGGTATCGGCATCGGCTTCGCCCAGGGCACGATCTTCAGCTTCAAGGCGATGCTCCACTTCGACAACCTGAATCCACTGAACGGGTTCAAGCGGCTCCTGTCGCTTCAGTCGCTGGTCGGCCTCGGCCGCTCGTTGGCCAAAGTGACGCTGGTCGGGCTGCTGACCTGGCGCGCGCTGCAGGACACCGCTTCCCAGCTACCGACCATCGACGGCAGCACCGATCCGCGGGCGATGGCGACCTTTCTCGCACAGGCGATGCTCAACGTTGGCCTGCCGGCGGCCGAGGTGCTGCTGGTGCTGGCGGTGGCCGACTACGCCTACCAGCGCTGGATGTTTCAACGCAGTGCGCGGATGACAAAGCAGGAAGTGAAAGAGGAGCACAAGCAGCAGGAAGGCGATCCGATGCTCAAGGGCCAGATCCGCGCCAAGCAGCGGAAGATGGCGCAGGCACGTCGCCAGATGCAGGAAGTCCCGTCGGCCACGGTGGTCGTGACCAACCCGACGCACATCGCCGTCGCACTTCGCTACGACCGCGGCATGCCGTCGCCGAAGGTGGTGGCCATGGGCGCGGACCTGCTCGCGGAACGCATCAAGAAGCTCGCCCGCGAGGCCGGCGTCCCGCTGGTCGAAAACGTCCCGCTAGCCCGTGGTCTGTTCAAGTCGGTCGAAGTCGGCGACGAGATCCCCATCGAGCTCTACCAGGCCGTCGCCGAGGTCCTCGCCTACGTCTACAACCTGAAGAACAAGAACAAGGGGCGACGCTAGGAGTTGCTGCGTTTTCTTATGCACGCGCTTCGCGCGGAGGGGCTCCGCCCCTCTACCTCCCGTTCGTCGCTCCTGTAAGGCGTAGTGGCTCAGCGCGCAGAGGGGCTCCGCCCCTCCGCACCACCCCAGGCCTATTCGGCTGCCGAAACGCTCGCCGCCGCCGAATAGGCCTGGGGGCGTGGGGGCGGAGCCCCCGCACACCTCTGAGCTAACAGCCGTGCAGGAGCGACGAACGCGGGGTAGAGGGGCGGA
>Ga0066709_100002039_pt1 | contig 14268 bp, 9 predicted proteins | sample GraSoiAngelo_158_FD_79665 | JGI IMG/M metagenome (GOLD analysis project Ga0066709, IMG submission 79665) | Grasslands soil microbial communities from the Angelo Coastal Reserve, California, USA - 14_1009_16_30cm | ecosystem: Environmental > Terrestrial > Soil > Grasslands | place: USA...
CTCGCGCTTTTCATCGAGTCGCTCCGGACCGGGCGCTCCGTGTTTCGCCCGGCGGTCGCGACGCTCGCTCTGCCCGCAGCGCTCGCGGCCGGCGCGACGCTCGCCTGGACGCGCGGTCTGCCGGCGCCGTTCACCTACGTCTCCTTCGGCCTCTTCCAACCGGTGTTTCTCGCCGGGCTCGCCGCCGGACTCGGCCTCCTCGACACCGCCGTCGCCCGGGCGCGCGGGTCCATTCCCGGAAGAGAGTTTCTCCTCCGCGCGGCCGTCCTCGCGGTCCTCCTCGCCGCCGTCGTCCCGTTCGGCGCAGACCTGGTGAAGAGTTTCGCGGGGGGCGTCGGATACGTCGCGGGCCGGACGGTCGAAGCCTCCGGCCGCGGCGGTTACGTCTCCTATCCGAGCGGATGGCTGAAGGGAATCTTCGAGACCCGGCCGCTCTTCGCGGACGGGATCGGGCTCCCCCTGCGCCAACTCTCCCTCGCGCTCTTCGTCACCCCGGTGGCGATCGTCCTCTGGACGCTGCGCGTGGTCGCGCGCCGCCGGCCCGGGGTCCACGCGGCGCTCGCGGTCTGGGGCTGCGTGACCCTGTTTCTCGCCGTTTCACAGCGGCTGAACGTGTACTACGCCGTGCCGCTCTGCGCGCTCGCCTCGATCGAGGCGGCGCGGCTCGCGTCGGCGTACATCCGCCGGCGGGCGAGGCCGCCCGCCCGCCCGCCCCGCCGTCGGGTCGCCGTTCTCGTGGTGGTCGCCCTGGCGGTCCCGATGGCGGCGGGCATCGTCGAGCAGCTCCGGGCCGAGCAGGTCCCGGGCTCCGACCTCTTCGCGACCCTCGACTGGATGCACCGGACGCTTCCCCGCCCGGTCGACCCGTACGACGCGCGGCTGTTCGGCCCGCCTCCTCATCCGCCCGAGCTCGCGCGAGCCACCGCGGTCCTCGCTCCGTGGTCGCTCGGACACCTCGTGCTGTACGAATCGGAGGTCCCGGTGGTCGCCAACAATTTCGGGTACGGCTTCCTCGACTCGATCCGGTTCTTCCTCGCGTCGTCGGAAGCCGAGGCCCTCGCGATCGCGCGGAGCCGGCGCGCCCGGTGGGTCCTCGCGGCGGACCTGGTGCCGCGCCTGAACGATTACGCGGGGTACCTGGGCCGCCCGCCGCTCCTCGATCGGACCGGCAGCGGGCTCGTCCCTCGCCCCGCCTATTTCGAGACGATGCAGGCCCGGCTGTACGACTTCGACGGAAAGGGCGCCGATCTCCCGGGACTCGCGGTCCAGCCGCTCACGGCGTTCCGCCTCGCTTTCGCCTCGAGGACCGGAACGATCCGGGGCGGCCGCTTCGTGGCCCGGTGGAAGGTCTTCGAGATCACCGAACCCTGAGCCGCTGACGGATCACCGTCTCCAGCGCGCGCTCGCCCTGCCTGTGCTCCGCCGGAGTCGAGGCGCGCTCGGCGACGCGGCGCAATTCGTCGTGGTTCGGATCCCGGCCCGAGTAGTCGCCGTAGATCGCGGCGCGCAGGAGACGCGCCGGGTACGAAAGAGCGGGAGGCCGCAGGAGCAGCACGCCGAGCGGGACGAGGCCGATGAGAACCGCCGCCGGCGCGCCCGGCGCGAGCGGCCGGGCTGCGGAGACCGCGGCGAAGAGGGCGAGGGCGGCGGCGACGGCGCCGACGGCGATCGAAAACGCGGGCGCCAGGCCGAGAGAGCCGCCGGCGCTCGGCGCTACCCACCCGCGCGCGAGGAACCACGCCGAGCCGTTCGCCGCCGGAAACGACAGGTCGAGGGGAAAGTTCGGCCACGACAGCGCGGCGAGAGCGTGCCAGCCGGCCGCGAAGGCGACCGCTCCCGCGAACAGCCCCCGGGAGAGCGGGCTGCCGAGCGCGAACGGGAGCGCCGCCGCCACCAGGAAGACGAGCGGAAGGAGATACCGGCTCCCGAGCGACCATCCGCCGTGCCAGTTCGGATAGCCGGTCAGGAGGAGAAAGGAAACGGCCGCCGTCCCCAACACGAAGACGCCGTCGATCCGATCCCGCTTCGAGCGCAGCCATCGGGCGAAGCCGGGCCCCGCCCACAGGAAGAACGGCGAGAAGAGGAGAATGCCGCGCGCCGGGTGGAACAGGTAGTCGAGGGCCACGCGGGCGCTCGGCGGGCCGAAGCCCAGGAAGCGCCGGTGCGCGAGCTCTGCGTAGGCGGGATACGCCTCGCGCGCGTACGACGGCACGAACGGCGATCCGAAGCAGACCGCCTGGTACGCGAGCAGCAGTCCCAGCGGGATCGCGGCGCCCGCGACGAACGCGAGAAGCCGTCCCGCCCGGCTGCCTCCCGGTGACCGCGCGGCCGCTCGCGCCGCGAGCGCCAGCGCCGCCGGCGCGACCGTGTACTCCGAGATCGCCGCCCAGCCCGCCAGGATCCCGGCGAGGCCGGCGGCGAGGACGGATCGGCGTGCCGCCGCGGTCGCGCCGTCACCCGAAAGAGCGTCCCACGCGAGGAAGAGGAGCGACGCCGCCCAGGCGTGCCCGAAAAAAGAGCGCGCGTAGTAGAGGAACGGGGTTCCGAAGCCCACGGCGAACGTGACGAGGGGAGCCACGGAGACCCACTCGGGCCGGAGCGCCAGGCGTCTCCCGAACCGCGCGAGCGCGACGACGCAGATGAGCGACACTGTCAGGAGACGCAGCAGAACGAAGATCGGCGCCGTCGGCGAATCCGGACGCGGCAGAAAGAAACGCAGCAGCCGGTAGACGGGAATCGCGGCGAACGCGAGCCCGGGCGCCTTGTTCGAGTAGAAGTGCCCCCCCGAGGACGCCTTGTCTTCGTGGTCGCCGAGCGCCGCGAGCTCTCCGTCGATCGCGAACGTGCCGCTCTCGACGAACGCGACGACCGTCTGGAGGCGCGACAGCTCGTTCGGGTTGGAGAACGGGGGAAAGAAGCCGGTGAAGTACGCGCACAGGACGGCGAAGGCTCCGACGACCGAGGCCCGCGCGCGCGACGGATTCAAGGTGTCCAGTGTAAGGTTGAACTTACAATCGTTTCATGTCGCGTCGAGGCCGCGCCTTTCTGTCCGGCCTCGGCGTCGCTCTCCTCTTCGCTCTCCCGCTCCTGCCCGAAATCGTGGGCGCGCGCCGCCTCGTCTTCCGCGACGCCCACATCACCCACTGGCCCTGGCGACGCGTCGCGATGACGATGCTGTCCTCGGGACAAGCGCCGTTCGTGAACGACACGGCGTCGGGAGGGCAGCCGTTTCTCGCGAACCCGAACGCCGGGCTCCTCTATCCGACCGTCCTTTTCGAGAAGGTCTTCTCCCCCGCGGCCGCCTTCAACCTCCACTACCTGCTGCACGTACTCTGGGCGTTCTTCGGCGCGCGCGCTCTGGCGACACGGCTCGGCCTGTCGGAAGGCGGAGCGTTCTTCAGCGGGGTCGCGTTCGCTTTCTCCGGGATGATGCTCTCGTACGGCTCCGCCTTCGCGAACGCCGGGCCCGCCGCCGCCTGGCTGCCCTGGTGCGTCGCCGCGGCGCTCGACACCGCGCGCGCCGAAACGCTCGAGCGCCGGCTCGGCGCGGCGATCGCGGCCGGGCTCGCTTTCGGTCTCCAGATCCTGGCGGGAGAGCCGGCGATCACGCTCTTGACGGTCCTCTTCGCCGCGCCGACCGCAGTCGCCGCGTCGGCCGCGGAGCCCGGCCGGCGGCTCTTCCGGATCGGACGGACCGCGGCGGCGGGACTGCTCGCCGGCCTCATCGCGGCGGCGCTCGCGGCGCCTCTCCTCCTGCCGCTCTCGCAGGTCTTCCGACTGACCTATCGGGGACAGCATCTCTATTCGGCGCGCGCGTTCGGGGCCTCCCCGTTCGCGGCGTGGAGGATCGTCGAGTGGCTCTTCCCCCGCTTCGACGGCGATCCCGGCGCGCTCGGACCGGGGGCCCACTGGCAGTATCGCCTCCACTCCGGCGACCTCGTCTACATCTGGTCGGTGACGTTCGGGGTCCTGCCCCTCCTCGCGCTCGCGCTCGCCGCCGCACGCCGTCGCTTCTGGTCGCGCACCCCGCTTCTCCTCGCGGCGGCCGCGCTCGGAACGCTCCTCCTCTCGTTCGGATTCTCGCTGCCGCTCTACCGCCTCCTTTACTCCACGGACTTCTTCCGCCGCCTGCGCTACCCGATCAAGTTCTACCTGCTGACGACTCTCTGCGTGGCGCTCCTTTCGGGCTTCGCGATCGACGCCGTGCGGCGTCATCGCGGCGGCCGGCTGGAAGCGCTGCTGCTCGCGGGGTTCGTCGCGCTGTACGCCGCCGGCTTTCTCGCCGCCGCCGAGAACGGGCCTCTCGACCGGATCGTTCGTCCGTACTTGGAAGGTCTCGCGGCATCTCCCGGGTCGCTCCTCCCCGCGATCCGGGGGGTCTTTCGGGGAGACGCCGCCTTCGGAGTCACGGCCGCGGCGCTCCTCGGCGCCGTCTCGTTCTCCCGCCGTCCCGCGCGCGGAGGCGGCCACGCGCTCGGGTTCGCCACGCTCCTCCTCGCGCTTCCGTGGGGTCTTCCGCTCTTCGTCTCCGCCGACCAGAAAGACCTGACCCGCCCTCCCGCTCTCCTGCCGGCGGTTCGGGGCGAGGGGCGCCTGTACGTTTCGCCCCGGCTGCCCGAGCTCGCCGTGCTCCAGAGCGGCACCTCGCACCCGGAGCTTCCGCCGACGGTCGCAAGGCTCTCGCGCGTCCAGGTCGAGGAGATGATCCCCGCGACCGGCGCGCCGTTCGCGGTGCGCTATCTCTTCGAAGAGGACCCGGACGGTTCATATGGCTACGTCAACCGGATCGCGGGCGAAGTCCTGACGGCGTCGAAGCCGGAGGAGCGCGCGCGGCTTCTGCGGCTCTTCGGGGCGCGGTGGGTGCTGGGGGAGGCTGGCTCAGACCTCGCCGGTTTTCATCCCGTCACCGGATTTTCGGTTGCCGGAAGGCGGCTCGTGCTCCTGGAGACGAACGGCGCGGCGCCCGAGCTGCGGTGGGCGAGCCGGCTGCACCTCCGGGCGTCGCTGTCGGGAGCGCTCGAGCTCGCCCGGTCTGACCTCTTTCGTTCAGCGACCGACGTGGTGCTGCCGGGAGATCGCGAAAGGAACGGCGGCCTGCCGGGGCCTCCCGGCACGGTCGCGGTGCGCGCGCTCCAGGCCGATCGCGCCTCCGTGGACGTCGAAGCGCGCGCGGCCGGGCACCTCGTGTTCTCCAGAACGTTCTTCCCCGGCTGGAAGGCGGTCCTGGACGGTTCGCCGGCGCGGGTCGTCCTCGCCAACGGCCGGGACCTCGCGGTCGCCGTGCCGGCCGGGCGCCACCATGTGGAGATGTTCTGGAACCCCGCGCCCTTCCGGTTCGGGGTGGCTTTGCAGGGGCTGGCGCTCTTTCTCGCGGTGGCAGCCGGCGTGCTGACCATTCCGCGAAGCGTCCGCGTCTATAGCCCGACTTCCGGCAGCAGACCGAGGTGAGCCAGGAGGCGCAAATAGATGTCGGGACGGCAGCCGTTGACCGGAATGACGCCCCAGGCATAGACCAGCGCGAGGGCGACGTATGGCGCGAAGATCCAGCGGAACGCGCGCGTGTCGATCACTTCCCGGAACCCGACCACGAGCGCGAACGGCGCCATCGCGAGGAAATACCGGCTCCAGTCCTCCGTCGAGATGAAGAGATGGAGGCCGAGCTCGAACGCGCAGTACCAGAAAATCACGGGAAACGGCCGCAGCCGCGAGGTCCCGACCGCGTACACGAGAGCGAGCAGGATATGGAACTCCGCCTGGTGGTACAGACCCTTGCGGAAGAGCTCGGGCAGGAAGCCGAACGGCAGGAAAGCCGACATCTTGTCGCCGTGCTGCGAGAAGAACTCCAGAAAGTTCCCGGTCTTCGACGCGCAGAAGAAGAAGTAGCCTGCCAGGGCCGCGGGAATGAGCGCAAGCCAGAGGACGTCGCGAAGCCGGCGGCGGAGCGCGAGCACGACGGCGAACGCGGGAGCGATCATGAGCCCCGAGATCCGCGTCAAGGCCGCGAGCGCTCCGGCAACCGAGGCTCCCGCGACTCGGGATCTCTCCAGCAGCAGGATGGCCGTCAGCGTGAACGCGATGTAGACGGCCTCGGTCGAACCGGTCGATCGGTAGAGCAGCCAGCGCGGCGGAAGATAGAGGAAGACGAGCGTGAGAAACCCGGGCGACGACAGCTTCCAGACGTCGCGGCAGAGCCGGTAGAAGAGGAGAGTCGCCGCGCAGGTCGCCAGAATCGAGACGAGGAGCAGCGCCCGCTGGTACCCGAAGAACGAGAAGCCGCGGACGAGCAGCGGGTAGACCGGGAAGTGCCGCAGAAAATACGTCGGCGTCCGCACGTAGGCGAGGAGCGGATTGTCGGGCCGGACGTCGTACAGCGTCCGCGCCACCGTCAGGTAGTTCGGAGCGTCCCAGAATCGGTAGACGTCCGTCATCCGGCCGAGGAACGGCGCGTAAACGAGCGCCGATCCCGCGACCGCCGCTGCGAGAAGGAGGGCTTCCGGACGGACCCGGGGCTTCGCGGGGCCCGGCGAGGGCGCCGGACCCGTGGCTCGCCGGCTCACGCGGCTCTCTCTTTGGACAGACGCCGCAGCTCCCACGCCAGCCAGAACACGATGCTCCACCAGATTCCGTGCCAACCGGGCAGGTGTCCGATCGGAAGGCCGAGCGCATCCGGAGATCCGAGGAAGAAAGCCGAAACGACGAGAGTGTAGACGGCATACCCCGCCCCGCCGAAGAGCGATCCGAGCGCGATGGGCCAGACGAAGTAGTACTCCACGACACCTGGCAGAAAAATGAGAATGACCAGAGAGAGCAGGAGACAGGCGCGACCGATTTCGATCCGCCGAAATGCGATCACTCCTCCGAGGGCCGCAGCTCCGAAAACCGCAGTTGGCGCCCACCCCGGGATTCCCGGAAGCTTCCGCAGCATCGCGCCACCGTAGTCTTCCGCGAGACTTCGATAACGGAAAACTCCCTGGAAAACGGCTTCACGCGCGCCCCAATAGAAAAGAAAAGACGCGAAGAAGACTGCATAGGGCAGCAGAAACGCGAGCGACCGTCTTCTCTCTCCGGTCCGGCGGACGAAAAAAAGGAGCGGATGAAAGAACGTCACGTGCTTGACGAGCAGCGAAACGGTCAGGGCGGCTGCGGACCAGACCGGCTCCCGCTTCCGCCCCGCAAGCCACACCGCAGCGACCAGGAAGAGGATCGCCAGGTTGTCCCACTGAACGTGGAACCCCGTCACGAAGATCGAAACCGGGTTCGAAAAGAAGAGAAGCGCGGCGCCCGCCGCGCTTTCCGGCGGCCGGCCGAGATCATCGCGCGCGATGCGAAAGAGGAGAAGCGCCGTCGCAGCGTCCCCCAGGAGGAGCAGCGTGCACACCGCTTTCTCGAATGGAATGCCGAGGGCCAGGACGACCCGGGAGAGGCCGAGGAGGAAGAAGGCCCAGAGCGGTGAATAGTGATACGGCGCGTCACGATAGAGGACTCCGCCGCGGGGCGCGGACTCGACGAACTGCCGGTAGGTCCCCATGTCCCAGTTGTCCCGGAAAGCCGAGAGCCACGCGAGACGGATCGCCGCGGCGAGCAGAAAGCCCGCGGCGACCAGCAGCCCTCGGCGCCCGCTCACCGACTCGGCTGTCGGGAAGGGTTCGCGCCGGACCGCAGCCTCCGGACCGGCCGCGCCCGGGGCACGCGACGGAACACGATCTCCGTGACGACGGCGGAAACGACGACCCAGAAGAGCCCGACGAGAAAGCCCGCGGTCACGTCGGTCATCCAGTGGGCACCCAGGAACACACGAGACCAGACGATCAGGGAGATCGCCAGAAGAGCGAACGCGATCGCTCCGAGTCTCGGCGCGGGCCGATCGGTCAGGTGGAACACGACAGCGACGAGCCCTCCGTAGAAGACGGTCGACATCGCGGCGTGTCCGCTCGGAAAGCTGAAGGTGTGCTCGGTGACGAGCGCGGGCCAGAGATCGGGCCGCGCCCGGTGAAAGGTGATCTTGAGCACCGCGTTCAGGACGAAGCCGCCGCCGACGGACCCGAGGAAGAGGAGCGCCGAAACCGGGTGCTTCTTCCAGCGCAGGATTACCGCCACGAGGATCGTCGCCGGAAGGATGAAGAGGTGACTCCCGAAAAAGGTCACGAAGATCGCAAAGTGGTCGCGGCCCGCTGTCTGCAGCCCGCGGACGAAGAGCGTGGCCTCCCGGTCGAGCGGCCCGGCGCGCGCCGTCAGGAAGACGTCCCGGGCGACCACGCCGAAGAGACCGACCAGAACGGCACAGACGAAGAACCCGGCGAGGAGGGAGAGCCCGATCGCCTGGAGGCGGTTGACCACGAGGTCGAAGAACTTCGGCTGGGGCTTCGGGCGGTCGGTGATCTTGTCGCTTACGTCTTCCATCGAATCCCCTCGGAGAAGCTCCAGCGGCGGTCGGGGCTCCAGACTCCCGCCGTCGGGTGTTCCGCCGCGACCTCGAAGCGCAGGACGTCGCGCCGGTAATCGTAGGGTGAACCGTCGCGCGCGTGGATCGCGGCGTCCACCGAGTAGACGCCGGGCGCCAGCTCGAGCGAAGGGATGTCGAGGGCGACTGTGGACGGGGCCTCGAGCCCGGACGGCACGAAACCATCGATCGCCGTGTTCGATCCGAAGACGGTCGCGCCCGCGACCGTCGAAATCGCGAACCCGAACACGAAGTCGTCCAGAGGCTCCGGCGCTTCGACCTCCATCACGAGCCGCGCCGCTTCCCCCGAGCGAAGCCGCACCGTCTCGCGGCCCGCTGAATCGAGAAGGCGCACCGCCGCCAGCGTGGCCGCGCCGGAGCCGACCCTCCGAGGCCGTCCGGCCGCGGGGGCGGACCTGGGCTGCGCCCGGCGCGCGGCTTCCCGCGCGGCGACGCTCTCCCGGTAGAGAGTTACCGCCTCTCCCGCCGGAGCGTCGGCCGCGACGCGGCCGCCGTCGAGCCAGATCGCGCGGTGGCAGCGCTCGGCGATCAAGCCCAGATCGTGAGAGACGAAGAGGAGCGTCTTGCCGGCGCGCTCGAACTCCGCGAACTTCTCGAGCGACCTCCTCGAAAACGCTTCGTCGCCGACGGCTAAGACTTCGTCGACGAGCAGGACGTCGGGGTCGGAGTGCGCAGCGATCGAGAACCCGAGCCGGACGGCCATACCGGAAGAGTACGTCTTGACCGGAGCGTCCAAGAACTCCTCGAGCTCTGCGAACCGGACGATCTCGTCGAAGCGGCGGGCGATCTCCTTCCGCGACAGGCCGAGCAGGAGCCCGTTGATCTCGATGTTCTCGCGTCCCGAAATCTCCGGATGAAAACCGGCGCCGAGCTCGAGGAGGGCCGCCAGGCGGCCGCGCACGGATACCGAGCCGGCGGTCGGCCGCAGGATGCCGGCCAGGACCTTCAGCAGCGTGGACTTGCCCGAGCCGTTCGGCCCGACGATACCCACGGTCTCGCCCGGCGCGACCGTGAACGAGACGTCGGTCAGGGCCGGGATCGCTTCGTCCGGTGCGAGCGCCCGGCCCGGGCGGCCCGACAGCAGCGCGGACTTGAAGGTACCGATCGAGCGCTTTTTCCCCCAGCGCCGGTAGAGCTTAGTGAGCGACTGGACATCGATCGCGGCCGGCGGCGGCGTCACGCTTCCTCCGCGATCGAGTCGCGCAGCCGTTCGAAGACGGCCGCTCCGGCGGCGAGCGCGAGGAACGTCCAGACGATCATCCCCGCCCAGGCGATTGCCGGCACCGGCCGGAAGAAGAACGCGCTCTCGTGGACCGCCACGAAGAAAGGGGCGAACGGGTTCAGCCAGAAGAGGAGCCGCAGCCGGCGAGGGGCCGATTCGATCGGATAGAGGATCGGCGTCAGGAAGAACGTCAGCGTCAGGACGTTGGCGAGCAGGTCGCGCACGTCGCCGAAGTGGACCGACAGCGAGGAGACGACGAGCGCGAGCCCCAGGACCATCGCCGCGAGAAGGACGAGGACGACCGGGAACTGCAGCACGGCCGCGTCGGGTCGGACGCTGCCGTCGAGCGCCCCGATCGCGATCGCGCCGGCGAGCACGGGCAGCGCCAGGACCAGGTGCGCGAAGCGGGCGCCGGTCGAGACCGCGGGGAAGACCTCGGGCGCGACGGTCGTCTTGCGCAAGAGCGGACCGTTCGTCCGGAACGTCTCGGCGGCGTCCAGGAGCGCCGAAGAGACGAAGCCCCAGCAGAGCACTCCGGCGAAGAGGAAGAGCGCATAGGGACGCACGTCCGCGCGCGGCGTGAAAACGAGCCGGAAAACGGTGGCGTACACGAGAAGCAGCAGGAGCGGGTTCAAGAGCGACCAGAAGAATCCGAGAACGCCGCCGCGATACCGCGCCAGGAGCTCGCGTCGCGCGAGAGCGAGCACGAGCGCGCGCTGGCGCCAGGCGCGCTGGAGGGTGGACCACACTCGCGACAAGTATCCGATATCCTCGGGCGCGTGTCGTCGCCGGATGCGCGCGCGGCGCCTTCTTGCGCGCCCGCGGTCGTCTGCGAGCGGGTCTCCAAGGTCTATCCGGGAGCGCGGCCGGTCGTCGCCCTGGACGCGGTCACGCTTGCGGTGTCGGCCGGCGAGTTCCTCGCGATCGTCGGGCCGTCCGGAGGCGGGAAATCGACGCTCCTGCACCTGGTCGCGGGAATCGATCGGGCGACGTCCGGCTCGATCCAGGTCGGCGGCCGCGACGTCGGAAGCCTCTCCGAGAGTGAATCGACGCTGTATCGGCGGCGCGAGGTCGGCGTGGTGTTCCAGTTCTTCAACCTGCTGCCGCACCTGACGGTTCGGGAGAACGTGGAGCTGCCGCGCCTCCTCGACGGGAAGAAAGACGCCGCCGCCCGCGCGCGCGAGCTCCTCGATCGCGTCGACCTGGCCGCGCGCGCCGAAGCGCATCCGTACGAGCTGTCGGGCGGGGAGATGCAGCGGGCCGCGATCGCGCGCGGCCTCGTGACGGGCGCGCGGCTCCTTCTGGCGGACGAACCCACCGGCAATCTCGACTCGCGCCACGGCGAGGAAGTCCTCGCGCTGCTCGACGACGTGCGGCGGGAACGGGGAGTCACCGTGCTGCTCGCCACCCACTCGCCGACGGCGGCGCGGCGGGCGGACCGGATCGTCGAGCTGACCGACGGTCGGACACGATGAGCGGCTTTCGCCTCGTCCTTCGCGCGCTCGTCACCGGACCCAGCCGGCGCCGACCGATCCGGGCGCTCCTGCCGGTCGTCGGCGTCGCGATCGGGGTCGCCGCGGTCGCCGCGATCCACCACGCCAACCGGAGCGTCATCGAGTCGTTTCGCGAGTCCGCCCGCGCGGTGGCGGGAAGGAGCGACCTGGCCGTGGTCGGCGCCCGCGGAGTGCCGGTCGACGCGATCAAGCGCCTGAAGTTCCTCTGGAAGGTCGGCTCGTTCGCGCCTCTCGTGACCGGGAGCGCCGTCCTCGACGACGCGACCGGCGAGGTCGTTTCGATCATCGGCACGGACTACGGCGCCGAAGGAGCCGTCCGGGACATGCGTCTCGTCGCGCCGGCGACCGGCGCGCAACGGGCGAGCCTCCTTTCCTCGGGGACCGTCCTGCTCCCGATCCCCTTCGCGTCGCGCCACGGTTTCCGGATCGGGTCGCGCATTCCGCTCTCGAGCGGCGGCGTCCGGACGCAGGTCACGGTCGGCGGCCTCCTGGCGTTGTCCGGGCTCGCCCGCGCCGGAGGGGGCGACGTCCTGGTCACCGACCTCTTCACGGCCGGGCGGCTCCTCGGGAAGCCCGGCTTCGTCGATCGCGTCGACGTGGTTCTCGATCCCGGAGTTTCGAAGGACGCGGTCCGCCGGGAAATCGAGAGCCGGCTGTCTCCCGGCCTCTCGGTCGAGCCGGCCGGCCGGGCGGCGCTCGCGGCGGGACGGATGGCGAGGGCGTTCCGGTTCAACCTGAACGCGCTCGGCTCCCTGACGCTCTTAGTCGGGATGTTTCTCGTCGCCAACGCGGTGTCGATCTCGGTTCTCCGGCGCCGTCCGGAGATCGCGACCCTGCGTTCGCTCGGCGCGTCTCGCGCCTGGATTTTCGCGGCGTTCGCTGTCGAGGGACTCGCGGTCGGCGCGGCGGGGACGATCCTGGGAGAGGCCGGCGGCCTCGTGCTGGCGCGGACCGCTCTGGCCGTGGTGTCGGGGACCGTGTCCGACGTCTACGCACCGGCGGCCAAGATCTCCGCCGCCGGTTTCGGAGCGCCGGTCCTCTACGCGGCGGTGGCCGGAGCGCTGTCGTCCTTTCTCGCCGTGCTTCTGCCGGCTGCCGAGGCGATCCGCGTGGATCCCGCGCCCGCGATGCGCCCGGGATCGACCGAGTCGATCCGGCGACGCCGCCTGGGGCCGCGCGCCGCGGCGGCGGCCGCCGTTCTCCTCCTCGCGGCTCTCTCGTCCCGCGCGCGGCCGATCGCGGGCTTTCCGTACCTCGGGTTCGCCGCCGTCGCGCTCGTCGTGCTCGCGCTCGCGCTCTTCTCGCCGATCGCCGTCCGCGCGGGGGCGGGCTCCGCGCGACCGCTCTTCGCCCGGCTCTTCGGGCCGGCCGGCCGGCTCGCGACCGCGTTCTTCGGAGGCTCGCTCGCCCGCAACGCGGTCGCGGTGACCGCTCTCGCGATGGCGCTCGGAATGACGCTCGCGATGATCACGACGGTCGCCTCGATGCGCGAGACCGTGCGAACGTGGATCGAGTCGAGCTTGCGCGCGGACCTGTGGGTCCGGCCCGCTTCGGGGCGGGCGGGCGCGTCAGTCGGCGATCTTCCCGCCGAGATCGTTTCCTTTCTGCAATCGGTGCCGGGCGTGGCCGCGGTCGACCCGATCCGCGTCCGCGAGGGCTCGGATGCGTCCGGCCGGCCGCTGGCCGTGGGGTCGAGCGACTTCCGGATTCTCTCGCGGGCCGGCGGCGCGCCGCTCCTGGACGGGAGCGACTCCCGAAAGACGGCCGAGGCCGCGCGGCGCGACGGCGAAGTTCTGGTCTCGGAGCCTTACTCCCGGCGTTTCGGGGCCTCCCGCGGCGACCGGGCCACGCTCGCGACGCCGAAGGGACGCAAGTCTTTCCGGATCGCCGGCGTCTACCGGGATTTCGCGAACGACCGGGGAACGGTCGTCCTGGATCGGTCGCTCTACCTCGAACTGTTCGGCGACGCGCGTGTGACGAGCGCCGGTATCCTGGCCGCCGACGGCGTCTCGGGAGAAGACCTGCGCCGCCGGATCCTCGCCGCGCTCCACGGCCGTTTCGCGATCGACGTGACCACGAACCGCGAGCTCCGCCGGCAGGTCCTCGGAATCTTCGACCGGACCTTCGCGGTGACGCGCGCGCTCGAAGCCATCGCCGTCGCGGTCGCGGTGCTCGGGATCGCGAACGCGCTCGTCGCCTCGGCGGTCGAGCGGAGGAGGTCCTTCGGGCTCCTGCGCGCGCTCGGCGCTTCGCGGCGCCAGATCCGGGGCGCGGTTCTGCTCGAGGCCCTGCTCGCCGGCGTCGTCGCGACGATCGCCGCCGTCGCGGCGGGGGCCGCGTTCGCCGCGCTCCTGATCGGCGTGATCAACCCGCAGTCGTTCGGATGGAGCTTCGTTCCGCGGGTTCCGATCGGGCGGCTCGCGGGCGCCGCGTCGCTCGTCCTCGCGGCGTCTCTCGCCGCCGGGCTCGTGCCCGGCCGGATCGCGGCCGCGACGGACCCCGCCGCCGCGCTGTCGGAGGAATAAGGAAATAGAGAAGTCGCCGTGAGCTGGATCCGGGCCCTCGCCTTCGCCTTCGCCGCGCTCCTGCCGGCGGCCGCGCTCCCGATCACGTTCCCCCGAGATCACGGCGCGCACACCGACGTTCCCGTCGAGTGGTGGTACTACACCGGGCACCTCGCGGGCGCGGGCGGCCGGGCGTACGGCTTCCAGCTCACGTTCTTCCGGGTGCGCGACGTCCACCTCGCGCACTTCGCGTGGACGGACGTTTCGCGTCGCACGTTCCGGTACGTCGAGAAGACCCACCTGGGCGTCCCCGGAATCGCCTCCGCGGGCGAGAAAGGCCTGGACGTCTCCAACGAAAACTGGTCCGCGCGGGGAGGCCCGGGCGGCGCTCACGAGCTCTCCGCCTCCGGTCCGGACGGAGAGCTCGAGCTGACGCTCTCGCCGGTCAAGCCTCCCGTCCTCCATGGAGAAAACGGGCTGTCCCGAAAAGGGGCGGGACCTCGCGAGTTCTCGCAGTACGTTTCCATCACCCGGCTCGCCGCCCGTGGCTCGCTCGCGCGCGGCGGC
>Ga0066709_100002042_pt1 | contig 14260 bp, 9 predicted proteins | sample GraSoiAngelo_158_FD_79665 | JGI IMG/M metagenome (GOLD analysis project Ga0066709, IMG submission 79665) | Grasslands soil microbial communities from the Angelo Coastal Reserve, California, USA - 14_1009_16_30cm | ecosystem: Environmental > Terrestrial > Soil > Grasslands | place: USA...
AAGTGCCGCAGTCGTTCCACGAGAGATCGATGCCCTGGGGCCACGCGACGGACGCCGTCAGCGGGAGCACGGCAGCCACCAGTCCGAACCTCTTCATGGACGACCCCCGAGGTCATGCGCGCGGTCAGCGGAAGAATGTCTTCGATAGTAGCATGCCGCGCCGGGGGAGCCGCGCAAGCCTGCGGCGCGACGCCGGGCCCGGACGATGCGCGAGCCGCCGCCGCGGGGCGCGGTCCGGGCGGCTGGGGCCATCGCTCATGCGCGCTCGGGGGTCACGAGGGCGGGTGACGGCTCGGTCGCGCGCCGCGGCAACAGCCACGCCACGATCACCCCGGCGCCGAGCAGCGCCGTGAGCCCGGTCAGGGCCGCACGCAGCCCGTGCGCGTCCGCGATCGCTCCCACCACTCCCACCATCAACGCCCCCACGCCCCAGGCGGCGCCCATCAGCAGGCTCGAGATGGTCGAAGCGTGGCGTGGCGAGAGCTCCTGTCCCATGACGACGTTCACGGGCAGCGAGACCTGCGCGGCGAAGCTGCCGAGCACGAGACACACGAGCCCCAAGGCCGTCGGCAGGTACAGGAACCCCAGGTAGAGCGGGAGCGACACCGCGAACGACGCGAGCACGACGGCCCGGCCCCCCCAGCGGTCGGACATCACGCCGCCCGCGAAGCCGCCGACCGCCCCGCTCGCGAGGTACGCGGTGAGCAGCGCGCCCCCGGCGCCCACCGAGAACCCCCGCTGGTGCAGGAACACCGACAGGAACGTCATGAAGCCGAGGCTCACGGCCGAGCGGAACACGACCGAGCCGTAGAGCAGGGCGAGCGGCCGCGCGTGGGGTCTGAGCTCGCGAAGCGCGGGGCGCTCGCCGCGCGGGCGCGCCAGCTTCGCGACCCGCGAGAACCACGCGATCAGGAGTCCCGCCACCGCGATCCCGGGGAGCCCCGCAAATGCGGTGCGCTCCAGGCCGAACAGCGCGGTCGTCGTGACGGCGAACAGCGGGCCGAGCGCGAACCCGAACGTGCCCGACGAGACGAAGAACGACATCGCGAGCGTCCGGCGTTCGGAAATGGAGCTGACCAGCACCGCCGCCTGGGGATGGAACGCCGCGGCCCCCAGCCCGCCCGCCATGAGCAGGGCGATCAGCGCTCCGTAGCTGGGCGCCGCGCCCACGCTGCTCAGGAACACCGCGGCGCACAGCGGCCCGAACGCCACGAACCACGGCCGGCGCAGGCGGTCGGACCACCACCCGAACAGGGGCTGCGACAAGGACGATGCGAGCGAGGACAGCGCCACGAGCCCGCCGACCTGGGTGAGGCTCAGGTGCAGCTTGTGGATGACGAGCGGCAGCAGCGGAGAGAGGAAGCTGGAGTAGGCGTCGATCGTGAAATGCCCGAACGCGAGGAGGGCGAGTCGCGGAGTCAGGAATCGGCGCATGCGAGCGCGGAATCGTAACACAGCGGGCGCGGCGGGGGCCGCGCGGAGCCGCGCTGCCGGCGATCGGATGCGGCGCGGGTCGCCGCGGTCGTCGCCGAAGTAACGAACGCCGCCGCCCCAAGCCGGCGGCGTCGCGTGCGGGAGAGTCCTTCCCGCTGCGTGGTCGGACCCCGGGCTAGCGTTGCGAGCGGAAGACTACGCGACGCGCTTGCGGAAGCCGAGCGCCACGATGTGGTCCTCGACCTTGCGGGATTCGCGGCGCGCGCGATCCATGAGCTCGTCGAAGCCTTCGAAGCGCTCCTCGTGCGCGAGCCGCTCGATCTCCTCCAACACCGTGACGCAGCCGACCGCCCCGATCGTCGCCGCCATACCGCGCGCCCCGTGCGCCTCGTGCTCGAGCGTCATCGACGAGCGGTTGAGGATCGCGAGGTCCATGCGATCGAGCCGCGGCTTGAGGTCGCCGAGGAACGTGTTGAGCAACGCCTCGCGCAGCGCGGGAATCCCCATGCACGCGTCGTCGAGCCGCTTCACGTCGAGGATCGAGGGGTCGTGCGCGAGCCCGGCGTGGCTGCCCTTGTCGGGCGCCTTCTCCAGCACGAAGTCGCCGGCGTGGGAGCCCGCGTCACCGGTCGCGTCGTCCGGCCGGCTCGACGATCCGCGCATCGGCGCGCGCTCGAGGTCGAGCGTGAGATCGTCCTCGTCCGAAGGCGCGTCGGCGGCGACCGTTTCGTTGCTCACGAGCTTGAGCTTGGGCGCGTGCCGGGGCTTGCCCGGCACCGCGAACTCGTCGTCTGCAGCGAGCGTGAGCGGCGCCTCCGCTTCGTCCGCACGCACGGGGATCGCGAGCCGGGGGACGCGCCGCGTTGCGGCCGCGGCCGGCGGAGCGCTGTTCGCCGCCGGACCGGCCTGGCTCGAAGCATCTTCCTCGGCAGCGTCCTCGCGCTCGATCGGGGCGATCGAGCCTCCGATCATCGGCGCCGCCTCGAGCTTCGCGGTGTTGCGCGCCTTGCCGGTCCAGCGCTCCACGGTGGCGCACCGTTCCGCCAGGTCGATCGGCTTCGCCAGGTAATCGTTCATTCCGGCCGCCAGGCAGCGCGCCCGGTCGCCGGCCATCATCTTTCCCGTCACCGCGATGATCGGCGTATGCAGCCCTTGCTGCTGCTCGCGCGCGCGGATCGACCGCGCCACGCGGAAGCCGTCCATGTCGGGCAGCGCCACGTCGAGCAGGATCACGTCGGGCGGAGCGTGGTCGAACATCTCGAGCGCCCGCGCCGCGGTGCCGGCCCGCTCGGTGCTGTAGCCGTGGCGGCGCAGCGTCCAGTCGGTGACGAGCTGGTTCACCGGATCGTCGTCCACCATCAGGATGCGCACGCGATTGCGCCGCGACTCGGCGATCGAATGGCGGGTGACGAGCGGGGCGTCGGTGATCGCGGGATTGTTCTGGACCACCTCGGTCAGCGCGTCGTACAGCTCCGACCACTGCACGGGCTTGATCAGGTACGCCGAGAAACCGAGGCCCTGGACGCGTGCCGCGTCGCCGCGGCGCCCCACGCTCGTGAGCAGCACCAGCCGCGTCGATTTGAGCTCGGGCGTCAGGTGGATCTTGCCGCCGAGCTGCTCCCCGTTCGTGCCCTGCAGCTCCATGTCGATGATCGCCACCTGATACGGCTCGCCTTCCGACGCCGCACGCATCATGCGATCGAGCGCTTCCTCGCCGTTCGTGGCCTCGTCGGCGCGGCTGCCCCACGCCGACAGCATCTCGACGAGGGAGTTCCGGACCGCGCGCGAGGCGTCGACCACGAGCACCCGCATGCCGCGCAGGCGCACGGTGGGCGCGTCGGGCACCGCCGTGACTTCCGGCTGCTTCAGGATCGTCATGCAGAACCACGGCGTGGTGCCGGTGGAGGAGTCGTTCACCATGCCGACTTCGCCGTGCATGCGGGTGACGAGCTGGCGCGCCACGGCCAGCCCCAGCCCGTCGGCGCCGTAGCGCCGGGCAATCGCGGCGTCGGAGCTGACGAAGGCCTGGAACACGTTGAGCATGTGCTTTTCGGAGGCCACGACCCCGGTGCCCCGCACCCGGAACTTGAGCCGCACGTACTCCTCGCTCTCGTCGGCGCGCTCCACCGTGAGCCGCACATCGCCGCCGTCGCTGCAGCGGATGGCGCAGCCCATGACATTGAGCAGGATCTGGCGCAGGCGGCCGGCGTCGCCGTGGAGCCGTGACGGCACCTCGTGATGCACCTGGCAGCCGAGCGTCAGGTTCTTTTCGCGGGCGATCGGACCCACCACCGCCTGCACCTCGTTGATCGTGACGCGCAGGTCGTAGTCCACTTCCTCCACCTCGAGCTTGCCGGTCTCGAGACGCGAGAAGTCGAGCGAGTTGTTGATCAGCGCGAGCAGCGCGTGCGCGGAGCGCCGGATGATCTCGACCCAGCTCCGCTGCTGCGCGTCGAGCCCGGTGTCGAGCAGCAGATGTGCCATGCCGATCACGCCGTTCATCGGCGTGCGGATCTCGTGGCTGAGCGTGGAGATGAACTCGCTCCACTCTGTGCCCTTGGCCTGCGCGGCATCGAGCTGGTCGGTGAGCCCCTGCACCTGCCGCTCGAGCTCCGCAACGCGCTCGCCCGTCTCGGGACCGCCTGCCAACGCGCTGGCGACGGTACCGCTCGCCGTCCGCATCCGCTGCAGCTCGGCGCTCATCTCGGATTGGGCCGTCCGCGCGGCGTCGAGCTCGTTCCTGAACTCCTCCACCCGCCCGTCGCCGCCGGCGCGCTGCTCGCGCAGGCGCACGATCTCGGCGCGGGCCTCGGTCAGGTCGAAGCGCGCCTCGGTCAGCTCCGCCTCGAGCCTGATCGCGTCCTGGTCCACGTCGGGCGATCCTTCCGCCGCCCCGCCAGATCGCGCCGCCTTGAGCTCGGCGGTGACCGCATCGAGTCGCTCCTGCAGCTCCGCCAGCCGGGCGTTGGCCGCGGCTTCGTTCTTGAGGCTGGTCTCGGTCCTGAGCTCGGCCGCGGTGCGCGCCTTGGCCGCCGCTTCCCGCGCCCGGATCGCCTCGCCTCGCGACTTGCGCTCGTCGTCGCGCGCCTCCTCCGCCCGGGCCAGCACCGCTTCGGCCTCGTGCTTGGCGCGCTCGGCCTCGTCCCCCACCTGCTGCGCCGCGGCCCGCGCCTGCTCGAGCTCCGCCCGCGCCGCGTCGCGCTCCGATACGAGCTCCTGCGCCCGCGACAGCATCCTCGTGAGCTCGGCGCGCGCGTCGCCCAGCTCCGTGCGCAGGAGCTCGAGCTCGGTCGCAGTACCGGGTTCTCCGCCGGTGGAACGCAGCCGCTCGAGCTCGGCCCGGGCCCCGGCGAGTTCGTGGCGCATGCGCTCGAGGTCGGCTTCGACCTCGGAGGCAGCCGGGTGCGGTCCATCCCCGGTCGCGTCCGGGACGTTCCCGCCCGTCGAGGCGGAAAGCCGGGCAAGCGCGAGCTGCGAGGCCAGCTCCTCCACCTGATGCTCCAGCTCGGCGTTCCGGGCGTTGGCCTCGGAGTCGAGCTGTTGCCGGATCTCGGAGGCGATGCCGTCGTCGATGTGGCGCTCCAGCCCTTCGAGGGGGCCGGCTTCCTGCGGCGATGCGACTGGCGCGCCCGCCATCATCCCGCTCGCGCCAGACGCGGAGGGGATGCCCAGGCTGCCGGCCGGGTGGACAAGACCCGCACCGGTTTGAGACGCGCCATGCGCTTCGCGCACCACTCCGACGAACGCCGGATCTCCATCCAGTCGCTCGATCAACCGCACCTTCGCGGCGACCCGGATCTCGGCGCCGTCCTGGCGCACCAGCGTCACGAATCCCTCGAACGGCTCGCTCGACTTGCGCCGGCGCATGCCGAGGAACGCCCGCATGAAGGCGAACCGCTCGGCCGGCGCCACGACGTCGGTGCAGAACCTGCCGATCAGGTCGCTCGGGCGCACGCCCGTGAACGATTCGATCGCGGAGCTCAGCCAGTTCCAGCGTCCCTGGACATCGCAGCAGAAGATCGCGTCGGGCGACGCGTCGAGCAGCTCGCGCAGTCCGATGGGAGTGGATGCGAACGTGGAGGCGTTCTTGGGCCTGTTGCTCTTCTGACGCTTGCTCATTAGAAGCCTCGAGGGACCTTCAGCGGAGGTGTGAATGGGTACGTGCGCCCGACTGGCCGATCGCCGTAACTATCGGCGGAGCAAGGCGGGGGCTTGAGCGGGGAGTTCGGCGGAGGTCGTGCCTCCACCGGCCGCAGCGCGTTCGGCGGAAGCGGTGCCGCCACCGGCCGCCGCGGCGGCCGCACTCAGCGGGCGAGGGTTGCGACGGTCGGTTCGAGCGCGTGGTACTCGCGATCCGCGGGGCCGCTCCCCGGCACGGATTCCAGCGGACTCCCGGGGGCCGGATCCGTGACGGCCGGCGCCGCGGGCGAGGGCGGCGCTCCGCCCCGGAGCAGCGCCGGCTCCGAGTCCGGCGGCTCGAGCGCGGGCTGGACGGGGACGTGGCAGGCCGCACAAAAATGCGCCAGCCCACGGAGCCTCACGGCGGAAGGAAAGCTTTTCAATTGATTGCGCGGCATGCAAGTCTTCCCGGCCGGGGATTGAGATGAGCCTGACGCCGGGATCGGAGCAATCGATGTGCCGTCCGCCGCTTGGTGCGTGCCGGCCGCCTGCCGCCGCTTGCTGCGTGCCGGTCGCCGCTGCGTGCCGGCCGTTTCGGCTCGAGCGATCAAGCTCGGCCCCCGACGTCCCGAAAACCCGACAGACATGAGAATCCTGCTCGCGGCGTTCGGATCGAGAGGCGACGTCCAGCCCATGGTCGCCCTGGGCGTGCGCATGCGCGCCGACGGGCACGATGTCGTGCTCGGGGCGTCCGAGACCTTCGCCGGCCTCGCCCGCCAGCATGGGTTGGAGTTTCAAGCCGTCGGCCGCGACATCGAAGCGTGGGCGCGCCGCCACGATCTCACGCGACGGCCCGCGCGCCTGATCGCACACGCCGTCGACTACCTCCGCGAGGACGTCGAGCTGTCGTTCGGCCAGACTCACGCCGCGGCCCGCGGCGCGGACTTGCTGGTCTCGGGAATCCACGCGGCGGCGCCGTCCGTCGCCGAGGCGCTGGAGCTTCCGTACCACACGCTGTTGTTCTGCCCGCAGCTCATCGCCTCGAGCCATCATCCTCCTCCCAGCGTCCCCTGGTTCTCGCTCCCGCGGTTCTGCAATCGGTCGCTGTGGTGGATCTGGTTCCGCGCACTGGACGTGGCGCTCAAGGACGCGATCAATCGGGGCCGGCGGGCGTGGAAGCTCCCGCCCATCGAGAGCGTCGCGGCGTACCTGAGCGCGGCGCGCGCGAGCGTCGCCTCCGACGGTTTGCTGGGGACGCTGCCTCCTGATTCACCGGCGGCGGTGCGTCAGACCGGGGCGCTCGCGCTCGAGGTCGGTGAAGCGCTCGACCCCGGGCTCGAGCGCTTTCTCGCCGCCGGCGAGCCCCCGGTGTACGTGGGGTTCGGCAGCATGCCCGACCAAGATCCGCGCGGCACGACGCGAGCCGTGGTCGAGGCGCTGGAGGCGTGCGGTCGCCGCGGCGTCGTGGTCTCGGGGTGGGCTGGACTCGGTGGCCAGGGCATGCCGCCGAGCGTGCGCGTCGTGGATTCCGCCGCGCATGCCGCGCTGCTTCCGCGCGTCGCCGTCGCGGTGCATCACGGCGGGGCCGGGACGACGGCGGCCGCCGCGCGGGCCGGAGTCCCTCAGGTCGTCGTGCCGCACTGCGTCGATCAGTATTACTGGGGGCGCCAGGTCTACGAGCGCGGACTGGGGAGCCGTCCAATCCCGAAGCGCGCCCTGAACGCGGCCAGGCTCGCGGCGGCGATCCGGTACGTCCTGTCGCACCCGCGCATCGCGGTCCGAGCGCGCGAGATCGAGGCGGGCCTCCGCCGCACCGATGGCGTCGCGGAGCTGACGCGCGTCCTCTACGAGGCTGCGTCGGTGCGGCCGGGGCGTAAGGCCGCGGCGTAGACGAGATCGAGAGACCCAACCAAGCGGCGCCTCCCCGTGGAGTCGGGAAGGTCAAAACTCGCGGCCCCTTCGATTGACACCCTCCGCCGGCCCGGTGGAATGTGACCCAACGTGACCCGCCGCCGCCGCACCTCTAAGGGGAGGACGCGTGAAATCGCACGCGCTCGTTTGCGGATGTCTGGGCATCGCCGCGCTGGCTCACGGTGCCGTGATGCCACTGCGCCAGGCCGGGGCGGGATCCTGCTTCGATCGCGATCTCTTCAGTTGGGACAAGGAGGTGGACTACCGGCGAGCGCTGGCGTCGGGGACGCTTGCACCCAAGCGCGTGGTGATCCGCGGCAGGACGGTTTCCACCGGACTCAGTGAAGCCGCGTTGGGACGAGTCCTCGGACCCGAGTTCCGGGTCGCGGAGAATTGGTCGAAGCGCGACGCTGAACAGCAGTGCGATTACCTGCGAAAGCTCGGGCTTTCGAACAACAACTCGATGCACTATTACATTCTGGAGGAACAGAACAGGAGGCGACTTTCGGGCTCGTTTCGCGTCTGTGAATGGACGCTCACGGGCGTCGGAACCCTGCGGGCGTTCGTCCACCGGCCCGCGGACTCCGCCGTGGCTCACGCCTATCTGCTGCATCTCGTGATGAGTCCCGTCCCAGGAGAGACGGCGTCCTACGTGAAAGGGCCGCCGGTCCGTCTCGTTCGCGCCGGCCCACCGAGAGTGGAGTGGGACGTGGAGCGCAATCTCGTCGCCATCGGTGCGAGGCCTCCTGGGGCTCCAGAACAGAAATAAACACCAATAAACAATAACAAACATTGACTCGCGGCCCACCTTGTCGGATCATGTTCTCCATAAGGAGGGACGCGCGATGACATCGGTTCCGACTCAGCCGGTCATGGCCCGCGGCGCTGATTCCGGATTAGGGCACTTCCTGGCCCTCATCCTGAGCGACCGCGAGCGGTTCTTCACCGAGGTCGCGGAAGGCGACGGCCTGCCCGCGAAACTCGGTCATGCGTTGTGGAGTCTGCTCGCGCTGTGCGCGCTCTACGGTGCCGCCGCGGGTGCGTACGCCGGTCCCGCGCAGGCCGTCTCCGCCGCGATCAAGCTGCCGCTGCTGTTTCTCGGCACGCTGGCGATCTGCTTTCCGGGATTCTTCGTCATCCAGGTGCTCGTCGGTTCGCGCCTGCGGCTGGCGCAGGTGCTGGCACTCGTGCTCGCCGCGCTCTCGCTCAGCGCGATCCTGCTCGGCGCGGTGGTTCCCATCACCGCCTTCTTCCTGCTCACCGGGGCCAACTACTATTTCCTGACGCTGCTTCACGTCTTGATCGTGCTCGGAGCGGGACTCGTTGGCATGGCGGCACTCCACGAGGGTCTCATGTTCGCGTGCGAGAAGCGCGGGGTGTATCCGAAGAAGGCGATGACGATCATGAAGGTGTGGGCCGTCCTGTTCGCGTTCGTGGGCATCCAGATGGCCTGGAACCTGCAGCCCTTCGTCGGAGACCGCGGCCGACCGTTCCAGCTGTTCCGGCACAACGAAGGCAACTTCTATACGGCGATCGTCTACTCGCTGCAGAAGCTCTCGCACGGAGACGGCAAGGGGCCGGGCTCCACACCTCCCAGAACACCCGGGTCGCAGGTGCCCAGTCTGCTCGACCTAGGCCGCGGGACGGGGCCGGATAGCGGCGCGACACGCGGACGATGAGCGGACCGAACAGCCCCGACCACGAGATCCTTACGCTCGAGGAGGTGGCGCATTACCTTCGCCTCAAGCCCCAGACCATCTACAAGTGGGCGCAAGAACGGCGCATCCCCGCAGTCAAGCTGGGCAAGGAATGGCGGTTTCGCAAGAGCATCCTCGACCGCTGGCTGGACGAGCAGATCCTGAGCGAGGATTCAGGATTCAGCCATCTGCGCGGACCGAGCGGCGACGAGCGAGCGCCCTGAAGCGGGGCCGAGGGCTCCAGCCGGGCACCGACGTGGGGGCCCCGGGACGCCGCCGGCCGGCTCGCGGGCCGGCGCCGCGGCTCGCCGCCTCGAACGGGCCGGGCTACTTCTGGCGGCTGCCCAGGATCCCCTTGAGGTCCATGATCGTGCTCTGATCCGACACGATCACGTCCACCTTGTCGGAGAGCTTGTCGACGTAGAGGTACTTGATGTAGTTGGGGTTCTTCGCCAGCGCCAGGTTGATCACGTCGATCGCGTTGGCGCGCCCGCGCGCCTCGATCACCTTGCGCTCGGCTTCCTTCTGCTCCTTCTGGAGCGTGTAGTTCATCTGCTCCGCCGCCTGCTGCGCGATCTGCTTGGCCTCGATCGCCTTGGAGAACTCCGGCGTGAACCGCACGTCGCGCAGCACCACCTCGTCGATCATGAAGCCGTCCTTCTCGACGAGCTGCTTGATCTTCCGGTTGATCTCGTCCTGGATCTGAGCGCGCCGCGCCGAATAGACGTCCATCACCGCGTATTCCGAGATCACGAGGCGGATCACCGATCGCACCGCGGGGCGGATGATCTTGTCTTCGTAGTCGGGGCCGATCTTCTGGTGGATCGACACGAGTCGGTCGGGATCCACGTGATGCCAGACCGTCAGGTCGATTCCGACCTGCAGCCCCTCCTGCGTGGGGGACCACAGTGAGTCGTCGATGTTCGACTTGCGACCCTCGCCGCTCACTCCCGACATCGTGTACTCGAGCCGGCGCAGGTCGTAGTCCTGAGTCGCGGAAATGAACGGCGCGATGAAGTTGATGCCCTGTCGCGCCAGATGGAATCTGCGGGTCAGCGTGTTGAAGACCACGAGCGCATGACCCACCGCGACCACGCGCACCGAGGTCGCGAGCACGATCAGAATGATCAGGGGGCCGAGCACGCCGCCCACCAAGCGCCCGAGCGGAGGGACTCCGGGCACGATGGTTCGCCCGTCGCGATCGTGGACGCGTAGGACGCCGCCTCGGGTCAGAGTGCGGTAGACCACCGAACCGGCGATGGCGACGAACAGCAGGACTAGGAATACGGCCATGGGAGATTCCTCCGGCGCGAGGGCGGCTGGAGGCGGCACCCGGATTCGAACCGGGGAATAAGCGCTTTGCAGGCGCTCGCCTTACCACTTGGCTATGCCGCCCCGAAAGGCCCGGGAACGTAGCACCCTGCTTCGAATCCGAGCAAGCGCGCGCGGCTCCTTCCATGCACGGACGCGATGTCGTTCGATGGGCAGCCGGCGAACGGCGCGCGAACCGCGAGGCGGGCTGAACAAGGGCTGCCGGTTCTGCCATACTTCCGCAAAACTTCACCACCGGTGTGCCATACCTGATCCGATTCCGCTTGAACTCGCGAACGATTCGCGTGCTCTAATGAACAAGCGAACGGATGGCCGGCCCGGCCATGGGGGTTCGGGCTCGGACCTCGGGAGCGATCGTGTCACTCACGCCACTCCGCAAGCTGCGCGGCCAACGCACTCGATGCCGGAGGCTCGGCTCCAGCTTCGCCGGTGCGGCGCTCGTGGTTCCGGCGCTGCTCGCGGGCTGCGATGCGAGCCCCAAGCCCCGCGCACAGCGCGTTCCGGTCACGGTCGCCGCCGCCGTTCAGCGCTCGATGCCGTTCGCGCTCGTTTCGACGGGGACGGTCGAGCCGGTGCAGACCGCGGCGGTGGGGTCCCAGGTGGGCGGAGTGATCACGCGCGTGACGTTCCGCGAAGGCGACGAAGTCGCCAAGGGCCGCGTACTGTTCCAGCTCGACGCGCGCCCGTTTCGCGCCGCCCTGGAGCAGGCGCTGGCGACGCTGTCCAAGGATCACGCGCAGGCCGAAGCGGCGCGCCGCGACGCGGCGCGTGCCGCGAAGCTCGTCGAGCAGAACCTGCTGTCGCAGGCCGATTGGGACGAAAAGCGCGCCACCTCCGAGTCATGGAACGCCACGGTGCGGGCGGACTCGGCGGCCGCGCTGAACGCGAAGCTCAACCTGGAGTACGCGTCGATCCGCGCCCCGATCTCGGGCCGCACCGGGCGGCTCATGGTCCACGAGGGTGACTACGTTCGCGCGGCCACCGCCGATCCGCTCGTCACGATCAACCAGATCCGGCCGATTCGGGTGCGCTTCACGGTGCCGGCGAGCGAGGTGTCCCTGGTGCAGCGCTACCGCGATGCGCAGCCGCGCGTGATCGCGCGGGTGGCCGGCGGCGACAGCGCCTCGTTCGAGGGCCGGCTCGTGTTCGTGGACAACGCCGTGGACGCGGCGAGCGGCACGCTGCTGCTCAAGGGCGAGTTTCCCAACCTCGACGGACGCCTGGTGCCGGGCGAGTTCGTGGACGTGCGGCTCGTGCTGTACGTCGAGCCCAACGCCAACGTCATCCCGACGCCCGCCGTGACCAGCGGGCAGGGCGGCACGTTCGTGTACGTGGTGAACCGCGATTCCACGGTGACGCCGCGCGACGTGACCGTGGCGCGGACCGTCGACGAGCTGACGATCGTGAAGGCCGGCCTTAAGCCCGGCGAGATCGTCGTCACTGACGGGCAGCTGCGGCTGTCTCCCGGGGCCAAGGTCCTGGTGCGCACCGAGGCTCGCCGGTCGGCTCCGGATTCCTCGGCGGCGGCATCCTGACATGAACCTCTCGGGGATCTTCATCCAGCGGCCGGTGATGACGACGCTCGTCATGAGCGGCATCCTGCTGTTTGGCCTGGCGTCGTACACGCAGCTCCCGGTGAGCGACCTGCCCAACGTCGACTATCCGGTGATCACGGTGAGTGCCAACCTGCCGGGCGCGAGCCCCGAGACCATGGCGTCCGCGGTGGCGACGCCGCTCGAGAAGCAGTTTTCGACCATCGCCGGCCTGGACGCCATGACCTCATCCAGCAACCAGGGCAGCACGTCGATCACGCTGCAGTTCACGCTCGACCGCAACATCGACGCGGCGGCGCAGGACGTTCAGTCCGCGATTGCCAAGACGCTGCGCTCGCTGCCGACCGGCATCATCCCGCCGAGCTATCAGAAGGTGAATCCGGCCGACCAGCCCATCCTGTACCTCGCGCTCGTGTCGAAGCTGCTGTCGCTGTCGCTGCTCGACAACTACGCGGAGAACACGCTGGCGCAGAGCATCTCCATGGTGACAGGCGTGGCGCAGGTGTCCGTGTTCGGCGCCCAGAAGTACGCGGTGCGCATTCAGCTCGATCCGCAGGCGCTGTATGCGAGAGGCATCCCGATCGAGACGGTGAGCGCGGCCGTCGACGCGGCCAACGTGAACTTGCCCACCGGCATCCTGTGGGGACCCAACCGGGCGACGACGCTCGAGGCCAGCGGCCAGCTGCAGAACGCGCAGGGTTTCCGCGACGTCGTGGTCACCTACCGGAACGGCGCGCCGGTGCGGCTCGGCGACCTGGGCGAGGTCAAGGACGACGTGCAGAACAACAAGGTCGCAAGCTGGTACAACGGGCAGCGGTCCATCGTGCTGGCGGTGCAGCGGCAGCCGGGCACGAACACGGTGCAGGTGGCGAACGCCGTGCAGCGCCTGCTCGCGAAGCTGCGGCCGCAACTTCCCGCCTCGGTCCGGATCGAGACCCTCTACGACCGCTCCGAGTCGATCCGCAACTCGGTCCGGGACGTCAAGTTCACGTTGGGCCTCACGCTGGTGCTGGTGGTGCTCGTGATCTTCCTGTTCCTGCGCAATCTGCCCGCCACGATCATCCCCAGCCTCGCGCTGCCGCTGTCGGTAATCGGGACGTTCGCGGTCATCAAGCCGCTGGGCTACAGCCTCGACAACCTGTCGCTGATGGCGCTCACGCTGTCGGTGGGGTTCGTGGTCGACGACGCCATCGTCATGCTCGAGAACATCCACCGGCACATGGAAGGCGGAAAGCCGGCGTTCCGTTCCGCGCTCGACGGCTCGCGCCAGATCGGGTTCACGATCTTGTCGATGACGTTGTCGCTGGTCGCGGTGTTCATCCCGGTGCTGCTGATGGGCGGCTTGCTGGGCCGGCTGTTCCACGAGTTCGCGGTCACGATCAGCGTCGCGATCCTCGTGTCCGGGTTCGTGTCGCTGACGCTCACGCCGATGCTCTGCAGCCGGTTCTTGAAGCCGGAGCATGCGAGCCGGCACGGCCGCGCCTATCAAGCGATCGAGAACGTCTACCAGGGCTCGCTCTCGCTGTACGAGCGCTGCCTGGCCTGGGTCATGGATCACCGCCCGGCCACGCTCGCGTTCTCGCTCGCGATCCTGGCCGGCACCGTGGTGCTGTTCATGCTGGTGCCGAAAGGTTTCATCCCCAGCGAGGACCAGAACCGCATCACCGCCAGCACCGAGACCGCCGAAGGCACGTCCTTCGATGGCATGGTGAAGCACCAGCGGGCGGTGGCGGCGATCGTCCAGAGCGACCCCAACGTTCAGGCCTTCATGTCGTCGGTCGGCGCGGGCGGGTCGAGCACATCCTCCAATCAGGGCCGCCTGCTCATCCGGCTCAAGCCGCGCGCGCAGCGCAAGCTGTCGGCGGACCAGGTGATCCGCGAGCTGCAGCCCAAGCTGTCGCGCGTGCCGGGCATCCGCGTCTACCTGCAGAACCCGCCGCCGATCAACGTGGGCGGCAGGCAATCCAAGAGCCAGTACCAGTTCACGCTGCAGAGCTCGGACGTGGACGCGCTGTACTCGAGCTCCAACGCGCTGCTCGCGCGGATGACCGACATCCCCGGGTTGCTGGACGTCACGAGCGACCTCCAGATCCGGAACCCGCAAGTGGACGTCGAGATCGATCGCGACCGCGCCGCCGCGCTGGGAGTGAGCGCGGAGCACATCCAGGAGACGCTGTACGACGCCTACGGCTCGCGCCAGGTCTCCACCATCTA
>Ga0066709_100002043_pt1 | contig 14259 bp, 8 predicted proteins | sample GraSoiAngelo_158_FD_79665 | JGI IMG/M metagenome (GOLD analysis project Ga0066709, IMG submission 79665) | Grasslands soil microbial communities from the Angelo Coastal Reserve, California, USA - 14_1009_16_30cm | ecosystem: Environmental > Terrestrial > Soil > Grasslands | place: USA...
ACCCAAATGCCTGAGTTGAATCAGCAGACATTCACCCAAGTCTCTAGCGGCCACTCCGGCGGGATCAAATGTCTGAAGAATCTTTATACCTTCTGCTACGTCTTCAAGGCTGTGCTCACCGGTCGCGGCAATTTCTTCAACGGTGGCTGTCAGGTAACCATCTTCATTTAGATTGCCAATTACTGAAACCATGGCGTCCGAGACGTTTGGCGAAACGACGGAAAGACTTAGCTGCCAGTGCAGATGGTCATAAAGGGTGGTGGGCTTGGCTAGAAAATTTTCGAAGGCGGGTTTCTCAATGATCTCGCTCGGCATCTGAGTCCTGTATCCAGGATCGAGATAATCATCGAAGAAGCTTCCATAATCAATTTGGTCGAAGGGATCCGCCGGCTCGCTATTTTTTGCACCACTCTCAATAATTGCCTGGTCTGCGGGTTCAGCCACACGTTCTTCCTTGACCTGGGTCTCCTCAACCTCGGTTGCGGTTTCCGTTTCCTCCTCCAAGACCGGCTTCTCCATTAATTCCTGGGAGATGATTTCAGACAATTCCAGTTTGTTGAGTGCCAGGACGCTTACCATCTGCACTAGTCCTGGCGTCAGGATTTGTTTTTGTGCGAGTTTTAGATTCAGCTTCTGCTCTAGGAATGCCATAAAATCTTTATTCCAGGCGAAAACTTTCGCCTAAGTAGAGCTTTTTTACCTCATCATCCGAGGCAAGCTCTTTTGGAGTCCCCGTTCTGAAAATCCTCCCTTCATTAATAATGTAAGCCCGGTCGGTGACCTTCAAAGTTTCTCTGACGTTATGGTCGGTAATCAGGATCCCGATCTCTTTGGATTTAAGATGAGTAATAATCCTCTGGATATCGAAAACTGCAATTGGATCAATTCCAGCAAATGGCTCATCCAATAAAATGAAAGAAGGCGAAATGACAAGAGAGCGCGCAATTTCGACCCGACGTCTCTCCCCTCCTGAAAGCATATAGCCCTGATTCTTGCGTACATGGCTTAATCCAAGTTCTTCGATTAATTCATCCAGCCGATCTCTCCTTCGTTTGCCGTTAAGAGGCAGCGTTTCAAGAATCGCCAGGATATTCTCTTCAACCGTCAACTTGCGAAAGACTGACGGCTCTTGGGGGAGATAACTGATCCCACTTCTCGCCCTGAGAAACATTGGCAGGTCGGTAATCTCCCTACCATCCAAGAAGACCCGGCCTCCATCGGGAGAAGTCAGCCCAACAATAATATAAAAGGTGGTGGTTTTGCCGGCTCCGTTGGGTCCCAGCAACCCTACGACTTCACCTTGATGAATCCCGAGATTGACATCGTTAACGACCCGACGCCCTTTGAAGGATTTGACTAGGTTGACCGTTTTCAAGATCTGCATTTTTGCTCATCTTGCCACGCGCTGCCTAGTAATGGGTCGGGTCTCGGAATCTCCTTCGACCGAAATGCTACCATCATTCAAACCTAATGTCAACCGAGCTCCGACCGTGGAACCCCGCTCAGAGTCAATGACTCTGGGTGGTCCGCCGACCAAAATCAACTTCTCCTCGCTTCGAAAATATTCGGCTGACTCTGAGAATGAAGTTCGATTGGGCTGATAAATTTTAACGTCCCCTTCGGCCAGAATACGCTGGATGGAGGTCTGATTTTCTCCGCGTTCCAGAAATATTTCCAACTGACTTGAATTCAAAATCCCCATCGAGCTATTCAGCTTGACATTCTTTTCGTATAGCGCCTTTTGTAATCTGTCCTCATATATCATTCTTTCGGCCTGAATGGTAACAGGCTTACGCTCTGTTTTTTTGGCAGAGCCCTTTTCACCTTCGAGGTAAAAAAAGCTCCGCACATTTTTCTCAGCAACCAACTTTTTCTCAGGGCGGTACAAATAGAGAGTGTCGGCACCGATTACCTGGTCTTCCTGCCACAGTTTGGCTCTCTGCCAGTACTTGGCTATGCCACTGCGCGTCTGCGCTTCCATGTAGTCGGACGAGGCGTAAACTGGCGACCCGGGCTGGAACATTCCTGTGTTTGCCTGTTGGTCGCGATTATAGAAAACCGAACGCACGTTGCCTCGAGCCTTGAAGAGATTCTGTAATTGATCAAACTCAATGATGTCTGCGCTCGTTTTTGAATTGGTATCTCTGGTTTGCGGATTACCTTGGAGCGAGATCAGTTTATCTTGGGCAAAGTACTTGGCTTCGTGCGAGGAGGCGTGCCGCTCCGCTTCCTCATAATTGAAATTCCCAAATTGGTGGAGCTGGCTGATCTGGTGGTTTTGCTGATCAATTAAAGCTATCAAGTGATCACTGGTGGTTTTCTTGACAGACCCCACTGCCGGGATCACGTCAACGTGGACTTGCTTATCCGCTGTCAACCTCTCAGGATGGCTGGAGGCTTTTTCGAAGTACAAGGTCATTTCCAATGCTGAAAGAATCTTCCTATCATCGTTGGGGTGGAGAGGTAGTTCCTCCACTGAACTGGGGCCTTTTGCTTCTATTAGAGAAACCTGTCTTCCCTCGGATTCAAAAGAAACCAACATCAAGGGTGATCTAACAACCCTGTCTCCAGGTTCGATACCTCGGCCAGAGCCTCGAGAAGTTCCTGTCTGGGCAGATTTCTTATCGGCCAATATTGCAACGACATCTCCAGACGCCACGAGTTTATTTATCAGGTTACTATTTGGTCTTAGAGTAATCTCCATTCGATTAGCGGAAATATCGCGCTTTAACTCGGGGTCTAGCGATCGGGACCTCACCTGACCTTGAGCGACCACTCTATTCAGCCAGCGCCCACTCTGACCAAAAAAGTAAGAGACTCTGTTAGCATCGACCTGCAACATAAATTTGGGATCGCGCGAAACCGAATGAACGTCTCCCCTGGCATCGATTCGAGTCAAGGTTGAATCAAGATCATTAAGGAATGCCTCAATCAGATTCGCTCGAGTCTCATAACAAGACTTCTCCACCAGGACATTGGAGCGCATCTCGATCCGGTTCGAAGCTTTAAGATACCTCAAGTTGCCCGATTTGAGGTGGATCTCTGAATCTGCCGGACTCTCTGGATCAACAATAATCTCAACTTGAGAATGAAGATAAATGGATCCTAGTTTGGAGTCGTAGGTAAGTCCCCGGCTTTTTCCATGAAAGCGCCCTCTTGCGAAGTTCACTTCGTCTTCCGTTTCGGCGGTTCCCGTTTTTTGTGCGTATTTGATGCTTTTGACCTTAACCACTGTGAGCAGATCGCTGGCGGCAGCCTTTCCACTCGAGTTTACGGTTTTACTTATCGGACCGAAAGTAATGACAACATTATCCAAGAAAACAATTTCTTCTCTGACCTGATCGTATTCACACCGATTGCTAGTGATGGTGTCGTAGCGATCTCCATCCTTTCCAAAAACCTTCACAGTCACGGATTCCAGAAGGTTCTTATTATCTTTAAAACCCAACCTGGACTTGGCATTGAACTCAAAGGTGGTTCTTCCATGCTCCGATTGAGAGAAAGAAAAACCTTGAGTGGCGTCTGAGACATTCTCAGGAAGAGGTTTTGTTTCCGGTTTCCCCGGATACCTAAATAAAATGGAACGCCTGTAATAGCTGAAGATGACCGCCAGGACTACAGTGATCAAAATGATCATCGGTAAGGTGCGGCCGAATTTTATGTACCTTTTTTCCAAAGACTTTTACAGTTAGTGGATTTCTATATCCTTAACGAGGAGCTGGAGGAACTTCATGCCCTGAAAAGAATTTTGTGAGAGTGTGAAGGCCAGGGAAACTATTCCTGTCGACTCTCGAACGGGTTGGTAATATTGAGCCATGTTCCAACCAATCGCATCCATCGCCTTGCCATCCTGCTCCACACGGAACTTTAGATGTTTTCCCTTTAGGAGTCGAGGTTCTGCGATTACTGAGAGTTTTCTGGCGGCAAAAACGGGTTGCGGGTTGGCCGGGCCGAAAGGAGATAATCGTTCGATTTGCCGATAAAATTCGTAATCAATGTCAGAAAGCCTAAGCTCCGCGTCTATTTCTAACGTGGGTCTCAAATCCTCCGCCTTAATTACGTTCTCGGCAAAAATCCTGAGCCGCCTTTGCAATTCCGCCAAGTGCTTCACGGGCAATTGAAAACCTGCCGCCTGAGCATGGCCGCCAAAGCGATCGAAAAGCTCTCGACAACTTTCCAAAGCATCCAACAAGTGGAATCTTTTAGTGCTGCGACCCGAACCATAACAAATCCCATCTTCTTTCGATATGACCAGTGTAGGGCGGTTAAATCTTTCGGTCAATTTCGTCGCGGCAATTCCAATGACTCCTCGATGCCAGCTTTCTCCCTCTATGACTATTACCCCTTGTTGACTTAGGGTCGGGTCGGATTCAAATCGATTCTCAATATCCTTCAGAATCTGTTCTTCTATTTGTTGTCTTTCTCGGTTGAGTCGGTCCATCTCTGCGGCCAGCATTCTGGTTCTCTCCTCGTCGGTGGAAGCAAACAATTCGACGGCCTGCTCGCCGCCTCCCATTCTGCCTACGGCGTTGATTCGTGGAGCCAACCGAAATCCGACATCGGAACTCGTAATCAGTCGGCCCGCCAGGCCGGAGACCTCTATAAGCGATTTCAATCCGAAGTTAACAGGAATTTGTAATCCCTCCAAACCGAACTTTGTGAATATCCTGTTTTCACCAATCAATGGAACGACATCGGCTATGGTACCGATGGCTACAATTTTAAGAAAAGGAACAAGGTATTTTTCTTTGTTGGCAGTTCTGAAGAGGGCCTGCACCAATTTAAAGGCGACACCCACACCACAGAGATTCTTGTCCGGATATTGGCAGTCGGGCCGCTTGGGATTGAGAACAGCTAGGGCTTTAGGGAGTCCTTTTTCGGGTAGATGATGGTCAGTAATGATACAGTCAAGTCCTAACCGGGAAGCATATTCTACAACATCAAACGCCTTGATGCCCGTGTCGACACTGATGATCAGCTTAACCCCCTCGGCAGCCGCGTGTTCAATTACATGCACTTTCATCCCATAACCATCCACCAGACGTCGTGGGATATAGTAAGACGTACTGGCGCCCAGCATTTCAAGTGCCTTGCGCAAAATGACCACGGCTGTTGTACCGTCTACGTCGTAGTCACCGTAAATCAGAATGTTTTCCTGGAGGTGTATGGCTGTGAGTATTCGCTTAACGGCAATTTCAAGATCAGACATCAAGAAAGGGTCCTCCAAATATTCAAGCCGGGGGGTAAGGAACTTTCCTGCTGTCTCGATTTGAGTCATTCCCCTATTAATTAGGAGCGTTGCCAGGATCCCAGAAATGTTCAGGGCGCGAGCGAACTCCTTAACCAGACTCAAATCGGGTTCAGCAATCTTCCATAGCATGTCAACAAGCCCACCGATCTTCACAAATTCATTCTTATCTCAATATGAGACCTGGGAAGGCAGCTCGTAAGAACGCTAGTCGCTTCTTGACCTCGGCCTAAACTTTCCAAACAGGTCAAGAACGCCCCAAAAGAAAAGGCAAATCCAAAAGTCGGTAAGAATACCCCAATCGAGGTGAAATGGTCTGTGCCTCAACGGATAAGGCAGAAACTCTTGGATGGAAAAATAAATGGCATTTCCACCGACGACGGAGGCGAATGTCTTGCCCACAGACCCCCAATATAGATTACGCAGCATTTGCTTTACAAATTCTTGCCTTGTAAGAAGAAATCTGGTCCTGAGCTTCTTTTAAGTTAATTTGGAGTAAGACCGATACACTTAATGGAAAAATGCTTGACTTCGCAGGCATTTGGTTTCAGTTCACCACACGGGCGGATTATACTCCCGATCTTATCGGCCGAGCCAATAGTGCTATTGAAACTATTCCCGTAGCCATAGCTCCGGTGTTGAAATGGGAATTTCTGAGGAGCCGCTCATGCTGCCTGCGACGGCACGCCAAGAAATGACAATTATTCCCCCTTCTAAAAGGGGGTGCGGGGGGCATGTCCTGTGGTGAACGTCGCGCTGGGAGCCCGAAGGACACCCCCCCTAGGCCCCCCTTGATAGGTCTTGATAGGGGGGATTTTGAGCAGACAGAAACCAGAAATTTTCTATACTTCGAAACTCAATTACATTATCATTTTGAGAATGATAACTCAGGATCAAATTAAGGAATTAGAAAAAAAAGTCGAGGAGTTATCCATATTTCATCAAGTTGGAAAAGCTCTCACGTCGACCTTGGACTTGCAGGAAGTGTTGACATTAATAATGGGCAAGATCAGCGAATTGCAAAAGCCAAGCACCTGGTCGTTGCTGTTGATTGATGAGAAGAAGCAGGAACTTCATTTCCAAATTGCCATTGGTAAGAATTCTTCCAACATCAAAGACGTCAGGATCAAAATCGGACAGGGCTTGGTGGGCTGGGTGGCGCAAACGGGTGAAGCTGCTATTATCAACGACGTTTCCGGAGATCCCCGTTTTTTGCCAGAAATAGATGGGATTTTCCATCCGCATATCAAATCAATTGTTTGTGTGCCACTGAAAAGCAAGGAGCGAACATTAGGTGTCATTGAATTAATCAACTGCTTTGAAGGAACCTTTCCCAACGAAGATTTGTCAATGCTGACATCTCTGGCAGATTACGCAGCCATCGCTATCGAGAATGCGATGTATGTCAAACGGATTCAAGAGCTCACTATCACTGATGATTGTACCAATCTCTACAACTCAAGATACTTCAATTATATGATCGACTCTGAGTTGAGCCGCTCAAAGCGTTATAACTACAACTTTGCCCTGATTTTTTTCGATCTGGACCGGTTCAAGTTGGTCAATGATACTCATGGCCACCTCTGCGGCAGCCGGTTGTTGCGAGAGATTGGAGATCTCATTAAGCAACATCTCAGAGATATCGATACCGCGTATCGTTACGGCGGGGATGAATTCATTATTCTACTACCACAAACCTCTAAAGAAAACGCCCTGCTCGTGGCTAAGCGACTTTGTAGCCTTTTGAATCAGACCTATGTCACATTAGAGGAAAATGTCACGGTTAAAATCACCGCCAGCTTTGGCGTGGCCGCCTTTCCGGTAGACGCTACCAGTAAAGTGGAGCTGGTCCGATTGGCAGATCAAGCGATGTACCGGGTAAAAAATCGAACTCGAAATGATGTAGAGGCTACCTAACTCCCCCCAGGTTAGACGCCGTTGGTTCCTGTTTCAGGAAGCTGTCTTTGACAGTCGGATCGAAACACGCATAGGATCATGCCTCATTTTCACTCCCACCCCGCCTCTTCAGAATGTCCAGGCAGCACTCAGCAGTCCGCTTTGAAAATCGCCCTGGGTCTCACAAGTCTCTTTACCATTGTTGAGTTCCTAGGTGGATGGTTTACGAACAGCTTAGCATTAATGGCGGATGCAGGCCACATGCTCACCGACGTTGCGGCATTAGGTTTGAGTATTTTTGCTTTGTGGTTCTCTTCACGCCCGGCCACGGCCGCAAAAACCTATGGATTTTTCAGGGTGGAAATTTTGGCTGCATTGGCGAATGGCACGACGCTCGTAGTTATCTCCGCGATCATCTTCTACGAATCCTACTATCGAATGAAGGATCCACCTGAAATTAAGAGCGGAATCATGCTCTCCATTGCGGCTCTGGGACTTGTTATCAATCTGGCTTGTGCCTATTTCTTGCATAGATCGCAACAGTCAAGCTTAAACCTCAGGGGGGCTTTTCTCCATGTGGCGGCTGATGCTGTCAGTTCCGTAGGTGCCATTGTTGCCGGGCTCCTGATGTTATTTAAGAAGTGGTACCTGGCAGATCCTTTGACCAGTTTTCTAGTCGGTGGGCTTATTCTTTATAGCTCTTGGCGTCTGGTCAGAGATTCTGTGGATATTCTCTTGGAGGGTACACCAGCCCACATTGATCTGGATTTGGTAAGGAGCGAGCTGTGTAAGGTAGAAGGGGTGGAATCGATTCATGACCTTCATGTATGGACTTTGACATCAGGAATGCACGCTATGAGCTGCCATGCGGTTCTTTCTGGAAACGAAGACCGACATAAGATTCTCAAAGAACTCAGTCAAATAGTCCGGCTTCAATTTAAGATTGACCACACAACGATACAATTGGAAGAAACTAGTCTGCAGCACCAGGAAATGAACTCTTGTCACTAGACTCCGCAAGCTGGTATCTCGTTGAGCTGCACTGCGTTATCAAATCGAGCGGCCTCGAGTCGGTCGTCTCGTGGAGACCTTGACACTCTTCTGTCCGGCTCCCAGGGAGTTTGACAAGTTTCTTGAGGGCATCTAAAATAACAATTGGTGACGTGCTCACCCCCAATGTATAATGGTAGGTTTTTAGATAGCCCTTGCCGACAAACGCCCCACATTTGATGACTTGTGCCAATGGGTTTCTGGAATATCAAGACCTGAAACAAGTCCTAACGAAGTTTGCAGATTCACCCTTAGGTGTCCAACTCGTCCAAGAATTGACCCCCTTTTCAAAGAGGATTGAGATCCAAAAACAATTTGATTTGACAGGAGAGTGCCTTGAGTTCCTTACCTCAGGTCACGTGCTGCGTTTTAACGAGCTAGGTGATTTTTCGCTGCTCTTCGAAAAACTGGGGATAGAAGGAGTGGCATTTAATCCCAAAGAGATTTTGGAAATTTTAGGGCTTTTGCTTTGTTCGCAAACGGCTAAGCAAAGTCTTCAGGCCCAGAGCAAAGGCTTGTCCAATTTAGGTGAGCTAGGTCGAGCTTTGCCTGATTTGAGCGGATTGGCTTCCATACTTGCAGGTAAGATCAGCCGGTCTGGAGAAGTTGAAGATCACGCAACCGCACTACTGAAAAAAATTCGCAATGAAATTGGGGTCATCAGAAATCGTCTCTATCATCTGCTGGAACAGACGTTGAAAAGGTATGGGGGCGCCGGGGTTATCCAAGACGATGTAATTACGATTCGGAATGAACGATTTGTCATCCCAGTCCGGGCAGACAATCGTAAAGAGTTGGCCGGTGTGGTCCATGGCACGAGTTCGAGCGGACACACAATTTTCTTGGAGCCTTTGGAGGCCCTAGAACTGAATAATCATTTGGTTCAACTCAAAGAGCAAGCCGAACTGGAGATTCGGAATATTCTTTTGGCATTGACAAATGAGATAAGGGGAAAACTCTCAGACCTTCAAACGGCCGTTCGATTACTGGCGAGTCTGGATTTTAATTTCGCCAAAGCCAGGTTTTCCCAACGGTATAAGTGTGTCATTCCCAATGTCAATGAAGGTGGAAGGCTGAGAATAGTCGAAGGGCGTCACCCTATTTTGGAAAGCTCACTTCAGTCTCAAGGTTTGGAGATCGTTCCCATATCAGTAGACTTGGATGGCTCCCAACATATTTTAGTTATTAGTGGCCCAAACACTGGAGGCAAAACCGTTGCTCTTAAAACCGTTGGCTTGTTGACTCTGATGGGCCTATCAGGAATTGCTGTTCCTGCGGCCGCAGCCGACATAGGTCTCTTTCATCAAGTGTTCGCAGATATTGGTGACCGTCAGTCCATTTCAGAAAACTTGAGCACTTTTTCTTCACATCTCTTAAATATCAGAGAAATATTAGAAAAGGTTTCATCTCCGGCGTTGGTGTTGCTCGACGAATTGGGGACAGGGACAGATCCAGCAGAAGGCTCTGCCTTAGGAGTTGCCGTCGTCGAGAATCTTCGTGAAAAGGGGATAATGACTATCGTCACAACACATCACAATGGCCTTAAAATGTATGCTGCCAAAACCCGGGGGGTCAGTAACGCCAGCGTCGAATTCGACGAAACTACTTTGCGGCCAACTTTCCGGCTTATTCATGGAATTCCTGGGAATAGTAGTGGGATCGAAATCGCGCGAAAGCTCGGGTTAAAGGAGTCTTTACTCCTATACGCCCAGCAGTTGGTGTCGAAGGTGGAGCAAGAAGTGGCCCAGTACTCCCAGCATCTTAGAGATCAGATTGAGAAGACTGCCAGCCTCCGCGAGGAATTGGAACGTAAGCAAAGAGACGTCGAGAACGACCGAAGGTATTGGGAACAGAGACACAAAGAGTTCGAGGACAAACAGAGAAAGGATCTCGAACAGTCCTGGCGACAGGCATTTGAAGCGTTCCAAAAGGAAACACGCAAACTGATTTCAGAGATTCAGGACAAATATTTGGCTGTTCGGGCTCGAAGAGAAGTTGATCGAAAAGTCGTTAAACTTAAAGAAAGAGTGAGCCAGGAACTGGGTTCTTTTTCAAAAAGCCCCAGCGACAGGCCCTCCGAAGCTTTGGCGACCAGTGCATTGATTGCCCCAGGAGCGAAGGTCATAGTAAAGAAGTTCGGACAAGAAGGAACCGTCGTCAACACTCTCAAAGACGGGCGACTGGAAGTTGCAGTCGGGAGTTTGAAGTGTGTGGTCAATCCCTTTGAATTAGAGCCTCGTCAAACGATCAAAGTCTTGCCAGAGGACCGACTTCGGCTGCCGGCCCAGGTGACAGTTCAAATGAACAGTCCGGAACTTCAAGCCAACGAGATCAACCTGATCGGATGTAGGGTGGATGAAGCCATCAGCCAAGCCGATAAATTTTTGGATATGGCTTATCTGGCCTCCATTTCTCAAGTGCGTTTGATACATGGATCGGGCACGGGAACTCTGCGGAAGGCTATTGCGGAATGGCTGTCGTCCCAGCCCCATGTCGGAACGTTTCGTGCTGCGGCACCTAATGAGGGAGGAAACGGAGTTACAATCGTCTCGCTAAAAACCTAATCGGACTTCAATTGCTTCAACCATGGAATTCAACAATAATTTTACCGAGCAGGTAAAGGCTTCAGTGGACATTGTCCGGGTCATTTCGGAGTACGTCCGCCTTCGCAAGGCTGGAGTGAATTACGTCGGACTGTGCCCCTTCCATGCGGAGAACTCACCTTCCTTTCACGTGCACCAAGCTCGACAATTTTATCACTGCTTTGGTTGCAACGCCGGCGGCGATGTCTTCAAGTTCGTCCAGTCCATTGAGCGTATCACTTTCCCGGAGAGTCTGAAGCTTCTAGCCGAGAAATACTGAATTCCATTGCCCGAATCCAATTTCAAGGGGGGATTAGACTCAGCGGCCAGAGAACGTCTGACGCTTCTCGACATCAACCAGAACGCTACCAAAGTTTTCAAACACCAATTGCGCAACAGTAATGAGGGTAAGCAAGCATTGAAGTACTTGCAGGAACGAGGTCTCACCGAAGAAACCATCGAAAAGTTCGATATCGGCTATTCCCCAGGCAGTTTCAATACAATAGTTCGCCAGTTAAGTGAGCAGTTTCCTTTGGACCTTCTGCTCAAGAGCGGTCTGATTCTAGCCAGCGAGTCCGACTCTCGCTATTATGATCGTTTCCGCAGGAGGATCATCTTCCCCATTCAAAATGAAAGCGGCAAGATTATTGCCTTTGGCGGAAGAATTCTTGGAGAAGGCCAGCCCAAATATCTGAATTCTCCTGAAACAGTCCTGTATTCTAAGAGTCGGACGCTTTATGGGCTCAATCAAGCACGTGGAACCATTCGGCGCGAGGACTTCGCCATCCTTGTTGAAGGATACATGGATTGTATTGCGCTACATCAGTCGGGGGTAACCAACGCGGTCGCATCCTGTGGCACCAGTCTCACCGAATGGCAGGCCAAATTGCTCTCCCGTTTCTCCGAGAAGATTGTTGTCAATTTTGATCCTGACTCGGCAGGAGCTGCCGCGACTCTACGTTCACTCAACATATTCTTGGAGAGCAATTTTAAGATTAAAGCACTTGTCTTACCCGGTGGAGCAGACCCTGATTCATTTGTTAAGAAAAACGGTGCTCAAGAATACCGTTGTCTGGTGGAGAAAGCCCCTTCTTATTTTGACTACTTGCTAGATCGGGCCCACCAGGAGAATGATCTAAAAACCGTCGAGGGTAAGATTGCTGCTGTCAATATGATGCTTCCTTGTTTGCTGCGAATTGCAAATCGCATCGAAAGAGCGGAATTAATTGCACGTCTCTCCCAATTTCTTGGTATCGAAGAATCTATCCTCCGGGAGGAACTGAAAAACGCTAACCAAAATCGAGAAAAGCCCGTAATTACTCGTTCCCGCATAAAAAAGGAGTTGAAACCTTCGGAAAAATATCTGTTGAAGGCCATTTTGGAGAACGATCCGACAGCTGGTGAAATGCTGCGCAAACTGTCTATTTCCCAGGATTACATAGGATTGCAGTCGGAAAATATCTTTCGTGAGATTATCACGATGTATCAAGAGGAGGGTGAAATTAGCCTGAAGGTTCTGCACGAAAAGTTGCAGAGCGATATCGATAAAGATTTCTTGAATCAAGCTCTTTTCACGGAGCTGGACCCAGAACAAGCAGTTCGATGTCTGGAGGGAATACAAAGGCAAAAAACCGAGCAGGAGATTGTTCTGCTCCAAGAAAAGATAAAGCAAGCCGAGCTTTCCCAGGACTTCGAGCTGCTAGTCAGCCTACATTCCAGGAAATCCGAGCTCAAGCGAATGATGGCCGGCTAATTAATTTGGATGCCAGAAAAATATGCTCGGAGCGAAGTGCCAGACGAAACCTGGGAGTAAAATGAATCCTTAAAATCACAAAAGCAAAATAAGGGAACACCACAATTATGTCAAATATTGAAGACAACGATACCCTAGACAATCTAGAACGAACCTTAAGCCTTGGTTTGGATGACAAGTATGACGAGGTGAAACAGCTCATTGATATGGGCAAAGAAAAAGGTTACCTGCTTTACGATGAAGTTAATGATTTGTTGCCATCCGACGTCACCTCATCGGATGAGCTGGATGACATGTTTTCCATTTTCAGATCCCAAGGGATTGAGGTGATCGACGGAGAACCCAAAGCCGCTGGAGCCGAGAAACTTGGCTACGACAAAGAGGCCAGCGAAGACGTGGAATTGGATTTGACTCCTGGTGCCTTGGACAAGACAAACGATCCTGTGCGGCTCTATCTTAGGGAAATGGGTACGGTCCCATTATTAACCCGAGAAGGTGAAGTTGAAATTGCCAAACGGATTGAGAGAGGACAATTGAATGTTCTAAAAGCAATGTTCCGCTCTCCGATTGTGATCAAAGAGATCATCAATTTGGGTATTCAGTTGCAGAAGGGAGACCGCTCCATCAATGATGTCATCGTCTTCAACGACGATGTCCTCACCGATGATAAGGTAGACGATCGCTTGAAGGAAACGGTCCAGACCATTGAAGAGATCCAAAGGATATTTAAGAAACAAAATCAATTGCTCCATAAATTTTTAAATACTCCCAAGACCAAGAAGGCAAAAGCTCATCGTAAGTTGCGATTTGCTCTGGCGCGACAGCGTATTCTTGTTTCACGGGCGGTTCGTAAATTGGAGTTTACTCCCTCGGAACGTAATAGATTGATTGACCAGATTCGTCGCCAATACGAGGCCTATCGTCCCTTAGAAAAGGAGATGGGGCGCTTGGAAAAGAAACTCGAGCATGCCAAAGGCAAAAACCTTAATGTCCTCAAAAAGGAGTTGCGCGTCGTCAAAGAGAAGATGGCGGTCATTGAAAACGAGGCTCAAACCAAAGGTATCGACCTGAAGCGAACACTTCAGACTATCGACCGAGGAGATGCGGAGGCGAATTATGCCAAGCGAGAGCTAGTGGAGGCGAATTTGCGGCTGGTTGTTTCAATCGCCAAAAAATACACCAATCGCGGACTTCAATTCTTGGATCTCATTCAAGAGGGAAACATCGGGCTAATGAAAGCAGTCGATAAGTTCGAATATCGTCGTGGCTACAAATTTTCCACTTATGCCACGTGGTGGATTCGTCAAGCGATCACCCGAGCCATCGCTGATCAAGCCCGAACCATCCGCATTCCGGTCCACATGATTGAAACCATTAACAAGCTGATTCGAACCTCTCGGAGTCTCGTCCAGGAATTTGGTAGAGAGCCCACTTCGGAAGAGATCGCCGTCCGTATGGATATTCCGGTGCAAAAGGTACGAAAGGTTTTCAAGATTGCTCAAGAGCCGATCTCTCTGGAAACACCCATCGGTGAGGAGGAAGACTCACACCTCGGAGACTTTATCGAGGATCGCCAGGTCGTTTCGCCGGCAGAGGCAGTCATAAACATCAATTTGAAAGAGATGACCGAGAATGTGCTAAAAACCTTGACGCCCAGAGAAGAGAAAGTAATCAAGATGCGTTTTGGGCTCGACAACGGAAGCGATCATACGCTTGAGGAAGTCGGACAA
>Ga0066709_100002044_pt1 | contig 14249 bp, 13 predicted proteins | sample GraSoiAngelo_158_FD_79665 | JGI IMG/M metagenome (GOLD analysis project Ga0066709, IMG submission 79665) | Grasslands soil microbial communities from the Angelo Coastal Reserve, California, USA - 14_1009_16_30cm | ecosystem: Environmental > Terrestrial > Soil > Grasslands | place: USA...
CGGCACGCCGGCACGCGCGATCTTGGACGCTTGCACCCCTTGCAGGGGGTGCAAGCGTCCAAGATCTCACCACGGGAGTCCCGCCACACCCGCCACCACAGCGCAAACCGGCCAAACCGGGCCGCCCGCTCACCCCTCGCCGCCGCCGGGGACGGGACCCACCCGCCAGCCGCAGAGAATCCGAAAGTCGAATGCCCCCTGGAAGGGGTGCTAAGGTCCAAGATCTCCGGCAGTTGGCGCGGAGCCGCCGGCTAGGGCAAGCCATCTTGCCGTCGAGCGGTCAGGACAGCTCGATACGGTAGTCGAGTTCGGCGCTACGCCGAGGATGCGGAACGCGTCTGACGAAGCCGACCGGCCTCCGGTTGGCAGGTCGGGCACCAGTAGGTGACCCGGTCGGCCTGTTCGGCCTTGTCGATGAGGGTGCCGCACCGGCGGCAGGGCCGGCCGCGGCGGCCGTACACGTACGTCGTCTGTCCATTGTGGAGCGATCCGGTGGTGCTCTGCGTCCATCGGCCGCGGTTGGCGGCCAACAGCTTGTGTGCCAAGGCGACCAGGCCGGGCAGGTCGGGTACGTCGCGGACCGGGGTCCACGGCCACAGGCCGCGCAGGTACAGCAGCTCGCACTTGTACAGGTTGCCGATGCCGGCCAGGTTGCGCTGGTCGAGTACCGCTTCGGCGATCGTGGCGTCCGGGTCGGCGGCCAGCCGCCGGACGGCCTCGTCGGGGTCCCAGTCGGGGCCGAGCAGATCCGGACCGAGGTGCCCGACCAGGGTGTCCTCCTCGTCGGTCGGTACCAGCACGAGGTCGTGCAGGTGGTACCCGACGGCGACCGCATCGGCGGTGCGCAGGACGACCCGGATCAGGTGGGCCGGGCCGCCGGTCCAGCGGGCGCCCGGCCGGTACGTCCGCCAGGAACCGTCCATCCGCAGATGGGAGTGCAGCGTCAGGCGCCGGTCCGGGGCGGCGAGGCGCAGCAGCAGGTGCTTGCCGCGGCAGGCGGACTCCAGCACCGTCGCGCCGGTCAGGTCTGTGGTGGCCAGCCGGGGTACCCGGAAGTCGCTGCCCAGCAACCGGCCGCCGGCCAGCGCCCGGTGCAGCGCCTGCGCGGTGTTCCAGACCGTGTCACCCTCGGGCACCTCCCCATCGTGCCGTACCGGTAGGTCAGGAAACCGGCCTGGTCAGCCGGACGTCCTCCTCGGCGTACCCGAGCGCGGCGTAGAACGCCCGGGCGCCGTGGTTCGCGGCGCCGGTGTCGAGCGTGATCCGGCGGTACCCCCGGCTGTGCGCCCACCGCTCGGCGGCGCGCACCAGCTCGCGCCCGATCCCGCGGCGCTGCGCGGCTTCGGCCACGGCCAGCTCGCCGATGTAGGCGTCGACGTCGCCGGTGAAGTGCCGGCGCTGCGCCACGGTGACCAGGCCGACCACGGTGTCGCCGTCCACCGCGACCAGGACGGTCCGCTCGGGCTCGCCGGCCGACTCCAGCGAGCCGCGGACCCACTCGGTGACCGCGGCCCGTACGGCGGCCGGGTCCCGCCACGGTGCGACGCCGATCTGCAGGCGGGCGGCCAGCGCGAGCGCCGCGGTGCGGTCCTCCGGACGGTAGGGACGGATGTGGGTCATGCCCGGCTCGCAATCCGCAGGACGTCGCCGGGACTGACCGCGAGCGCGACGACCGCCCGGCCGCCGTTGACCGCGAGCGCCACCTTGCCGGCCGAGTCGACGTACACGATGAGCCGGCCCGGCTGGCCGTCGGCGAAGGTCTTCGCGCGGGTGGCCCGGACACCGCCGACCATCAGCTGCTCGCCGAGCCCGTCGATGGCCGGACCGGGGGCGGCGAGCTGGACGTTGCCGAAGCGGTCCACGGTCAGTACCTCGGCCTCCAGGTACCCGTCGCCGATGACCACGATCGGCTCCGGCAGGCGTACCAACGACTCCGGCTCGATCGCCGGTCCCGCGTCGGCCAGCGGTACCCCGGCGGCCAGGCGCGCGGCGACCGGCGCGAAGATGTCCCGGCCGTGGAACGTCATCGACACCTCGGGCAGGAACCAGGTCGTCTCGGTCAGCCGGACCGCCGCCTGTACCCCGCCCAACGCATCTGCGGCGGCGGTCAGCAGCCCGTTGTCCGGTCCGACCAGGAGACCGCGCGGCGTCCGGATGGCGACCGCGCGCCGGCCGGTACCGACGCCGGGATCGACGACACCGACGTGTACCGCCGGCGGGAAATGCCCGACCGCCTGTGCCAGTACCGTGGCGCCGCGCGCGACGTCGCCCGGCGGTACCAGGTGGGTGACGTCGATGACCCGTGCCCACGGCGCGTGCTGTGCGATGACGCCGCGCAGCATCCCGGCATAGCCGTCGGACAGCCCGTAGTCGGTCGTCAAGGTGATCCAGTCATAGGCCGCCATGGCCAGAGGCTAGCGGCTCGACTGCCGCGCCGCGGCGGCTGACCGTGCTGTTGCCGCGCCGGGGCGGCTGACCGCGTTGCCGGTACGCTCGCGCGAATGGACGACACGCTGCGCGCCGCCCGGTTGCTCGGGCGGGCCGGGCGGTGGGATGCCGCGATCCGGCTCGCCGAATCGGTACCGGCTGCCGAGGGGCGGCTGGTCGCCGCGCTCATCGCCGTGGACAGCTACCTGTTCACCGGGCGGGACGGGGTCGCCGAACTGCTCGACCGTGCGCGGGAGGCGGTCGGCGAGACGCCGGAGTGGACGCTGGCGCAGGCGCGGTACCGGTACGGCGTGCTGCTGTTCGGCGACGACCGCGACGAGGCGCGCTGCCGCGCGGTGGTGGACCGGTTCGCCGAGCTGGCCCGGTCGCTGCCCGACCCGGCGCTGCGGGCCTGGGCGCGGTTCTTCCACGCGACGAGCCTGGACGTGCTGTTCGAAGACCACGAGGCCGCCCGGGCGGAATGGGCCGAGGTGCGCGCGGGTGCCGAGCCGTTCCTGCTCTCGTACTGCCTGCGCCACCTTGCGTTCTACGAGTTCTACGGCACCGGCAACCGGACGCTGGCGTGGGACCTGACCTGGCAGAGCCTGACCCTGCGACTGGCTTGCGGCGCGCTGCCCGAGGCGGCGGCGCAGCTGCAGTTCCTGGCGCAGATCCGGCAGGCGGAGGGGGAGTTCGCGCAGGCGCGGCGGCTGGCTGAGCAGGCCGCCGCGATCGCCGGGGAGATCGGGATCAGCGGCCCGATCCGGGCCGCGATCGACGCGATGGTCGGTCAGCCCACCGTGTAGGACAGGGTGACCGTTGACTTGTTGCAGTTCGTGGAGGTGACCGCCACGGTGACGCCGGGGACCGACAGGGTGCCGTTTCCGGCGACGGTGAGGTGCAGCGGCGACGTCGGCGAGGAGATCTGGTAGTCGGCCGCCGTGCAGTTGCTCTTGGACGATGAGACGAACGCGGCGGTGAGGCTGTGCACCCAGCGGTGGAAGCCGTCGGGATTGGTCACCGTGGCCGTCGCCGGGGCCCCCGTGGGATCGCCCTTGCTGCCGACGGTGACCGGTGCGTTCGGCGCGGTCAGCGGTCGCCCGGCGACAACGTGCTGGCTCATGGCGGCGGTACCGCTGGTGCGGGCGTAGGCGAACGCCGGCTGGGTCGAGAGCAGCGCGACGGCGACGCTGGCGGCCAGTGCTACGGGGATCGTCCTGCGCACGTGCTTCTCCTCGGTCGGGGCGGGCCTGCCGGGCGAACCGCCCGGCAGGCCCCCGTTGACTTGCGTCAGCTGACGTTCGCGTTGAGGGTGAACGTCTTGTCCAGCAGCGAGGTCTGGTCCACCGTGGCCGAGTCCTGGATCTGGATGGAACCGGTGAACGTGGTGGTCTCGTCCTTGTCCAGTACCTGCGCCAGGACCGCGGGCTGGTTCAGCTTGATGGTGTCGTAGGCCGCCTGGTCGACGCCGGACGGCAGGGTCCCCAGCGACAGGGTCGCGGTGCTGATCCGCACCTTGGCCGGGCCCCTGTTCGTGACCGTCACGGTGACCGTCTGGGTGGTGCCCGGGACCAGGGTGGCCGGCTGGCTGACCGTCACGTCCAGCCGGTAGTTCGCGGCCGAGGTGGCGCTCTGGCTGGACGAGCCGGTCCCGGAGGCGGCGACGAACGCGTAGGCGGCGCCGGCGCCGAGGGCGGTGACGGCGACCGTGGTACCGATGACGACCGTCCGCTGCAGGAACTTACGCATGAAGTGAGCCCTTCGTAGTGAAACGTCATAGGCGCCGGTTTCGCTACTGGCTCCCCGCCGTGCCGAGAGCGACCAACACGCTCGGCGGATCGTTGCCTCGCCAATCCCCCGTCCGGGGCTGTGACCAGTCTGCCGGCGACCACACTGCGCGACTGTCGGGCGACGCGGCCCAGAAAATACCCGGCAATCCGGGAGAACCGACCGGTCGGGCGACAGCGCCGCGGGTCTGACAGGGTGTATTCCATGCGTCTCGCCGTCTTCACCGAGCCCCAACTCGGGGCGTCCTACCTCGACCAGCTCCGGATCGCGCAGCACGCGGAGGAGCTCGGCTTCGACGCGTACTTCCGGTCCGACCACTACCTGACCATGGGCGACCGGGCCGGGCTGCCCGGCCCGACCGACTCGTGGGTGACGCTGGGCGCGCTGGCGGTGCAGACCACCCGGATCCGGCTGGGCACGCTGGTCACCTCCGCAACATTCCGGTACCCGGGGCCGCTGGCGATCAGCGTGGCCCAGGTCGACCAGATGAGCGGCGGCCGGGTGGAACTGGGCCTGGGCGCCGGCTGGTTCGAGGCGGAGCACCGCGCGTACGCGATCCCGTTCCCGCCCCTCGGGGAGCGCTTCGACCGGCTCGCCGAGCAGCTGGAGATCATCACCGGACTGTGGCGTACCCCGCCCGGCGACCGGTACTCCTTCGCCGGGCGGCACTACGAGATCGTCGACTCGCCCGCGCTGCCGAAGCCGGCCCAGGTACCCGGCCCGCCGGTCATCGTCGGCGGCAAGGGACCCAGGCGCACGCCGCAGCTCGCCGCGCGGTTCGCCGACGAGTTCAACGTACCGTTCGGCACGCTCGACCAGACCCGCGTGATGTACGAGCGGGTGGCGCGTGCCTGCGCGGTCGCCGGCCGGGAGACCGGCCCGGTGCTGTCCATCGCGCAGACTGTCGCATGTGGACGGACCGACGCCGAGGCGCGCAAGCGGGCCGAGGCGGTCGGTCAGCCGACACCGCTGTCCGGTACCCCGGACCAGGTGGTCGACCAGCTCGGCCGGTTCGCCGAACTGGGCGCCACCCGGGTCTTCCTGCAGATCATCGACCTGTCCGACCTGGACCACCTCGACGTCATCGCGTCGGAGGCGTTGCCGCAACTGGCTTAGCTGAGGGAGCGAAGCGAGCGGACGGGGCAGCTAGGGGAGCAGCAGCAGCTTGCCGGTGGTGCGGCGGGACTGCAGGTCGGTGTGCGCCTTCGCGGTCTCCGCCAGCGGGTACCGGCCGCCGATGTGCACCGACAGGGTGCCGTCGGCGACCCGGCCGAAGATGTCGGTGGCACGCCGTTCCAGCTCCTCCGGCGTGGCGATGAAGTGCGCCAGGGTGGGCCGGGTGATGTACAGCGAGCCGCCGCGCGCCAGCCGCTGCAGGTCGAACGGCGGCACCGGGCCGCTGGACTGGCCGTACAGCACCAGTACCCCGTGCGGCCGCAGGCTCGCCAGGCTCGCGTCGAACGTGCTACGCCCGACGCCGTCGTACACCGCCGCGACACCCTTGCCGTCGGTCAGCCGGCGCACGTCCTCGGCGACGTTGTCGTAGCCGATCACCTCGGCGGCGCCGGCGTCGCGCGCGAGCTTCTCCTTCTCCAGCGCCGAGACGGTACCGATGACCCGCGCGCCCCGTTTCGTCGCCAACTGGGTCAGCAGCAGGCCGACCCCGCCGGCCGCGGCGTGCACGACGACCGTGTCGCCCTGCTTGACCGGGTAGCTGTCGTTCACCAGGTAGTGCGCGGTCAACCCCTGCAACAGCAGGGCGGCGGCCTGTTCGTCGGACACGCCCTCGGGTACCGGTACCACGCGGTCGGCCTCGGTGACCGAGTACTGCGCGTAGGCGCCGGCGAGGTTGGTGGAGGCGACCCGGTCACCGACCTTGACCGTCTCCACCCCGGGGCCGACCGCGACCACCTTGCCGGCACCCTCGTCGCCGGGGATGAACGGCAGCGGCTTCGGGTACAGCCCGGTGCGGTGGTACACGTCGATGAAGTTGACCCCGGCCGCGGCCACCTCGACCCGCACCTGGCCCGGCCCCGGCTGCGGCTGCTCGACCTCGACCAGTTCGAGCACCTCCGGGCCACCGAGCCGCTGTACCTGGATTGCCTGCATCTGCCCGACCCTTCGCGGTTGGTTCGACGACGTGCGGGTACCCGTTCAGGAGAACGTACCCCGGGAGGCGGTCATGGATCTGCTGGAGGCCGGTGCGCGGCAACTGGACCGGGTCGAGCGGTCGTCCCGGCTGGACGGGGTGATCGATCTGGTGCGCCGGGCGGTCCGCCGGGTCATCCCACCCGGCCCGGTCGCCGACGCGCTGCACGGCACCTGGCTCGGGCATCCGCTGCACCCTGCCCTGACCGACGTTCCGGTGGGCGCCTGGGTCGGCGCGGCGGTGCTGGACGCGGTACCGGATCAGGAGGCCGCGGCCACCGCGCTGGTCGGGCTCGGGCTCGCGGCCGCGGTACCGTCGGCGGTCACCGGTTACAACGACTGGGCCGCGGCAGGCCGCGAACAGGAGCGGCTGGGCCTGTGGCACGGCCTGGCCAACGGCACGGCCGCGGTGGCCTACGTGGCCTCGCTGGTGGCGCGGCTGCGCGGGCGGCACGCCGCGGGCCGCACGCTGGGCGGCCTGGGCCTCGCGGCGGCGATGGCCGGCGCCTACCTCGGTGGGCACCTGGCCTACCGGTCGGGCACCGGATTCAACCACGCCGAGCCGGCGTGGCGCCGGCTGCCGACCAGCTGGCAGCCGGTCGACGAGCTGACCGCGCTGCCGCCGGGAAGGCTGGTGCGCCGGCTCGTCGCGGACGTACCCGTCCTGGTGTACCGCGGGCCGCGCAGCGTGCACGTCACGGTTGAGCAGTGCGCACACATGGCCGGGCCGCTGTCGGAAGGCGCGGTGGCCGTGATCGACGACGAGCCGTGCGTGGTGTGCCCGTGGCACGGCAGCACCTACCGGCTGCGCGACGGTGCGGTGCGGCGCGGTCCGGCGACGATGCCGCAGCCGGTGCTGAAGGTACGCATCGTCGACGACCGGGTGGAGGTGCGCCGGCCCTAAGCGGTGACGAACTCGGCCAGCTGGGCCGAGTGCTCCAGCCGGCTGGGTTCGTGGACGTACATCATGTGGCCGGCGGGGAAGTAGCGGAACCCGATGTTGCCGCGCAGTTCCTCCGGCAGGCCGAGGTGGGCGACAGTGTGCGCGACGGCGAAGTACGGGCAGGCGCCGTCGTACCAGCCGGCCGCGATGTGTACCCGCAGGCTCGGATTCGCCCGCAGCACCGTCGCCAACCGCCCGGCCACGTTGACGTGCTGCCCCTCGAACTCCTTGAACGACCACGGCTGTACCCGCTCGGACAGCACCTCGTACGGCAGGTCGTTGGCGTACTTCAGGTCCACCCGCAGGTAGTGGTTGACCGCGGCGGTGTACGGGCCGAGGATCGCCAGGTACGACGGGTCGGCCGACATGCGCTCCTGGCCGTAGTCGACGTCCCAGCCGAGGAAGCGGCCGTCCAGCCGGCCGACGGTACGGCGCCGGTCGCGCAGCAGTTCGGTGAAGAACCGGATGTGCTCGATGCGCAGGTCGACCCGGTCGACGTAATCCTCGCTGACGCCGGCCAGCCGAGCCAGCCGCGCCACCGTCTCCGCACGGTCCACTGTGGACAGTCGGGAACCCTGTGCCAGCGCCCACGGGTACTCCTTGCCGGCAAAGGCTTCCGCCTCGGCGAGCACGGCGTCGAGCGGACGGTCGCCGTGCTTTCCGTGGTAGTTCGCGATGGCCGCGTAGGTCGGCAGGAACAGCGGGTGCGGTACGTCGTTGCCGGGGACGAACTCCAGCGTGCCGAGGTCGAGGACGGCGGAGATGAGGATGAGGCCGTTGAGGTACATGCCGTGGCGCTGCTGGAGATGGTCGCTGAGCGCCGCCGCGCGCAACGTGCCGTAGGACTCGCCGCACAGGTACTTCGGCGACAGCCAGCGGCCGTGCCGCGACGTCCACAGCCGGATCACCTCGGCGACCGAGTCGAGGTCGCCCTGGAAGCCGTGGTAATCCTTGGGTTTCTCGCCGGTGACGGCACGCGAGTACCCCGTCGAGACCGGGTCGATGAACACCAGGTCCGAATGCGCCAGCAGGGTCTCCGCGTTGTCCACCAACCGGTACGGCGGCGGCTGTGGTGCGTCGACGTCGCCGCTGAGTACCCGTCGCGGGCCGAGCAGTCCCAGATGCAGCCACACACTCGACGAGCCGGGGCCGCCGTTGAACGCGAACGTCACCGGCCGGCGGGCCGGGTCGGCACCGTTGAGCGTGTATGCCGTCAGGAAGACCTCGGCCTTCGGCTTGTGCCCCTCGAAGGCGTCGTCGGTGGTAACCTCCTGGCGCAGCACGATCCGCCCGGCCGTCGCCGTGTAGGCCAGTTCCCGGTCGCCGATGCGCAGCGTGTGCGCGGTGGTCACCAGGTCGTCGACCGGATCCGGCTTCTGCGGCTGCTCCTTCTTCGGCTCCTCGTCAGGCATGCCCCGCAGACTAGCGCGCCCCGGTCCGGCGATTTCAGCTGACGCAGAGGCAGAAAGGGTGCCCGGCGGGGTCGGCGTACACCTCGAAGTCGGCGCCGCCCGGCTGGTGGGCGAACTTCGTGGCGCCCAGCGCCAGCGCCCGTTTCCCGGCCTCGGCCAGATCCTCGACCATGAAGTCGAGGTGGAACTGCATCGAGGAGGACTCGTCCGGCCAGGCCGGCGGGCGGTGGCCGGGCGCCTCCTGGAAGGCCAGCCGGATGTATCCCTCATCGGACAGCGTGACCCAGTCGGCGTCGTGTGCGGTCACCGACCAGCCGGTCAGCTCCCGGTAGAACTCGGCCAGCTTGGCCGGCTCCGGACAGTCAAGGACGACGTTGTGCAGCTTGGCGAACATGTCTCTCCTGTCTCATCCTCGTAGGCGCAGGCCCCGCGGGGTGGCCCGGAAGCCGGCCGCGGCCAGGGCATCGCCCAGCGGCGACTGGTGTACCGGCGCCCCGTCGGCCCGCTCGACCGACAGCGCACCCAGCGCCCCCGCATGTACCGCATCCGCCAGCGCCTTGGCCGCCATGCCCAAGTGCTCCTGACCGTCCACATAGGACAGCAGGGTGCGGCCGCCGCGCTCGACGTACAGGACCAGCTCGCCGTCGACGAGTACCACCAGCGCACCCGCCTTCCTGCCGGCTCGGTGCCCGGCCGTCTTGTCGCCCTCCTCGCCGCCGCTGTCGACGATCCGGTCCGGCCAGGGCAGCGCCGCGCCGTACGGGTTGGCCGGGTCGGTCGCGGCCAGCACGGTCGCGCCCGTGCTCTCCTTCGGGCTGCGCAGCCGGTCGACCGCCCCCGGGACGGCGAACTGCGCCGCACCGAGCCCCTCCACGAAGTACCCGCGCCGGACCGCCCCGCGTTCCTCCAGCGCGGACAGCACCGGATAGACGCCGGCGAAGCCGCCCGCCGCACCCTCCGCCAGCACCGCGCCCCGGGTCAGCACGCCGTGCCGGTCCAGCAGTGCGTCGGTCAGCGCGGCGGCCCGGCGGGTGGGGTCGGCGTCGCGCTCGGGCAGCCGGTACCACCGGCCGACACCGGTCGGCGGTCCGGTGCGCGGTGCCAGGGTCGGACTAGGCCGGCCGGGTCGCCGGTACCGGGTGCGGCTCGCGGTCGGCCGGCCCCGGTGCGCGCCGGTGCCGGCCAGCCGGGCGCGCAGCGGAGCAAGCGTGTCACCGGCCACGTGGCCGGCCCAGACCAGATCCCACAACGCTTCCAGCGTGTCGCTCTCGGCCGCGCCCGTCCGCTCCGCCAGGCCGCGGAAGAACAGCGCGTGCCCGCCGTCGAGCGCGTCGAGGATCGCCTCGTGCAGCGGCGTCAGGGCGAGCGTGTCCGCCGGTGATGGCAGCAGCAGCGGCGCGTTGTCGGCGAACGCCAGCGTCACCCAGCCGTCCCCGCCGGTGATGGTGCCGCTGCCGGCCCACAGCACCTCGCCGGACGCGCACAGCTCGTCGAGGTGGGCGGGGGAGTAGTCGGCCACCCGGCCGGGCAGCATGAGCCGCTCCAGCGCGGATGCCGGTACGGCGAGGCCCTGCAACTGCTCGACCGCGGCAGCCACCGCCTCCACGCCCCGGGCGGACGAGCCGACGTGGTGCCAGGCCGGCAGGAACCGGGCCAGCGCGGTCGCGGGTACCGGCTCGATCTCCTTGCGCAGCGCGGCGAGCGACCGGCGGCGTAGCAGCCGCAGGATCTCCGCGTCGCACCACTCGGTGCCCGCGCCGGCCGGGGTGAACTCGCCAGCGGTGACCCGGCCGGTCGCGGCGAGCCGGCGCAGTGCCTGCTCCACCACCGCCACCCCGAGGCCGAACCGGGCGGCGCAGGTCGCCGCGGCGAACGGCCCGTGCGTCCGGGCGTACCGGCCGATGAGGTCAGCCAGCGGATCCGGCCCGGGTTCGACGAAGGCGGCGGCGAGCCCGACCGGCAACGCGACCCCCAGCGCGTCGCGGTACCGCCCGGCGTCCTCGATGCCGAGCCAGCGCTCCTGCCCCGCCACCCGTACCCGGATCGCCCGCTTGGTCACCTCCAGCGTCTCCAGCCAGTCGACCGGGACGCCCCGCTCCGCAGCCTCCACAGTGGACAGATCGCCGAGGATGCGCAGAACCTCGGCCGCGTCTTCGGCGTCGCGCGGCCGCTTGTCCCCGGTCAGCCACTGCAGCCGCCGCCCGGTCTCCGACACCACCGCCGGATCGAGCAGCTCCCGCAGGTCGGCCCGGCCGAGCAGCTCGCCGAGCAGGGTCGTGTCCAGGGCCAGCGCGGCAGCCCGCCGCTCGGCCAGCGGCGCGTCGCCCTCGTAGAGGAACGCGCCGACGTAGCCGAACAGCAGCGAGCGGGCGAACGGCGACGGCCGCGGCGTCTCCACCTCGACCAGCCGTACCTTGCGCCCGGCCAGGTCGCGCATCAGCCCGACGAGACCGGGCACGTCGAACACGTCCTGCAGGCACTCCCGGGCCGCCTCCAGCGTGATCGGGAAGTCGGCGTACTCCCGGGCCACGTCGAGCAGCTGCGCCGAGCGCTGCCGTTGCTGCCACAGGGGACTGCGCCTGCCCGGGTTGCGCCGGGGCAGCAGCAGCGCCCGGGCGGCGCATTCGCGGAACCGCGCGGCGAACAGCGCCGAGGTGCCCACGGTCTCCTCGACCAGCGCGGAGATCTCCTCCGGTTCGAAGCTGACCAGGTCGGCACCCGGCGGATCACCGGCATCGCTGTCGCTGAGCATGTCGGGCAGCCGGACCACGATCCCGTCGTCGGACGGCATCACCTGCGCGTCCACCCCGTACCGCTCCGCGATGCGCCGCCCGATCGCCAGCGCCCACGGCCCGTTGACCTTCGCGCCGAGCACCGAGTGCACCGCCAGCCGCCAGTCGCCCAGCTCGTCGCGGAACCGCTCGACCAGTACCGTGCGGTCGTCCGGCAGCGCCCGGGTCGCCTCCCGCTGCTCGTACAGGTAGGCGAGCAGGTTGTCGGCCGCCCACTCGTCCAGCCCGGCCCCGGTCAGGCTGCTCCGGGCGGCGTCCGGCGGTGCCTTGACCAGAGCGCGCAGCCGTGCGCCGATCGCCCGGCCCAGCTCGACCGGCCGGCCCAGCGCGTCGCCCTTCCAGAACGGCATCCGGGCCGGGGCACCGGGCGCGGGGGAGACCAGGACCCGGTCAGGGGTGATGTCCTCGATGCGCCACGAGGTCGAGCCGAGCAGGAACACGTCGCCGACCCGGGACTCGTAGACCATCTCCTCGTCCAGCTCGCCGACCCGGGCCGCCCGCGAGGCTCCCGCGAGGAACACGCCGAACAGGCCGCGGTCGGGGATCGTGCCGCCGCTGGTGACGGCCAGCCGCTGCGCGCCCGGCCGGGCGCTGAGCAGGTCGCTGTCGCGGTCCCAGGTCAGCCGCGGGCGCAGTTCGGCGAAGGCGGTCGACGGGTACCGGCCGGCGAGCATGTCCAGCGTCGCGTCCAGCGCGGACGATGGCAGGCCGGCGAACGGCGCGGCCCGCCGGACGAGGGCGGCCAGCTCCGGTACCGGCCACGGGTCCATCGCCACCATCGCGACGATCTGCTGGGCGAGGACGTCGAGCGGGTTGCGCGGGTAGCGCAGCTCCTCGATCGCGCCGTCGACCATCCGTTCCGCGACGACCGCGCAGGACACCAGATCGCCGCGGTGCTTGGGGAAGACCACGCCACGCGACACCGCACCGACCTGGTGACCGGCCCGGCCGACCCGCTGCAGCCCGGCGGCCACGCTGGGCGGCGCCTCGACCTGTACCACGAGGTCGACCGCGCCCATGTCGATGCCCAGCTCCAGGCTGCTGGTCGCCACGACGGCCGGCAGCCGGCCGGACTTGAGCAGCTCCTCGGTCTGCTTGCGCTCCTCCTTGGACACCGAGCCGTGGTGCGCGCGAGCGACGACCGGCGGCGCACCGCCGGCCGCCCCGGACTCCGCCATGATCTGCGCCGGTGGCGCCGAACCCGGATCGAGGACCCCGCCGCCGCGCTCGTAGGCCAGCTCGTTGAGCCGGGCGCACAGCCGCTCGGCACCCCGGCGCGCGTTGACGAACACGATCGTCGACCGGTGCGCCTGGATCAGGTCCAGTACCCGTTCCTCGACCGCCGGCCAGATCGACGCCGTGTTGTTGACGTCCTCCTGGTCGTGCAGCTCGGTCATGTCGGGTACCGGCACAACCACGCTGATCTCGATCGTCTTGGCGCTCGGCGGCTGGACCACCGCCACCGGGGCGGCCCCGCCGAGGAACCGCGCGGTCTCGTCGATCGGCCGTACCGTCGCCGACAACCCGATCCGCTGCGCCGGCCTCGGCAACAGGGTGTCGAGCCGCTCCAGCGACAGCGCCAGGTGCGCGCCCCGCTTGGTGGCGCACATCGCGTGTACCTCGTCGACGATCACCGTCTCGATGCCCCGCAGCGACTCCCGCGACGCCGAGGTGAGCAGCAGGAACAGCGACTCCGGCGTGGTGATCAGGATGTCCGGCGGGTGCTTCTGGAACGCGCGCCGCTCGTCGGCCGGGGTGTCCCCGGTGCGCATCCCGACGCTGATCTCCGGCGGCGGCAGGCCCAGCCGGTGTGCGGCCTGCCGGATGCCGGTCAGCGGGGCGCGCAGGTTGCGCTCCACGTCGACGGCCAGCGCCTTGAGCGGGCTGACGTAGAGCACCCGGCAGCGCCGGGTCGGATCGGGGGGTGCGGGCGTGGTCGCGAGCCGGTCCAGCGACCAGAGGAAGGCGGCCAGCGTCTTACCGGAACCGGTCGGCGCGACCACGAGCGCATGCCGGCCCGCCCCGATCGCGGCCCACGCACCGGCCTGCGCGGCGGTGGGCGCGGCGAACGCCGCCTGGAACCAGGCGCGGGTCGCGGATCCGAACTCGTCGAGCACGTGTCCATACTGCCGCGCGGGTACGACAGGAAACGCTGGCGCCGGCTCCGCGGCCGGGTAACGGAACCTCGGCGCAGAACTTGCCCTTGTTGCGAGGTATCGAGTAAGTTCGCCGGAACACATCGGGTGACGTGACAGTCACGATGCGGGAGGTGCGCAGCTGATGACCGAGGGGCGGGAGTCAGAGGTACTCCTCCGGCAGCTGGACCGGCACGTCGCCGATCCCCGCCGCGCGCGGGTACCCGCCGACGCCGAACTGGCCGACAAGCTGGTCGCCGCGCTCCGCCGCCTGATCGACGAGACCGCCGTCGCGAGCGCCGCCGACCGCGCCCAGGTGCGCGCCGCCGTGCACTACGTGGTCCGCCGCCGCGCCCACCGGCCGCTCTCCGAGGACATCCGCGTCGTCAACGACATCCTGCGCCGGCTCGGCCGCGCCGACCTGATCGTGTACCGCACGCACGAACCCGCCTGACGGCACGGCGCACCGGCGTGGCCCGCCGGGACGACGGGCAGGGCTGCAGTGACGGTCATGCACGACGAGATCTTGGACGCCAGTCTCCCCTGCAGGGGGCGTAAGCGTCCAAGATCTCGCAACCGCCGGGCCGCGCGCCGGGCCGCGCGC
>Ga0066709_100002046_pt1 | contig 14248 bp, 12 predicted proteins | sample GraSoiAngelo_158_FD_79665 | JGI IMG/M metagenome (GOLD analysis project Ga0066709, IMG submission 79665) | Grasslands soil microbial communities from the Angelo Coastal Reserve, California, USA - 14_1009_16_30cm | ecosystem: Environmental > Terrestrial > Soil > Grasslands | place: USA...
ATCGCGCCGTTCCCCAGGCGAAGCCGCCCGCGCGGGTCCCCATCTACGACCCCGGCGCGCCCGTGCAGAAGAAGGTGCTGAAGAATGGGCTCACGATCCTCGTTCAGGAGGAACGGACGAGCGAGCGGGTGGCCGGGGCGGTCGCCCTCCGGATGGGCTCGATCTACGAAACCGATGAGGAGGCGGGCCGCTCCCAGGTGCTGATCAAGTCGATCGTGGCCGGTACGCAGAAGCACCCGCCGGCGGAGTTCGCCCTGAGGCTCCTCGCGGCCGACGCGAGCCTTGAATCCGGGGCGGGACCCGACCTGGGTCAGATCGCGATCACCACGAAACGCGAGCAGGTGGACGCGGCGATCGATCTCCTGGCCGAGTGCGTGCTGGAGCCTTCCTTCCCGGACACCGCGGTGGATGCTTCACGACAGCGAGCGCTGACGGTGGCGGCCGGGGAAGGGGAGAGCCCGATCAAGGCGGCCTACTCGATGTATCTCGGGGCCATGTACCGGGGCAGCCCTCTGGCGCGCCCGGTGGCGGGGACGGTCTCCGGAATCGCCGACTGCCGCCGAAGGGATGTCCTCGCCCAATATCAGCGGTACTTCGTCGGCGGGAACATGGCGGTTTGCTTCGTGGGGAACTTCGACGGCAAGAAGGTGATGGCGCGCCTCGAGAAAGCATTCGCCGCGGTGCCGCGCGGGGCGGCGCTCCGGCCCGTCGCGGGGGATCCCATCCCTCTCGCCGCGGACACGAGCATGACCGCCGAGCGGGATATTCTCGCCTCGTGCCTCACCTACGGCTACGCCGCCCCCGGCTACGGGGACCCCGACTATCCTGCGTTCAAGATCATCGAGTCCTATCTCGCTTCGGGGGATCGCTCTCCGATCGCGTTCTGGCTGCCGCAGAGGGGGCTGGCCGCCACGGTCGGTGTGATCTATGCGCCCTACCCGAGACGCTCCTCCATCGCCGTCTACCTCGGATCCGCGCCGAGCAAGCTCGGAGCGGCCCGTGACACGGTCGCGGCGGTCATGAGCCGCCTGAGAACCCAGCCGCTCGACGAAGGGGAATGGATCGCGCAGCTGAAACGGGTCCAGAACGGCACCTTCGCGAACCAAAACGACCCGCTCGTACGCGCGCGCTCGATGTCCCAGTTCGAGGTGGCGGGCGAGGGCTACGATTTTCCCCGCCGGTTCGAGGAGTCGCTGCTCAAGTTGAATCCCGAGAGCGTCCGGGCGGCCGCGGAGCGCTGGTTCACTCACTCTTGCGAGGCGACGGTCACGCCCGTGAAGAGCGAGTCCAAGCTCTAACGAACCTCGCCGGCCGAGGCGGGCAGGGGAGGGAGGAGGGTCGGTGGGCGATGTAACGGGCATCCTCCTGATGATTCCGCCGCTTCTCTTCGCCCTCACCTTTCACGAATACAGCCACGCCTACGTTGCCACCCGTCTCGGCGACCCGACGGCGAGGTTGCTGGGGCGCCTGACGCTCAACCCGATCGCGCACCTGGACGTGACCGGGACGATCGTGTTCGTCCTGACGCAGAGGATCGGCTGGGCCAAGCCGGTCCCCGTCGACGAGCGCTACCTCGGGCACCCCCGCCGGGACATGATGTGGATCGCGCTCGCCGGGCCGATCTCGAACCTGATTCTGGCGTTCCTTTTCGGAACGATCGTCCGATTCGCCGCGCCGGTGCACATGGCCGGCACGATGGAGAGGCTCCTGCTCTACATGGTCGAAGGAAGCGTCGTCGTCAATCTCGGACTCGCGGCGTTCAACCTGATCCCGATCTTCCCGCTCGACGGATCCCGGATTCTGACGGGGCTCTTGAGCCGCGAGTGCGCCGAGCGGTATCGCGAGTTCGACCGGGTGGGGCCGTTCGTGCTCCTGGGCATCGTCGTGCTCGGAATGACGACCGGGGTGAACCTCTTCAGCTACATCGTCACGCCGTTCGTCTACATTCTCGGAGGATTCTTCACAGGGGGAGTGCTCTGATCGAACCCAAGGCCGCCGGAAGCGGCAAGAAGCCGCGCATCCTGAGCGGGATGCGCCCCACGGGGAGGCTCCACCTGGGAAACTACCTGGGGGCGCTCCAGAACTGGGTGGAGCTGCAGGGCACCTGCGAGAACCTCCACATGGTGGCCGACTGGCACGCCCTGACGACCGACTACGAGCACGTCGAGGAGATCGGGCCGAACACGCTCGAGATGGTGACCGACTGGCTCGCGGCCGGAATCGATCCGGAGAAGAGCCCGGTTTTCATCCAATCGCACGTCAAGGAGCACGCGGAGCTGCACCTGCTTTTCTCGATGCTGGTGACGACGAGCCGCCTCGAGAGGAATCCGACGGTGAAAGAGCAGGTTCGGGACCTCCACCTGGAAGAAACGGTGAGCTACGGCCACTTGGGATACCCGGTGCTTCAGGCGGCCGACATTCTGCTCTACAAAGCCAACCTCGTTCCGGTAGGAGAGGACCAGGTGCCCCACATCGAGATGACGCGCGAGATCGCGCGCAAATTCAACAGCCTCTACGGCGAGGTCTTCCCGATTCCGGCGCCGAAGCTGACCCAGTTCGCGCGCGTCCCCGGGCTCGACGGCCGGCGGATGAGCAAGTCGCTGGACAACGCGATCTATCTTTCGGATTCTCCGGAGACGATCGCGGCCAAGGTGAGGACCGCCTACACCGATCCGAAGAAGATCCGCGCGAACGATCCCGGCCATCCGGAAGGATGCGTCGTCTTCGCTTACCATCAGGCGTTCAACGCCGCGAACGCGCCCCAGATCGCAGCCGACTGCCGCGCGGGCCGGCTGGGGTGCGTCGCGAACAAGAAGGACCTGGCTGCGATCCTGGCCGAGCAGCTTCGTCCGTTCCGGGAGAGGCGCCGCGAGCTGGAAGCGCGCCCCGAACGGGTTCGGGAGGCGTTGAAAATGGGGGAGGAGCGCGCGAGGAAAATCGCGCAGGAGACCATGAGGGAGGTACGCGAGGCCATGAAGCTTCCATGACCGAATTCCGGAAAAACGACCCGGCCGCCGTTGCCGCGCGCGCCCCCGGGGCCACGGAGGAGGGCGTCGCGTCGCCCGCGAGCCTGATCCGGGTTCAGCTCCCCGCGTTCGAAGGTCCGCTCGATCTCCTGCTCCATTTGATCCAGCGCGAGGAGATCGAGATCTCCGACATTCCCATCGCCCGCATCACCCGGGAGTATCTGGAGACTCTGGAGCTCATGCGGGAGCTGGATCTCGAGGTCGCCGGGGAGTTCCTCGTCATGGCCGCGACGCTCATGCGCATCAAAGCGCGGATGCTCCTACCGCCGGCGATCGCGGACGAGGAAGAGGAGGATCCGCGCGAAGGTCTCATGCGGCAGCTCTTGGAATATCGGCGCTTCAAGGAAGCGGCGCGTGACCTGGAGCAGCTCGAGAGCGACCGGCGGCTGCTCTTCGATCGGGGCGCGCCGTCGCAGCTCGAGGATCCCCAGGACGGAGAGCTGCAGCCGGTGAGCCTCTACCGGCTCCTGGACGCTCTCAAGAACGTTCTCCACCGGCAGGCCCCCCCGATCATCCACACGATCACGGCGGAGCCGATCAGCCTGGAGGAGGCGATCGCGGTGATTCGCGATTCCCTGGGTCGCAGGAAGCGGGCGTTGTTTGAGGAAGTGCTCTCCCATTTTCTGACGCGCTTGGAGAAGATCACGGCCTTTTTGGGATTGCTCGAGCTCCTGAAACAGGAACGGATCACCGTGGCGCAGGAGCAGCTATTCGGACCGATCTGGATCGCGTGGCGGGAGGAGAAACCCCGTCGACGGATCGTTGTCGAGGAGGGATGACCGACATGCCGACCGCGAAACAAATCCTCGAGGCCGTGCTCTTCGCGAGCGACGTGCCCGTCGGGCTCCAGGTCTTGACCGAGGTGCTCGGGGACCGGAGCGTCCAGGAAGTCCGGGGGCTCCTCGCGGAAATGGCCGAGGCCTACGAACGCGGGGAACGCGGAATCATCCTCCATGAGATCGCGGGTGGGTTCCAGATTCTCTCGCGGAAGGAGTGCTCCCCCTGGGTCGAGCGGATGCTCCGATCCAGGCGAAAGATCCGGTTGAGCAAGCCGGCTCTGGAGTCGCTCGCGATCATCGCCTACCGCCAGCCGATCACCAAAGTGGAGATCGACTCGATACGCGGGGTGGATACCGCCGGGGTGCTTCACACGCTTCTCGAGCGGAATCTCGTCACGATCAAAGGCCGTTCGAAAGGGGTCGGACGGCCGCTGCTTTACACCACGACGCCGGAGTTTCTCTCCTACATGGGGATCAACGACCTCTCGGACCTTCCCGAGCTGAAGGAGGTCGCCCCGCTGCTCGAGGAGCGCGAACAGCAGCCCGAGCAGGGGGAGGCGGTTTCAGCCGGAGCGGCCACGACGGAGGAGCAGGCGACGAAATCCGAGGTCGAGGTGTGACGGCCGGGAACGGTGCGGCTTAATCAATTTCTCGCCCGCGCCGGGGCGGGGTCCCGGCGCGAGGCGGACCGCTGGATCCGGGAGGGACGCGTCCGCGTGAACGGCGCGCCGCCGTCCGGGATGGGCCCGAGCATCGATCCGGAGCGCGATCGCGTCACCCTCGACGGGAAGCTTCTTCGCTGGCACGACGACTTCCGCTATCTCGCCTATCACAAGCCGGCGGGCGTCCTGGTCAGCCGTCGGAGCCAAGGCGGCCGCCCCACCGTCTTCGAGCTCCTCGGCGGGGTCGCGCGCGGGCTCCACGCGGTGGGCCGGCTCGACCTCCATTCGGAGGGGCTCCTGCTTCTGACGAACGACGGCGTGCTTGCGGAGGCGCTCCTCCATCCCAGGACCGGGCTCACGCGAGTCTATCGAATTTGGGTCGTTCCGGTGCCCGGCGTGCCCACGATGCGCCGCCTTCGCGAGGGGGCGATCGTCGAAGGGGAGGAGGTGGTCCCGAGCCGTGTGCTGCTCGAGGGGGCCGAGCGCGGGCAGGGAAAGCTCCTGGTCGAAATCCTCGAAGGAAAGAAACGCGAGGTGAGGCTGCTCGCGCGCGCCGCCGGCCTCCACGTCCGCCGCCTCCTGCGCGTTCAGTTCGGGCCGATCCGGCTCGAGACCCTCCCTTCGGGCAGAACACGCCCGCTTACCAGGACGGAGATCCGCGCGCTCGAGCGTGCGGCCCGGACGGCGTCCCATGCCTGATCTCGGGGACCTGCGTTCGCGGATCGATCGCATCGACCGCGAGCTGATACGGCTCCTGGCCGAGCGGGCCGAAGTCGTGGCCGCGATCGGGGAACGAAAGCGCGTGGAGGGGGAATCCGCCCTTGACCCGGCGCGCGAGAGGGAGCTCTTTGAGCGGTTGGCGGGCGAGGAGCGCGGCCAATTTCCGCTGGCCGGGCTCCAGGCGATCTTTCGCGAGGTCGTGTCCGCGTCGCGCGCGATCCAGGGGGATTTTCGTATCGGCTACCTCGGTCAGCCGGGCGGCTTCGCGCACCAAGCGGCCACGCGCCGGTTCGGGAAGTCGTCCTCGTACGAGCCGCTCGCGGCGGCGCAGCAGCTCCTGGAACGGATCGAGTCGGAGCGTCTCGAGTACGGCGTTTTCGCCCTGGAGGGAGATCCGGAAGATCCCGCCTTCGACGCATTCGACCTCTTTCTCACGGCCGAAGCCCGGATCGTCGCGGAGTTCGTGGACCGGGCCGGTTACCAGGCGCTGGGCCACGCGGCGGCGCCCAAGCGCCTCTATGCGCATCCGGCCGCGTTATCCCTCTGTCAGCGCTGGCGCGCCTCGCTCCCTTCCGGGACCGAGATCGAGCCGGTCGCGGGAAGCGGCGAGGCGGGGAGACGCGCGGCCCTCGATCCGGAAGCGCTTTGCATCGCCCCGCCGATCGTCGCGGAGACCGTTCACCTGCCGGTTTTCGATGCCGCGGCCGAAGATGCCCCCCGCAGGCCCCGCCGATTTCTCGTGCTCGGTGCCGGGGAATCGAAGCCGAGCGGCAGGGACAAGACCGCGCTCCTTCTCTCCCTGGAGAACCGGCCCGGGCGCCTTCTCGAAGTGCTGCGTTGCCTCGCCTCGCACGACGTCAACGTCGGCTGGATCGAATCGCGGACCCATCGATGGCGGCCCGGGGAGCACCTGTTCCTCCTCGAGCTCTCGGGTCACCGGCTCGAGGAGCCGCTTCGCGCCGCGTTGGACGAGATTCGCCCGGCGACGCTTCTTCACCGCATCCTCGGGAGCTTCCCGGCGGCGGATCCAGTCCCCTAGTGATACACTGCCCCAGGCGATCCCCTGAAGCTCGAGAGGACACTGATGTCGATCCGCGCGATGGAACCGGTCCGGCCTGAAGTTCGCTCCCTTGAGCCCTACGTCCCCGGCAAGCCCGTCGAGGAGCTGGAGCGCGAGCTCCATATCTCCGGCGCCATCAAGCTCGCCTCAAACGAAAATCCGCTCGGCCCCTCGCCGCTCGCGATCGAAGCGATGGCCGAGGCGATCCGCGGCGTGAACCGCTACCCGGACGGCAGCTCCTACTACCTGCGAGAGGCGCTCTCCGAATTCTGGGGCATCCCCATCGAACAGATCGCGGTCGGATCGGGCTCGAACGATCTCATCGACGTCCTCTGCCGCATTCATCTCGGCCCGGGGGACGAGGCCGTGATGTCGGACCCCGCGTTCGTCATGTTCGCGATCGCCGTCCGCGTGGCCGGGGGTAAGCTCGTCCGCGTGCCGGGGCGCGAGCTCTTCCACGACCCGGACGCCATGCTCGCCGCGGTCAACGAGCGCACGAGGCTCGTCTATTTCTCCAACCCCGACAACCCGACGGGCACGATGGTTCCCCGGCGCGCCCTCGACCGCTATTTCGATCGAGTGCCGGATCACGTTCTCACGATTCTGGACGAAGCGTACTTCGAATACGTCACCGATCCCGAGTATCCGAACGGGCTGGATTACTTGCGGAAGGGGAAGCGGGTCGCGGTGCTCCGGACGTTTTCGAAGATCTATGCGCTCGCGGGACTTCGGGTCGGATACGGCTTTTTTTCTCCGGAGCTGACGTCGCTCGTCCACCGGGTGAGGCTTCCCTTCAACGCGACGAGCGTCGGCCAGGCCGCCGCGCGCGCCAGCTTGCGGGACAGGGCCCAGGTGGAGCGCAGCCGCGCGGTGAACGAGGCGGGGAAGAAGCTCCTCTTCTCGGAGCTTCCCGGGCTCGGCCTCACGCTCACGCCGACGTGGGCGAATTTCGTCCTCGCCCGCTTCTCCGGCTCCGCCGTCGAGGCCGCGCGCAAGCTCGAACGCCTGGGGATCATCGTCCGCCCCGTGACTTCGTTCGGGCTCCCGCCCGAGTACGCGCGGATCAGCGCCGGGACCCGGGCCGAGCTGGAGAGGCTCCTCGACGCACTGCGCCGGATCCTGTGACGCCGCGGGTCATCGCGATTCACGGCCTCGGGCTGATCGGGGGATCGCTCGGCTTGGCGCTCCGCGCGGGGAACGATCCGCCGCGGGTGCTGGGCTACGACCCCGATCCCGAGACCGCGCGCCTGGCGCGCGAACGCGGGGCGGTGGACGCGCTCTTGCCCGATTCCGGAAGACCGGATCCCGATACAGAGATCGTGGTCACCGCCGTCCCGCCTCGGGTCGCGGTGGCGATCGTGCCGAGCCTGGCGGATGCGATGCCGCGCGACGCGGTCCTCACCGACCTCTCGAGCGTGATGCTTCCCGTGCTGACCGCGGTCTCGGCCAAGCCTGACCGAAGGCGGCGGTTCGTGGGCTCGCACCCTCTGCGGGGCTCGGAGCAGGGGGGGATCCGGACCGCGCGCGCGGATCTTTACCGGGGAGCGCCGGTCATCGTCGGGGCGCCGCTCGATCCGGGATCTCCGGCCGAACGCGTGGGCGCGCTCTGGGCTTCGATCGGAGCGCGCCCGTCCGCGATGGCCCCGGCGATCCACGACGCGCTCGTCGCGCTCACGAGCCACCTCCCCCAAGTGGTCTCGACGGCGCTCGTGAGGACGCTCCGCCGGACGGGGAACCTGACCGGCATGCTCGCCCAGGGCGCGGGTCCGGGGCTCAAGGACATGTCCAGACTCGCCGGGTCTCCGGCCGATCTCTGGTTCGAGATCCTCACCTTGAACGCGGAGAAGCTCACGCCCGCCCTCGAGCTTCTCGAGCGGGAGATTCGTGGATTGCGGCACGCCATCGAGCGCAAGGACCCCGGGCTCCGGACGCTCCTCGAGGAGGCGCGCGAGTTTCGCAGGGAGATCGCTCCGTGACCCGGGCCCGCATCGTGCCGCGGGGCCCGCTCCGCGGCGAGACCCGGGTTCCCGGGGATAAATCAATCACGCAGCGGGGCATCCTCCTCGGAGCGCTGGCGCCCGGCGTGACGCGGATTCGCGGGGCGAACCCGGGGGCGGACGCCGCCGCCGCGCTCGGAATCGCGCGGCAGCTCGGCGCCCGCGTCACCGCCTCGGCCAAGGAGGGTGTCCTGATCCGCGGGGGAGAGCTCCGCGAGAGCGACCGGGTTCTCGACGCTCGAAACTCCGGGACGGCGCTGAGGCTTGCGACCGGAGTTCTCGCCGCCCAGCCCTTTCTCTCGATCTTGACCGGCGACTCCTCCCTGCGGAGACGCCCCGTCGCGCGGGTGATCGAGCCGCTGCGGGCCCTGGGCGCCGAGCTCACCGCGAGGCAAGGTGACCGATATCCGCCGGTCGTCGTGCGCGGCCGGATGCTTCAAGGCGCCGCCGTTCTGACCGCGGTCCCAAGCTCGCAGGTCAAGAGCGCCGTGCTCCTCGCCGGCGTGCAGGCGCACGGTGTGACCTCGGTGCGCGAATCGACTCCGACACGGGACCACACCGAGCGCATGCTGCCGCTCTTCGGCGCCCCCGTCGAGCGGGACGGGGGCGCCGCGCGCGTCCGTGGTCCTGCCTCGCTCCACGCGACCGAGATCGAGGTCCCCGGGGATTTCTCCGCGGCGGCGTTCCTTCTGGCCGCCGCGGCCATCGTGCGCGGATCGGACGTCACGATCCGGAGCGTCGGCGTCAATCCGACGCGGACCGCCTTCCTGGATCACCTCGCGCGGATCGGGGCGCGAGTGGAACGCGGAAACGAGCGTCTCGCCTCGGAGGAGCCGGTGGCCGACCTGCGCGTGCGCTCCGGCGCGCTCCGCGGGGTGCGTCTCGCTCCCGACGGCGCGCCGGGATTGATCGACGAGCTGCCCCTCGTGGCCATTCTCGCGGCCTTCGCGGAAGGAAAGACCGTCGTGCGGGGCGCGGAAGAGCTCCGGGTCAAGGAATCGGACCGGATCGGCGCGGTCGCCGCCGGCCTTCAAGCGATCGGGGTCGATGTGGATGTGCACCCGGATGGCTGGACGATCCATGGAAGGGGAGGGCGCTTCCGCGGCGGCACCGTCGATGCGGCCGGGGACCACCGCATCGCGATGGCATTTCTCGTCGCAGGGCTCGTGGCGCGGGAAGGAGTCACCCTGCTGGGCGCCGAGTCCTCGCGCGTCTCCGATCCGGGATTTCTGAGCCGGCTGCGGAGCCTCGTGCGTTGAAACCCTTCGTGCTGGCGATCGACGGACCCGCGGGGGCGGGGAAGAGCACGACCGCCCGCGGGGTCGCGAGGCATCTGGGCCTCGTGCACGTGGATTCCGGAGCAATGTATCGGAGCGTCGCGCTGCTCGCCCTCCGGCACGGGATCTCCCTCGAGGACGAGGCGGCGCTCGTCGAGATGGTCGGTCGGGCGCGGTTTCAGCCGAGCACCGACGGGATGCTCGTGGACGGCGTGTCGATCGAGGATACGATCCGGACCACGGAGGCCGGCGAAGCCGCGTCGCGGGTGGCGCTCCATCCCCGGCTTCGCCAAAAGCTGGTCTCGCTCCAGCGCTCGTTCCGGGCGGACCCCGGGCTCGTGATGGAAGGGCGGGACATCGGGACCGTGGTCTTCCCGGACGCGGATCTCAAGATCTTCATCTCGGCAAGCGCCGAAGCACGGGCCGAGCGGCGCTTCCTCGAGCTTCGGGCGAAGGGGCAGAGCCCCGACCAGAACGCCATCGTCGAGGCGATCCGCGAGCGGGACCGGCGGGACACCGAGCGCGTGGCGAGCCCGCTCGTACGGGCTCCCGACGCGATCCTCCTCGAGACCACCTGCATCGGCCCCGAGGAGCAGATCGCGCTGGCCAGCCGCTGGGCCGAGCTGGCGCGCGCGCGCACGGAGCGGGCGAGCCTCGTCTATCGGTTCGGGGCTGGATTCGCGCAGGCCTTCGCGCGGGTCTTCCTCGACTTCCACGTGGAGGGGCTGGAGCGAATTCCACGTAAGGGCCCGCTGATCGTGGCGTGCAACCACATCTCCTTTTGGGACCCGCCCTTGGTCGGCTCCTCCATCCCAAGGCCGGTCCACTTCGTGGCGAAGGCGGAATTATTCCATAATCCTCTGTTCGGAGCCCTCCTCCGGTCGTATAATGCCATCCCAATTCAACGGGGGCCGCAGGCCCGCAGCGGGCTCCGCGGGGCAGAGGAGGTGCTCTCCGCGGGAGGCGCCGTCCTGATCTTTCCGGAAGGGACGCGGAACAAGAGCGGTACGCTGTTACCCCCCCGGGCCGGGGTGGGACGTCTCTCGGCGGTTACACGGTCCCCGGTTTTGCCCGCGTGCGTCACAGGCTCAAATCAAATCCGCCGCTCGATCAAGCGGCAGGTTCCGATCCGGATCACATTCGGCTCGCCCGTGATGCCCCCCCGTTCGGGTCATCCCGAGCGGGAGGAAGTGCGCGACTTCGCCCGGCACGTCATGGACATGATCGGGGCGCTGCGCGCGGACCAGGAGAAACGACATGGACGTGATCGTCGCGGATAACGCCGGTTTCTGCTTCGGGGTGAAACGTGCGATCAAGATGGCGAACGACACCATGGATGCGGCGGGATCCCGCGTCAAATCGCTCGGATCCCTGATCCACAATCCACAGGTCGTGAGCTCGTTTCGCAAGCGCGGGCTCGAGGTGGTGGGGGATCTCGAGAGCGTGGACCCCGAGGACACCGTCATCATCCGGTCCCACGGCGTGGGACCGGAGCTGAAGCGGGACGCGGCGGAGCGGGGCCTCAAGGTTGTGGATACCACGTGTCCGTTCGTTACCAAGGCGCAGCAATATGCGGCCAAGCTCATCGCCGACGGCTACAAGGTCGTCATGATCGGGGACAAGAATCATCCGGAAGTGATCGGCGTCGTGGCGTATACGGAGAATCGGGCGATCGTGATCAACACCATCGCCGAGGCGGAGGCGCTCAAGTTCATCCCGAGAATGGGGGTGGTGTTCCAGACAACCCATTCGATCGGGCACGTCCAGGAAATCGTGGGCGCGCTTCTGAAGCGCGGCAAGGAAGTACGCGTGTTCAACACGCTTTGCGGGGCGACGACCTCGATGCAGAAGACCGCCATCGAGCTTTCGTCGGAAGTTGAAGCGATGGTGATCGTGGGCGGACGTCAGAGCGCGAACACGGCCCAGCTCGCGGAGGTCTGCCGCAAGGTGAATCCGCGGGTGCTCCAGATCGAGTCCGCGGACGAAATCCAGGAGGATTGGTTCCAGGGATTGTCCCGGGTCGGCGTCTCGGCGGGGGCATCGACGCCCGATGAGGTCATCGCCGACGTTGTGGACCGGATCACCCGCATCGAGCCGAGCCCCGCGGGGGCTTGAATCAGGCACCACCGGCCTTCACGGCCGAATTTCATAGAAGAGGCAAGGGGGAACACCAACGAATGGTTCGACGTCATGAAGAGGATGTGGACGTAAAGGACGAGTCGGCGGACGACGCCGAGGTCGAGACGAAGCCCCGTAAGCGCAAACCGCAGACGAGGCTCATCCACGACGAAGGCGGAGACGAGGGCGCGATCACCGCCGTCGGCACCCAGGAGCTCGATACCGACGAGGACTCCGCGAGCATGATGGGGCAATGGCTCCAGCTCTACGAGGACTCGCTCAAGGACCTGGAAGAAGGCGAAATCGTCCGCGGCCGCGTCCTCAAGATCGACGACAAGGAAGTCACGGTGGACGTCGGGTTCAAGTCCGAAGGCGTCATTCCTGTCGAAGAGTTTCCGGATCTCGAAGGAGTGAAGGTCGGGGACGAGATCGAGGTCTTCCTCGAGAAAACTGAGAATCAGGACGGCCTCGTGGTGCTCTCGAAGCAGCGGGCCGACTTCGTCAAGGTGTGGGACCGCGTGAAAACCGCCGCGGATCAAGGGCAGCTCGTGGAAGGCAAGCTGGTGCGGAAGATCAAGGGCGGCGTCGTGGTCGATCTCTACGGGGTCGAGGCGTTCCTTCCCGGGTCGCAGATCGCGCTCCGGCAGGTTCAGAACGTGGACTCCCTGATCGGTCAGGGAATGGAGTTCAAGATCATCAAGCTCAACAAGAGGCGCCGGAACATCGTCGTCTCCCGGCGCGCCGTCCTCGAGGAGCATCGAGCCAAGCAAAAGAGCGAAATCATCCAGGAGCTGGCGAAGGACCAGGTTCGTGAAGGTGTGGTGAAGAACATCACCGATTTCGGCGCCTTCGTGGACTTGGGAGGCATCGACGGCCTGCTGCACATCACCGACATGTCCTGGGGACGCGTGAGCCACCCGTCCGAGCTGGTCTCGATCGGCGAGAAGGTGAAGGTGAAGGTCCTCTCGTTCGATCCGGAGAAAGAACGGATCTCGCTCGGCATGAAACAGCTCACGCCCTACCCGTGGGAGGACGTCGAAAAGCGCTATCAGGTCGCCCAGAAGGTCAAGGGGAAGGTGGTCTCGATCACCGACTACGGCGCCTTCGTGGAGCTGGAGAAGGGAATCGAGGGGCTCGTCCATATCTCGGAGATGTCCTGGACACGCCACGTGCGACATCCTTCGAAGGTCGTCGCGATCGGCGATCAAATCGAGGCGGTCATTCTCAAGATCGACAAGGAGAACGAGAAGATCTCGCTCGGCCTGAAGCAGACCGAGCCGGATCCGTGGCTCACCCTCGACCAGCGGTTCCCGATCGGCACCAAGCTTGCCGGAAAGGTCCGGAACCTGACGAATTTCGGCGCCTTCGTCGAGATCGAGGAGGGGATCGACGGTCTCGTGCACATCAGCGACATGTCCTGGACCCGACGCGTCGTGCACCCCAGCGAAGTATTGAAGAAAGGGGACAAGGTCGACGTGGTGGTCCTCTCGATCGACAAGGATGCCCGGAGGATTTCCCTGGGCTTGAAGCAGGTGAGCGAAGATCCGTGGCCCACCCTCGCCGAAAAATACATCCCGGACCTGATCGTGAAGGGGAAGGTGGTCCGCCTCCTGGACCGCGGCGTGATCGTGGACTTGGAGGAAGGGCTCGAGGGCTTCATCCCGCTCTCCCAGCTGGGAGTGGAGGGGCTCAAGAAGCCGGCGGACAGCTTCACGATGGGGGATGACCTGAACCTCAAGGTCACGCGCGTGGACACGCAGGCGCATCGGATCATTCTCAGCGTGCGCGCGTGGCTGGCCGACCAACCTCAGCCGGTCCAGGCCGAGTTCCAGACCAAGTTCAAGCCGAGTCCGTCCGCGGAGTCCTCGACCGAGGAACCCGTCACGGTCGAGGCCGAGGAGACCGGGGACGCGGCAACCGATTTTTGACGTGATATGACCGAGGTCGCGCTATCGCCCGAGGGGTCGTCGAAGACCCCTCGGGTCTCTTTTTGGACGCTGGGGTGCCGCCTGAATCAGTACGACACCGCGGCGCTCCGGGCGCGAATCTTGGATTCGGGGTTTGCCGAAGTCCCCGCCGGATCGGCGGACGCGGACGTCGTCTTCGTGAACACGTGCACGGTCACCGCGCGGGCCGATCAGGAGGCGCGCCAGCTCGTCCGGCGGCTTCACCGCACCCGGCCGAAGGCGAGGATCGTCGTGACCGGTTGCTACGCACAACGTGCTCCCGAGGAGCTGCGGGCGCTCCCGGGGGTGACCGCGGTCCTGGGCTCCGCCGAGCGGGATGACGCGGAGTCAGTCATGCGGGCGGCGGCGGGAGAAACGCCCTGGGTCCGCGTGGGCGCCGCACGCGCCATCCGCGACTTCAAGACCGCCGCGCCCTTGCTCGTCGGACGCTCGCGCGCTCTTCTCAAGATCCAGGACGGCTGCGACTCCTTCTGCACGTATTGCATCGTCCCCTATGTGCGCGGGCGAAGCCGCAGCCTGCCGCCGGGGGAGGTCCTGGAGCGCGCGCGCAGGCTTCTTGAGACTGGATTCAGCGAGATCGTGCTCACCGGCGCGGATCTGGGCGGCTACGGCCGCGACCTCGGCGGGACGGGCGCGCTCGCC